>Ga0214917_10006820_pt1 | contig 11750 bp, 8 predicted proteins | sample LL_1208_BB_MetaG_FD_177983 | JGI IMG/M metagenome (GOLD analysis project Ga0214917, IMG submission 177983) | Freshwater microbial communities from Lake Lanier, Atlanta, Georgia, United States - LL_1208_BB | ecosystem: Environmental > Aquatic > Freshwater > Lake | place: USA: Georgia | collected...
CTGTTGCAAAACGGAGTCCCGCAATCCATGCAACGCGCACTTTGCGTTTTTGCTTGCTCGGCACTCAAACCGATGACAAATTCTTTGTAATGTTTGAGCCGTTCAGGGACGGGCTTATAGCCCTCTTCGACGCGCTCAAACTCCATGAAGCCGGTGATTTTTCCCATGATATTTCCTGTGATGACGCGTTAAGACTTGACTGCTGATTTGACAGCTTTGGCTGCGGCGACAGCTTTGACTTCAGTTGCAGCCGCCATGTCGCCCAAGGCGCGCTTGTATTCATTGGGAAACACTTTGACGAACTTGGAACGCGCTTCGTTCCAGTTGTCCAGCAAGGCGCGCGCACGTTTAGAACCTGTCCAACGGTGATGCTCTTCCAGCAGTTTTTTCAATTGGGCTTCGTCCGTTTGACCACGGTGCCACATGGCTGTTGCCATGCTGTCGGTTTGTTCCTTGTCAGTCAAGACTTTGTCCATGCTGACCATGGCCGTGTTGCAGCGCTGTGCGAACTCGCCATCTTCGTCGTACACATAAGCAATACCGCCGCTCATACCTGCTGCGAAATTGCGGCCAGTGCCGCCGAGTACCGCCACGGTTCCGCCAGTCATGTATTCGCAGCCGTGGTCACCAGTGCCTTCGACCACGGCGGTGGCACCTGACAAACGCACCGCGAACCGTTCACCTGCCACGCCGCTGAAAAAAGCTTCACCGCTGGTCGCGCCGTAAAGCACGGTGTTGCCGACAATGATGTTATGCGTGGATTCGCCGCGGAAATCGATGCTGGGTCGCACCACCACTCGTCCGCCGGACAAACCTTTGCCGGTGTAATCGTTGGCGTCACCGATCAAATACAAGGTGATGCCTTTGGCTAAGAAAGCGCCAAACGATTGACCACCGGTGCCTTCGAGTTGAATGCGCAACGTATCGTCAGGCAGACCTTCGGGGCGTACCTTGGTGAGTGCGCCAGACAGCATGGCGCCGACAGAGCGGTTGACGTTGCGAGCTACTTCCATGAACTGCACTTTTTCGCCTTTGTCGATGGCGGCACGGCTTTTCTCAATCAGCACCTTGTCCAATGCTTTTTCCAGTCCGTGGTCTTGTGTAGCGACATGAAACAACGGCGTGCCTGGAGTTACTTGCGGCATGGCCAATAACCGACCGAAGTCCAGTCCTTTGGCTTTCCAATGTTCCACGCCTTTTTTCATGTCGAGCAAATCGGCACGGCCAATCATGTCGTCGAACTTGGCTATGCCTAGTTGCGCCATGATGTGGCGTACTTCTTCGGCGATAAAGAAAAAGTAATTGACCACGTGTTCGGGCTTGCCAGAGAATTTTTTGCGCAGCACCGGGTCTTGGGTGGCGACACCGACCGGACAAGTATTGAGATGACATTTGCGCATCATGATGCAACCCTCGACCACCAGCGGCGCGGTAGCAAAACCGAATTCATCCGCGCCGAGCAATGCGCCGATGGCGACATCACGGCCTGTCTTCATTTGTCCGTCGGTTTGCACACGTATGCGACCACGCAAACCATTTAAAACCAAGGTTTGCTGGGTTTCGGCCAAGCCGATTTCCCACGGGCTGCCGGCATGCTTGATGGACGACCAAGGCGAAGCGCCGGTTCCGCCATCGTGACCAGCGATGACGACGTGGTCGGCTTTGCACTTAGCCACACCGGCAGCAATTGTGCCAACGCCAACTTCTGACACCAATTTGACGCTGACGTCTGCATGAGGTGCCACGTTTTTCAAATCGTGAATGAGTTGCGCCAAGTCTTCGATGGAATAAATGTCATGGTGGGGCGGTGGAGAAATCAAACCCACGCCTGGCACGGAATAGCGCAAGAAGCCGATGTACTCTGACACCTTGCCGCCGGGGAGTTGACCACCCTCACCCGGCTTGGCGCCTTGCGCCATTTTGATTTGAATCTGATCAGCGCTACTGAGGTACTCCGCAGTCACACCAAAACGTCCAGATGCCACTTGCTTGATTTTGGAGCGCAGTGAATCGCCAGCCAGCAACGGCAGGTCGACCTCAACTTGTTTGTCGCCGATCACGCTTTTCAAGGTCTCGCCTTTTTGAATCGGTATGCCTTTGAGTTCGTTGCGGTAACGCGCCGGGTCTTCACCGCCTTCGCCAGTATTGCTTTTGCCGCCGATGCGGTTCATGGCCACAGCCAATGTGGCGTGCGCTTCGGTACTGATAGAACCCAAGGACATGGCGCCGGTGGCAAAGCGTTTGACGATCTCGGCGGCAGATTCCACTTGATCCAACGGGATAGCCTTGGCGGGATCAATTTTGAATTCGAACAAACCACGCAATGTCATGTGGCGACGGCTTTGGTCGTTGATGATTTGCGCGTATTCCTTGTACGTGGTCCAGTTGTTGGCACGTGCACTGTGCTGCAATTTGGCGATGGCGTCTGGTGTCCACATATGGTCTTCGCCACGGGTACGCCACGCATATTCACCGCCAGCGTCCAACATCGTGGCCAACACAGGGTCTTGGCTGAACGCACTGGCATGCATGCGGATCGCTTCTTCGGCAATTTCAAAAATACCTATGCCTTGCACACGACTGGGAGTGCCGGTGAAATATTTGTCGATGGTCTCGCTATTGATACCAATCGCTTCAAATAATTGCGCACCGCAGTAAGACATGTAAGTGGACACGCCCATTTTGGACATGATTTTGGACAAGCCTTTGCCGATGGCTTTGACATAGTTGTAAATGGCTTTATTGGCTGACAACTCGCCTGGCAACTGATCGTGCATGGCTGCCAGCGATTCCATTGCCAGATAAGGATGAACGGCTTCAGCACCGTAACCAGCCAGCACAGCAAAGTGATGTACCTCTCTTGCGCTTCCGGTTTCAACCACCAAGCCAGCGCTGGTGCGCAATCCTTCTTTCACCAGATGTTGGTGTATGGCAGACAATGCGAGCAAGGCTGGGATGGCCACTTGCGTGGCTGATAACGCACGGTCGCTGATGATGAGAATATTGTGGCCGCTTTTGATCTGATCCACGGCTTGTGCGCACAGCGAAGCCAATTTGGCTTCCACACCTTCATGGCCCCAAGCCAAGGGATAAGTGATGTCCAAGGTGGCGCTTTTGAACTTGCCATGGGTCATGCTCTCGATATGGCGCAGTTTGGCCATGTCCTGAAAGTCCAGCACCGGTTGGCTGACCTCCAAGCGCATCGGTGGGTTGACCTGATTGATGTCAAGCAGGTTTGGTTTAGGCCCGACAAACGACACCAGCGACATCACAATGGCTTCCCGAATAGGGTCGATAGGCGGGTTGGTTACTTGCGCGAACAACTGTTTGAAGTAGTTGTACAGCGATTTATTTTTGTTTGATAAAACAGCGAGTGGGCTGTCGTTACCCATAGAACCCAAGGCTTCTTCGCCATTGGCGGCCATGGGAGCCATCAGGAATTTGAAATCCTCTTGGCTAAAGCCAAAGGCTTGCTGGCGGTCCAGCAATGACAAACTGGTCTGCTCGGGCGAGCCCACCGGATGCTCTTGCACATCATCCAAACGGATGCGCAGATTTTCAATCCATTGTTTGTAGGGCTTGCTGTTGGCCAGACCAGACTTCAATTCTTCATCGTTGATCATTCGACCTTGTTCCAAGTCGATCAAGAACATTTTGCCGGGTTGCAAACGCCATTTGCGGATGATTTTGCTCTCTGGCACGGGCAACACACCGGACTCGGAACCCATGATCACCAAGTCGTCATCAGTGATGCAATAACGCGATGGACGCAGGCCATTGCGGTCCAAGGTGGCGCCGATTTGTCTGCCGTCTGTGAATACGATGGAGGCAGGGCCGTCCCAAGGTTCCATCATGGCGGCGTGGTATTCATAGAACGCGCGGCGACGCGAATCCATGGTGCTGTGGTTTTCCCAAGGCTCAGGAATCATCATCATCATGGCCTGACTGATCGGGTAGCCGGCCATGGTCAGTAACTCGAGGCAATTGTCAAACGTGGCGGTGTCTGATTGATCGGCAAAACTGATGGGATAGAGCTTTTGCAAATCTGCGCCCAACACGGCAGAGGACATGACGCCCTCGCGTGCTTTCATCCAGTTGTAATTGCCTTTGACAGTGTTGATCTCACCGTTATGCGCTACATAGCGGTAAGGGTGGGCCAACGGCCACTCAGGAAATGTGTTGGTGGAGAAACGCTGGTGGACCAGACCCAAAGCAGATACACAGCGCGGGTCTTTCAAATCATTGAAATAAGTACCTACTTGGTCTGCCAGCAACAAGCCTTTGTAAATGACCGTGCGGCTGGACATGCTGGGGACGTAATATTCTTTGCCGTGCTTTAAGTTGAGGTGCGAAATAGCTGCGCTGGCGGTTTTGCGAATCACATACAGCTTGCGCTCGAGCGCGTCTTGCACGATGACATCGTTGCCGCGACCGATGAACACTTGGCGGATCAACGGTTCTTTGGCACGCACGGTGGGTGACATGGGCATGTCTTGGTTGACGGGCACATCGCGCCAGCCAAGCAACACCTGACCTTGGGCACGGATGGCCCGCTCTAATTCTTGCTCACAGGCCAAACGTGAGGCGTTTTCTTTGGGTAAGAACACCATGCCGACACCGTATTCACCGAACATCGGCAAGTTAACGCCTTGTTTGGCCATGTCCTCGCGGTAGAGCGCGTCCGGCAACTGAATCAAAATACCGGCACCGTCGCCCATCAATTTATCGGCACCTACTGCGCCACGGTGGTCTAGGTTTTCCAAAATCTTCAAAGCCTGAGAAACAATCTCATGGCTTTTGTGCCCTTTGATGTGAGCAACAAAACCTACACCGCAAGCGTCATGCTCTTGGTTAGGCTGGTACAAACCCTCGGTAAACGCGTGCTGCATTTCGCCATCCTCTGTGTATATCTTGGAAGAAGCGTAAGCATAGTCCAGCAAATGCTCGATTCCAAACAATTTAATTGGGGTCAGATACCAATTAATTCTCTAGTTATTTAATCGGGAATTAAATTAGGGACAGATTAAGCAGAGCCACTTTCCCCCATGGGTCTACCCGCTTTGGCCTTGTGTATTCGCCTCTTGGTCAAGGGTTGCAGGCTTTGAATGAACACATCTTCGCCCAAAGCCCAGCCGCCCATCACTGAAGATGTGAGTGCTTGCTTATTTTTTTCCTCAATACCGGCCTGAACCATTTCGGCATACGCTTTTTCTCTGGCAAACGGCGTATTGCCCAGCGCCCAGTACACCTCATGAGCCACCAGCCAACTGTCTTGCCGCGCCCCAACATAATGTGCGTGGCTGGACCAAGGGTGCTCTAAGGCCTGTGCCACCATGCCAGCACGTACCGGGTTGAGGTCCATGTAAACCATACAAGCCAAAAAATAGCGCTCGGTTTGTATCAACGCACTTCGAAACCGCCCTTCCCACAATGTACCGGTGCGTGTGTGGCGCTTATTGAAGTAACGAACGTAGTCACGCCCCAAGTTTTGCATCATTTTTGACAAAGCCTGTTCGGCTTGCGGCGTGACCAGCAAATGCACATGGTTGTCCATCAATACAAAAGCGTGCAAATCGACTTGCTGCGTTTGGCAATGCGTGACCAGCAACTCGAGCCATATTTGCCTGTCGCTGTTGTCCTTGAAGATCCATTGACGGTTGTTGCCGCGCAAAATCACATGGTGCGGGTAACCGGGCAATGAGAGACGGGGCAGACGGGCCATGTGTGGATGGTAATGCGAGCCGAGGTCTGCTGTTTGTTAGGGTTGCACCGTTATCATGCGAACCATGAACAAGTCAGAGTTATCCCCGCCTGCCCAAGCGAAAGCCATGCATGTCTTTTGCCTGTGCGCGCAATGGTGCGGTACTTGTCGTGAATACCAGCCCATCTTTGATCAATTGGCGTCGCAATCGCCGGAAGTTAAGTTTGTCTGGGTGGATATTGAGAGCCATGATGAACTGCTAGGCGATCTCGATATAGACAATTTTCCAACGCTGTTAATTGCCGATGCCCAAGGCCAGGCCAGGTTTGCGGGCACCGTGTTGCCGCACGCCGAGACTTTGCAGCGCATGTGCCAGGCGGCATTGGCCGGGGATTTTCCGTTGATCAATGATCCTGTTTGGCAAAACGTGATGCCGGAGTTGATGCGGTTGGAGTAGTTGGGAAATTGGTGGAAATTGGGGTCAGGGGAAATTGGGGTCGGGGAAATTGGGGTCAGTGACCAATTAACAAGTTAATTGGTCACTGACCCCAATTTCCCCGACCCCAATTTCCCCTGACCCCAATTTCCACCAATTTCCAACAAACCGAATTCCTGCAACAAGGCCTTCAAGCGATCCGCCGACGCCTGTTTGCGTTGCCCGGTGAATTTAGCCAGTATGAGTTCGTTTTTCATGCTGTGTTCCCAGCCAACCAACTCGGTCACCGTCACATGGTAGCCATGCGCCTCTAAATACAAACAGCGCAACACATTGGTCAGTTGACTGCCCATTTCACGCGTGTGCAGTGGGTGCCGCCACAACTCGGCCAGCGGCGTGCGCTGCAAATTCAGCGCCTTGTTTTTATTCAATACCCGCGCCAACTCCGCCTGACAACAAGGCACCAAGACCATGTGTTTGGCTTTCTTTTGTAAACCAAAGGCGATGGCGTCATCCGTGGCCGTGTCACAAGCGTGCAGCGCAGTGACCACATCGATCTGCGCCGGCATAGCGTTGCTTTGCACAGAATCGGCCACGCTGGTATTGAGAAACTGCATGCGCTCAAAGCCCAGTCGCTTGGCCAGCAAAGAGGACGAGTCCACCAATTCGCCGCGAGCTTCTATGCCGTAAATATGGCCGCTACCCAATGCCTTGAAAAACAAGTCGTAAACGATGAAACCCAAGTAAGACTTGCCCGCGCCGTGGTCGGCCAGCGTAGGGCCTGTATCGCTAGCGGGTAATTCTTGGAGAATTTTTTCGATGAACTGAAACAAGTGGTTGACCTGTTTAAGCTTGCGGCGCGAGTCCTGATTCAGCTTGCCGTCGCGCGTGAGTATGTGCAGTTCTTTCAGCAATTCCAAAGACTGACCAGGGCGCAGGTCGAGCTGTTCGCTAGGAGTTTGGCCCTTGGGGGCGGTGTGTTTGGCTTTGGGCATGGGGAGATTGTGCCCTTGTAGGCTTCAATGGGGCGGGTCGTCTATGCGATGTTTAATCTGGCTTTGGCATTATCAATCGCAACACGCGCGTACTTGAAAAACAGTGACCGACCGCGACAGTTGGGGCTAAAGCTCGTCATAAGCCGCATCAACTTCAGTTTGTAACCAACTTTCAATGAATTGATCACTGTTTGGTAGTGCCAGTAGCCTCTTGCGAAAGGCTTTGCTTTCGCATGCATCGCCACAGGCCACCCCACTCAAGCTTGTTTAAACCCCAAAGCCTCCCACCCCTGTCTGCCCAACGCCTCCAACACCTCGACATTACGCTCATAAATCAGCGACGCATCCGGGAATGCAGCCACAGCCTTATCGATACTTTGCTCGCGCAGCAAATGCAGCGTGGGGTAAGGCGAGCGGTTGGTGAAGTTGCTGATGTCGTCCGACTGTGTGCCCGCAAACTGGTAGCGCGGGTGAAAGTCGGCGATTTGCAGCACGCCCTCTAATTCCATCGACTGCAACACCGATTCGCAGTCAAACAAAAATTCATTGAACGCCAAAAAGTCTGGCAGCAGCTTGGGTGCGATCAATAACGTGGTGTCTAGCACCGCGGCGTCGGTATCCACCAACAACTGCATCTCCTGTTGCAACATGTGCAACACCTGCTCGGGTTCGCTGTCCATGCACACCACCATACGCACTTGCTGTTTGGCGACCACGGCTTTGGCGAAAGGACACAAGTTCAAACCAATCACTGCTTTGTCCAGCCATTGCTGCGTGTCTGAGACAACCAGCGATTCGATGCTCATGCTGAAAAGACTTTGCCAGTCAATCGCGCATGCTCTTTGGTGGCAAACCTATCGGTCATGCCAGCGATGTAATCGGCAACGGCGCGCGGCAAATCGCTGCGGGTGGCGTGTCCCTGGGGCATGGCAGAAGGTTGGTTCAAATACGCTTCAAACAACTCGCGCACCACCTGTCTTGCCCATTCGGTGGTTTGCAACACCTGTGGATGTTTATACAAGCTGTGCATTAAAAATAATTTCAACTCGCTACTGGACTCCCGCATGCCCAGACTGAAACGCACCAAAGGTGGCATGCGGCGCACCTCATCTGCAGTTGCGGGTGCGTACTCTTTCAACGCGGCGCGTGTGGTTTCCATCACGTCATACACCTGATCACTCAGCATGCGGCGTATGGTTTCATACAGCAAACGTCTGCCTGATAGTTTTGGAAATTCATCTTGCACGCGCAGACGGTAAGCGTTGAACAACACCACTTCCTGCAATTGCTCCATGCTGATCAGCCCAGAGCGCACGCCGTCATCTATGTCGTGTGCGTTGTAAGCCATCTCGTCGGCCAGGTTGCATAACTGTGCTTCCAGCGATGGTTGTTGGCGAAGTAAAAACCGCGCACCCACACCGCCGGGTTCGGCTTCTTCCAACATCTGCGCATTGCGTAGCGAGCAATGTTTCAATATGCCTTCGCGGGTTTCAAAGCACAAATTCAAGCCATCAAACTGCGGGTAACGCTCTTCCAACTTATCCACCACGCGCAGGCTTTGTAAGTTGTGTTCAAAGCCGCCGTAGGGCGCCATGCATTCGTTCAACGCATCCTGTCCAGCGTGACCGAACGGTGTGTGACCCAAATCATGCGCCAGTGCAATAGCTTCCACCAAATCCTCATGCAAACCCAAAGCCCTAGCGAGCGAGCGCCCGAGTTGCGCGACCTCCAGCGAATGCGTCAAACGGGTGCGAAACAAATCGCCTTCGTGATTGAGAAATACTTGGGTTTTGTAGACCAAGCGGCGAAACGCGGTGGAATGCACGATGCGGTCGCGGTCACGCTGAAACACATTGCGCGTGGGCGCTTCGGGTTCGGCGAAACGCCTGCCGCGGCTCTGTGAAGGCAGGCAGGCATAGCCCGCCAAACGGATGGCGGCAGGGGCTATGTCAGCAGCAAACACTTGGCTCATGCGCGGCAGCAGGCCTGCACTACTTCTGCCACCAGCGCATCCGGTGCACCGCGCACCAAGGCTTTGCCGGGCGGGTCTATCAGCACAAAGCGTATGTCGCCAGCCTCGGCCTTTTTATCAACCCGCATATGGTGCAAATACACATCAGCACCGAGCGCGGGGCCGGTGACGGGCAAGCCCGCTTTGGCGATCAAACCAGTGAGCCGATCCACAAACGCGGCATCTACCAACCCCAGACGTTGTGACAAATGCGCGGCCATGACCATGCCGCAACCAACCGCTTCGCCGTGTAACCAGACGCCGAAACCCAAACCGGCTTCGATCGCATGGCCAAAGGTATGGCCGAAATTGAGGATGGCGCGGATACCGGACTCGCGCTCGTCCTGTCCCACCACCCAGGCTTTGATTTCGCAACTGCGTTGGACCGCATACGCCAATGCTTGCGGATCGCGCGCCGACAAATCGTCAATATGCTGCTCTATCCAATCGAGAAACACCATGTCGGCGATAGGTCCGTATTTGATGACCTCAGCCAAACCGGCGCTCAGCTCGCGTGGCGGCAAGGTTTGCAATGTCCCCAGATCACATACGACACGCTCGGGTTGGTAAAAAGCACCGATCATGTTTTTACCTATCGGGTGATTGATGGCCGTTTTGCCGCCGACAGAAGAATCGACTTGTGCCAACAAGGTGGTGGGCACTTGCACAAAAGGCACACCGCGCATGTAACAAGCGGCGGCAAACCCGGTGATGTCGCCAATGACACCGCCGCCAAGCGCGAACAACACGGTTTTGCGGTCACAGGCTTTGCCCAGCAGCACATCAAAAATCTGGTTCAGGCTGTCCCAGGTTTTATGGCTTTCGCCATCAGGCAAGCTACACACATGAATCACCGGGTAATGCGCTGACAAACTGTGCTGCAAACGTGCCAAATACAAAGGAGCCACGGTGTCATTGGTGACAATGAGTGCAGCGCCTGCTTTGGGCAAACCTTGCCAAGCAGTTTCGCTGCCTAACAAACCAGCAGCTATAGCGATGTCGTAACTGCGTTCGCCAAGGTCTATGTGTACTTGCGTGGTGTGTGGGTTCATGCTGAGTCGGTTTCTATCGGTAACAAACCGGCCAATTCGAGTTGGGTAATGATCATCGTGATCATGGTCGGGATGCGAGGACGGTTGGTTTCAATGACGAAATGGGCCGCCGCTTGGTAATGCGGATCGCGTTCTTCAAACAGTTGTTTGATTTTGAATTTAGGGTCGTCGACTTGTAGCAAGGGGCGCTGGTTGTCGTGGCGCAAGCGACGGTAAATTTCTTCAGGTTGCACCCGCAGGTAAATCACGTGGGCTCGCTCACGCAGCATCCATCGGTTGGTCTCGCGCAATACGGCTCCGCCGCCGGTGGCCAAGACGCCGCAGCCGGTGCGTGTCATGTCGTCAATGACTTGGGTTTCTATGTCTCTGAATTCGGCTTCACCGTGGCTGGCGAAATAATCTTTGATGTGGCATCCAATGCGCAGCTCTATGACCTGATCACAGTCGACAAAACCCACGCCTAATTTGCGGGCCAATTGACGACCGACTGTCGATTTGCCGCTGCCCGGCATGCCCACCAATGCCAACACAATAAATATTCCTTCAAGGTGCGAAGGCACGTTGCTCCAGCATTTTAGGGCTTAGAAATATCAGCAACTCCTGTTTGTTGCGCTTGGTGGTGCGGTTACCGAACAACCAGCCCAACCATTCGCTGTCGCGCACGCCGGGAACACCGGCGCGATTGATGTTATCGCTGGTTTCGTAAATGCCGCCAATCATGACAGTGCCGCCATCCTCTACGCGCACCTGCGTGCTGACATGCTTGGTGTCTATCGCAAAACCGGCAGGTGTGCTTTGACCCACGCTGTCTTTGTGTACCTCCAAGTACATGGTGATGCTGCCGTCTGGCGTGATGTGGGGGGTGACTTCCAAGCGTAAATTGGCTTTGCGAAAAGCGATGGAAGTGCTGCCGTTGGGCCCGGAGAGCTGGTAGGGCAATTCGGTACCTTGCTCGATGATGGCCTTGGATTGGTTGGCAGTGACCAAGCGTGGGCTGGCGACCACACGCCCCATGCCATCAGCTTCAAGTGCCGAGAGTTCAATACCGAGTCGTTGACTGTGGGCTGGATTGAAAAAAGTGAATCCAGCATAAGCTGCATCTGCACCGAGCGCACGCGCCGCAGGAAAATTGACATTGGAGCCATCTGCGTGCGCCGATAACCTGACCCCCAGTGTGGACGCAAAGTTATCTAAGGCTTCGACAATTCTGGCTTCGATCAACACCTGACGTTGTGGTACGTCTACCCTTTGAACCAGACGGGCCACTTGCTCGAGCCGATCTGGGATATCGGTGACAAACAACTGATTGGTTCGGGCATCGGCCATGGCGCTGCCGCGACTGGTCAACAAGCGCGGGCTGGCCGTCGCACTTGGCCCTGACCCCTGATTGAGTAGCGGCGCCAGCATGTCGGTCGCCTTGGCGTAATTGAGTGAAAACGATCGGGTTTGCAAAGGCTCGACGACTTGAATGGCGTGACGCGTCTCGAGTACGTTTTTTTCACGGGCAGCGAGCTCTGCCAAGGGGGCGACCCAAATCACATTCCCCTCTTGGCAG
>Ga0214917_10006821_pt1 | contig 11748 bp, 9 predicted proteins | sample LL_1208_BB_MetaG_FD_177983 | JGI IMG/M metagenome (GOLD analysis project Ga0214917, IMG submission 177983) | Freshwater microbial communities from Lake Lanier, Atlanta, Georgia, United States - LL_1208_BB | ecosystem: Environmental > Aquatic > Freshwater > Lake | place: USA: Georgia | collected...
ATATTCATTTAAATAGTGTACGGCGAAATATCTAAATGATTCTGGTGCTTTTTTTGTTTTTTCAAGGACAAAATCAATAGCTTTTATGAGAGAATCTGGAACCTGAACCTGTAATTTTGACACATAGGTATTAATTCTTTCAAAAAGGAAAGGAGTTCTTAAAAACCGACCATCTGAAAGATCCATATTATCAAAATAATGATCTCTGTTATAATAAAAGGCCTCTCTTTGCTGCTCCTCTTCATTACCTGAAAATTCAGGTAATTTCAGGGGAGTATTAGCCTTTATAATAGCTCCAGTAAAGGTATTTGAATTTTCCCGAACGAATCTGGTTTGAAAATCTTCAACCTCCTGATCAATTTTATCAATAGCCTCTGTCAATTCCTGAATTTTGATAGAATCCTTTTCTTCCTTTAATCTATTGTTTAATGCCTCCGACTGTGGTCTTTTCTCAGACAAAAAATTCATGTAGTTATAAAATAATTTATTTTCAACAGAACCCTTAGTTTGAATATTTTTTGCCGGATCAGTAGCATCTGTCGTAACAGAAAAGTGCTGATCTCCTTTTTCAATGATTAACTGAAAATAGTTGTTATCAGGAGGTAAAACGACCAGATAAATTCCTGATTCTAAAGGAGTATCTCCTTTAAAAAGAAAAGAGCCATCCTCTTTTTGCCTTATAGTATCTTTAATATATTGTTTTTCCCCGAGATGGTAAGCCATATAAAGTTCCTTTTGTTTAAATCCATTTATCTGAATTTTAATTTCATAACCATCCGATTTTTGAGAAAATAAGGAAAAAGAAAAAAACAATCCAAACGATAAAATGAAAATTCTGCGTATCATATTGAGTCTTATTTTAATGTTAGTATTAAAAAAACGAAAAAGAAATATTTTTAGGTATTTAAACTTTAAGCTTTTGAAGCTAAAAGATACAAAATAGCCATTCTTATAGCCACTCCATTTTCAACCTGGTCCAATATTATGGAATTTGAAGCATCTGCTGCTTCCGAAGTTATTTCCACTCCTCGATTTATAGGACCTGGGTGAAGTATAATTATTTCCTTATTCAGTTTACCTAATATTTGACTGTTCACCCCAAAATAGGTAGCGTATTCTCTTAAGCTGGGGAAATATCGGGTACTTTGTCTTTCCAGCTGGATTCTTAATACATTTGCCGCATCACACCATTTAAGGGTATTTTCAAGACTATAACTAACCCTGACACCGAGGGAACCAATATAGTTGGGAATTAAAGTTGGGGGACCACAAACTTCCACTTCTGCCCCTAATTTTTTTAAACATAAAATATTACTCAATGCTACACGAGAGTGTAAAATGTCTCCAATGATAGCTATTTTCTTTCCACCCAGGTCACCCAGTTTTTCCCGTATGGAAAATGCGTCGAGTAAAGCCTGTGTTGGGTGCTCATGTGTACCGTCACCTGCATTGATGATAGGAACATTTATATGTTTTGATAGAAAAATACAAGCACCAGGTGCAGGATGTCTCATCACTACCATATCCACTTTCATTGAAAGGATATTATTTACAGTATCCAAAAGTGTTTCTCCTTTTTTCAAACTTGAAGAGGAAGCAGAAAAATTTACTACATCTGCAGACAATCGTTTCTCAGCCAGTTCAAAAGATATTCTGGTTCGGGTAGAATTTTCAAAAAACAGGTTTGCAATAGTAAGATCCCTCAGGGAAGGAACTTTTTTGATGGGTCTATTAAGTACCTCCTTAAATTGTTCAGCGGTCTGGAAAATCAACTGTAAGTCCTGATTATTTAAATCTTTGATCCCCAAAAGACTTTTCGTTGATAGAAGTGCATCCTTATTTGTTGACATTTCTAATGCTTAATTTCTTGTTTATCAGCAAATAATAAAATTTTATCCTCCCCTGACTCTTCTTCCCATAAAACCTTAACATAAGCTTTATCCAGGGCATCTACCTGAATTCCAGTAAAGGTACTTTGTATTGGAAGATGTCTGTTAAAACGACGGTTAACCATAACCAAAAGGGTCACTTCTGAAGGGCGACCAAAATGATTAAGAGCGGTTAATGCTGCTTGTGTGGTTCTGCCTGTATACAAAACGTCATCGACTAAAACAACCTTTTTTCCTTCTATGAGAAAAGGCATATCAGTATAATTAGCTTCTAATGGTTTATCTCTTCTTCGAAAATCATCTCTGTAAAAAGTAATATCCAAAACGCCTAATAATGGGGTTTTCATTCCTGGTTCTGAGGCAATTCGCTGAACTAACCGCTTTGCTAAAATAACTCCTCTGGGTTGAATGGCTACGAAGCAAGTATCATCAAAAGGCTCATATTGTTCCATCAAGGTGTGTGCAAGTCTTTCAATAGTGAGAGAAAATCTCTCTTTTTGCATAATTAATCGTCCAGACCCATCCTCTTTCATAGGTAAATCATTTTTGGGTAAATGAATCTTTTAATCCAATCGTTCTATTAAAAACAGGCATATCAACCTTACTGTCTATATCTTTACAATAATATCCCTGCCTGAGAAACTGGAAAGTTTGACCTGCAGCAGCATCCAGCAAGGAAGGTTCTACTTTGGCTCCTTTATTTATTTTTAAGGAATCTTTATTGACAAAGGTTAAAAAATCAGTTTCTTCATCGGCTGTTGGTTCTGGAACGGTGAAAAGTCTTTCGTAGTCTCGAATTTCTGCGGAAATCGCATGTGAAGCCTCCACCCAATGCAGGGTACCTTTTACTTTCATTCCGGAGGTATCCTGACCAGATTTACTTTCAGGGTAATAAGTACAAATAATTTCTATCAATTCCTGGGTTTCCTTATCCTTTATAATATCGGTACATTTAATAATGTATGCTCCTTTTAAACGAACAAGCTGCCCAGGAGCCAGACGGAAATATTTCGGCGGAGGATTTTCAGAGAAATCATCTTTCTCCAAATAAACCTGCCTCGAAAAAGGGATTAATCGGGAACCCCCATCTGGATCCTCAGGATTATTTTCCATGGGTAACCACTCAACCTGATTTTCTGGATAATTAATAATGGTAACTTTAATAGGTTCCAAAACAGCCATTACCCTTAAGGCAGTTTTATTCAACACCTCTCTTACTGAAAATTCGAGAAGCTCGATGGAAATTAAATTTTCCCTTTTTGCAACACCTGCCCGATCACAGAAAGCAACAATACCTTTAGCAGGATAACCTCTTCGACGCATACCTGCTATGGTTGGCATTCTTGGATCATCCCAACCAGAAACTAAATTTTCAAGAACCAGACGCATTAATTTTCGCTTGCTGGTAATCATGTAAGCTACATTCATTCTTGCAAATTCGATCTGTCGGGAAGGAAAGATTCCTAAATTTTGTATAAACCAGTTATAAAGATCTCTGTGATGTCTGAATTCTAAACTACAAAGTGAATGGGTAACCTTTTCAATAGCATCACTTTGACCGTGAGCAAAATCATACATTGGATAAATACACCATTTATCTCCAGTTCTGTGATGGTGAGCATGCCTAATTCTGTAAATGATAGGATCTCTAAAATGCATATTGGAACTGGTCATATCTATTTTCGCGCGCAGTACCTTTTCACCATCTTTATATTCCCCATTTTTCATTGCGGTGAATAAAGCTTTATTTTCAGCAACAGACCTTTCCCTGTAAGGACTATTTTTGCCGGGTGCTGATGGATTTCCCTTCATTTCAGCAATTTCTTCTGAAGTAGAATCATCAACATAGGCTAATCCTTTCTCAATTAATTGATGAGCAAATTGATAAAGCTGATCAAAATAATCGGAAGCAAAAAATTCTCCAGCCACTTTGAATCCTAACCAGGAAACATCCTCCCTGATTTTATCAACATATAAAGTTTCCTCCGTAACGGGATTTGTATCATCAAACCGAAGATTACATTTTCCACCAAACTGTTCAGCCAGACCAAAATTTACCACAATCGCTTTGGCATGACCAATATGCAAATAGCCATTTGGTTCCGGTGGAAAACGAGTTTGCAAACGGCCTTCATGTTTTCCCGAGGCCAAATCCTCCTGTATTATCTGTTCGATAAAATGTAATGACTTTTCTTCTTTTTCTTCTATTTGCGACATAATAACCACTTAAATTAAAAATCACATTTTGTCAGGCATCTCAATACCCAATAAATCCATGCTATGGGAAAGTACATTTCCAACTACCTGACTTAAACATAATCTGAAACTTCTTACAGCATCATCATCTGCTTTCAGGATGGAATGTTCATGATAGAACCGGTGATAATTTTTTGCCAAAGCATAGGAAAAATTAGCTATAGTAGAAGGATCATACTGAAGGGCTGATTCCTTTATAATATTGGGATATTGATAAAGTTGTTGTATCAATTCCTTTTCTTCCGGCACAAAATTCAGATAAATTTTACCTAAATCGATATCGAAGGCACCTGCTTTTCTTAGCACAGATTTTATTCTCACGTAAGCATTTTGAATATAAGGTCCGGTCTGACCTTGCATATCTACAGATTCTTTAGGATCAAAGGTCATTCTTTTTTGAGGCTGAACTTTAATGATAAAATATTTAAGTGCTGCAAGTCCAATTTTTCTGATAATTTCTGTGCGTTCCTCTTCAGTTAAATCGGCCAGAACTCCTCTTTCTTCTGAATTCTCTCTGGCTTCTTCAATGACCTCTGAAATAAGATCATCAGCATCAACTACTGTACCTTCTCTAGATTTCATTTTGCCAGTTGGCAAATCGACCATTCCATAGGACAAATGATGAAGTCCTGAGGCATAAGGAACATTGAGTTTTTTTGCTATTTCGAATAATACCTGGAAGTGATAATTTTGTTCATCTGCAACGACATAAATCATTTTATTTGCTTTAAAATCGTCATACCTTAGGGCAGCAGTACCCAAATCCTGGGTTATATAAACTGAAGTTCCATCTTTGCGCAAGACCACTTTTTTATCCAGTTTAACATCAGTTAAATCGATCCATATGGAACCATCTTCCTCTTTATAAAATACCTTATTTTCTAATCCTGACTGAACCATATCTTTACCAAGAAGATAGGTTTCCGACTCAAAATAAAGTTTATCGAAATGAACACCCATTAATTGATAGGTATGTTCAAATCCGGCATAAACCCAATTGTTCATTTGAGACCAAAGGGCAAGAGTTTCCGCATCACCAGCTTCCCAGGCTCTTAACATTTCGGCGGCTTGTTGACCTAAAAGGCTATAGTTGTTAAAATAAGTGTCTTTGAATGCCTTAAAAAAAGCGTCATCTGACTGACCATCTTTTTTCTTAGTCATGACCATTTCCCTTCCTTCTGGTGAAAGTTGCCAGGCTGCGTATTCCTCTTGAAATTTCTTCTCAAAAAGAACGTAATAGCTCCCAACAAAAAAATCACCTTTCAAACCTGTATTTTCAGGGGTTTTATCGGCTCCCCAGATTTTTCTGGCAAGCATACTTTTACAAATAGCTATACCTCTGTCATTAATAATCTGAACTCTAAAAACTTCAAAACCAGCGGCTTCTAAAATGCGAGAAACAGACCAACCTATCAAAATATTTCGAACATGACCAAGATGTAAAGGTTTATTGGTATTTGGAGACGAAAACTCAACCAATACCTTTTCTCCATTTGAAGGTAATTCACCATATTTGTCAATGGAGGGAAGTTCCAGTAAAAAGGAATTCCAGAATGCAGGAGCAAAAGAGAGATTCAAAAAACCTTGAATAACATTAAATGAAGAAATTTCATTTAAATTCCTTAATAGTTTTTGGCCGATTTCCTCTCCGATCAGTTCGGGCTTTTTTTTAGCCTCTTTAGTTAATGGAAAGGTAACAACGGTAAAATCACCTTCAAATTCTTTTCTGGTAGGAGTAATTGGCAACAAGTCATCAGAAATATCCAGCCCATAAAGTTCTTTTACGGCTAATTTTAAATGTTGCTGAATCAGCGAGGTGGCATTATTCATAGACTATGAAGGAAATCATTTTAAAACTAGCACAAAAGTAGCCAAATTTTCCCTTATTTCATTTAAAAAAACTAAATTGGGTTTCACCATAATTCCTCATTTGCCAGAAAGAGGGGTGATTACTGAAATGATGGTTTGGGTTATGTTCTAAAACAAAAAAACCCTCATTAGCTAAAACCTCATACTTAAATATTAAATCGGGGATGCTATCGAGGTTGATTAGGCCATAAGGGGGTCCTGCAAAAATATAATCAAATTTATCATTGTTCCTCGGAATAAACTTAAAGATATCTTCCTTGTAAATATTTATATAAGGTTCAATATCCAATTGTTTTGCCATCTCCTTTACGAATCGAACACAAGGAGGAAATTTATCAACATAAGAAACAGCAGTACAACCTCTTGAAATAAATTCATAACTATGACTACCAGTGCCTCCAAAAAGATCTAAAAAACGAGTTGATTCAAAATCAATCAGGTTTCCCAAAATATTAAATAAGCCCTCTTTGGCAATATCTGTAGTAGGTCTCGTTGGCCATTTGTCAGCTGGCGGATTAAATCGTCTACCTTTAAATTTGCCTGAAATGATACGCATGTAAAAATTGATTCTACCGTGAGTAAATTAATAAATGCTCCAAGACTTTAGCTTCTGGCAAAATTCTTGTTTTTGTATCAGGAGAAATTATCCATTGTGCATTTAAAAATTTAACTTTGGAAAACAAAGAATTCAGCTCTTTTAATACCTCACTATCCTCATCACAATCACCCCATAAATAAAGGGTTTCATGACTTGGATTTAACTGAAATTGATTGCAGGTAAGTAATATAAAATATTGAAAATCTGATATTTGATAACAATAAAACTGATTTGCAAAAAGTAAAAATTTATCTCTGTAAACGAATAATACTAAACTATTTTTAGATATTCTGCAGAATAAGTGAGTATCGTAAATATCCTGGTTTTTTAGAAAAGGTAAAATAGATTTAAAGATTGGCATAAAAGGCCTTTCAGGATAAAGTATCTGAGAAAGATTTTTTTGAAAAAGATTTTCTTTATAGATAACCATTAAATCTAAATCTCCTATTTCAGTAAATTTTATGTCATTTACATCCTCTTCTCCAGTGAGATGCTCAAAGTAAATGGCTAATTTATTTTTGTCAAAAAGCCTGTGAGGTAAAAAGGTAAACTGGCTAGGAATAATTTGATATGACACAGCATTATAGGTACCCTTAAAGATAGAATCCTCCATAATTTTACTTGCCAGCGAAAGTATTTCACTGGCAGACTGATATTGAACGATATCCCAGTCGTATTCACGAAAGGCAAGAATCACATTTTTATGATTCATAACACTAAAACTAAAACTGTCCACTCCTAACAGAATGGACAGTTTTAAATTTTCAGCATATTCTTTCTCCCAGTAAGGATCTATGAATTCAACCATTAATTACCAGTTGCCTGCAAGATTTGGAGTATTTAAGTTTCCAAATTTCACAGGATTTTGAGGATCATATTTTTGATCATATTTGGAATACTTTAAAGAAGCAAATTCACCCATAAAGCTGGCATAAGGAGTACCCACCTGAACAACGGGAACTTTAGATCCCTGATATTCAATTTCCAATGCTTCCATATCAAACTTCGCTCCTTTACCAAATGGAACCAAAGCTAAAGATTCAAAATTAGAAATGCCTAACTTATTTAAAATAGAATCTTTCGCAGGACGATAGATAGTTTCATAAGTTACTTCTCCAGTAAAATTAGGATCATCTGGATCACCATTAACGTTGATAATGGTAAAGTTTGCAGTGTTCAAGACTTGAGCCAAAGTATCAAAACTTGGGGCGAATGTTCCAGTAATATCACGAAATGCTTCTTGTGCAATTCTGATTTTGGTCAATTTGTCTTGCACCAACTGCTCTCTTGTTTCCTTTACATTCTTGAAGGCAATAGGTTCCCGAATACTGTCATATAGGGCATAAATAAGTACCGCTACGATGGCTACCAGGGCTAGGTTAATTATTAATCTCATTTGTCGGTCAGTTTTGTTGCAATTATACTATTTTTTATAAAAATTACACACCAAAATGATAAAAATCGAATAAATATTATTTAAGTGTGGTTTCTTACCTTTGACCAAAATTACAAATAATTTTTATAAAATTACTATGGCCATCATTTTAGCTATTGAAACCTCATGTGATGATACTTCAGCGGCAATAATAAGAAATGGAGAGGTTCTTTCAAATGTTATAGCTACTCAGCTGGAACACGTTGCATTTGGCGGCGTTGTTCCCGAAGTTGCTTCCCGTGCACATCTACAAAAAATTATACCTGTGGTTAACAGAGCCCTTTCCATTGCTGAGATAAGTAACGATCAGATAGATGCAGTTGCGTTTACAAAAGGTCCAGGACTATTGGGTTCTCTGCTTGTCGGCGTTTCCTTTGCTAAAGCATTTGCTTTGGCAAAAAATATTCCTCTTATAGAAGTTAATCATCTGGCAGCACATGTATTAGCTCATTTTGCCAAACCTCCTTATCCAAAGTTTCCTTTCTTATGCCTTACAATAAGTGGAGGACATACGCAGATTGTTCAAGTTGACGATTTCCTTGAAATGAAGATTTTAGGTCAAACTAAAGATGATGCCGCAGGTGAAGCATTTGATAAAACTGGAAAGATGCTGGGACTCCCCTATCCTGCAGGCCCGGTAATTGATAAACTGGCAAGAACAGGAAAACCGGTTTTCACCTTCCCACAACCGAAAATGGCAGATTTAAATTATAGTTTCAGTGGCATAAAAACAGCCGTTTTGTATTTCCTTAGAAAAGAAAAAGAAAACAACCAACATTTTGTAAAAGAAAATCTAAACGATTTGTGTGCCTCTATTCAGGAAACAATCATACAAACCTTATTTTATCAACTTGAGGAAGCGGCAAAACTAACAGGAATAAAAGAGATAGCCATTGCGGGTGGGGTATCAGCAAACAGTCGTTTGCGATCGTATTTAAAAGAAAGAGCTGCTGTCCTACATTGGAACTATTACGTTCCAGCAATGGAATTTTGCACGGATAATGCAGGAATGATAGGTATTGTTGGTCATTTGAAATACGAAAAAGGAGAATTTTCAAACCAGGACGTCAGCCCAAGTGCGCGATTTCCTCTCGGCTAGTCTTTTACTCTTCCAATATTTTTTTCTTCATAGCAGAGAATTCTTCCTCCGTTATAATTCCTTGATCTTTTAGTTCGGCTAACTCTTTTAACCTGCTTATTACATCATTCTTAACCGCTGAATTTTGTTTCTCAGCAGAAGTTGATTCCTCCCGCTTTTTTATTTCTTCCACAACTTTTTTACCCTTCTCAAATTGTTCCTTATACAATTTTCGCAATCTTTCAGGATCAAAATCCAGAATGGTACCTCCTGAAGAAAAATGCTTTTTAAATACTTCCCCCAAAGCATAAGTGGAAGCTCCTGCAAATACAGAGACGGTTATCCCTCCAATGATACTGCCCAAACCAGGAATCATTTTAGCAACGCTTCCCGCTGTAATCCTTGCAACTGTTGAACTTGTCAGGGAGGTTACAATAGCTTTACCTTGCGTTTCCGCAAAATTAATCTGATATACCTTACATAATTGTCTGATCATATCCAGCTGGAGAGCAGAAATGGCAAAAATATCAGCAATTAATACAGGAATTAACCCTGCACCCATTGACCAAATGACATGATTTCGTATGATAGTATCGGCGTGTTTACTTTGTTCTGAATCCTGACTCATTTTTTTATCTTTTGAAAATCCATGAATATATACTTCCTCAGCTTTTTTTAAAGCTTTAAAAATATATTTACCCTTTTCATTTTCCCATAAATTTCGACGTTCTGCCATTATTTACCTATATAAATTTTTTCGCCATTTGTATGACACCCAAATTCAGGAGCATACATACACTGCATGGTACAAGTACCCAAGGAAAAAATACCTTCTGCATTAACTTTCACCGGATATTCAATGCTATAGGTTCCTTTCGGTAAAAAATCAATAAAGAAATCAGTTCCAAAATCACTGTTACTCTCGTAGTAATAAAGTCCGTTATTAAAAGTATAACCCGATAATACCTTTTCAGGTTCAATGCCTGATGCTCGCTTATCATTCAAATGAACATATTCCATATCCCTGTCTGTCTTTATCGTCAATCTCACAATTAATCGGTCGCCGATTTGAAGTTTATTGTCATTACTTACAGGCAACAATACTTCTCCCGACTTAGTAATCTTTTTGACTAATAAGGTTCTGGAAACAGACAAAAACGGTGAATTGTAAGTTTTTATTTCAGAAATTTCTTTAAAATATTGCCAGCTGGCAGCACCCCAGATGAAACCTGATTCTTTATTCTCAATAGTAATTTCTCCTTTTCCTGCTATTTCATTTTCATCCCAGCGCTGATGAATAGAGCCTGTAGCTGCTTCTGAATTTTTCAAAGCCTCTTTATATGAAGCTGATATTTCCTTATGGGTATCATTAGAGAAAGTAACCAATGCAGGATATTGCTCTATCTGTGCTATTTTTTCTTCTCCCCCACCCAGTAAAGCATAAACGGCATCGGCGGTAGATTTAGTCGTTTCCCAGTGAGTCGTTCTTTTATTGTTTATTAACGACCATTTAAGTTCTGAAACAAATTTCGATTTAAATCCAGTTTCAGCAAAAGCCTCCACCAATAAGGACTGTGTTTCTATCTTATTTTCATACCAATGATGCCCATTATTTAGTTTCCAGGACATCCCTGTTTCGTCTGATTTTATGGACCTGTCGTTTAAGCTGTTAATAACAACTTCAGACATTTCAAGATTACCGCTTCTGTACCAGTAAATAGCAAGTTGTCCCTGCTGATAAACACTCATTTTTAACCAATTTTTCATCGCTAACCTATCAAAATAGGCTATTGCATCCTTAATTTTACCACTCAAAACTCTTTCTTTAAAAAAACTTTGGGTGTATAAATAATGGATAATAATTTCTGGCAAAAAATCTTCTTCTTTTTTATTTTCTGCTATTTTATTATATAATTTTAACATTTCTGCATCACAATATTGACTGGCATTACTTAACATAGCCATATTGGATCCATTGCTTAATAATCCAAGTTTTTTTAATTTTCCAAAGCCGCTCAATATATATTGTGTGATATACCAATTTCCTCTTCCCCCTGGAAACCAACTCCACCCACCCTCAGACGATTGCCGTTCTGATAATGTTTTGATGCTTTGATTTACAGTTTGTGTCATTTTGTTAACATCAAGTAATCGGGCAATGTTTTGCCTTTGTTCCTGTTCGCTACTTGCCTCTGAAACCCAGGGTGTTTCTTTTAAGATAGCTGTTTTTAAGCCTTCATTTTTTTCTAATGCTGAACCTAAAGTACCAGCATTCTTCCACTCGTTGAGGACATTTGAAATGGATGGATATTCGGTCAAAAGATGTGTACCCAGAGCATTCGCATATAACTTATTAAATAACTGTTCATTGCAATCATAAGGAAATTCCATTAAATAAGGCAGTGATTTTAGTGCTATCCAGGCTGGATGAGTTGTCAACTGAAAATCAAAAGTATATTTACCTTTTGAAGATGCTTCTTCATTGAATAACTTAAAACTAATTTTTTGTTTTTCTCTCAAAACAAATGGTCTGGAATCAGTAACCAAAATCTTGGATGGGTGGATAGGAATCCTTTCCTTAATAGCATCAGAATAATGAGCGGATTCAAATTTCAACGTTATT
>Ga0214917_10006823_pt1 | contig 11743 bp, 11 predicted proteins | sample LL_1208_BB_MetaG_FD_177983 | JGI IMG/M metagenome (GOLD analysis project Ga0214917, IMG submission 177983) | Freshwater microbial communities from Lake Lanier, Atlanta, Georgia, United States - LL_1208_BB | ecosystem: Environmental > Aquatic > Freshwater > Lake | place: USA: Georgia | collected...
TACAGCATTTTATGCAGGAAAGCCCCATATAGGTTATTCGGCATGTAAGAAGCTATTAACAGAAAATCTACTCCCAGAATCAGAAGTAGAAAGAGTTCAAAATAATCTAAATCAGTATTTAAAATTCTTTGAACAGACAAATCAAATGAATATTATTCAACAAATGGATGAACAAGCAAAAAAACAAAGCGAAAGAAAAGAACATAAACCAGCCAATTTTCCACCACATTTGCCAAATATAAAAAAGTTCAAACAGAGAAAAACTGCAAGTAGATAAACCATAAATAATCGTATGACTGCAAAATACGACTTATCTCTTAATAAAAATTCTAATTTTGATTTCTGGCTACAGTATTTAACAGATGGTAATACTGCTGTAAATTTATCATCATATAGTGCAGAAATGCAAATCAAAAAATATAGAGGGACAGAGGTTCCTGTAGTATTTTTAACTAAAAGTGGCCTAACTTATGGATTTACGGGAGGAATTACTAGCGGCATTTCTGGCCCAGGTGGTATAAGCTTAAACACTAATTACGACAAAACAGGATTAACTGGCGGAATAAACATCAATATAGGTTATGCTGTTACTGATTCATTAACTCCAGGTAAATATTTTTACGATCTTCGTCTTTTAATAGGAACAACCTATGCTCAAAGATTGTTGGAAGGAAGATTAGACGTTCAAGATGGAGTAGTATTGTGAAAGTAAAAATAAGACAAACAGATCAAGCAGTTTTTAGTTATGTAACAGATCCAGAAGATGTTTATGCTTATCCAAAAATAAAACTAAAAGATATTATAAAATATATTTTATTATATTTGGAAGACTAAAATGAAAATCAAAATATTAGAAACAAGTAAAACACAAACACCAAAGTTTGTTTACAATTCTAATATAAACAAAAATATTTTTAGTTTAACTGTAAAAGATCAAAATAAATATAAAATTTTACCATTATATATTACGGGTATTGCTATTACCGAAGGCCAACCCGTATTAACTACTAATTTAATAATTTCTTCGCTTGTACTTTATGTTGGAATAGCAGCATCATCAACTCCAGTAACTGGATCTGGTGGTGTTCCTCCATTAGTATATTCCATAAATCCATCATTACCGTCTGGATTAACATTAAATTCTACTAATGGTTTGGTTTCAGGATCGGCAGGTATTACTGCAACTTCTACATCTTATACGGTCACAGTAACAGATAGTGTGTCACAAACCAGTTCAAAAACATTTAGTTTAACTATAAATCAACCAGCACCTTTAGATTTTAAAGGTAATTTCATTTGGGTAGGACACGTAGAATCATGAGTAAAGTAACAATAACAACTAAAGTACTAACAGCAGCAAGTCCAGAACATCCTCCCAGAGCAGCAGTAGGATATACTGGAAGTGTAAAAATACAATTAAGTAAAGACCAAAATTTTACAATAGGAGTTACTAGTACTTCAGCTTTAACGCCCAATCAATATGGATATATAAAAACAACAAGTGAAGGATTGGATTCAAATACCCAATATTATGCTAGAATATCATCATATGATGGAACTACCGCAGACAATAATACAATAGCTAAATTTAAAACTCCGCCTTCAGGGAATCATAGCTTTAAATTTGGGTTTGGTTCTTGCTTGAATAATAAACCACATAATGGTAATGGTGGGCAAGCCAGAGTATTAAGAAATATTAAAGAAAAAGCAGAAAAGGGAGATATAGAATTTTTTTATATGTTAGGTGACTGGGATTATAATGATATCGCTACAAACGATGTAAATCTTTTCTATGATTCATATCATGAAAGATTTAATGGAACTACTGCAAGTAGACAATTAGGATTTTATTCTTCTAAAGATTGTTGGGCATCTATGCCTCTTTATTTTATGAATGACGATCATGATTCTGGTCCGAACGATGGATATAAAGATTCTCCAGCAAAACCAGCAGCGATAGAGACATTTAGAAATGTTGTTCCTGGACCAACTTTAGCAAATTTATCTGGAACTACTAGTGGAGTATATTACAGCTTTACAAGAGGAAGAGTACGATTTGTTGCAACAGATAATAGAAACGAAAGAACTCAGGATAACAGCGTTTCCAATCCAAAAAGACCAAATGATCCTTCTCAATACATTTTGTCTGATCAACAAGAACAGTGGTTTAAAGATCAAATATCACAAGCAGCAACTGGTGGTCAGGCTGTAATATGGGTAAATAGTATTGCTTGGGTTGGACCTGGTGCTGCTACTGGAGCGCCAGACGATCCACGTCCTACAGGAGCAACTTACGATTACGATATAAAACGTAATTGGAATGGATATATTGGAAGAGATGTAGATACCGGAGATACATTAGGAATCACTTATGATTTCGTTACCTCTCCAGCATTTGATATTTGGGGAACAAGAGAATTACAAAGAGAAAGAATAGCAAATCATATAACAGGTTTAACTATGAGTGATCGTATTGTTGTGATTTCAGGAGACATGCACGCATTAGCATTTGATGATGGATATGAACATAATGGTGATGGAAGCTATAAATTAGATGGATTTGGAAATAAAATTAAAAACAGAAACAATCGTGCCACTTTAAAAGTCTGCCATTCTAGCCCATTAACACAAATTGCCCCTCCAGCTCCGTATACATTTTTTCAAGATCCTTATACAACTAATTTTATGGACGAATATGTGGGAGATCCTGTAGGATCGGGATTTACTGGTTATGCATGGAGCGAAAATGCAGGATTAAATACAAGAGGAGGTCCTTATTACATAGGACCATTGCGATCTCATACTGGTAGACTTTCACCAGAATACGATCCTGATGATCCTGGTTATATTACTTATACCTCATATGCAGAAAGTTATGCCACAATGGAAGTTACTGATCTTGGAGGAACTACTATAGGATTTGCATTTAAGGGTTATTTATTAGATACCTTTTTTTCCTCAGCAGCAAATCACATTGCAGGCTTAACCCATCCAGAAACATTAGTAATAAATAAATCTTGGATCGTAGATTTAAATTCTTAAATTGATATTAATAAATAATTATAATGAAGCGATTTAATACGTATTTTCATACGGAAGAAAAAAAAGAAGGATATTTGGAAGGCCAATATCCTGTAAATTCTATTTTTTCTTTAAGTCAAAATTGGAATAATTATGACACAAAATCCCAATTTATTTTGGTGGAAAATGAACTACCGGATTTAAACTTAAAAGCTGGAGTAGGAATTACCAAAGCTTTATTTAAAGATCCAAATGGAAAATATATTGAAATAACAGGATCTAAAAGTTTATTAGAACAATTGTTTATTTTTGTTCCACAACCAGAATTTGAACCCGAACCAGTTCCTGAGCCAATTTATGTAATAGAAAAACAAGTAGTTTCTCCGGATTTAAATTTAATAAAAGAACAGATAGAAAAAGTAGCAGAACAACTATTAGTTGCGGGTCCACAAGGAGAAAGAGGAGTACAAGGATATCAAGGAATACAAGGATCTCAAGGCCCCAAAGGAGATGACGGGCAACAAGGACCTCAAGGAGACACTGGAGCGCAAGGACCTCAAGGCCCCAAGGGAGATACTGGACCACAAGGACCTCAAGGCCCCAAGGGAGATACTGGACCACAAGGACCTCAAGGCCCCCAAGGAGAACAAGGATTACAAGGACTTGAAGGACCCCAAGGAAAACAAGGATCTCAAGGTCCACGAGGAGAACAAGGACCACAAGGACCTGAAGGTTCTCAAGGAAATGTTGGACCGCAAGGGCCTAAAGGAGAACGTGGTCCAGAGGGAAAAGCAGGCCCTCGTGGAATACCAGGAAAAGAAGGAATAAAAGGGGAACAGGGACTACAAGGAATTCCTGGTCCTCAAGGTCCTAAAGGAGATCCTGGAGTTTCTCCAATAATAAAAGCAAATTATCCTCTCGTTTTACAAGATCAAGAATTATCATTCGATTCTAAAAAATTCAAAGAGGATATTACTAAATTAGTTAAAACCAAATTAGACGCTCAAACTATTGCCCAGAATTTTCAATGGTTAAACACTGGATCTGTTGGGGGTGGTGCAGTAGGTATTTACAATAATGGTGCTCGTGTTATTAAATCTGTGAATGATCTTAATTTTAAAGGCAATGGAGTTACAGTAACACGTAAAGGCAAACAAGTTGATATAGAAATTGCGGGAGGTGGTGGTGGAGGTGGAGGTGGAATTTCTGGCGATTACGTTAAATACGTAAATGGTCTTACTGGAGGAGTTACATTAGCAGCAGGAGCAAATGTAACTTTAAATACAACAGGTAATACTATTACCATTTCTAGTAGTCCCGGATTTACATATACAGCAGAAACACCAGTATATACTCCTACTATTGGTGATCGCTGGATGGATTCGGATACTGGTGTAGAATACGTATGGATCAATGACGGCGACAGCACACAGTGGATACAACCAACCAACACAGCCCAAGCTAGCACATCCAAAGTTTCGATATTACAAACCATATCGATAACTGGAGCCACATACGCAGCCACTGCTTTAGATTATTATATCGGTGTGAGTTATGCAGGTCAATCTGTAATTACTCTGCCTGCTGCTCCAGAAACCGGACGAGAGATGGTGGTAAAAGATGAGTCAGGTCATGCGGGAGATAATATTAATCGATGGATAACTATTTGTGGGGCAAGCCCAACTAAAATAGACAATGAAGATACTGCAATACTTAACATAAGCAATGGTGGCTTACATTTCATATACAACAACGGATGGAGAATAATCTAATATGAGTTACCTGTTTAACAACTTGGTTGGATTTGTCGGAAATGCAGTGGACGCATTTAATCGTTTAAAGGTATCTAATCCTTTTACCCTGTTCGATAGCCAACATCGATTTCAAGCCAACGACAAATGGGATTCGTTTGGAGTAACGGGTGGCACTGCAACGTTTGCAGTAAACGAAAGCGCAATCAATATGACTGTTGGAACCACTTTAGGTTCTAAAATAACCAGAGAAACTAAACGTGTGTTTGCATACCAACCTGGTAAATCCCTCCTAGTGTTAAACACGTTTGCGTTTGCAACACCTAAAGAAGGATTACGACAACGAGTAGGATACTTTGGTTTAACCGGCGGTGCCACAGCAGGCATTCCGTACAACGGAATATTTTTAGAACAAAACGGGTTAACTTTAAGTTTCGTGCAACAGTCTGCTTCATTGAATACCACAACCACAATAAACCAAAAAGACTGGAACAGCGACACGTTTGACGGACTGGGAGCATGTGGTAGAAACTTAGACGTTAGTAAAGCAAACATTTTGTGGATGGATATCGAATGGTTAGGTGTAGGTGATGTGCGTTGCGGATTTTTCGTGGATGGAAGACCGGTTGTAGCACACACTTTCCACCACGATAACTTATACCCAACCACATATATGACTACAGCAACTTTACCCATGCGTCAGGAGCTAGAAAATTTAACAGCTCAGGCTAGCAGTAGTACTGCTAAAAGTATATGCGCCAGCGTACTCAGTGAAGGCGGATACGAAGCGTTCAGCCGAAGGTTCAATATTTCCACCAGCACAACTCCTGTAAACTTACCGGCTGCAGACACGTATTATCCGGTTTTGTCTATCAGACTAAATCCTAATCGGTTAGACGCAGCTATTGTTCCTTCAAATATTAGTGCAATTGTTACAACCAACACATGGGTTCAGTATCGCATTACCATAAACGGAACATTTACCGGCACACAGCCTACTTGGACTACCCATTACGGTGGTAGTGTGGATTACGCACTACACAATCCTGCGGTAACCGGTATAACCGGAGCCAAAGACATTGTTGGTGGTTACATTCAAAATAACGGTACTGTAGATATTAGTAGTATTAACGATTTTAATTTTCAGTTAGGCCGCACACAAACAGGTGTTAGTGACATTTTAACCTTGGAATTTGCGTCAGGAACTGCCAACACTAAAGTTCTGGCAGACTTGTCTTGGTTTGAACTTGTCTAAATATCTTTAACCCATGCCTTTAAATTTTCCAACATCTCCTTCGGTAAATCAACAATACACTTTTGGTGGTCGTACATGGATATGGAATGGGTCTGCATGGGATTCGTACAATCCTGGAATTACTGGGTACGTTTCTACATTTAATGGATTAACAGGTAATGTTTCTGGTGTATCTAGTTTTAATGGTTTAACGGGAGCAGTTACAGGAGTAACAACCAGCACGGCAAACACATTCACTGCTCTTCAAACATTCTCCAATGGACTTGTGGCAACAGGAGCAACCTTATCAGGAACGGTTGCAATCACGGGATTATCTACCCCCTCTGCAAATTCAGATGCAGCAAATAAAGGGTATGTGGATAATGTTGCTTCTGTTGGTGTTCATTATCATACTTCTGTTGTTTTAGCTTCTACTGATTCTGAAACATTTGCATCAGGCGTAACGTATTCGAATGGAACATTGGGAGTAGGAGCAACATTAACAAAAACTACACCATTTTCCAGACTGAATATAGATTCAACAAACGGTGTAACTGGTGACAGAATTCTTATCCGATCTGCCACCACTCAACAATGGAACGGTGTGTACGATGTAACAGATCAAGGCAGTGCATCTAGTGCATGGATTTTAACTAGATCCGCAGACGCAAATAATTATCATCCATATAATAATGATGGATTAGGCGCAAACGATTACTTTTTCGTTACTTCTGGTGCAAGTTTAAAAAACAATGCATACATTTGTAGTGTATCAGGTGGAATCACATTTGGAACAACTCCCATAACATTTGCATTATTCAGTACTCCTCCAGTTTACACTGCTGGAACCGGTCTATCACTAAACAGCTTACAATTTAGTAATACAGGCGTTCTAAGTTTCAATGGCTTAACAGGTGCTGTATCTGGCGTTACAGCTGTAAATGCTGGGTCGGGTATCAGTATTTCTGGATCTACTAATCCTACAATAACCAATATCGGAGTTACAGGAGTAAATGGATTAACCGGAGTTTTGACCCTATCTGGTGGTACAGGTATGAGTGTTCTATCTGGTGGTCGTGGAATTACTTTAATTAATACCGGTGTATTGAGTATTAACGGAAGTACCGGTGCCATAATTAATGTTGCCAAAACAAATGTAGACAATAATTTTAGTGCTCCTCAAACTATTAATTCTCCAGGTGCATTGTTTAATATTATTGACTCTAATACAGCTAATACAATGGAAATGGATCCTGGTTCAAAAATTATAAGTTCATATAATGATGTAACAGGGACCGTTTCGTTTTTAGAATTTAATCATACTATAGCTGGTGATGTGACAGTGGATCTTCCTGCAGCTACTACTACATTAGCAGGATTAGCAGTCGCCCAAACATTTACAGCTAATCAAACATTCAGCACAGTTGGAACGTTCAATGCTGGTATTACCACATCCGGTATAACTTTAAACGGAACCATAGTCGCATCAGGATTAGGAACGTTTAATAGAGGTATTACCACATCCGGTATAACTTTAAACGGAACCATAGTCGCATCAGGAGTAGGAACATTTAATGCAGGTATCACGACATCAGGTGCTACGTTTACTGGACCTGTAGTGGGATTCTCTGGATTCACATTTGGTGCTGGTACTGGTCAAACATTTATGGCATTTTATTCTACATCTTCTGCTTCTGGTGGAGGATTGTGGTTACGTGATGCTATTTTTCAATTAGGTGGATCAGTATTCCAAAGCGGTGCTGGAGGGTTTAATGTTTCCCCTGTAACAGAAAGATTTTATTACTTCGGTAATGCAGATTTTAATAACGTATATTCATATCAAGCGGCTAAATCTCCTTTACGACTAGCAGTAGGCCCAAGTCAAACTGCGCCAATTCTTGCGGCATATGTAAATGCGGAAGGAACAGTTCTACCACAAGTTCAAACTGACACCAATATGGTGGCAGGCATAAACAATAAAGGTGTTTTATTTAGCACGGCAGGTATTAGTGCGTCTGCCGGTGTAACATTCACTAATACATTATACAATGGCGGATTGGCAACATTTGCTGGTGGTATTACCGCATCAGGCATCACATTAAACGGAACTTTAGTTTCTTCTGGTCTTGGAACATTTAACGCTGGTATAACAACATCTGGTATTACACTGAACGGAAACCTATATTTCCAAAATGCAGAATATATTCGTAATACCACAAACGGTCAAATAGACTTGATGCCTGCCCCTGCTGCATCTACTGCTTTTGGTTTTTATGTAGATATGACTAGTTGGACATTTGGTGTTATATTAGGAACTATTCGTTCTTCCGATGGAGCGAAAAATACTGGTGGAAGTTTCCGTTTTGACGTTCCACTGGTGGTTAATGATAATACACTCTTTAGTTTAGGTTCTGATTCAAATTATCGTTTTTACAGAACAACTACAGGAAATGATACTGCCCAATTTGGAGCATTTTGTGATGGTTCACAAAATAGTGGAGCTTTAGCAATTATTGGATCGGGAGCAGTAGGAAATGCAAACAGAAGTCCAGCAACAAAGCACAGCAATCCAAATTTGTATATTTACACAAATGGAACAACAAGTGCTAATGATTTTATTCGTTTTGAACATGATGTTATAAATGGTAATATTGTAAGTGGAGGAACTAGCGGCATACTGATGCAGCCAGGATCAGGATGGTTAGGCATTTCTGGTGGTATTTCTGCGTCTGGTGGAGTAACATTTGGCACTACAGTATCAGCAAATAATGGATACCAAATAACATCAAATACTATAAATGCCCAAACAGGAACTACTTATACTTTCTTGTCATCGGATAATGGTAAAGTAGTAACTATGAATAATGGCGCTGCAAGCACAATTACTGTTCCGTCTGGATTGCCTGTAGGATTTAATACTATGGTCATTCAATTAGGTGCAGGACAAGTTGGTTTTACTGCCGCATCGGGTGTTACTTTAAACGCTTATGCCAGTGGATATAAAATTTCAGGACAACACGGTGCAGCATCTGTAATATCATATACCACTAATATTTTTAATGTATCAGGAACCTTGAGTGTATGATTGCGATTCCTAGTATTCGTGGTGTAGCCAATCGTTCATCAATGGCAGAACAGTTAGTTTTTACCACAGATAAATCTTCTGGAACATGGGGGGGAAGCAATACAGCTGGAATTTTTTTTACCGATGCACAACGGCTAGTTGTAGAGTATACAGGAACAGGATGGAGCGGAGGAACTGCAACGGTTACCTACGGCACAGGAACAGGATACGGTTCTCAACTAGTGTATGTGTCGAGAGGCATAAGCGGAGCAGGCACAAAAACCATAACGATATATCCAACAGACTCTTCAGGACAAAGAAGAGGACGAATAACTCAATTTTATTTAACTCGAATTTCAACAGCAAATAATACACAAATTGTTTCTGCTAATATTAAAGGGTGTAGAAATTTAAATACGGTAGTCATTAACACATCAGCAAACACTTTAACTTCTTTGGATGTTAGTGGCTTGAAAGACTTGGTTACACTGAGTTGTAATTCATCTGGAGGAATCACTAGCATAGATGTAACAGGATGTAGTTCTCTTGAAACTATAGATGCAAGTGACACACTTATCACAAATTTAACTGGTCTTGCCAGTACAGCATCAACTTTGCGTAGTTTATCTCTTGGAGGAACACCAATAACAAGTCTTGATGTTTCTAATTTTTCTGTTTTAACAATATTAAGTGTAGCAAATTGTGCAAGCCTTACCAGCTTACGAGCAGCTAATGTTACCTTTGATAATTACGGATATTCTGGTTACGGAAATTATTTGTATACTTATGACGGAGGCGCAAATTTGTCTAACACAACCGCAATGACTACGGCTGCTATGGATCAGTTCTATACAGATTTAGGAACTGTTGGTCAAGGATTAATTTATGTATTTGGCGCAGGTTCGGTTGGAAACTATTCTATAGCCACAAACAAAAACTATATTGTTATAGGTACTCTGCCTCCATGATATATTATAAAACACCAAACCACAGTCTTGCTCTAATACCAAAATCAGGATGTTCCACTATGGCTCGTTGTGTTATTAAAAACTTTTATCCTGACAAAGAACATCTCATACAAAATGCTGCTTATCCTGAAGGAAAGGGGCCAGATAACACTAAGTGGCAATCATTTACTCCTAAAGAAAAAATTCCATCCAAACCAACACTTGCACTGGTTCGTAATCCTGTAGACCGTTTCATTTCGGCTATGTCACAAGTAAACCTGACAGATGTGGCTATTGCACTAGACTCTTTGCTGAATGGAACGGTTATAGAAATGCCAAAAGGCAAACTAAACTTAAGCAAAAACCCACATTTTAAACGACAAATTTTATGGATGCTGCCTGACACAAAACTATACCGTTTTCCTGATCATCTGAATGAAGCAGCAGTAGAGTTAGGAATGCAGTTACCTCTTCCTGTAATTAATTCAGCAAGCAGACCAAAACCAACTTTGACTTATGAACAACAACAGATAATTGAAAATTATTATGCTCAAGATATAACTTTGTTTAATTCCATAATAGAACCTGGAATAGTTACTGGAATTGTTGCTTCTGGTTATAATAACACGGAAAATAATATTTGACTTTTTAAATTTTTAATGTATATTATGTTTATGTTGGAATATTATAAACTTTATCCAGATATAACTGCACCAGATTTTACTACAGGCCAATCTGCTTGTTTTGATATTCGTGCTTATCTTGGGACTCATTTAACCGAAGTTACAGGATTTTGTCAAAATAACCGTCCGTGTAATGTTAGAATTCATCAAACTACCGAATCTCGTTATGTAACCGTAGATCCTGGCCAAAGGCTGTTAGTTCCTACTGGACTAATATTTAATATTCCTGTAGGATTTTCTGTTCGTATTCATGCTCGTTCTGGTCTGTCCTTGAAGAAAGGCATGGTTATGGCTAACGCTCAAGGAATTATTGATTCAGACTACGTAGAAGAGACTAAGATTATGATTCATAATATTTCATCCGAACAATTACAAATTTTCCACGGAGATCGTATTGCTCAAGGCGAAATGGTTCATCAAGAACTTTACGCTCTAGTTCCTACAGAAACTCGTCCAGAGCAAAAAACTAATCGTTCAGGTGGTTTTGGATCAACAGGAGTAAGCACATGACTAAAGATGAATTAATTCGTAACCACGAAGATTTATGTTACGTTGCTCGTGAACTAATGAAAAAGAAAAATGCGGATTACGCAGGCCGAAACGGTAAGGAACCGTTTGCAAATTTTACCCGTGTAGAAGCTATGGGTATTTGTCCTACAGAGGTAGGATTTATGGTACGAATCACAGACAAGATGAGTCGTTTGTCATCATTTTTGGAATCTGGCAAACTTGAGGTTGCCAACGAGTCTTTTGAGGATACAATAGTAGATGTAATCAACTACATGGTACTATTACATTCGTATCTAAAAGACAAGAAGCATGGCTGAATTTTACACTGCAATCTACACTATCGGTAATGATATTGCCGAAATTTATTATAAAGATGGTAAACGACACACCCGACGTGTAGCGTTTCAGCCGTCTTTGTTTGCTCCTTCGCTCACAAAGACGGCTACATGGCATAGCCTTGAAGGCATTCCTCTAGACGAGTGGAGTCCTGGTTCTATCAGTGATTGCAAAGATATCATTGATGGATACTCTAC
>Ga0214917_10006824_pt1 | contig 11742 bp, 3 predicted proteins | sample LL_1208_BB_MetaG_FD_177983 | JGI IMG/M metagenome (GOLD analysis project Ga0214917, IMG submission 177983) | Freshwater microbial communities from Lake Lanier, Atlanta, Georgia, United States - LL_1208_BB | ecosystem: Environmental > Aquatic > Freshwater > Lake | place: USA: Georgia | collected...
AGCAACACAGTCCGTCGTCGTGTAGATTGGTCTGGTATGGCACGCTATAAACACCACCCTAGATCAGCGGTGTCAGCGGTCTACACGAGTTAGCAACAGAGTTTCCTAGTGAGACGGTCGTATTAATCAACCAAGGCCCGGTAGATGTTTGGACAGCCACTTCGTTCCTCACAAGCGCTTTGGCGTCGAGGTGGAAAAAAAACAGGCGGAACAGCGAGCGGAACGCCTAGCGTTGTCTCTCACCGGCGGTCAGAGTTTCCTCAACCATTGAAGAATGAGATAACCTGACGCCTACGACGAGCCTAACTGGCGTCAACGACAAGCCGAAAATAAATCTTGTGATAAAAAAAGCCCAGTGACTTCTGGGAAACCTCTTAGAGGAAGACTTGATCAAGAGCGTCCACGTAAGGTAATACCGCCTGTTATGGACGCCTTCTTCAGGAAGGAAGGGGGGTAGGATCACCAACCAGCCTATTGGGCTGATTGGTGACCCAGGAAACAAACTTACCCTCCAACCGGTGCAGAACCAATCGTCAACGTTGTAAATGCGGACGAATCAAGTGTTGCCGTAGTGAGATCATAGATTCCGGTGAGCCTAACAACAACATCCAGATTAGGCGTAAATCCTGGACCATCGTAGTTCGCCGTCACGAAGGTGTTCCCACCAAAGGTGAAATAACTCACTCTAGGCGATGTACTGGTGCCTGTACCCTCAAATGCAGCATTTATAAAGTCAGTGAAGGACGAAACTCCTGAGTCAAGACCAAAGACGCCCGTGAGGCCAGTCGGAAGTGAGAATAGTCCAGTTGCAGAAAGAGGCGTTCCGTTCACTCCACTCCAGTCCCAAACCGCCGCGGTACCATTTAGGCCCAGCTTGTCACCAACGGTTAAACCCGTGATTGTAGTGAACACACTCGCTGCCGTACTGGACCCAACTCTCACGAGGTCCGCATCACCCAAATCGGATAGAAGGTTAACGGTATTCTTGCCAGTTGTTGCCGCGCCGTTCAAATTGATAGTCTGCCGACCCGATTGAAGTGCGTTAATCACGTTTGCGCCTGAACCAACAGTTACAGTGCTCGAACCCGCGCCAAGCTCAACAAGGTTTCTGCCGCTGCCGAGTACAATGGTGTCATCACCTCCACCGCCTGTCACCGACATATCGCCGCTGCCACTGAGGCTGATTGAGTCGATACCAGTTCCACCGAAAACCTTAACGTTGGCGTTACCCGTTCCATTAACCGCTTGTTGAGCAGACGAGGTACCGCCATTACCCAGATTGATCGTATGAGCCTTCGTACTCGTACCAAGATTCACTATATCTTGACCTGAGCCCCCGTTGTAAACAACAGCTGCAGTTGATTCAGAGAGATCAACAGTGTTCTTTCGGGTTGCTGAGCCGATTACAACCGGAGAAATCGTCTGAGCTGAATCCGCCCAAGTGTAAGCGCCTCCGACCAGACTTACGCTACCCTGCGAGATTCCACTAGCGTCTAACTTCGAAGGTGTTGTTCCCGTAAGCGTAAGAGTCAAGCCATAGTTACCTGACGCTGTGACTGTGGTAAGCGCAGTACCAGTAAGTGTTAGGCTTGCTAGGACCGAATTAACAGAGGAACCAACCGAACTATTCGTGGTTACGATATTCGCGGATTCCACACCCAATAGTGCCACGCTCCCAAAGTTTCGGCCGGCCTCCGGTGCCGTTAAGTTTATAGTCACAGAATCAGCCGATGACGCAGTGAACGCTACGGCGTTTCTGATTTCATAACCTGTTCCAGCTACGTTAAGAGCAAGAGTACCACCGCTCACAAAATTATCCAGCACGGTGGTTCCCGTTGATGGATCGGTATCGATTGACACATAGCCGTAGTTACCCAAGGCCTTCAAGTCGACCGTTTGCCCGCTTGCACCAGTTAACGATAACCGTTCAAAGTTAGTGACCATTTTACTAAACGCTGTATCCGCAGAAGCGTTACTCGTGGAAGCATTGAACGCCGACATTCTCAGCGTATCAGTTCCGGGTCCACCATCGATTGATCCACCGGTCCCCACACTCGAACCGGAATACGTTAAAAAGTCGCTCCCATCACCCAGACTAATCGCCTTGGTTGTTGGTCCTGTTACGGATATCGTATCGTTGCCACTGCCGCCCGTATACGACTGAGTAGATTCGAGAGCCTTACGAATCGTCACGGAGCCCGTACCCATATTGCTTATTGATGCGGATGAAGCAAGCTTAGTGTCTAAACCGAGTACGGTCGCTGAGCTGTTATTGATCGTCAACGACGTTGCGAGGTCTGCAACCAAACCGCCGGTTGCAGTTGCACTCGTCACAGATGACGCGAGCGTTAATGCAGCATTCCCTGTAATCACCACTGAGGTTGCACCCGCGGCGTTTGTCTTGCCCGCAATCTGGTTGGTTGCAACTGACGTTTCAACCAATATAGATTTGGCGGAGGATGCAAGTGTGACTTCACCTGATACGGATACACCCGTCAATTTCAAGGTTTGTGCGGACAGTGTTGGCGTGGACAGCTGTCCGATACCACTTGAAAACGACGTCCCTCTACCGCTTAAGTCGATTGTTGAGAGTGCACTCGACTCAACCGACGCTGTACCGAAATTATTCAGCTTGACATTCGAGATCTTACCTGCATCAGATACGGAGAGAGCGTTCACATCCGTAATGACCACTGCACCATTAGCAATGCCGTGATTCCCAGCTAGACCACCAAGACCTGTTATCGGTGTGCCGTAAAGACCAGCGTTTGTCGAGCTACCAACAGCATCCACAAGATCGGACGCAGCCACGAATGGTGCCGCCGGCGAAGTTGCGTTTGCAACGCTTGCCGCGAGATCCGTTACATTGGCCTTCGGTGTAGAGGCAGTGAAAGTAACGGTATCGCCAGACGCGGCGCCAGTACTCCATCCGGAAAGTGATGAAGAACCTGTCGCACTACCATTCTTCAGATTCGCGAACGCATTTGCCACATCCGTTGCACTTGCACCATTTGCTGTAGCTGTGAACTTATAGCCGCCAACTGTTACGCTCTGCCCACCGGCAAGCGAGGTGAACTTCACCTCGGCAGATTCGGTCTTTGTTGAACTGCCTTGTGTAGTAGCTATAGCGGGTAACGTCGGCAAGGCGGCAGATGTTGCAGTCGCAATGATATTTGCTACGTTGGTAAATCTAGTTGAGCTGGTGAAATACGTCGCGCCGGGGTCAGTTCCGGATATGCCGGAATCAGTGCGTGCTGCGCTCCAACTCGAAGACAACGCGCCGGACCATGTCCCATTACCGCTGAGCCCTGCGAAGGTTGTAGCGCCTAAGGTCCACCCTGCATAGGCTGCAGCCACCTCCTCGCCTGTCAACGGCCCATTCGCCGTTAAAGTTAGGCCCCCAACAGTCACGGACTGACCTTTCACCAGGTAGTTGCTGGTTGGCGACCCGCCCCCGGCGTAATTATAAAAAAGAACTGAATTGACCTCGGTACGGCCCTGCGTTAAGGAGGCCCTTGCCGCCTGGTCAACCGTGACCGAAGTCGTATCTTCGGTTCCCGTCACGGTCACTACACCGTGGGTAATCGTATCGTTCGATGCTCCGAGCGTTGCTGAGCCGCTTGCCTTCTGCGAGATAGAGACGGCAGAACCGCCCTTGCTCGTAATCGTCGGTGCAACGTTAGTGTTTGCACCGGAGTCTGGTAATGAAGCGGTTTGGGTGATCGTTACGCTACCCTTTGGATTAGAACTGCCACCACCAACGTTAATGGTTGCTGAGCTTGCCGTGGCCCCACTCGCAGTCACATTTACCGTCGTACCTCCGTTAATTGCGATCGTGTCACCCGCTTGTTTCGCACTTGTAACGGAAATGGCCCCTGTTGGAGACACTGCCTTCGATCCTGTTTCTGATCCCAGATAGTTCATTGCCCCGGTAGTAGATCCGCGCCCAATTGCGACCATACCTTGTGCGAGCGTCACGTTTACATCGGTACCACCATTAACGTAAACGTTGCTGTTGACTGCGGAAGTAACCGAGACCGCACCCTTCGCCGCCCCTGATGCGACCAGAGTACCAGTACCGTCGTCCGCAATTCCTACGTAGACCGGTGAATTTTCTGCCGAAGCTCCTCTTGTTGTAACCGTAACAGAGTTTCCGCCATCTACCAACGTGTCTACTCCCCCCTCCAAAGCTCCATTCGCTACCGTGACCGACTGCGACGCGTTTGCTTTGACAAAGGTGCCACCAGCAGATGAAATGGTCGCCTTTACGACGTCGCCGTAAGACGCCAAAGCCAGCGGGAGGGCACGGGTCGCAACTCCACCCACGGTACTCAAAGTGAGGTTTTCCACCTTTTGAATCGAGACGCCTACAGGCATTTCAAACTGGTTTTTTGTACTGGTTATTATAATGGAGTCTATATCAGCACCCCCGTCAACGCTATCGTATGCATTCAGGGTTGAAGACGTAAGATCATCAAGAGCGGTAATCGTATCCGGCCCAGTACCGCCTGATACTTTCTCTCCCGTTACTGTTGTCAGAGACAAAGACTTTCCGGCCTCAGGAGCCGTGGGCGAAATTGCAGCGACCGCGCTCCTATTGCTCGTTGCCCCGGTCACCAGCAAACCAGCGGCGGTTTTTGCAGCGCTCGCAGCGGTATCGTCGGTAGTATCTTTGGTCTTGGCAGCGGCCGCGACATACGCATCAGCAGCGGCAGCAACAGCCGCTGCGTCCGAGCTAGCGGTCGTTGCAGCAGCCGAGGCTGTTGTTTTTGCGCTGACCGCAGCGGTATAGTTCGCGGTGGTCATGTCTTTTTCGGCAGCCGCAGCTGCATCGCTGGTTGCCTTGGTCGCAGCAGCAGAAGACTGATCGGCTTTAGCCTTCGCTGTATCGAATGCGGTCTTGGCATCGGCAACAGCTTTAGTTGCAGCAAGTTCTGCAGCAGCAGCATCAACCGCAGCCTTTGCAGTTCGTGCGGCATCACCCGCTGCCTTTGCAGCCACAACGCTGGCATCAGCGTCAGCCTTTGACTTGGCTGCAGCGGTATCATCAGCGGCGCTATCCTTGGTGGCGGCGGCTGCAGTCACATAGCTTGTGGCCGAGGCGACAGCCTTGGCTGCAGCAGCATCGGCGGCAGCGGCAAGCGAAACTGAAGCGCTCAAGGCAGTGTCGTAAGCTTTCTGTGCAGTAGCAGCAGCAGCGTCATCAGATGCCGCTGCGTCGGCGGCAGTTTTTGCAGCTGTTGCGGCGGTAGCTTTGGTCGTCGCATCGGCAGCAGCAGCATCAGCCAACGCTGTCGCTTTGAGCAGCGCCGCCTGAGCATCGACGATTTGCTGGCTCGTGCCGGTGGTGAGCACCGCTTTGTAGGCTGTATCAGCGGCCGTCTTGGCTGCCTGTGCGTCGGTATTGGCCTTCGTAGCCGCAGCAGAGGCATCAGCTGCAATTTTGCTTGCGGCGGCAAGCGCCGTAGCATCGGTCTTGGCGGCGGTTGCATCCGCAGCAGTTTTAGCTTTCACGGCATCGGCAAAAGCGGGTTCGGCAGCTTTGGCTGCGTCGATCGCTTTCGTCGCAGCGGCCAGATCCGCTACCACAGCGGTTGCAGCGGCGTCGGACGCCTTGGTTGCATCAGCGGCGGCTTTGTCGGCGGCTGCCTTGTCAGCTGCAGCTTTATCGGCGGCCACTTTGTCGGCGGCAGCCTTTTGTGCATCCACCAGCAACACGGATGCGGTTTGACCCGCAACCGTCACGCTCACCGTCTTATCAGCAGCATCATCATCTTTGGTAAAGGACACCGCAATAACCGCAAGGCCATCTCCGCCCACGGTGGTCGTGCCCGAGAGCGCACCCCCGACGATATCGCTCGCTTCGACGCCCTTGATCACATAGCCAAGCACCGTGCCGTTTGCCACGTTCTTGGTCGTCAAGGTGAAGTACGAGGTTTTGCCTTCGTCAACTTTCGCAGCATCGACTGCAAGGCTGTAGCTGGGGGTGACAGGAGCGGGATTGACAATCGCTTCTTCAACCTTGGCCACCGCGGCGGTGACAGTGGTCTTACCCGTTACGAAGACATCGTTGTAGGGGTTGGCCGGCGTTGGATTCCACTTGGTCAGGAAGCTGACCACCACCCGTGCGACCACACCCAGCGGAAGTGCGACTTTGCCGGCATCGATGTTGGTGCCGTCAATCATGCCAGCCACGTAGGCGATCACGTCTGCATTGGTGATTCCGTGGTTGCCAAGAATGATTTGGGCCTGCTTGGTGGCTGAAAACACACCAGGGCGCATAGCAATCTGGCCTGCGCTTGATGCGACCACTGCGGCTGCAACAGCGTCTTCGGATGCAATCGCGTCTGCGCCTTTGTAGGCCGCGGCGAAAGTCGTCAGTTCTGCGTCCGTGGGTCCGCGACCCAAAATCGCAACGGAGTATTTGATTGCGGCTTGTGCTGCTGAAGATAGTACGGATGCCATGTGTTCCTCTCAGTTATTGATCGTTGAGACGCCAAAAAGGTCGGCTTGGTTCCAAATAAAACAATTGATGAACAAGCGTGGAAACCTTTTCGGCTCTTCCACACTCTGATTATATCCCACGCGAGCTGGCTGCGTGTGAACTAGATCACGCTCGGACTCAAATCGGCGAACATTTCAAAAGATTTGTCGTAAGCCCGTAGACAGCGTCCAACCACTCGTTTCAAAGAGCGAAAGGCTCGCGAGCTGTCGATTTGACTCGGCCTGAAACACCCACTGTAAGCGCGTTGAGGGCAGCCGAAAACTGTATTCTAATAGATGACTAATTCGCAGGGATTTTCTTACTTTATTGTTTTCGATCAGTGGGTTATAACCATTTAAGTCATGCGTTACTGAAAACATCGACTGTAAACGCAAGCGATGTAAATCAATTTCCTTTGAAATCGCCAGTCCACCATCAAGCCTCCGCTGGTTACCACCTGCCCTTTGCTCATCGCGGGCTTGATCCCAGCCCGCACGCATGAAACTTTCCAACAACAGTTCGTTGCGGCTGCACAACAGACGCCCTCCGCCGTACAGGGCGTCGCCGTCTAGAAGGTTGCGAGAAAGGTAGCGGCGCGTCTCCAGTTCAGCACCTTGCTGCACCGAGCAGGTGGTCTCACCGAGCGTGAGCTGATGCTCGCGCGCTAAGCCTGTTCGCAAGCTGTTTGCCAGCGGCGCCTGTCCAAAACGCACATGGCCAAGGCTGAGATAGCTCAGCCAGCGATGCGATTCGCGATCCCAGCTGTACTCGGCACTTGCTTCGGCAAGCGCGCTCTGATAGACGCTGCGCGGCGTGAACTTGGCTGAGGCGCGCAACGACAAAGCGAGACGCTGATCGCCGGGCAACGCCCAGCTCGATCCGCTGCGAAGGTCGAAATGGCCCACTTGCGAGGACTGCGGGCGATCTTTCGGGTCAAGCGCAAGCACGATGGGTCCATCGAGCGTGGTGAAAGCAAATTCGCTGAGGTTTGGCGCACTGTTGAGGTTTTGCTCATAGCCCAGCAGCATTGAGATGCTTCCGCGCCAGCTCGGCTGATCCTTGCCCGCTGCCACGCGAGAGGCTTGCTCGCCAGCCGCACCCGATGAGCCGCCCGCCGCGGGTCTGATGGTTGAGGCTTTAGCGGCCGCTGCGCCAGTGTCGATATCGGCAAGCCGCGCGCGGATGTAGGCTGCAATCGCTTCTGGCGGCTGGTGGTCTTGCAAAAGCGCCTGGTAAAGGCTTCGCGCCGATGGCCAATCGCCAAGCCGCTCGCGGACCAGTGCGTAATCGAACATTAGCCCGGCGAGCGTTGCATCACGAAGCATTGCCGCCTCCATCGATAGGGCAGCAACTTCAAACCGGCCTAATAAGGCAGAGACAAGGCCACGCGCCCAATGAAACTGCGCACTTTGAGCGCACTGAGGCTCCAAAGCCGCCCATTGCTGGTCCAATGCTTCGATTGCAGCCAGCGGGGCGTTGAGAGGAACCGACACAGCAGCCGGGCAGGCTTGCGAACCGAGTGCTTCCCCACGAACCGGATGGGTGATCACCTCGATCAGGACGATGATTCCGACAATGACGCTGTTGACAACCCAGTCGGCGTTATGCTTTCGTGTTACGGCGTTATGTTGGCCTGTCAACGACCCCAGCGAGATAAACCGAAGAAGCTGCTTGATTGACCGCTCCGCGTAAGAACAGGTTTTGAGAAGACGTAGACCGCTTCTTTGCCCTCGTTGGCAACCACGCCAACGATGTTGGGATCTGCGGGCTGCGCCATCAAAGCGCGAAACAAACCATCGTTGCGCATCGGACCGCTACCGCTGATAACGATCGTACCATCGACGTCTTGATGCGATCCGCGCAAAACTGTTTCAAAACGACCGATCGCAAAATCGATGCCGAGCGAGCCGCCTTGGATTTTCCCGGCGCTTGGCCCCTGATCCGTAAGCAAAGCCGCTCGCGCATCCCGCAACACGAAAGCAAAACGACCATTATTGGGAACGATATCGCGCGTCCCCGCTGGGCCGAAAATAGCATTGACACCGTCGGATACCAGCATGTTGGCGTAGTCTGACCGCTCGATCCAGGGCGCAGGGTTTTGCTCATTGGCAATCGGAGTCTGCGCCCAGCGGCCCCAAGTGAGCACCGATGCCGGTAGCGATGCCCCCGGATTGACGACTTTGGTGTAGGCCCGCGCGATGTGCTCGGCACGCTCTTCTGCAAGACGCTCGCCTGCAGGATCTCGCGCCGCAGCGGCCGCATCGTTTCGCCAGGCGTTGATCAAACCTATCGATACATTGCCGGCCGTGAGCACCCCAGGCGTTGCGACCTGCGCTGTGTCAACACCGGCACTCCCGTTCGATTCCCTTCCAGCGCCTTCAAAAGCCAGACTACGCGGCTCCGATGGGTGCGGACGCCTTCCGGCTGGCCACTCTTTGGCCGACATCATTTGCACACGACCCGCTTCGACCTTAGCCATCCATTCACCCATCTCGGCTCGCAGCTCACGGGAGGCAGGCGATGCGCAGGGCCCCAGCGCATCGGCACGACAGAGCGTGTCAAAAGGAGCGATCACGACCGCTCCACGATTCACGAGCACGGCTGAGTCGTTCAAACCGGTTTGAACGACAAAATCAGTACCTCGCACGCCCACGGCTGCCACCGGCGTATTCAACCGAAAGCGATCCTTGGAAGTCTCTCCAGCCTGCCCGGTGATGGAGCGCGCCACGCCTTCGTCGAGTCTGAACTTCACCTGGTTGCGCCCGGCGTTTTGGGGGTCCCAGCGATACTGCTCAATCTGCAGCCGACTATTTGGGCGCACGCTCACCATGGCACCGTCCACAAAACGAAGGTGCAAATGCGCACCGTCTTGCGTGTGGATCTGATCGCCTTCAAAAACTTGCGCACCGCGCTTTAACGGTTCACCGGCCGGCTCGCGACGCATCGCGCCAACGGCGAGCAAGACCTCAGCCACCACAGCAGGCTTTGGAAGCGCGTCAACCGCGCTGCGCGCTTGAGGCGCAGCCAGTCTCTGGGGCTGGTTTGCCGCAGAAACTGTTGACTGCGCCGAAGCAGCGCCAAGCGCAAGCTGCAGGCTCACGCAGCAAACATGCGCCAACACCCTCAGCATAGGAAAACAAAGTATTGCTCTCATCGCGTGGAGCTTAATTTAGTCGCTTGCCGGATCCAAGCCCCCGACGCCGGCTTATCTCCAATGCCTGTGCACTTCGTCACAATTACAATCACGGGATGCTTTCCAAGATACCTCATCCATTACCGCCGGTGCCGCCCCCCTACCACTGCGAGCTCTTGCCCTATCGGCGTGTGCTCGTGCTCGCCCCACACCCGGACGATGAAGTGTTTGGATGCGGCGGCAGCCTTGCCTTGTTGTTGCAGGCCGGTGCAAGCCTTCTTGTGTTGATTCTCACCGATGGTGCAGCAGGCGGTGTGCTCGACCTTGCCGAAACAAGCGGTCACGACAAGGCGCAAGGGCTCGCTGCGCTTCGCATCGAGGAATCGCGCAAGGCAGCGCTTGCACTTGGCATGAATCCAAGCGCGCTTGATCCATCCCTTCAAGCCTTGGGCTTTCCTGACGGTCAACTTTCTGCGGTCCAAGCGGCCTCTGAGGCTGTCCTTGCTCGGTGGCTGAGCTTTCAGCCCGACGCTGTCTTTGCACCTGCGCCAACGGAAGCACATCCTGATCATCAAGCAGCGGCGGCCATTGCAACGCACTGCCTTCAGATCGCGCAGCAGCAAAACCTGCCAAGCGATCTGCTTTTTTATGAAGTGGGACAGCCCCTGAGACCTAATTGTCTGGTCGATATTTCGAAGGTCATGCAGCGCAAGCTTGAAGCGATGCGCTGCTTCAAAACACAGCTTGCCGATCGCCCCTATGATGATTTGATTCAAAGTTTGAATCGATTTCGAAGCTATACCGTTTCACATCAGGCCCAGTTTGTCGAGGGTTTTTTCCGTCAGCAGTCAATGCCTTCTGATTCCGCGGCAACGCCTGCAAATGACAGCCCTCGCATTGAAGACAGCTCTCGCATCGAGGCGCAGCCGTCACCAGCGCTTGCGCTCCCATTCCAGAGCACGACCCATCCTGCGGTTGCAGTTGTTGTGCGTACCCAGTGGCGCCCTAGTCTTGAGCAAAGCCTCCAAAGCTTGGCCAAGCAGCATGGCGTGGATTTATGGGTTGTGTTGGTGTGGGTAAGCCACGATGACAAGCGAGCAAACCAGATGCTTTCGCCCTGGCGCGAAGCGCTCAAGATCAGACACTGCGGGCTTTTTGCTGATGAGCGCAAAGTCTCAGGCGCAATACTTTCCCGCGCAGACGCTATCAATGCCGGGCTTGAAGCCGCCCTACAACTTCCCGTCAGCTACATTGGTTTTTTAGACGATGACGACAGGCTTGACCCCAATCACGTGCAAGGCCTTGCTCGAATCCTTGAAGATGATACGACGCTCATCGCAGCCTATGGCGGCGTGCGCTTGCTCGACAACGCCGGCCAATCGCACAAGACCTTGCATGAGGAGTGGGATCCGCAACGCTTGCTGCGAGCCAACTTTCTGCCGATTCACGCGGTGTTGTTTCGCCGCAGTCTTGTGGAAGACTACGCCCCAAACGGCCAGCCTCTACGCGCAGATCCGCAATTTGACCTCTATGAGGATTGGGATTTTTGGCTGCAAGCATCAGAGCGCGGCCACTTTTTGCGCGCATCGCAAATCTCAGCTGACTACGTACAACATGAGCAATCAATGGCGTCAGGTGTCGCCCAAGAGGCGCAACGCCAAGCCGCACGTCTCGCAATTTACCGGAAATGGATAGCGCCGAAACATCTGGCGCGTATCGCCTCAGCCTTTCGTGTCGATGAACTTGATTTGCAAAAAGCAAGGCAGCAGGGGCTCGATGCGAAGGCGCATATCGATTTGCTCAAGGCTGAGCTTCAGTCCCGTCAAACCGCACAGGCTGAGGAAAGGCTGCAGTGGGATGCGGCCTTTGCGCAAGCTCGAGAACACATGCTTGTCTTGGAACGATCCATCTTCGATAAAGATACAAACATCAATACCCTGAATGAGCTCGTGGTCGAGCTACAAGCAGATCAGCAAAGCTTGATGGCAACGAAGGCGGAACTTAATCAGGCGCAAGCCGCACTTAATGACGCAAAAAGCGCGCTTCAAGCGCATGCACAGGCTCTGGCAGATTCAAAGGCAGCACTCCAACAACAGGCGGAGGTCATTCAGACGCTGCAAGCAGA
>Ga0214917_10006825_pt1 | contig 11739 bp, 10 predicted proteins | sample LL_1208_BB_MetaG_FD_177983 | JGI IMG/M metagenome (GOLD analysis project Ga0214917, IMG submission 177983) | Freshwater microbial communities from Lake Lanier, Atlanta, Georgia, United States - LL_1208_BB | ecosystem: Environmental > Aquatic > Freshwater > Lake | place: USA: Georgia | collected...
CGACCGGCCGAGAGCCTTTACGCCTGATTGGCCGCAGGTAATGACGCAGTACTCCCTTTGGCCGAGCTACCGTGAAACTTATCCAGCCGGCAGCACCGGCCTTTATGTGGCCGAGCAGCCGAACCCCCTGCCGCCTATTGCGCGTGACTTCGAATCGGTCCGGATCGTGGGCACCTACCGGCGAAGCAGCTGGGGACAGCCCATCGGACCCACCTTCCATTTTTACGAGTGCCGGGGTCTCAAGGTTGGACAACCGACCACCTGGAAGGACAGGCTGGACTACACCCGACAGAGGCAAAAACCATGACTATCCTTTACCGCTATCTCACCAGCCAAATGATGGCCGCCACGGCCGGAGCCGTGGCGGTTCTTTCGCTGGTCATCGTTCTGGGCAACGCGTTCAAGCAGATCTTCGAGCTTTTGGTGAACGACGAGATGCCCATGTCGCTTATCTTCAAGATGGTCGGACTCCTGATTCCCCAAGCCCTCACGTTCACCATGCCTTGGGGGATTTTGGTGGCGGCCTTGATTGTCTTTGGACGCATGTCCCAGGACCTGGAGCTGCAAGCGATTCGTTCCGCCGGTATCGGCCTGATTCCGCTCGTGGCCCCGGTCATTCTTTTCGGTCTCTTTGTGTCCGGGATTTGTTTTTACAACAACGCGGTCCTGGTTCCCCTGACCCTGCAGAAATTCCATTCCATCCTTCTCGATATTGGTCGGGACAATCCCGCCTTTCTCATCCGGGCGGGGGAGCCGATGGACCGTTTTCCGGGATACCGGATCTACGTGGGGGAAAAAAAGGGGACCGATCTTACGGACATCCATATCTGGGAAGTGGACAACAACAGCATCCCGCGGAGAAATATCCGGGCGGAGCGCGGAACGATCTCGGCGGATCTGGATGACCTCAGTCTCACGATCACCCTCCAGAAGGCACGGCAGGAAGAGCGGGGGGAGAACGGGGCGGACCTCAATTCCATCCGGGCCGGGCTGAGCGCAGATCAGTTGCCTCTAAAAATTTCGTTGAAAAACCTCATCAACCCGGAGGATTTGAAAGACATCCGCATTGCCGCGATGGGGGACCTGGTCAGCCGCGTGGTTTCGCCCATGGAGGGTTATATCGATCCGAAGCAGGTGTATCCGATGCTGACGGAGATGCAGAAGCGGATCAGTTTCGCGCTGGCTCCGTTCACCCTGCTCCTCGTCGGAATCCCGTTGGGGATCCGGGTGCAACGAAAGGAAACGTCCATCGGGGTCGTGGTCAGTTTTTTTGTGGTGATGGCGTACTACGCCCTGATCCTTTTGGCCGAAGGCCTGAAAAACCGGGGCGGGGCCTATCCGGAGCTCATTGTATGGTTGCCCAATCTGGGTCTGCAGATCCTGGGCTTCTTCCTGCTCTGGCGGGCCAACTTCCAGCAGACCTAAAGGATTGGACCGGCGGCGGGGTGGAACCTGCCGCCGATCGATGGGCCTAGGTGGCTTCGATTCCCTCGGCCTCGAGGTGGGCCAAGAGGGCATCCCGACGTTGCCGGGCTTCGCGGAGGTTTCGGGTTTCGAGCGAAACCCGGATCCGACGCTTGGTGTAGTCGGCCTGGTGGATGGTGTAGTGGATCCACCAGGTGCCGTGGTTGTTCCAGAGGTGGTGATCCGGATTCTCCGGATCGATCTTGATGCTGAGGAAGGCCCCGGGGGCCTGCAGGGTTGCCGTGCTCATGTTGATGCGTCTCCTTTCGGCGACGCATCCCGAAGCGGGGCACAAAAAAACCGCCGGCACATTCCTGTGCGGGCGGTTGGCCTCGCGGAGAACTTTGTTCGATCCCGGGGAGGGATCGCACATCGGAAGAGGGCTGAGGGCCTCCTTCCAGCCACCGTGGGATCTCCACCCCCGGTTGGCGGCCCTTGATCTTGCGACCAAGGATCTCGGAATGCGTAAGGAAATCGTACGAACTTTGCCGGACCCGTCAAGGCGGGTTGCGTTTTATGACACGGAGATCAGGAGGCCGGCTTGGCTGAAGTTTCGAGCTTGGGCAGGTATTGGGCGGGATTTTTGTTGAAAGATTTGACACAGCCTTTGCAACAAAAGCGCAGGAGCCGGTCTCCATAGAGGGCATCCACGGTTTCCCCCATCCCGCCCAAGGCGTCACCGGAAACCAGACAGGTCTTGATGGGGTAGGAGGGAATCAGAGCCTCCGCCTTGGCTTTTTGTTCCGGAGTTTTGACGATGAGGGCCTGCAGTGGTGCGGATTCCCCCTTTTGATCCTGTGCTGGCGTGGAGATCGTCAGAAGCGCGAGGAAGAGGCCGACGAAAACCAATCTCATCCGAGGCTATTTGATCCGAGGCGCACCTTTGGAAGAATAGGCGGAGGCCGGACTCCCCCCGCGCTCCAACTGCACGCCGCGACAACTCTGTTTTTTGGCGGGACAGCAGGACTTTTCGGATCCACAGACGTTTGGGCAGGCATCCGGGCAGGGGTCGGCCTGAGCCAAAGTGACAAGGGCGAGACCCGCTAGGCAGACAAGAAGATTCCTTTTCATGGACTGAGTATTACGCCGTGGCCGCATCCGTCAATGTGCGACCGGAGCGGGCGCTTTGGCTTTTTCCAGCGCGGCGGCAGCGTCGTCAGGACGTTGGAGTTCGGCGTAGAGGGCGGCGAGCAAACTCCATCCGGCCCGATTTTGTGGCTCGAGCTGGGTGGCGCGCTCGGCAAAAGGAACGGCTTGCGCAAATTGATCGGAGCCGGTTTTGGCGGTGGCGAGGTTGAGCCAAGCCCGGGCATCGGACGGGGCCAGTTTCGTGGCTTTTTCCGCAGCGACCGCCGCGGTGGCGAAATCCTTGCCGGCGTTGGCGCAAGCGGCCAATTGGATCCAGGCACGCGGATCTTCGGGGCCTTTAGCGGTGGCTTGTTCCGCGGCTTGTCGTCCTTTTTCCACCTCGCCGCTGGCAAGGCGTGCGGCTGCCAGGACCGACCAGGCGCGGGTCGATTCCGGATTTAGCTTGGTGGCTTGTTCGGATGGCGGCATTGCCTCCTTAAATCGCCCTGTCGAAATCAGAAGCTCGGCAAGACCTTCGGCGGTGTCCGCATCCTCGGAGTCGAGACGAAAGGCCTCCTCCAGGGCTTTCACCGCCTCTTCCTTTCGGCCCATGGATAACATCAGGGAGCAGAGAAACCGGCGCGGTTCGGGTTCCCGGGGTCCGTAAGCGGCAGCCAGACGGGCGTCGGCTTCCGCCTCGGAGGGATGGCCCCAGGCGATGCGCACCATGGCCCGGCGGAGCAGGAGGCCGGGGTCGTTCGGGTGGCGATCGATAGCGGTGGAAATCGCCTTTTCCGCCTGAGCGAAGTCCTGGTTCAGGACGGTCTGTTCCGCGGTAGCCACGGCCGGATCAAAAAATGGGCTGCGGCCGGTCCATTTTTCCAGTTCCCGAATCCGGACAAACGAGTTGGGCTCAAGGGAGATTTCCCGCAAACGGACAAGCGAGGAAAAAGGAACAGACTCGGACCGGGCGGGGGCACCTCCCCCTTTCACTGCCAGGGATCCTCGGGAAGCCACCCCGACCAGGCGTCCCTGCTCATTGAGCACCGGGGAACCCGATTGCCCGGGCATCATCGGAACCGTGGTGAGCATGGGGCGTCCGGGAGGGGAGGGAAGGGAACGAACCTTGCCCCGGGAGGTTAAAGGCAGGTCCATGGAGAGAGGAAATCCGCAAACCTCCAAGGGATCGCCGGGCGACGGTTCCTGATCCGCCCAGCGGAGAAACATCTGGTCCTCGGCCTCGGTTTTGAGAATCACGGCATCGGCGGAGAAGTCGCCCGGACAGATTTCCTTCACGGGGAAAACTTTTCCCAGGGCGTTCCGGACCGAGATCCGGTCGCGCCCGGCCACCACATGGGCGGCGGTCAAAACCAAGCCGTCCTCCGTGAGGAAACAGCCCGAACCAATCACGTTCCCGCGTTCATCCAGAACCTGAGCCAAGGCACGGGAGATATGTGGGGCCGGGGTGCCCACGGCCATGCGATCGGGTCGCAACATGGAGGCAAGGGATCCGGCAAGGGCATCCCCGAGCTGTCCGGCCTTTTCCAGGGCGGATTTAGCGGCGGCCAGCTTATTCTGGTGAAGCAGGCTCCGACCGAGGATTCGTTGAACCTCCGGGTCGCGGGGGGCCACTTCCAAGGCGGAGAGGGCGGCCTGCTCGGCCTCCGCATACCGGCCGGCAAAATCCAGGGCCCGGGCTTTGAATTTGCGGGCGTCCGGATTGTCCTTGTTCCACCAGAGGGCCTGGCTGGCGGCCACCACGGTCCTTTTGCCGCCTTTGCGCGGCGGCCACAGCTCGGCGGGAGAGGAAGTTTCCTCCTCGGCCCAAGCCGAGGCGAGGAGAAGCAGTCCCAAAAAAAGAAGGAGGCGCGGATCCGGCCGCTTCATGGGGGATCGATCAGAGAAGGTTGCCTTGGGAGGCCGGGGGTTTCAGTCCGAGAACCTCATAAGCCCGGGGCAACGCCACCCGGCCTTGAGGGGTGCGCTGGAGATAGCCCTCCAGGATGAGGTAGGGCTCATGGACTTCCTCCAGAGTGCCGGGTTCTTCGCCAACGGCTGCAGCCAGCGAATGGAGACCGGCCGGACCCCCTTTGAATTTTCCGGTGAGGGCCTGCATCAGACGTTTGTCCATTTCGTCCAGGCCGTTCCGGTCGATTTCCAGCATCTCGAGAGCGGCCGTGACCGCATCCAAGGCGGCCCGGCCGCCGGATCGGGCCAAAGCGTAGTCACGAACCCAACGAAGGAGATTGTTGGCGATGCGGGGTGTGCCGCGGCTTCGGCGGGCGATTTCCGGGGCTGCGGAATCCTCCAGCTTCGTGTCCAAAAGCTGGGCGGAACGGCGGACGATCCGGGTCAGGTCTTCCACGGAGTAGTAATCCAGCCGGTGGGCGACCCCAAACCGGGAGCGCAACGGGGCACTGAGGAGCCCGGCGCGGGTGGTGGCGCCGATGAGGGTGAAACGGGGAAGATTCAGCCGCACGGAACGGGCGGCAGGACCCTGGTCGATCACGATATCAATCCGGAAATCCTCCAGGGCCGGGTAGAGGTATTCCTCGATCACCTTGGAGAGGCGGTGGATTTCGTCGATGAAGAGAATATCGCCTTCCTGAAGACCGGTCAGGAGTCCCGCCAAGTCACCGGCCTTTTCAATCGCCGGACCGGAGGTGGTGCGGACGGTGGCTTTCATTTCCTCGCCCAAAATGTGGGCCAAGGTGGTTTTCCCGAGCCCGGGAGGCCCGCTGAGGAGGAGGTGGTCGAGGGGTTGGGAGCGGGCGCGGGCGGAATCGAGGAGAATGGAGAGCCGCTCGCGGAGCTTGGGTTGGCCCGCAAAGTCGGCGAGGCGGCCGGGTCGCAACGACTGGTCGATCGCATCTCCCGGCCGGGTTTCCGCATTCAGCTTTTCCACGGTTTTGGCGGCCATGGGAAGAAGGATGGGCGGGAAATGCGATCTTTCAAAGGGTAAGGTGTGGTTTTTAAGGGGACGAAAATGGCTGGTTATCCTAGCGTCCAGCCTGATGAGAGCTTTCTGGGCGGCGATTTTTGACTGGGATGGGGTGATTCTCGACAGCTCCCGCCACCACGAGGAGAGCTGGGAGAGGCTGGCCCGCGAGATCGGAAGGCCCTTGCCAAGCGGACATTTCCGGCGCGGATTTGGCCGGCGCAACATCGAGATCATGCGGGACATGCTGGGTTGGTCCCAGGATTTGCAGGAAATCGACCGGTTCAGCCGGCGCAAGGAGGAGCTGTACCGGGAGGTGGTGAGGGACTGGGGAATCGAGCCTTTGCCCGGCGTGAGGTCCTGGCTCGAGCGGCTGGCGGAAGCCAAGATTCCGTGTGGGATCGGTTCCTCCACGGAGGCAAAGAATGTGCAGCTCGGGCTGGAAAAGCTGGGCTTGAGCCGTTTTTTCCGGAGTGCGGTGACGGCCGAGGACGTGCAAAGGGGGAAACCTGCTCCGGATGTTTTTCTGGAGGTGGCGAGGCGCTTGGGGGTGGAAGCGTCCCGTTGTGTGGTGTTTGAAGACGCGCCCGCGGGGGTGGAGGCCGGGAGGGTGGCGGGGATGAAGGTGGTCGGGGTGACCACGACGCATCCGGGCGGTCACCTGGAGGGGGTTTTCCGAGAGGTGGCCCGGTTGGATGAGCTGACGGTGCGAGAGCTGGGAGGCTGGTTTTCCCCCGTGGCTTGATGGGGGCGGGAGCGATCCCTAGAAAGGGTCGAATGCAGCGAGTTCAGGTTTTGGTCGGTAAATTCGGCGGTCTCCTTGTCCACTCCTGTGAGACCAGTGGGGGCGTTTTTCTGCTGTTGGCTGACACCCTGCGAAGCCTCTTCCGGTACCGGATTCGCTGGGACCAACTGTTGGAGCAGATGTATTTCATCGGCATCCGATCCCAGGTGGTGGTTTTGACCACCGGGGCGTTCACCGGGGCCGTCTTTGCCGCCCAGGTGTGGTTCCAGTTCAAACGTTTCGGGATGGAGTCGGCCATCGGGCCGACCGTTTCCATTGCGATGTGTCGCGAGCTGGGGCCGGTGCTTGCCTGTCTGCTCCTGGCGGGCCGGGTGGGAGCCGCCATGGCCGCAGAGTTGAGTTCCATGAAAATCACCGAGCAGGTGGACGCCTTGCGGGCCCTGGGAGTTTACCCGACGGAATATCTCGTTGTGCCGCGTTTTTTGGCGCTGGTGATTTCCGCGCCCGTGCTCACCGCCCTGGCGCTCGTGACGGGGATCGGAGTGGGGTATTTCGTGGCGGTGCAGATCTTTGGCGTGGATGGGGCCTATTATTGGGACAACACCATCAAGTACACGGATCGCAAGGACGTGATGATCGCCCTGATCAAATCATTTATTTTTGCGATCATCATCGCCTCGATCTCCTGTTACAAGGGGATGAATTGTCCTCCCGGGACGGCGGGGGTGGGGAAAACCACGACCGAGGCGGTGGTGAACAGCTCCCTGGCCCTGTTGATCTGTAACTTTTTCCTCACCGTGTTGCTGAACGCGGTTTTGTACTCGAACTAAAACCATGATGCTGGAGCTCAAGGACATCCGGAAGCGTTTGGGAGGGCAGGAGGTGCTCCGGGGCGTGAACCTGAAGGTTGCTCCCGGCGAAAAGGTGGTGGTGATTGGGCGCAGCGGTTGCGGCAAAAGCGTGATGCTTCGCCATATCATGGGATTGCTGCAACCGGACGCCGGGGAGGTGACGTTTGAAGGCACCCAACTGACCGGACTGGGTGAGGAAGCGTGGAATCCGTATCGTCGAAAGATCGGGATGCTGTTTCAGGGGGCGGCCTTGTTCGACTCGCTTTCGGTTTTTGAAAATCTGGCGTTTCCCCTGCGGGAAGAAGGGGAGAAGGATGAAAAAGTTTTGAGGGAAAAAGTAGCGGATTCGCTGAAAATTGTTTCCCTCTCCGGAACGGAGCAGAAAATGCCGGCGGAGTTGAGCGGGGGAATGAAAAAACGGGTGGCTCTGGCCCGGGCCGTGATCCGGCGACCGGATCTGATGCTTTACGACGAACCGACCACCGGACTGGACCCGGTGGTGGGGGACAGTATCAACCGGTTGATCCTTCATCTGGGAAAGATGTTCGGAATGGCTTCGATCGTGGTGACCCACGACATGACCAGTGCCCGGATGGTGGGCGACCGAATCGCCTACCTGCACGAAGGGAAAATTTATTTTCAAGGAACCCCGGAACAGATTGACCGGTGCGAAGATCCGCTGGTGCGGGACTTTGTCCGCGGGCATGCTTCCGGCATGGACGTGATCGGCTAACCACAGGAGGACCATGAAGGAGAGTTATCTGGAACTGAAGGTGGGGTTTTTCGTTTTGGCCGGCCTGGCGGCGGTGGCGGCGCTGGTGATTGCCTTCGGCAAGTTCGGCAACTACCTGAAAAAAACCTATCCCGTTATCGTGGAGTTCCAGGATGCGCGTGACATCCTGAAAAATTCCAAGGTCCTCTGGCGAGGAGCCCAGATCGGGGTGGTGGCGGACACGCCCATCTACCATGCCGGCGAGGACTTTGTGGAACTGACCCTCAAAATCGACGATGGCATCGGAATCCCCACCGGATCCAAATTCCGGATCGACCAGTATGGAATGCTGGGAGACCGCTTCGTGCGGGTGGTTCCCCCGGAAAAACCGGATGGCACCTTTTTGGCCGCCGGAAGCCGCGTGCAGGGGGAGCAGGAGGCAGGCTTAAACGCGATGCTGGCTTCCGCGGGTCCCGCCCTCGAGGAGATCCGTTCCGCGGCCCGAAGGGTGGACGAGTTTGCCAAGGCGGCCACCGGATTGGTGCAAGAGGCGGACAAGGGCAAAGGACCGCTGTACACGATCATGAAGGACGAAAAGATGGCCAATGACATGAAGGCGCTCGTGGCCAACCTGCGAAAACACGGGGTTTTGTTCTACAGCGACGACGCCGCACCTTCCAAGGAAGAGGACAAGGATAAGTCGAAAAAGTCCGAGCGAACCAACCCGCCCAGCCGCCCCGTACGGTGAGCGGCTTGGCCGGAGCCATCCTGCTGGCCGCCGGGCAGGGTAGAAGGTTGGGACACGACAAATCCATCACGGAAATCGCCGGTCAGCCGGTTTTGGCTCATCCCCTTCGCTCTTTGCTGGATTGTCCGGCCATCGGCATGGTGGTGGTGACGGTGCGCACGGATGTGCTGGAACCGGCCGGAAAATGGCTGGCATCCACAAACCTTGCGAACGGACGGGTCCGTTTTATTCCGGGAGGCAAAGAGCGGCAGGATTCTGTTTGGGAAGGTCTGGAGGCGCTGGGATCCTCGGTGGAGTGGGCGGTGGTGCATGATGCCGCCCGGGTTCTGACTTCCCGCGAGCTAATCGAAAAAGTCATGGCAGCGGCGCAGAAAAGCGGCGCCGCGGCGGCCGCATCCAAAATGTCGGACACGGTTCGGGCCACGGATGCATCCGGGAAGATCCTGCGGCTGGTTGATCGGGAAGGTTTGTGGCGGATGGAGACCCCCCAGGTGGTGAAGGCGGAAATTTTGAGGAAGGGTTTGGCCTTGGCGCGGGAGAAAAAAAATATCGTGACCGACTGCCTCGCGGCGGCGGAGTTGGCGGGAGTGAAGGGGGTGTTGGTGGAGTCGGGGGAACCGAACCTCAAGATCACGGTCCCATCCGACTGGGCCCTTTCGGAAGTGTGGTTGAGGCAGTGGCGCTGACGGGATTCGAACCCGTGTATGGTCCTTGAAAGGGACCTGTCCTAGGCCTCTAGACGACAGCGCCAAGGGATTCGAAAACCTACCGCAAAGGGAAGGTTGGCCAAGGCAAAGCTTAGGAGAACCAGCGAGATATATTATTATATCATGATACAATGATATAAAACTCGACAGTTTCGGGTCTTTCTTTTAAGGTATGGCGATGGAAGCGCGGGATCGGATTCTTCGGAAGCGGCACCAGCTCGAACAGGCGCTGGGGCAGAGGGTCGTGCTCATGGACGGGGCCATGGGAACCATGGTCCAAAGGCACCACCTGACGGAAAAGGATTTCCGGGGAGAGCGCTTCGTCGCCCATCCCAAGGACCTCAAGGGAAACAACGATATTTTGGCGATCACCCGGCCGGATGTGATCGGAGGCATCCACCAAGCCTACCTCGAGGCGGGCGCGGAGATCATTGAGACCAACACCTTTAACGCCACCTCGATCTCCCAAGCGGACTACGGCCTGGAAGCCGCCGTAAGGGACATCAACCTGGCCGCCGCCCGGTTGGCACGGAAAACCGCGGACGAGTTTTTGCAGGCGAATCCAGGGCGCATGGCTTGGGTGGCGGGGGCGGTCGGGCCGACCAACCGCACGGCCTCCATGTCGCCCGATGTGAATCGCCCGGAATATCGGGCGGTGACTTTTCACCAGTTGGCGGAGGCTTATGGAGAGCAGGTCCGGGCCCTGATTGAGGGCGGGGTGGATGTGCTGCTGCCGGAAACCACCTTCGACACGCTCAATCTCAAGGCGGCGCTTTGGGCGATCGAGGAAATTTTTGACGAGATCGGTTACCGCCTTCCCGTGATGATTTCGGTGACGATCACGGACGCCTCCGGTCGGACCCTTTCCGGCCAGACCACGGAGGCTTTCTGGCACTCTATCCGCCACGCCCGCCCCTTCAGTGTGGGGATCAACTGCGCCCTCGGCCCGAAGGAGATGCGGCCATACATGGCGGCCCTGTCGAAGGTAGCGGACTGTTTTGTCAGTTGTTATCCGAACGCCGGTTTGCCGAACGCTTTTGGGGGTTATGATGAGACCCCGGAGCAGATGGCTGAGGTTCTTCGGGAGTTTGGACAAGCGGGATTTCTCAACATGGTCGGGGGATGTTGCGGCACCACTCCCGAACACATCGCGGCGATCGGAAAAGGAGTGAAGGGGTTGTCTCCCCGCGTACCGCAGCCTCCGCCTCCCGCCACGGTGCTCAGCGGGTTGGAGCCTTACACGATTGGAACCGGCGGTTCCTTCACCTCGATCGGGGAGCGGACCAACGTGACGGGATCCCCGAGATTTGCCGCCCTGATCAAAGAGGAGAAATTTGACGAGGCAGTAGCGGTGGCGCGCCAACAGGTGGAAGCCGGAGCCAACCTGATCGACATCAACTTTGATGAGGCGTTGCTGGATGGGGAGGCGAGTATGACCCGGTTCCTCAACCTGATTGCCAGCGAGCCGGAAATTTCCCGGGTACCGCTGGTGCTGGACAGCTCCAAGTGGTCGGTTCTGGAGGCAGGTTTGCAGTGCGTGCAGGGCAAATCGGTGGTGAATTCCATCAGCTTGAAGGAAGGGGAGGGGCCTTTCCTCGAGCAGGCCCGCAAGGCCCGGCGCTACGGGGCCGCCGTCATCGTGATGGCATTCGACGAAGAGGGGCAAGCGACCGACCGAAAACGCAAGGTGGAGATTTGCCGCAGGGCTTACCGACTGCTGACCGAAAAAGCGGGTTTCGCCCCGGAGGACATCATCTTTGACGTCAACATCCTCACGGTGGCCACCGGGATTGAGGAGCACAACGGTTATGCGGTGGAGTTCATCGAGGCGGTCCGGGAAATCAAAAAAACCCTGCCGGGATGCAAGACCAGCGGGGGAGTCAGCAATATTTCCTTCTCCTTCCGGGGCAACAACCCAGTCCGCGAGGCGATGCACTCCTGTTTCCTTTACCATGCCATCCAGGCCGGGCTCGACATGGCCATCGTGAATGCCGGGCAGTTGGCGGTCTATGAGGAGATTCCGACCGATCTCAAGGAAAGAGTGGAAGACGTTTTGCTAAACCGGCGTCCGGACGCCACGGAGCGGATGCTGGAGTTTGCCGAGACCGTGAAAGCAGGCGGCAAGGCTACCGTCAAGGATGAGGCCTGGCGCAAGGGCTCGGTGGAAGACCGCTTGCTGCATGCGCTCCTCAAAGGGATCACCGACCACATCGATGAGGACACCGAGGAGGCACGCCAGAAGTACGGACGGCCCTTGGAGGTGATTGAGGGGCCCTTGATGGGCGGAATGCGCCACGTGGGGGATCTCTTTGGCGAGGGGAAAATGTTTCTACCCCAAGTGGTCAAAAGTGCCCGGGTCATGAAGAAGGCCGTCGCCTACCTCACCCCGTTCATGGAGAAGGAAAAAGCGGCGGGGGCCAAATCCCAGGCCGGCCGGATCCTGATGGCCACCGTGAAGGGGGACGTGCACGACATCGGCAAGAACATTGTGGGGGTGGTGTTGGCC
>Ga0214917_10006827_pt1 | contig 11737 bp, 8 predicted proteins | sample LL_1208_BB_MetaG_FD_177983 | JGI IMG/M metagenome (GOLD analysis project Ga0214917, IMG submission 177983) | Freshwater microbial communities from Lake Lanier, Atlanta, Georgia, United States - LL_1208_BB | ecosystem: Environmental > Aquatic > Freshwater > Lake | place: USA: Georgia | collected...
TTGACTGATTGTTTTCCCTAACTTCAATATCAGTACCTCGTAATAAACATGAACAGGTCATCAGGAGCGGTATTCCGATCGAAGCATACGACACGACCGGGTCTAACAGAGGATGAAATTGACGAAATCCGTGAAGCTTTCAATTTGTTTGACAATGATGGAACAGGGACAATTGACCCCAAGGAGTTGAAGGCCGCCATGCAGTCGCTAGGATTCGAGACCAAGAACCCAACTATATATCAGATGTTTGCGGATCTGGATCGCGAGTGTCATGGTCCTATTGATTTCGAGCGATTCTTGGATGGAATCACTTCAAAGTTGGGTGACCGTGAGTCTAAGGAAGGTATTGCAAAAATCTTCAATCTTTTTGATGTAGACAGAAAAGGAACTATTTCCTTCAAAGACCTTAAACGTGTGTCGAAAGAACTTGGTGAGTCCATGACAGATGACGAACTGCGTGAGATGTTGGAACGAGCAGACTCCAATGGCGATGGAGAGATCTCTCTTGAAGATTTCTACAACATTATGAGCAAGAAAAATTTCCCCTAAAGTATATATTATGTCAGTCATATAACGAGCAGATAGAGATGCTTGGATACCTGCATACGTCGCCTAGATGTTGTCCCGAATATGTCGAGGACCAGTGCGTGAACGGTGGATATCGCTCAAATTCTTACCGGATCCTATCCAGGCACGTGCTGTGGAGATAGTGGACGAATTAGCCGAATCAAAACTGGTGTCCCACAGATCGTCTTCATTGCACGTTTCAGCACCTCGATTCGATATCAATATTCTCCGGCCAAAAAATGATCAGAAAACCACCGACGAGTCTCATGATCAAGTTGCGCAATACACTCGCAACATGGCTCAAGAAAACAAACGGTTGCTGGAGGCTCAAAGGGGAAGGAAATCGGGGAGTAATTTTTCAGAGACGTCGTCGCAGAGAATCTCTTCTCCGGATTCTCCACAAACACCAATCGCCTCTTGGACTCCTTCCACTGTTGACGGCACCCCTCTCCAACCAATCCCGTTAGTTCCGTCAATCTACTTGTTTGGATCGGTCGGGCGAGGAAAAACGGTTTTAATGAACCTCCTCTTTTCCTGTCTCTCATCGAGCACTCGAACGACTCGATTTCATTTTTTTGAGCTCATGAAACGAATTCATATCGAAATGGTTTCTGGTTGCACAATTGTGGAAATAGCCAATAAACTTGCGGATGAAACAGATGTGATATTCCTCGATGAACTCGCAATCACTGATATTCAAGATGCAACTATTCTCCCCACTCTTATGAGCGTGTTGATCCGACGTAATGTGGCAATGGTGATGACGTCAAACCAGCATCCTCAGTCGCTGTATATGAACGGTCTTAATCGTCATATCTACCTTCCGCCATTTTTGAATATTTTAAAACAAAGTGGTTGTCGTCTAGTCAGTCTAGATGACAAAAATTCTTCCGTTGATTATAGGAATCTAGGATCTGTGGAGAATCGCGTTTGGAGATGGACAACCACCACCAGCAGTCTTCCCATGGCTCCTCCTGCTCAAATCAAGATCCCTCTTTCACCGACCCGATCACTCGATCTTGTTCAAACATCTGCCGGATTCTCCACCAGTGCCACATACTTGACCAATGACCAATTCAGTGATTCAGATTACGTTAAGCTGGCCGACTTTGTTGGCCCGAAATTACTGCAGATCTCGGTCGATTCAAAATTTTCTGCCTCCGATATTCTCGGACCCGCTCGGCGGTTTGGTAAACTGGTAGAGATTCTCTATGACAAGAAAATCAATGTTGAATTTGTTTCGTCGATCCAAGTGAACAATTTGTTTGAAAGCACCAACGTCCAAGAATTGATCGATGAAGGGTACCTTGGAGAAAGTTTGAATTCAGTCGCGAGTTCTTTGGCAGCGTCTTCTGTCGATGAAGGGTTACGTAGTATTGAAAGATGTCTGTCGCGATTATCGCAAGCTAGCCACCGATAGTTAGTGAAAAACTTTTTTCCTCTTTCTTCTTGCCCGAAGATTTGCCGTAGAAAAGTTGTGCAATGTATTCGAACGTAGACACAGGAGGCCGATTCATGCCACCGGCACCATTCAATCCGAAAATGGTTCTGTTACAACTTGTAGCTGTTCAATCAGTCTTTTATCTCACCTATATTTGCTCCGGAGTTTTTGTCTCTTTGTTATGGGGAGTTCCATTTTCCTTGAATCAGTTCTTTGACTGCTCCATGATCTCCTTTGCGACCAGTTGGGGCCGTATCCTAACATTCGCGCTCTGGTCATCCGGTCTTATAGTTGCTTTTTCCCTCCCACGACTTGTTGAACGGACTCGAAAATGCTTTGATTTCGTTTTCTCACTTCTCCTCATTCATCTCGTTATTTGCTGGATCATGAACGGGTTCGCATTCACGTACGCTTGGTGGTTTGTTTATGCCGTGTTTGGAATCGGCACAACAGTTATTGGTGAGTATTTATGTATGCGAATTGAGAAGCGGGACATTTGGGTCGGTAACCCCCCCGAGAACAATCGTGGTGCTAATGAGTAGACTAGAGACCCCCAGTGACGAGTATAGCATCTGGATATATGTTTCCTAGTAATGACAATCGATGAGGAGGTGATTGCTTCTGTCACAACAGCGTATGAAGTTGAAGGTTTGTTTGCCGACACTGTTGTTGAGGTGAACCAACTTCCTTGCTCTCTTGCGCAAGTTGATTTTTTACGAAAAGTTTTTGGAATACAATTTTTTGCATGTACGAAATCCGGGATTGTGAGACAACTGGCGGTTCCATCCGACTCTATCCCGTATCCGAAATCAGTGATAGCAGCACTAACAACGTCCCCCGACTCCCCAGTGAACGACCCTAACACTCTTGAGGAACTGGTTTCAGTGTTGACTGCGATTGAAAGGATTCAAGCTGGTGATTGTGATGTGTCTGCTCATCTTGGAGTAGACAAGGAGGATCTACGCCTCACCACAATGTATCGGTCCGAGACAGATTCCCGGATAGTGCATTATCCGTTGACAGATGAGGAGAAATCCAGACTAAAAATAAAGTTGGAATTTTTTTTGTCTTTTCGGATTCAGACATGGTTACTCGAAAGAATTCCGGAAAAAAATGGACCCATTTTTTTTCGGCGACCGGCGGATACAGCATCGTCGACACTGGTGAAGCATATTGCATCTCTCTTCACTGGTTCAACATCTGTTTCCGGTAATGAGTCTCCAACTGATTGGCTTTTCATCAAGGATGTTGTGAACCTGCTGGGAACGACTTCATCAAATCGAGTAGTTCGTGAACTGGTGGCAGACGTGATGGCACATGTAGTTCAACCTACCCAACCAGTAACTGGTTGGGGAGGAATCCGACAACGTCGTCGTGGTGTTCAGTCGAGCACAATCCCAGGTATCTCTGTTGATCCAATATCACGTAAAATTCAGGAAATAATTGAATGGTCAAAATCAAAACGTTTTTTGGATCAAAGTATCGTCATGCATGATTTTTCAATTTTTTCAAAAAATCAAGAAATTTTGATCAAATCAGTTTTCCGCAAGTATTTGTCGCAACACCGTTTGCTCGAACAGAAACCACTGCCCAAACTAACGTTGTCATCCGCATCAACTCGAGCTCCTCCCTCTATCGACGAAAGTTTCCCTCCTTTCTTTCCGAAACACTCCATCCCCGAATCGTTTCGTGTAGCCCAACTCAACCATGAAATTGAAACCCTAAATTCTCAGCTCGCTTCCCACGACCAAATTATTGCCGATCTTCGACACCAGCTCTCCACTTCTCGCGCATCCATTCGTTCCAAGGACCATATCATTGCAGAACTGACTAATCACTGTATTCGAATGAAGGCGCATTTGTTTGCGTACTCGGAGGAGATCGAAGACGGAACAGCTGTTGAAGAATACGAATTTGCAAAAATGTGGACCGAGATAGAGAAACTACGGATTGAGAAAAATTGGTTAACGGGACAACATGTGGGCTCAGGTCAGTCGGCTCATAACCACTCGACCTCCAAAGATCTACGAATCCGAGACGAAATTATTGATTTATTAAATTTTATTATTGTTCGAATCGGAGGGTTTCATAACAATATTCCTGATGAAGTGAGATTTGCCGTTTCTAAAATTCGCGATTTGATGGCCAACAAAGCCACTGGTGGAGACGCGCCCTTGTCGTGTGAATCTGCTGACCCTCCCCCAACAGATTCGCAATTACTTGATCAGTACACTAATACGTATTTTCCGTAAAAATTAAAAAGTTTTTCAATTTTTTTTATATTTGTTTGAATTATCTACGTTGTCACACTAGCACTCCCCATGTTTCTGTCCCATCCCGATTGGGTTGCTTCAATCGAACTCTTCCCAGTGAGTCCCTCCCTCCTCATAATTGACGGCTCAGTTTCCGCGTCATTTGATTTCCTCTTTTCCGGTGAAGGATTTTTTCGAATCGGGTCACTTTCCCTCCCTTCCCCGACCACCCCAACGCACTGGTTAAGTGCGTGCCGGATCGACAACAAACCGATTCGACCTATACAGTGTAGAATTAATGAAAAAAATGAAATTGAAGTTTTCCTCAATTTCAAGTATTTTCGATCCATCACTGTATTTTTCGATTCCGTCATGATTGACATCGGACAACCAACCACTCAGTCTGTTACATACAACTCGCTTGGTCCAATCGTGAAACTGTCTGGCACAATCCCAGCACCAGTTTTCTGGGACTCTCCGAATCATCATTACTTTGAGGTCGATATAAAACTACCACAAAATATTCGTCCAAAAAAAGATTTATTTGTTCCAATTTTATCGTCGTCTATTTGGTTTGTGTGCAAAATTTTTGCCGATGGACGAGTTATAGTGGAATTCGCCCACTCAAACGTTTCGTTACCATCCGATACTCCCGTCCCCCTCAGCAGTGTCTGGTGGCTTCCTGGCGATACCGGGGAGCCGGTATCGCCAGACTTTGCGGTGGCAAAAATTGATCTGATCAATAGTAGTCGCGAACAGCTCATAACTCCACCTGGCAAACCCGTTATCTGCTTTGCGTTGAATCGAATCGAGTCGTCTGAGCTCGATGTGAATGTTCCAGGAGTTCCTCGGAACCTCGTCCAATTACTCATTTCTTCCAACGGTGTCGAAGCGTCCGAAAATGTCATGATCAACACAAATATTGTTTACCGCATAGGAACACCGAAGAAAGTTATCGATCCGTCAAACTGGTTGTCGGCCTGGCAATCAACTCTTTCTGTTTCCGACTTTGCTGCTATCTCCAAATCTGTCGGGGAAGGTATTGAACAGTACGCCAACGGACTTTGTGACAGAGCTAGTGGACGGCTTAATGTGGCCCAACTCAGGTCAATGTTGATTGATAAAAAAATTAATTCGGTTAAACGAGCTGATGAGCCGGACAACACATGCGCGTGGTTACGCGCACGTGTTCGTCCGCTTGCCCCCGGTCAGCTGGGGATGATATCGGATCATATTGTGCTAACAGTTTGTGAATCATGGGGACTCGATTTGGTGCTGGAAAAAGTAAAGAAATTTCTCTCTTCAAAAGTTGAAGATATGGAATTTGAATTAAGTGATAACGTGGTGCTCTCCCCAACCATTCGCGACGAATCCCTTGTACCCGATAACAATAGGGACGTATATCGTCCACCACCACCTCTTGGAGGATGGATGATATCGGGTCGAAAATGTGCGCATCAAATTCGCCTTGCAAAAAACGCTCTTCCAGATGAACTAGACACTCTGTATCGCATAATCAACTGGTTCCATCAGTGGAGTACATCGGACTCGGAACTTACCCATTCCTCTTTCCTGGGTAATCAGGATGTTTTCACCAATACAGGTAAATGGAAAATCCCAGACGACCCTAATGTCCAAAAAATTTTATTCAAACATATGGCGTGGATTTACAAGCGAGGATACGACACATTTATCTCCGAGATTCAAACGCCCGTTTTCCCACTGATTGAAGACATTGATTGTGAATCAACGATTCCAATGTCCGACACAACTCTGATTGACGAAATTTTTCTTAGTGACCGATTCATCGCCGAACGAGCCCGTGCGTTGAAAATCATTTACCCAAACATCTCCCAATTCAAGTGTTATATATACTCGTCGTCGGGGTTCAATAAATCGAAAGGACGATGGAAATCTTCGTTTCATCTGGTGTGGCCAAACCTTGTGGTGGACGGCCGACTCGCACCAATTATCCGACAAACCGCCGTTGAGTATTTCCTGTACAAGACGAATGCATGCACTTTTTTCAAACGCATGCAATACCGTCTGGCGAACCACTATGACGCAAATATTTGGGAAAATGTTTTTGATCAAACCACGTCCAATTGTATGAATGGTTTGCGAATGCCGTACAGCAACAAAGCTTCCTGGGTCAAGACATCTGGTAGTAACACTATCAAGTACCCGAAAGTTGAAGACAGACATTGTTTTCCTCGAGGAACAGTTGTGGTCAAATTTAAACCCACAATGGAGGATGATGGGTCATCTGATCGTGCCATGGAGAGATTGATTGAAGCCGAGAAACTGGCTGGCTCAGTTCCTATGCAAGATCAGAACACGATTATCAACGACAGAACGCAGTATAAGTCTATTGATAAGAACACAATCAATCGAACGAGCGCGTTTTTCAAGGCGATGAAAGTTATTGGCGGAGACACGGTGGCAGATCTCCAAGTATCTGTGGAATGGACAGAGACTGTTCATGACGCGAACAATTTGCCTGATGAAGATATTGAAGTGTGGATTAAGCGCGGATCATGTCGGTTAGGAGGTCCACATGAATCACAACTCACTCCGTTCAACGAAGTGTTTGTAGAGGAATTTGAAACGGCCGATTTAGACATATTTGAAGGCCATACACTTGATTCTCTCAGGCGGACTGATATATGGGAAAAAATGACTCCCGCAGCTCAGGCAGGGATCAAGACTCGGTTTCGCAAATACTTGCTAAGGAAATCCGCGACCAAGAACGACGGGACAACCGATACCAAGGTGAAGGTAGAAAACGAACAGGTTAGTACCAGTGAGACGGAAGAAGAAGAAGAAGGGGAGGAAGAGTTGCCACCACCAGTGGATGACGAGGAAGAACGATTTGAAGAAATTGCCGCAGATCTGCAGTATGTTCGCAAGTACACTGGGACAGTGATAGACTTTGAGCGACAACTAAAGTCGGCTCTAAAATGCTCCAACTCGGAAGGGTATTGGATTCATACACAAACGAGTGTGTCGTGGACAAGTGAGAGGGAGCGAACATCAAACGGATGGGGATCGTTTCTGGATGTGTACGATAAGCGCTCGACCATACAATCGGTTAAAGTATCGTACTATTACAACTGCGGGAAGATTGTTATCGCGGAGAATCAAGCATCGAAAGTGTACATGTTAATACTGAAGGCAGTCAAGTCGTTCAGTGACGCGGACGACCACGTCTATCACAAATTGAATCTCCCACATTTGTCTGAGGAGTCGTTCCCGCTTTTGGATGAGGACGAGCTACTCGCGCAAAGGGACGAATACGAGAAACGTTGGTTGTGCATGAAAAATGTGGATTAGGTATATAAGATTAGTACTGTGTGATTTCATTTGTATGACACATTTCCCCCGATCGCGCTAATACGATAATAACGCAACCGGGATCGATGAGACACCCTTGAGGATATTATAGTCGGGATTACAGCCAATAGAAACATCATATCGCAAATATTGGATCGTTACCCGACAATCGATCGACTCAAAAATTTCTCGCGCGCCCCATCAATATTTATTCAAACATCGGCGTCTTCCATTAGCTAGTGGATGAATTTTGTGTGAAATATGCCTCAAGATCGCTTGAGGTGGTCCGCCATGACTATTCGCATCTTCCAACATCTATCAAACATTCTGTCTCCTAGTTGTGTACCGCGTATCATTATGATTCACACAGTAATTGATTCACCAGAGACAAACTTCTATCTCAACAATGAGATGAGAGCGCGTTCAAATTCTGCCACTCTCCCCTCGACGGCTGCCCACGCGCAAGTGCCGGCAGCTTTGGAAAAGACGCGAATGTGTGTATATTTCCTTCAAGGCCGTTGTAAATACGACGATTGTTCTTTTGCTCATTCAGTTCATGAATTGAAACAGGCGCCGTCGAATCTTCGGAAAACCAAGATATGTGACTTGTTCATGATGGGACACTGTACCGACAGTCACTGTAATTTTGCTCACAGCACCGAAGAGCTTAAGGTTAAGTCAAAGAGATCTGCATCGTCTACCGGAGCTGCACTGTTGGCAACCCATGGGTCGGGATCATCCCCATCCCTTGGATCTCCAACGAACAGCAACAAGGTCGAACGAACTCGGGCAACTGGCGAGAACGTTGAGTCTTGTGCCCGAACAATCTTATCGATGCTAATCAAGATGCAACCTGAGGCAGCGGTGGCTTTCCTGTCAAACCCTGAGTGCAAAGTGATGTTACAACAACTACTCGACAGACCAGACACTCTATCCCGTGACTCAAATGTGCCAACTTCACCTCCACAGATTCCCACGGATGAATGCTGCTCATTGTCTACTACTGCTGAGTTGAACTCAGCGAGCTTTTTGTTCTCATCCCCAACAGGATCCGATATTGGATCATTTCAGCAAAGTCCTCCAGGGCTCGTTTTGAACGCTGATAACACACCAACCCCTTTTGCTAGTTATTCGCCTTTTGGAATAACGCCATAAGTGAGCGAATAACAAACCCGTATAGTTTTGATTCATCGCACAATATGATTTTGATTAATGTGTTTATCTAACAGGTCAGTTATACTCGACCACTGTTCTTATAAAATCCAAACACAATTCACCTCACGCAACAACACAGTCATTCCCGTCATTGAACATTTAACACCGTTTTAGTGAAGCTCACAGTATTCATTACGCAATTTTTTTTCATTTTGTCTTTGCTAATGTAAATTTAAGATGTTTTCCGAATTGGTGATGCTGGAACCGATTTCGAAGACGCTAACCAAGGATGCATCAACGCTTCCCTCGCTGAACTCAATCTTTCGTCAGGATCTAACTCCAATAATCGCTGACAAAGGTTACGTGCTTGGGGTATCTGAGTCCACGGGCTTGCATCCCAGTCGATCCTTGACGACTTGAGCTCATTCACTACACGCTTGTTCCTTGGGCTCCCAACGATTTGAATGTCGTCGAGTGGATCATTGCCATCACCGGTTTCGGCAGCATCGGATCCCTCCCTATGATCTTTCGAAGATATGTGGTATATGGAGTCATCAAATGGCATATCACCGGTGATTAATATGAAGAGTATGATTCCCACGCTGAACATATCGCTCGCCGTTGAGTATTCCCCATTGAAAGATTCCGGTGCTATATATCCTAATGTTCCAATGACCCTTCGTGATCTTCGTTTCCGGGAAGGAGTCGTTGCAGATATCGATAGCTTGTCGCTGCCGATTTCTTCGCATGTATCGAAATCGATCAGTTTCAAGAAGTTTGTTTCATCGTTCTCATAATCCGTGTTGGAGAACATAATGTTCTCAGGTTTGATGTCGCGATGAATGAGTCCGACCTCATGCAGTTTCGCGAGTGCTGTCAGAATATCCCGAACAAGTCGCTTACATCCCCTTTGGGTCATTGTCGCCTTGTTCAGTAGGTAATCTAACAGCTGTCCTCCAGTACATTCTTCCATTACAATATAAAAACACATTTCGTCCTCTAATATTTCATGGATCTGCACAAGGTTTGGGCAATCTTGTATGCGCAAAATTTTACTCATGATAGACCGCCATACTCGCTCTGATTCCGCCAATGACGAATCTCGTCCTCGCCGTTTCATAATATACGTCTTCCCCGTTTGCATGCATTTACATCTCGTCACAGATTTTGCGCCAACAGTATAGAAGGGAACATCGAGCTCATACAAGTCGGAGATTTTTGTCCCGGGATCAATCACACGAAACGTCACGTCATCGCGATTCAGCAGTTCAGGCAACAATTCGTTTATATCGGATTTTCGCCGCTTTAAGGTCGGAGTCGCAGGTACCTGAGCAGGTGTCGTGGTCGACTCTATATTGTCCGTTTCACTTGCTGTACGCGCTAGTTCCCGAACGTTACTGGACTTTCGAAAAAGCGATTTCAACATGGGCTGGTAGAGGTGTGTGAGAACAAGATGATACGAAATTTTCAATGACTAGTAGACTACTCAGAAGGTGTTGCAACTTCATGGAGTTCTTGAGCACCAAATTCTTGATCAGTTGGAACAATCTCTTTGTGCGAAGGTTCGGAAGTCTCAATGAAAAACAACTGGCACAATACAGTCGATACAAGAACGAGAAGTGAAAAGAAAATAATCGTTGATGAACTACCAATCAAATCAAAGAGGAAGCCTCCGAGCATGTCACCAAGAGCAACCCCGAATCCTGCAAACGTCATGTCTAGAAGAGACTGCATAGTCGATTCCATCCCTGGAGGACTTTGTTGAACGCATATATGTACAGCGGCCGAGTAAAACAATCCAAAGGTGATCCCATGCAAGAGTTCAAGGAGGAGGACGATCCAGGCACGATCAAATAGAGCGTATCCCAGTGCCCGAACTATCCATGCTATGTTGGCTACAATAAGCATTTTCTTTGTACCATAGAATTTAATAAGATTTGGGGCTATTTGGAATATTGGAATTTCAAACATAACGGATATGAGCACGGACGCACCTGCAATAATGGGCGATGATCCGTCCATACTCCTCTCCATGGCCACAAATAGGAGGGACTCAACCAGGGACATTGCACCTCCAATAACAACACTGTTGAAGAAGAAAACTTGTGTAGATCTCGAACTGGTGAGAATTGATTTAATCACCGTGAATGTGATAGGATCCTTCGGTTTTGTCTCGTTCGCAAACGGTGGAAGAATATAATACACTGCCGGCACCGCAACAAGAACAGTCAAAATCGAGGTGGAGAAAATTGGGCTAAAACTGTCAGTCCACTGAATCAAACAACCCACAAACATATTACCAAGACCGTAGGTAAGCGCACCCCATAATCTCACGCGGCCATATATAGATGGATCCTCCAGAGACGCCAATATAAGCGAATCCGACATGGGCCAAACACCTGTGGCAGCAAGGGAAATCAAACTGTTTATGAGGAAAAAGACCCACAGAGAGAGGTTGTTCGTAACATAGAAATGCCACATTGCAATTAAGGGAATAAGCCTGATGATCGTCTGAGAAATGATCATAGTTCTATGTATCTTGCGTGTGTCTGCCACTGAAGAAACTACAGGTGAGAGAAACGATGTGATGAGCTTCATGAAACCAAGGGTATTGCCGATTGCACTAGACGAGAAGCCAAGATGGACTTGGAGGGATGTCAGGAAGCGACTTGCAAGGGAGAAGTGGAAGTAGAATATTCCACAAAATACATTCAACCAAAGGAGAATCTGCATTTACAAAAATTCACGCCCCGACTTGGGGAATCCAGTCTGGAACAACTCTTATGAACGTGAATAACACACCCATATCTGGACATGGCCTGATGTTGCCTCCTCCAGGCTACAAGTTCATCCCGAAGAACGACCGAGTATGCGATAAATCGGGTTGCTTTGAGTGTTACGATATTTACTGCCAAAGATGCGAGTCGAAAGACAGAAGAATATTAGAGCTCGAAATGCGCAACAATGAGATGGCCAAGTACATTGCGCA
>Ga0214917_10006828_pt1 | contig 11736 bp, 11 predicted proteins | sample LL_1208_BB_MetaG_FD_177983 | JGI IMG/M metagenome (GOLD analysis project Ga0214917, IMG submission 177983) | Freshwater microbial communities from Lake Lanier, Atlanta, Georgia, United States - LL_1208_BB | ecosystem: Environmental > Aquatic > Freshwater > Lake | place: USA: Georgia | collected...
GAGAACTCCGCTTCCAATGCAATATCTCGCACCTGGATTTCGATCTCGATTTCATCGCCAGCCAATTTCTGTATTGTTTGGGCAAGTGCGTCTTCCTGACCAGGCAGAAATCTGCCATCAACTACTGCGCTTGCACTTGCTGGAATTACATTAGCTTTATAACCGGCATCAAGCATAGTTGGATTTGCGGTATTGGAAATGGTTGCTCCAATCATTTTTGCAGCTTTCCCAAGATGTTTTAGAAGTGGCTTAACATTACTTCTGTTATAAGTTTCACCTGTGAGTTCTGCTATTTTTTTAAATAATAAGCCATTTGTTTTTGTTTCAATTTCTGGCCACTCATATTCACCTATTCTTGATACCGCCTTGGAAATTTTAGTAACTGCATTATCGGCATTAATGAATGAACCGTGACCTGCAGTGCCTTTCGCAGTTAACTTTAACCATTGGATTCCTTTTTGAGCAGTTTCGACCAGATAAAGCCTTTGCCCGCCTGTAATAGTTACTGAAAAGCCGCCAACCTCTGAAACTGCCTCACTGTAACCATCAAATAACTCAGGTCTATGTTTTACCAACCACCTTGAGCCATAGGTACCGGAAGCTTCTTCATCAGCAAAAAAGATAAGCAATATATTCCGAGGCGGTTGATATCCAATTCTGCTCCACAATCTCACAGTGGCTAACATCATGGCGTCCATGTCCTTCATATCCACAGCGCCTCGACCCCAGATAAAACCATCCTTTATTTCGCCACCAAAAGGATCAATGCTCCAATCAGCGGCGTTAACTGGAACCACATCTAAGTGGCCATGTAGAACCAATCCTGGTCGCTGCTGATCACTACCAGCTATCTTCGCAACTACATTCACTCGATTTGGAGCTGTTTCGATCAACTCCGATTTGATTCCTACTTCTGCTAACTTATCCGCAACATAGTGAGCTATTGCGCTCTCATCCCCGACTCCCTCACCATGATTTACGCTGGCAAATCTAATTAATTCTTGACATAGCACAACCACTTCATTTTCAAATTCCTTGATTTGCTCTGGACTCAATCCCATAACCCCATCCTACAGACACATCATTTCCCTCACTTTCTAATTACGATAAAATGCAAGTAAGTCCGGGTGGCGGAATTGGCAGACGCGCTAGCTTGAGGTGTTAGTGCCCGCAAGGGCTTAGGGGTTCAACTCCCCTCCCGGACACAATTAGTTGACTTACTCAATATGCTTCACTTGTGACTAAAGACCTAAATAATCTAATTCGCATAATCCCAGATTTTCCAAAACCAGGAATTATCTTTAAAGATATAACGCCGCTTATCGCAGATGGGCAAGCCTTCTCATATTGTTGTAATGAGATCGCTAAGTTTACAAAAGATATTGATTATGTTGCCGGTATTGAAGCGCGGGGTTTTATCTTTGCCTCTGCGGTCAGCGTATTAACTGGCAAAGGATTCATTCCGATACGTAAAAGTGGAAAGCTTCCTGGCCAAACTATCTCAAAGAGTTACGAATTGGAGTACGGTAATGCAACATTGGAGATGCACTCTGGCTTGATCCCTAATGGGAAAAAAGTCTTGGTGGTAGATGATGTATTAGCTACTGGAGGCACAGCGGTTGGAGCAGCACAACTGTTACTACAAGCAGATTTGGTCCCTACCGCATTTGCTTTTTTGCTGGAAATTCCACAATTGGGTGCAAGATCACGAATAGCCAAAGCGCTGCCTGGCCTACAAATTCATACGATATTGGCAGAATGAGCATATGGCCGAATTGATCTATTACTGCGGAACTATGGATAGTGGAAAATCCACATTGGCACTGCAAACTGCACATAACCATAGATCTAGAGGTAGAGACGGAGTTATTTTTACAAGCAAGGATAGAGCAGGCAAGGGGTTGATATCCTCTCGTTTAGGTTTACAAATAGATGCGCTTGAAGTTGATGAAGATATGGATATTCATAAATTAATTGTGGAACGCCTTTCCATCGGTGGGCGAATTAACTTCATAATCTGCGATGAAGCTCAGTTCTACACCCCACTTCAAATAGAGCAGCTTGCAAAAATTGTTGATGGACTAGGTATTGATGTTTATGCTTTTGGAATTCTTTCAGATTTTAGAACTAAACTTTTTCCAGGAAGTGCTCGGTTAGTGGAGTTAGCTGATCGAGTCCAAACACTTCAAGTTGAAGCTTTATGCTGGTGTGGCGAGCGAGCAACACACAATGCTAGAACCGTGGGCGGTAAGATGGTAACTGAGGGCGAGCAAGTGGTTGTTGGTGATGTAAGTACTAACTCAGAGATTGCGTACGAGGTACTATGTCGTCGTCACCATATGCGAAATGTAACCTCAAAGGTTTCTAATCCCGCCTCAGAGCAACCGCTGCCGTTTAATAACTAGGAGAAGAATGAAGACAAGAGGTTATGTAGTTCAGCAAGCCGAAGCACCACTAGAAAGTTATGAGTTTGAACGCAGGCAGCTTCGCCCTAGAGATGTTGCATTAGATATTGACTACGCTGGTATTTGTCATTCAGATATTCACCAGGCACGGGAGGAATGGGGTCCGGCAATTTTCCCCATGGTTCCTGGCCATGAGATTGTTGGCAGAGTAACTCAGATTGGATCTCAGGTAAGCAAATTTAAGGTCGGCGAAACTATTGGTGTTGGAGTTTTTATCGACTCTTGTAGATCTTGTGCAAGTTGCCATGCTGGGTTAGAACAATATTGTGTCGAAGGCATGACTGGTACCTATAACGCATATGAGCGTGATGGTAAAACCATTGCATTTGGTGGGTACTCAAATAAATTTGTAATTGATGAAGATTATGCCGTACATGTTCCAAAAAATTTAGATATGGCTGGCGTGGCACCATTGATGTGCGCTGGAATAACTCTTTATTCGCCATTAAAAAATTGGAAAGCTGGCCCTGGTAAGAAGGTAGGCATCATGGGACTGGGTGGCTTAGGACATATGGGCGTAAAATTTTCTCACGCTCTAGGAGCTGAGACCACTGTTTTTTCACACTCACCATCCAAAGAAGCAGATGCCAAGCGAATGGGTGCTGATCATTTTATTCTCACTAAAGATTCTAAAGAATTGGATAAATTCAAACAAAGTTATGATTTAATTCTAAATACTGTTTCTGCAGACCTAGATTTAGAGCCATATTTACAACTTTTAAAACTAGACGGTACGTTGGTTGTCATTGGCCTTCCAGGAAGACCATATGCGATAAATGCTGGTACTTTGCTGGCACAACGACGGTCTCTAGCTGGATCAATGATTGGTGGAATGGCAGAGTTGCAGGAGATGCTAAATTTCTGTGGCCAACATAATATTGTCAGCGATGTTGAGGTTATAAAAGCTGATTACATAAACACTGCATATGACAGAACTGTTGCAAGTGATGTCAAATACCGTTTTGTGATCGACGCCTCTACCTTTTAAATAAACTGGTGAGCAAATAGGGCAAGTATTGGCGCAAAAGCAAGTGCAGGAAGTAAATTGCCTATCTCAATAGTTTTTATGCGCAGTAACCGAAGTGAGATACCAATTAGCAATATCCCGCCTACTGATGTCATAGCTAATACCTGATAATCAGCCAAAATCGAACCCAAAAATAATCCAACAGCTGTCCAGGCAAATTGATAAATGCCAACTGGAATACTGGACAGTGCAACTCCCCAACCAAGTGAGGCGGCAAATGCAAGTGCAGCAAATCCATCTAAGGTGCTTTTCAATACTAATTGATCTATCCCAGTTCCCATACCATCTGAAATACTGCCCAAAATAGCTAGTGGACCAATGGCGAAAATCAAGGAAGCAGATACAAAGCCCTCAACAAAATTGTTTCCTTCACTTTTGGTAAACCTTGATTTTAGTTTTTCACCAAAGTTCTCAAGACGTTCCTCTATTCTCATTAAACTTCCTAACACTGCACCGAGAATCAAGGAAAACACAATTACCAGTAGAGCCCAACCGCTTGGCATTGCACTTTGAAAAACTGGATTCCAAAAATCCATTAAGGCATCCGCTGCAGAAATAATTGTCACACAGCCAAGTGCATCCAGAATTAAATCACGAAGTTTTTGATTAATTCTTGAACCAATAAAGACCCCAATAGCTCCACCTAATATTATTGTGATTATATTTAACGTCGTACCTATTCCAGGAAACATCATGCAAACCTGACAAAAGACAAGATTCCAAAAACTAAACAATAGATGGCAAAGGGATAAAGTGTCCTAGTCTTAAACCATCTCACTAAAAATGTAACACTGATATATGTGCAAATGAAAGAAACAATAGATCCCACGATTATTTGACCAATTATCTGATTGGTATCTGTTGTAAACAAATCAGGCAGCTTAACTATTGAAGCGCCTAGGATTACTGGTAGCGACAACAAAAAAGCAAAATCTGAAGCTACAGAATGGTTTAATTTACTTAGTAGACCCGCACTCATGGTGACTCCAAATCTACTAATTCCTGCAAACAAAGCTAAACTTTGGCCAAAACCAATCACAACTGATCTTCTGACATTAACTCTTTGATCAATTTCGGCGTCTGAGTCAGTTAACTCATGAAGCTGGTCGCGCTTTGCCAATCGCTCTGCGCTCACCAAAATAAGGCCGTTAATCGTCAGGAAGATCGAAGAAAATTTTGGATTACCAAAGATACTTTGAAAATAATCATCAAAGGCCAAACCTAAAATACCAACCGGGACAGTAGCAATAAGAATATAACTTAAAACCCTAAATTGATTACTTTGCAAGTTCCTATTTTTAACAGCTGACAGACTTCCGCTAATCAATCTAGTCCATCTTTTTCTAAACACTATAAACAAGGCTACGGAACTTGCAAGGTGCATTGCGATAGTCACCAGCAAGTAACTCTGATTTTCAGAGCTAATAAACTCCCTAAAGGTGCCACCGAGCCAAGCTGGTACCAGAATTGCGTGTCCTAAACTTGAAATAGGAAACAGCTCAGTAATTCCTTGTATTGCGCCAATTATGACGGCTTGCCCGTAAGTAAAGTCCAAAAGATACCAATCGCTAGATAAGTTAGAACTATAGTTTACCAGTGAGCACTTCTAATAATTCAAAAAAATCAATGGTTAGGTTCATAAGTTTTTTGAAGCCATCACGAACAATTCCTCAAACTCCATGGCGCGCTGACTCGACTTGGTCTATTGGCCTAAGCAAATTACATATGCAACGGCTAACTATCTTGATTTTTGGATTGACCATTTTCGGAATTGGTGATGCATTCTTGATTATTACAAATCTAGGTAACTCACCTTGGACAGTACTTGCTGAAGGTATATCACTTAATACTCCACTAAATATTGGTGCATCAACTTTTCTCGTATCAACTGTGGTACTGCTTTTTTGGATTCCCCTAAAACAAATTCCAGGTTTTGGCACTATTGCAAACATAGTTGTGATCGCTATAGCCATAGAACTAGGACTTTTCATAATTCCTGAGGTAGAAAGTATCTACTTAAAAATTTTTTACATTCTCTTTGGAATTTTGTTAGTGGGAGTCGGTTCTGCACTTTACATTACTTGTGGCCTAGGGACAGGGCCGCGTGATGGCTTGATGACGGGTTTGCACTTTAGAACCGGGGTGAGAGTAGGCAGGGTTCGCCTTATTCTCGAATTGTTGGCATTAAGCTGCGGATTTCTTTTGGGTGGCACCCTTGGCGTGGGTACCGCGCTGTTTGCCCTATTAATCGGACAATCTGTCGCGGTGTCGCTCGGTGTGGTATCACGGCTTACTACCAAGTAACCCATAGATTTCTCATATTCCCTCGGCTTGTCAGACCGCATCTGACAACATGTCGAAAACACCATGTTAAAAAAACAGAAGGGTCTATTCCATGCTTGATAGTTTCTTTAAAATCAGTCAGCGTGGCTCAACCGTAGGTCGCGAGGTTCGTGGCGGTATCGTCACTTTCTTTACAATGGCTTACATTGTTGCGCTAAATCCACTAATCATCGGTCTTGCAAAAGATGCAGATGGAAAATACATTGGCGGAGGCGATGCACCTAATCTTGCATTAGTTGCTGCAGCCACTGCACTTATTGCCGGCGTTATGACCATATTGATGGGCGTAGTCGCTAACTTTCCTTTAGCCATTGCAACCGGATTAGGTTTAAACACATTCGTTGCCGTTGGTATCGCCTCTAAAATGACCTGGGCAGATGCCATGGGATTAGTAGTCCTAGAAGGCTTAATTATATTAATTTTGGTACTAACTGGTTTCCGTACTGCGGTGTTCAGAGCTGTACCTACCCAATTAAAAATAGCAATCTCCGTAGGTATTGGTCTTTTTATAGCCCTTATCGGTTTGGTAGATGCTGGATTTGTTCGTCGCACAGGAACTGGACCAGTTCCGGTTACGCTAGGTGACAATGGAAATCTAGTTGGTTGGCCAGTTATAGTCTTTGCATTTGGACTTATTTTGACTATTGCATTAATGGTTAAAAAGGTTAAGGCAGCGATTCTTATTGGAATTGTTACCTCTACTGTGGTTGCAATTGCAATTGAATCTGCATTTAAGATTGGGCCATTATTTAACGGGGCAACTGGAGCAGTGAACCCAAAGGGATGGAATCTAAATGTTCCTGCCCTTCCTGAGTCAATTGCTGCCACTCCAAGTTTTGGAATAATCGGAGATTTCAACTTACTAGGTGGTTTTGATCGTATTTCCTTGGTTGCTGCGGTGCTCTTGGTATTTACACTTTTGCTCGCAGATTTCTTTGACACTATGGGAACAATGACTGCAATTGGAACTCAGGCTGGCTTAGTGGACAGGAATGGTCATGTAGAGGGTGCTAATCGCATTCTACTTGTTGACTCTATCGCTGCAGCTGCCGGTGGAGCTGGTTCAGTTTCCTCAAATACCTCCTATATTGAATCAGCATCAGGTGTAGGCGAAGGCGCTCGTACTGGTCTGGCATCTGTAGTTACTGGAATTTTGTTCCTGTTAACAACATTCTTAGCACCACTTGTTGCAGTTATTCCTTACGAAGCCGCTACACCAGCACTAATCGTGGTCGGCTTTTTGATGATGACTCAGATAAAGGGTATCGATTGGGATGATCTTGGAATTGCAATACCTGCATTCCTTACAATCATTTTAATGCCATTTACTTACAACATTTCAGTAGGTATTGGCGCCGGATTTGTATCCTATGTCTTAATCAGATTATTCCAGGGACGCACTAAGGAAATTAGCCCATTGATGTGGGTTGTTGCTGGATTATTCATGATTTACTTCTTGCAATCTCCAATCAACATCTGGACTGCGTAAAAATCTAAAAAGAAAGGGTGGATACATTTGTATCCACCCTTTCACCATTTAATTGGAGTTAATTGCTTCTTCGCTAATATTGAATTTGCAGTACTGAATGGTTTAGATCCAAAAAAACCACGATAGGCCGAAAGCGGACTGGGGTGAGCTGCGGTTATCACGGAATCTTTATTGAAATACTCTGCAAGTTCTAAAGCTTGCTTTCCCCAAAGAATTCCAATGGCACCGCTTTTAGCAACATACTCAACGATAGATTGCGTAAACCTTTCCCATCCCTTTCTCTGGTGAGATCCAGCTTTTAATGGCGCAACAGTTAAGGTTCGGTTTAAAAGCATTACTCCTTGTTGACTCCAATCTGAAAGATCTCCATTAGTTCTTTTATATCCCAAATCATTTTCTAATTCGGTAAAGATATTTCTAAGTGAAGCTGGTAAAGGATGAGTGCCTGGATTGACTGAGAATGCCAGTCCCATTGCATGCTTTGGATTTGGATAGGGATCCTGGCCAACAATTACAACTCGAACCTGATCTGGTAGTAATTCTAGGGCCCGGAAGATATCCCTTGATTCCGGTAAGAACTCACCATCTAGATTGGATGCTATTTCCTCAAGAAGTTTAAGATCTAATATTGCTCTCCAAGGTGCAGGCAAAAGCTCAATTAAATCATCGAGCGCGAGCAAAAAACCTTCCACCCTCATTTTGTACTGATATTGGAAGACCGTAAGCAATAGTGAGATTTTCAGAAGTAATGACAGCTTGCACTTCCCCCTGCGCAATAGGAATTCCTTCTCTAAGTAGTAAAGCATGCGTAGTTCCAACTGGAATCTCCTCAATATGGTGAGTAACGATTACAGTGGCTGGTGCCAAAGGATCCCGAGCAAAAATTTCAATTCGCTTTAATAAATCTTCTCTACCACCTAGATCTAATGATGATGCCGGTTCATCAAGTAGCAATAATTCTGGATCGGCCATAAGTGATCTGGCTATTTGTACCCGCTTCTTTTCTCCCTCACTAAGAGAACCAAATCGACGCTCCCCTAGTTCGCGTACACCTAAGGCTGTTAGAAGTGCAATCGCCCTCGACTCATCCCACAGGTCATACTTTTCTTGCCATCTGCCTAACATCGCATAAGCAGCAGTTAGAACAACATCAATTACCAACTCCTCTGGAGGCAACTGTTCCACCAGTACAGAAGATGTTAATCCAATTCGAGTTCGTAGTTCAAAAACATCTACTCTTCCTAACTCTTCACCTAGAATTTTTACTGTTCCTTTTGTTGGATGAGTTAATGAGGAACAAATCTGAAGCAAAGTAGTTTTACCCGCCCCATTTGGACCTAACACCACCCAACGTTGGCCCTCTAATACCCGCCAATTGAGTGGACCCAATATTGTCTTTTCACCCCTGCGAACGCTTACATTCTCTACTTCAAGTATCGCGCTCATAAGGATTAAAGATACCTCGCTAACCGCAAAAATATGGCTAATCTGAGCCAGTGCCCAATAAGAATATGCCTTTTTATACTGGCTTAATTCTAGTTTCAGGCGAAGATAGACCTGGAATAACCGAAAATTTAATGAAAACACTTTCCCAGTTCGCAGTGACAATTAATGACATTCAGCAAATAGTTATCCGAGGAAGATTGATCTTAACTATTCTCATCACCCTAGATGAAGCTCACTCTCAAGCAATCGCTGAGGACTTGAATACTCTACAAAATGAATTACAGGCAGATATTGCAGTTGATTTTTCCTTTTATCAAGAGGTAAATCGGCCCCAAGACTTACTACGAGTTATTATTATAGGCGAAGAAATTCGGCCCATTTCACTCGCCCTTGTCGCAGCAGAAGTTACTAAACTGGGTGGAAACATTGATGATATTAGGCGGCTTTCAAGCGCCCCAATAATTGCTTTGGAATTATTCTTGTCTCTGCCAAATTCGGATATAAAACAAGTGCAGTCAGCATTGTCTAAAGTAGCAGTTGCAAACAGGATTGATTTATCCGTTCAACTCGGTGGATCAGCAAGTCAATTAAAAAGAGTTGTGCTCTTGGATATGGATTCAACTCTGATCGAAGAGGAGGTCATCGATATTTTGGCAAATTATGCTGGCAAGTCCCAGATCGCTTCAGAGATCACCAAAAAAGCTATGGCTGGTGAAATGGATTTTAATCACTCACTTAATTCACGTGTGAGTTTATTGGCCGGATTGGATGAATCTGTACTTATGAACGCTCGCAAACAGATCACTTTTACTACTGGAGCACAAGCACTGGTCGAACAACTACATAAATTGGGGCATGAGGTCGGAGTGGTTTCCGGTGGGTTTATTGATGTTATAGAACCGATATTGCACAGCCTAAAAGTGGATTTTTATCGTGCGAATAAACTGGAAATTCAAGATGGGAAGCTAACTGGCAAACTCGTGGGAAAAATTATCGATAGCGATGAAAAAGCAATCGCTTTACAAGAATTCGCTAATTTGGCAGGTGTTGATTTGCAACAGACCGTTGCGATAGGCGATGGAGCTAATGATCTCAAAATGATTCAAACAGCCGGGTTGGGTATTGCTTTTAATGCTAAACCAAAAGTTGTCGAATCGGCAGATTCGACGATTAGTTTTAGAGATTTATCTGCGGTACTGCCTTTGATGGGAATTAGAACTTGAAATTCTCGGAAGCTAACTTGCGCAACTTTAAAACCATTTCAGCTGGATCACCTGATTTAAATACCGCACTTCCAGCTACAAAACAGTTTGCCCCAGATTTGGCAGCCATACCAATTGTTTCTAAAGAGATTCCACCATCCACTTGTAGCAACGGTTTTGTATCAGGCTTTCTGTTGATTTGATCTCTCGCCTCCTTAACTTTACCCATTTGATCTTCCATAAATTTCTGACCACCAAAGCCTGGCTCTACAGTCATAATCAGTAATAAATCAATTTCATCAATCAAATGAAGTACATCTGAAAGTTTTGTCCGTGGTTTTATTGCTACACCTACTTTAGAGCCATTAGATCGAATATTCTTGATTATGTCTTTGGCATTTTTGGCAGCTTCAATATGAAAGGTGACAGAATCACAGCCAGCCTGCGCATATCTCGGAGCTTGAATATCTGGATCGTCAACCATTAAATGCGCATCTACTGGCAACTCTGAGAATGAGATAATTTGAGATGCTCGCTCAAAAGTAAAGGTAAAATTAGGAACAAATTTATTGTCCATGATGTCTAAGTGCAAATAGTCTGATACCCTCGCAATTCGCGAAATTTCTTTCTCAAGTTCGTTAAAGTCCGCATTCAAAATACTTGGGCTAATGAATACTTTACCGATATCAGACATAACTAACCTCTTTTTTCAAATAATGCCATGAACATAGCATCTGATTGATCTCGATGAGTCCAGAGCTGCATAGTGCCATCTTTTTGCACTCCAGCTGAGTTAGATAAGTTCAACACAGATAATGGCAAAATCCCCATATCAGGATAGGTACCAAGGAAATCAATAACCTGCCCTTTAGTTTCAGCTAAGTGAGGTGAACAGGTTACATATGCAATTACTCCTCCAGGATTCAGAAGTTGGTAAGCACTGGTAAGCAATTTTCTTTGCAATGATACTAATCCCTTTAAATCATTGGGACTCTTCCTCCATCTAGCCTCAGGCCTTCGACGTAAGGCGCCTAAACCAGTGCAGGGAGCATCGATAAGAATACGGTCAAATTTTGTTTTGAAATTACCAGGCTCAGTTCCATCATTGACTACTACTAATTCATTTCCAATTACTCGCTTTACTAGTTCAGCTCTAGTTGAATTGATTTCATTGGCTAAAAAAGTTACTGAATCATCTAATTGCTTGAGTGAGAAATATAGATATGCCGCCTTTCCACCCGGACCTGAACAAAGATCTAACCAGGAGATTTTGGGTTTAAAAGTTGCCATAAAATTCTCAACGACGAGCTGAGAGCCTCTATCCTGCACACCAGCTCTTCTCTCCATAATAGGCGCGAACTCTGAAGGTATAGAGGTAATTGTGTAGCCATTTAAAGTTCCATCTATTTTTTTGCTACCAAGATTTTCTAATTCGGAGTGCGTTGATTTTAAGGGCCATGACACAATATCGGGCGAGGTTGGTGTGTTATTAGCAATCAACAATTGCTCCACCTCATTCCAATCTTTCAATTGGTCATATAGAGCGGATACGATCCATTCTGGGTGACTGTGTAAGATAGATAATCGCTGAAGGTTCGTTAATTGAATTAGCTCACTAAAATCTACTTTGTTCGCAGTCACTTTTCTAAGAATCGCATTAACATATGAGGCCTTGGACTCTCCAGCTACAAATTTCGCCAATTCAACTGTTTCAGAGACTGCAGCATGATCTGCAACCCTCATCTGGGTGAGTTGATGAATCCC
>Ga0214917_10006829_pt1 | contig 11733 bp, 8 predicted proteins | sample LL_1208_BB_MetaG_FD_177983 | JGI IMG/M metagenome (GOLD analysis project Ga0214917, IMG submission 177983) | Freshwater microbial communities from Lake Lanier, Atlanta, Georgia, United States - LL_1208_BB | ecosystem: Environmental > Aquatic > Freshwater > Lake | place: USA: Georgia | collected...
TCCAAAAGTATAAAAATCAAAAGCATTATCATTTGGCATCTTTAAGTTAAATCCGGTGTAGCTTCCAACAAGTTTTACTGTTTCAACATTTTGTCCTAAGGTAAGCGAATAACCACCATATTTTGCCACAATGTCTATTGTTTCTATTCCCCCAATCTTATAAGTATCATATCCAGAATTGATTTTTAATGATTTAGCATTCAGGAAATTAACGTTTGAATATTTGGTTATTAGATTTGCTTTGACTACCTCCTGTGCTTTAAGACCGCTATATTTTATGTCAGCAGACAGGAATTTTGTTTTTTCAATTGTACCGTTGCCATATCCGAGGTTTACGGTTGTATTTCCTTTAATATCTTCGAGATTAAAGTTTCCATATTTTACGTCTATATTTGCATTGCCACCAATAGATTGTGCGGTTAAATTCCCATATTTCAAATTGATATTTACATTGTTTTCATAAGGTAGCCACACCTCATAATTTATTCTAAATTCATTATTAGATTTAAATGAAAGAAGGGACGATAGTAAATCACCAAGGCTATTCATATAGTTGTTACCATAATCATTATTGAATTGTAAAATTGTGGTAGCAATTACATCAGAATCAGTGTTTGAAAAATCTATTTTTATGCCATCAAATAATTGGTTAGCCTCATTTTTATTGGATGCTTTTACTTCAATTTGCACCAATATTTTTACTGAATTTTTATCCCAGCTATTTAATATGATATTTCCATATTTGTTGTTTATACTGGTATTTCCATCAGCCTTAATATTAAATTCTTCCGTTATTCTTTTTGTAAAAATTTCCTTTACTCCATTGGCTTCTAAAAGGATCGGAGATAATAAAAGGATTAAGGAAAGCGCAATAGGACTAAATTTCTTTTTCATTTTGGTTTTGTTGTTTTGGCTCTAAACGTTGAAGGATTTTGTCAAGAATTTCAATTTTTGTTTGATATCCAAGTCTGAGCTGTTCTAAAATTATTTTTTCCTGACCTAATGGAATGGTTTTTAATTCTCTTTTCAATTCTTCCATCGACCTATCAATTTGCTTTAAATCATTATAAATACTCTCTTCTGCATCCAATTTTTTAAGCTGAAGTACCTTATCCTGAATACTTTTTTGTGATACAATCTCAAAATCTTTAAAGGGTATTGGTTCCAAACCTATATTCCAAAGGGGCGAATCATTATTATTTCCAATAAGAAATCCTAAATATCCACCTAAGACTAAAAGGATAAATCCTGCAGCAATACCTTTAAAAAGAAAGGTTTTGTACCAAACGATGGAGAGAGATCCAGGATTAATCTGATTAGAAATATTATTCCATATTTTTTCATCAGGCATCTCAAAATCAAAATCTTCCCTTTCCAGATCGACAAATTTTTCTAATTCATCTTTATTTTTCATTTGACCAGATTTTCTCTTAATTTTTGTTTAGCTCTGCTATATTGTGATTTTGAAGTAGTTACAGAAATATTTAAAATGCTGGCTATTTCTTCGTGATCATATCCTTCAAATAAATACAAATTGCAAACAGTCCTGTACCCTGCTGGTAAATTGGCTATTGCCCTGTTTATGACAGGTATCATTTTTTGGTTAAATTCTGGATAGTCCATATTGTCATTTTCCGCGGGTATTTCAAAATGATCTGAATTTAATTCCTGAAACACCATGGTTTTTTCCTTTAATTTATTGATGCATTGATTTATTACAATTTTTTTAATCCAAGCTCCAATGGTTGATTCACCCCTAAATGATCTCAGATTATTAAAAATCAAGATAAAGGCATTTTGAAGAACCTCTTCTGCATCTCGGTGATCATTTAGAAATCGGATACAGGTATTATACATAGCTTTTGCGTAAGTATGATAGAGTTCAAATTGAGCTTTTTGACTTCCATTTAAACATTTTTCAACCAGATAATTAACCTCTTCAGTAATGGGTTTCTCCATCTTTTTACCCTTGTTTCAATAATAATGACTACGAATAAATAGAATAGTTGCATTTAAATTTAAAAATCATTAAACCTTTTTTTTAGAACGTTGTTCTAAAAACAAACGTTGTTTTAGATATGGGTGTAACTGAAAGAAGAATCAGGGAAAGACTGGACTCAAGAAATGCTATTTTGACGGCGGCAAAGGAACTGTTTTTAGTGAAAGGATTTGAGGCAACTACTTTGAGGAATATTGCTGAGAAAATTGAATATAGTCCTTCTACTATTTACCAGTATTTCAAGGATAAAAATGAAATTTTTTATACCATTCATGCTGAGGCATTTACCGAACTTTTAATGAGATTAAAAGCATCAGAGATACAAGATAATCCAATGGATCAATTAATTGCTCTTGGTAATATCTATATTGATTTTGCAAAAGAAAATGCTGAATTGTATGATTTAATGTTTATTATGGAAGCTCCAATCGCCTTTTTGACTGATCTGGATGATTCAAACTGGAAAGAAGGGAAAATGGCTTTCGAATATCTAAAAAAGGTTATTTCAGATTGTATGAAACAGGGATTTATTCAAGAAACAGACTTAGATTCAATATCCTACTTAATCTGGAGTACGGTTCATGGTATGGTAACCTTATCTATAAGAAAACGAGGATTGAGAATTGGTTTGTCTAATCCTGAAACCATTATAGATCGTTCTTTTAAAATATTCAGTCACCTCCTTGTTAAATCTTAATTTCACCTTTATAAGCAATGAAATATTTAAGTAAAATTTTTCTTTTTGGAATATATCTTAGTTTACCTGGATGTATATTTTCTCAGAAGTTTGTTCTTGACTCGTATATAGAGGAGGCCTTAATGCAAAATTTAGTGTTAAGACAGAAAAATATACCACTGGCTAAAAGCAGATTAGCTTTGAAAGAAGCTGAAAAAAGATTTAAACCTACGGCAGATTTTTCATTTTCCTACACTTTAGCCTATGGAGGTAGAACCATTGATTTGCCCATTGGCGATTTGTTAAATCCTGTTTATAATACCTTAAACCGTTTAACTCAAAGCAATCAATTTCCACAACTTGAAAATGTTGAAAATCAATTATTACCTAATAATTTTTATGACGGTAGAGTCAGAATCAGCTATCCTGTTTTTAATAAAGATTTAAATCTTCAAAAAGAAGTCAGAATGCAGGAGGTTCTGCTTCAGGAAAATGAAATTGAAATCTACAAGAAAGAACTTATTTTGTCTGTTAAAACGGCTTATTATCAATACGGGCTTGCTCTGGAAGGTCAGCTAATTTTAGGAAATGCTAAAAATTTTTTAGAAAACTCTTTAGAAACTGTGCAGATTCTAGTAAGAGAGGGAAAAGCTTTACCTGCCCAGGTTCTGAGAGCAGAAAATGAAATTGAAATATTGGATTCAAAACTAAAAGAAGCTGATAATCAAGTAATAAATGCACAGCTATATCTTAATTTTTTATTGAATAGAGAAAATAATCTTCCTCTTAAGTTTGAGAAACCACCTCTTGAAACTGATTTATTAAAAGATGTTGAAGTATTTAAATGGAATGAATCAAATCCAGTTTTCAAGAAAATAGATTTAGCTCTTTCTATTCAGAATTTACTTGAGAAGAGAAATCAACAGTTTTTTATACCTCAGATTAGCTTGTTTTCCGATATAGGTTCACAGGCATTTAATTGGCAATTAAATAATAAAAGTGTTTATTTAATTGGGGGAGTACAATTAATGATGCCTTTATGGGTCAATAAAATGAACAAATTAAAGAATGAACAAATTCAGCTTGATATACAAGCCCTTAAATGGAACAAGGAATTGTTGGCAAATCAAGAGAATCTTTCTATTCAAATGGCTGTCAACAAAGTAACGGTTTCAAAAAAGGCTTTTACCTCAATGGCAAAACAGGTTCAAACGGCAGCTACCTATTTGCGACTCACAGAGAGGGGATTTCAAGAGGGTGGCGTTTCACTTTTAGAAATGTATGACGCCCAAAATCAATATACTAATGCTTTACTTCAGGAGAATATGAAGTATTATCAATATTTGATGGCTTTATCTGAATTACAAAAATTAAAATAAAATGATGCAGCGTCTTTCCTTATTTATGTTGCTCCTTAGCATCCTAAATTTCACATCGAGTTGTAAAAATGAAAATACTGTCAGTTCAAATAGGGTAAAAGAGGAGAAAATTCCTGTTTCGCTGGCATTACTTCAATCAGAAACAATAAAGGAACCATTCTTACTTTCTGGAATTTTTACTACAGAAAATGAAAGATATCTTTCTTTTAAAATGGGAGGAATGATAAATGCTGTTCTGGTAAAAGAAGGAGATTTAATAAAAAAAGGTCAAATTCTGGCGACGTTAGATCCCAATGATTTCCAAAGTCAAATTCAGATGGCTAAAATTGGACTTGAAAAAGCTGAAAGAGATCTTCAAAGGGTTAAAAATTTGTATCGCGATAGTGTGGCTACTTTAGAACAATTTCAAAATGCAAGCACTGCCTTTTCGATCGCAAAAGAACAATATTCAATAGCTGCTTTTAATGGACAGTTTACCTCAATAACAGCACCTGCAGGTGGATTTATTTTAAAAAAATTAGCTGATGTTGGACAAGTGGTAGGACCTGGTTCCCCAGTTTTTTTAGCAAACGATGTGGCTGGAAATACAGCATGGGTATTAAAAGCTGGTGTAACAGATCTTCAATGGCAAGCGCTTAATATTGGGGAAAACGCCATGATAAATTTTGAAAATGGGATGTCTGTTTCGGCTAAAATTGTTAGAAAATCTGCTTTGGTTGATCCTTTTTCGGGAACCCTAACCGTGGAGTTAAAACCTTCAAATACACCTCCTAACCTATTGGCAAGTGGTATGTTTGGCAAAGCGGTTATTATACCTTCCAAGGGTGTGGATGTATTTCGAATTCCCTTTTCTGCCTTACTTGATGCCAACCAGCATGATGGTTTTATTTTTATTACTAAAGACAAGAAAACCGTTAAAAAGATAAAAATTAATATATCAGGATTTGATAAGGTGGGTGCATGGACCAACGATAATTTCGATACTGAGACCTTTCTAATTACTGAAGGTGGTCCTTATTTAACCGATGGTTCATCCATAAATGTAAAGCCTTAATTCATCTGCTATGAAAATAACTGATTTCGCTGTAAAAAATTATCCTTTTACCCTTATAGTTTTCTTACTCATTGCAGTAATTGGGGCTTTCACTGTAGTAAATATGCCAAGAGCTGAAGATCCTGAATTAAATGCTCCTATTTTTCCAGTGACAGTTATTTATCCGGGAACCAGCCCAGTTGATATAGAAGAATTGGTCATAAAACCGATGGAAAAAGCTTTTTATGAACTGGAGAATATTCGTCGATTGAAGAGTATTATAGGTGACGGTTTTGCAGTCATTCGGGTTGAATTTAAATATGGAGTGGATGTAAATGAAAAATATCAGGAACTCGTTCGTGAACTTGCAGCTTTAAAGGGTAAATTACCGGCGGACATGCAACTTCCCACGGTTGAAAAAGTTAGTCCTTCCAATGTCAATGTGATTCAAACGGCTTTAATTTCTGAGACGGCTACCTGGAAACAATTTAAAAAAGAAGCCGATAAATTAGCCGAAGCCCTTGAAAAAATACCTGCCTTAAAAAATATCGAAATAGCAGGTTTACCGGAAGAAGAAATTCATATTTCTTTGGATTTTGAGAAAATGGCGCGATTGGGGGTTTCACAGCAAGTTGTATTAAATAATTTACAGAGCGAACTGGCTAATATTCCTGCTGGAAGTCTGGATGTAGGGAACAGATATTTTAATGTAAAATCAAGTGGTAATTTTAAAGAACTGGAAGATATTCAAAATACCATGGTTTACACGGCCAATAATCGGAATATTCAACTCAAAGATATTGCAACCGTGACCATGACTTTTGCAGAAAGGGATCATATAACCCGACTTAACGGACACAGAGGAATTTTTGTCGTTGCAGCTCAAAAGTCAAAAGAAAATATTGCCGCTACCCAAAAGGCTTATCAACCTGTATTGGAAAAATTTAGCAAATCCCTTCCTGCAAACATAGCAATGATTCCTCATTTTGATCAAGCAGAAGTGGTTCAAAAAAGACTCTCTGGTCTTGGTTTCGACTTTTTATGGGCCATTTTATTGGTGGCATTTACGCTTTTACCCTTGGGCTTTCGACCCGCTGTTATCGTGATGATATCAATTCCTCTTTCGCTTTCTATTGGAATCATTATCTTGAATTATCTAGGTTATAGTCTTAACCAATTAAGTATTGTGGGTCTGGTGGTTGCGCTTGGACTTTTGGTCGATGATAGTATTGTGGTTATTGAAAATATAGAACGTTGGATGCTGAATGGATATAGCAGAAAGGAGGCTGTATTAAAGGCTACTTCCCAGATAGGTACTGCCGTTTTAGGTTGTACGGCAACATTAATTATTGCTTTCCTCCCACTAATCTTTCTGCCGGAGGCTTCAGGAGAGTTTATAAGATCTTTGCCCATTAGTGTCATTTCCTCCGTATTGGCTTCTCTTCTTGTTTCATTAACGATCATTCCTTTTCTTGGAAATCAATTGTTGAAGAAAAATATGACCCATTCAGAAGGTAACTGGTTCCTTCGTGTTCTCAAATTGGCTATAAGTAAAAGTTATGCTCCTGTTTTAGAAAAATCACTTAATAATCCAATTATAACCATTGGGGTGATTCTTATGATATTTTTTGCTTCCCTACAGCTTATACCTATCATTGGTTTTAGTCTGTTTCCTGCCTCTGAGAAACCTCAGTTTCTTATCAGAATTTCCCCACCTTCCCAGGTTAATATAAAAAATACGGATACCATTACCGGTTATGTTGAAAAAGAGCTCCATAAAATTTCAGATGTTCATTATTACGCAACCAATGTGGGGATGGGTAATCCCCAAATTTATTATAATGAAATCAGGTCAATCAAGAAATCTAATTTTGCAGAGATTTTCGTTCAGTTAGATCCAGAAACCACGGTTGAGAGAAAATTGTTTTTAATAGATTCTTTAAGAAATGAATGGACTCCTTTTTATGGAGCAAAAATACAGATTAACAATTTTGAACAAGGACCTCCTGTAATTGCACCAGTGGAAGTACGCTTATTGGGAGATAATCTGGATACCCTAAGGAATTTATCTTTTAAAATAGAGGAATTAATTCAAAAGATTCCAGGAACCATTTATTTGAATAATCCGGTCAGTAACCTGCAAACTGATATAAGGGTCAAAATTAATAAGGAGAAAGCAGCTATGTTTGGAATTCCAATCATTTCTATTGATAGGACACTTAGATTGGCTTTATCTGGTATTCCTATAGGTATTTTTTCCGATGACGATGGAGAAGATTATCAGATTATTATTAAAAAGAAGGAGGCGGGACCAATTAATTTAGATGTCTTTAAAACCTTGTTTGTAGAAAACGTGAAAGGAAAAGCTATTCCATTAACTCAGTTTGCTCATCTAGAACTTGAATCATCTCCTCTGTCTATTAATCATTTAGATAAAACCAGAATGGTATCTATATCTGCTTTCGTAGGTAAAGGTTTTCTAAACGATGAAGTCATTAAAGAGGTAATGAATCAGCTGGAAGAATTTTCATTACCCTCTGGGTACACTTATCAGATGGGTGGAGAATATGAAACCAGACAGGAATCGTTCAGTGGGTTCACCATGATTATTATTCTTACTATATTTTTATTTATAGGGATTTTACTGCTTGAATTTAAAACTTTTAAAAGTACTATTATTGTATTGAGTGTCATTCCACTGGGAATGGTGGGAGCACTTTCTGCTTTATGGTTAACGGGAAATTCTCTTTCCTTTGTCGCTGTTGTTGGATTAATTGCTCTTGCAGGTATAGAAATTAAAAATACAATCCTGTTGGTAGATTTTACCAATCAATTAAGGGAGGAGGGGAAATCACTTGATGTAGCCATTCGGGAAGCGGGGGAAATTAGATTTTTGCCTATTATTTTAACTTCTCTAACGGCAATTGGTGGACTTATTCCTATTGCTCTTTCGACAAATCCTCTTATTTCACCCTTGGCTATAGTGCTTATTGGGGGTTTGATTAGTTCAACCTTATTATCCAGAATATTTACTCCCGTTATTTATAAAATTATTCCTCCGAGGTTGGGAAGTTAGATTTTATGCATCTAACTGAAAACCCATTACCTTTAAAATAGGGTCTTTTAAGGAGTAAGTTATCGTCATAATAAATATTAATACCCAGACCGTTGGATGAATCTGATTCAGTCGCTGTCCACCAAAAAGCGTTTGAATTCGCTAAATCAAACAGGCCGTTTGTATATCTCAAGCCACCTGGTAACCCATTGAAAATGTCTGGATGAGTATACAGGTCTGGATATTCCCAAAAATCGCGTGCTTTTAAATACTTTCCTGCCACTTCCAATCCTCCCATTGCACTGGCTAAAAGGTTCCAGTCGCTAATTGTTGGAATATCAAACCCTAGAGGCGCCAGGCCATTGATATTTGTAACGGCATAAAAGTTATATAATTTACCGAAAAAAGTGCCCAATATCTCGTTATTCTCATAGGTACACCAGGCTGGCCATTGATGTTTTGAAGCATATTCCCATTCTTCGTCCGTGAGGGCGTGATGTATTTCTGCACCATTCCTAAAGGTCGAAACCATTAGGTTATGACACATCCAAACCTGAGATCCCAATAAAATGGTTTCATTTTCCAATTTATTACTATTTTGCAAAAAAGTAAAAATACATGAAAAATGAAGAATTTCATGGATTAGAAAGGCATTTAAACTTATTGACCTTAGTAGCTACTGGGATTTGCTCTATGGTGGGAGCTTCCATTTATGTTGTACCCATAATGATTCAAAAAAATGTCCCAGGTATTGGTCCTTATGTTTTATTTGCTTTTTTGATTGCAGCGGTTCCAGCCACCATTGCAGCCCTTTCTTATGCAGCTTTAGCTTCGGCTATGCCTAAGGCAGGTGGAAGTTATTTATATGCAAGCCGTAGCATCCACCCTTATTTCGGTTTCGTGGCAAGTTTTTCACAATGGTTTGGATTAAGTCTCGTTATTGGGGTTGTAGCTTATGTAACTATTCCTTTTTTTAGAGATTTTTTTAGTGCGGTTGGTTTCGATAAAATAGCCTTATTTTTGTCTGTTCCTCTTTTTCGATTTTTTATGGCTTTATTTATTTTAGGCTTTTTTACTTATACAAATTTAAAAGGGGGGCAATTCTACAGTCATACCTTAGTTCCTCTCATGTTTTTGATGTTTTTACTTGGAGGAATAGTTATTTTTTTTGGTTTTTATTTTAATAAAAATGATTTTATTCATGACCTTTTGTTAAAAAAGGGAATTCAATTAGCAGAAAGACCTCCATTAAACTTTAGCTGGCAAACATTGTTAACTGGGGCTTCCATTTTATTTGCAAGTTTTATTGGATTCGATTCTATTGCTCAGGCAGGGGGAGAGGCGAAAAATCCCAATAAGAATTTGCCTTTGGCTATTGTTTTAGCGGTATTTATCGTTGGCTTATATTATTTTGTTTTTTCTGCAGCTGTTTATCACAGTATTCCATGGTGGTATATTGCTGAAGAAGCAAAAAGTAAGGATTTAACCGCCCCTGGATTATTTTCAAGCCTCCTAAGTCCCTTTTGGTCCGCCTTTATTCTCGCTGGGGCAGCTATTGCATTGTTAAATGATTTACCTGGGATGATTTTATCTGTTTCTCGCTTAATATTTGCCTGGGCTAAAGACGGCATAATAAGTCCTTTTTTTGCAAAGGTTCATCCTACAACGAAAACTCCACAGAATGCTATTATTTTTAGTTCCTTTATTTCAGCCTTAGGCATTGCAGGGTGTCATTTTGCTGGAGATATTTTCTTGGGTATAGACATTATGGTTACTTCTATGTTAATAAATTTTATCCTGATTTGTCTTTCTGTGGTTTTTTTACCATATAAAAATAAAGAAATATCGGATAAAATGATTGGACAAAAATTTCCTGGTTTTAGAAGTTTTATAGCTTTCACTGGGGTAATTCTATTGCTTGGTTTACTTGTTTTTCATACCATTAAAGATCTTAATAGTGAACTTAATCAATGGTATTTTAAGGCTACCTGGGTTTGGTTAATTATCATGAGTTTAGGTAGTATCTGGTTTTTTATATATTGGATAAAAAATAATAACGGGAAGACCCATTTTATGAATCTTCCCGAGGATTGATCAAGAGTAATAATCGTAAATTTATTTTCTATACATCATATGAAGGAGGAATTTTTGAAAATAAATTATTCCCGAAAATGAAATTTTACGAAAATAGTATGATTAATTATATATGTATTATATTTACTGTTAATGTTTTATAAACGATTAAGTTTAGACATTTTGATGAAAAAATTAATTTTATGAAATACATTTTTCCGCCGGTAATTATTGGATTATGGCAAATTGCAGATATGGAAAGAAAAAATCCGTCTTTAAATCCAGCTTCTTTGGTAAAAGAAATGGAAGCCTATCTTGAAGCGGGATTATATTTTTTCGATATGGCAGACCATTATGGTTCAGCAGAAATTATAGGAGGTTTGTTAATTAAAAAAAGAAAAGAAGAGGGTAAATCATTGCCTGTTCTTGCGACTAAGTGGGTACCTAAACCAGGGTATAATTCGCGTACCTCAGTGAAAGATGCGGTTGCACTTGCCTTAAAAAGACTGCAGGTTGAAACGATCGATCTTCTTCAGTTTCATGCCTGGGATTATACGGATCCCTCCTGGATTGAGACTTTATTCTATCTGGACGAATTGAGAAAGGAAGGATTGCTTCAGGCCTTAGGTGTAACTAATATGGATACGGTACATTTAAAGATGGCCATAGACTCTTCCATTCCTATCGTGTCAAATCAAATATCACATTCATTGTTTGATCAAAGAGGTTCTTCAGAAATGATACCCTATTGCTCAAAAAATAATATACAGGTACTTTGCTATGGTACTGTAGCAGGAGGATTTTTCTCAGAAAAATGGTTAGGAAAAGAAGAACCTGCCATAGAGGAATTACCTACCTGGTCATTGATGAAATATAAAAGATTTCAAGAAGAAGTTTGCGATTGGCCGACTTTTCAAATATTACTTGGTAAATTAAAAGAGCTTTCAAAAAACTTAAATGTTTCTGTGGCGCAATTAGCTTCCCTATTTATTAAAGAGGAAAGTAATTGTAATTCCGTAATTATTGGTGCAAGACTTGGAGAAAAGGAACATATTGAGGAAAATAAACAATTGGGATTTATTGGATTAGATGATAAAACTAAGAATGAAATTTCCAGTATAATACAAAAGTTTAATCCTTTAAAAGGTGATTGTGGAGATGAATACAGATATCCTCCTTTTTTAACTGCATCAGGAGATTTAAGTCATCATATTGCCACATTTCCTCCAGCATTTGAGGTAAAAAATGAAGGAAATGGCAGATTCAGTGCTTCAAGTGGTACTTTATGGGAATCTTTCGCAGGTTATTCCCGAGCTGTTAAAAATGGAAACCATGTTTTTGTTTCAGGTACTACAGCTACCCAAGGTCAATTTCCCATAGGAGGAACAAGTCCCGAATCTCAAATGAATTTTGTCCTTGATAAAATTGAAGGAGCACTAAAATCAATGAATGCTTCCTTAAAAAATGTCGTAAGAACCAGGATTTTTGTATCGGATATAAGACATTGGGAGGCTATTG
>Ga0214917_10006830_pt1 | contig 11732 bp, 10 predicted proteins | sample LL_1208_BB_MetaG_FD_177983 | JGI IMG/M metagenome (GOLD analysis project Ga0214917, IMG submission 177983) | Freshwater microbial communities from Lake Lanier, Atlanta, Georgia, United States - LL_1208_BB | ecosystem: Environmental > Aquatic > Freshwater > Lake | place: USA: Georgia | collected...
TAATGGGCCAGCACAAGGGCCGCGTCCTGCTTCATCAACCCCAGCAATCTTGGTTATTCCTGATGCAAGGAGTTGTTGTTCAATCATTTAACTACTTACTTTTTTACTGGCAGCTTTCCTAAATCTGCACCCTTTTCTAAGAAATTCCAATGATTGATGGGCCAAACAATAAATGTTGCACGCCCAACGACCTTAGTTAGCGGCACCATTCCTTTATTCACATCATCAGTATGAAATCTAGAGTCAGCACTTGCTGCTCTGTGATCTCCCATTACCCAGATATATCCTTTAGGGACAGTTACATTAAATTTTGAATCACTTGGAGTGTTGTTCTCATAAATATAAGGTTCATTAATGGATTTACCATTTACTTGTAATTTGCCAGCGGTATCGCAACAAATAACAGTATCACCGCCCACGCCAATGACCCGTTTAATCAAAAATTGTTTTGCAGGATCTGGAACGACACCAACGGTGATCAAAACATTTTTTACCTGACTGGCTAATCCCTTATTTGCATCCCCTGGTGCTGCACCCAACCAATTATCTGGATCGGCAAATACAACTACTTCACCACGTTTGATATCTGAAAATAATGCACCAAATTTATTTACCGCAATTCGATCCCCAACTTGAAGTGTGTTCTCCATTGAGCCAGATGGGATGAAGAAGAAATGCAAAAAAAAGGTTTTAACTATGATGGAAACAATTAATGCTGAACCAACAATGATTGGTAGTTCGCGAAGGAGTGAACCCTTCTTGGCCATTAGAACTTGATTACTTTAAGCGTTTGGAGCCTCTTCTGCAGTGGCTTCAGCAACTGGTGCTTCAGCAACTGGTGCTTCAGCAACTACCTCTTCGACAGCTTCAGCAGAAGGTGCTTCAACCTTCTCTGGCTTTACAGGCGGTACATATGCTGGTTCAACAATAATTTCACCATCAGCACCACGACGCTCTTTAATCTTTGTGGCCTTACCAGTTAGGTTGCGTAGGTAGTAAAGCTTTGCGCGACGAGCTGATCCGTGACGAACAATCTCAATTCTTTCAATAACTGGTGTATGAACTGGGAATGTACGTTCTACTCCAACACCATAAGAAATTTTACGAATCGTAAATGATTCACGAGCGCCAGCTCCTTGGCGACGGATTACTACACCTTGGAAAATTTGAATACGAGACTTATTACCTTCGATAACTCGAACGTGAACCTTTAACTCATCACCTGAACGAAAAGATGGGATGTCGGTTCTAAGTGAGGCGGCATCTACAGCATCTAAGACGTTCATTTATTTTCCTCTTTATCTGATGATATTAAATCTTTTGCGCTAATGAGCGAAGACGTATCCTGCCATATTGAGGGCAGATAGATCAATTTGAGTCAGATTTGGGCTAACAATTGAGCATGTAGCGAAGGGCCGGCACAGACCACCATCTCCCCATCAGGTTCGCCACCAGAACGGCCAGTGATGATTGCACCCGATTCTGTTGCAATCAATCCACCAGCAGCAAAATCCCATTCTTTTAATGAGCTTTCAAAGTATCCATCAACTGCACCCATTGCAACATAACAAAGATCAACAGCAGCTGCCCCATTTCTACGAATATCGCGAATTTGTGGAATCAATCTTTGAATTCGTGCACCTTGCTCTTTTCGTAACTCAAGATCATATGAAAAACCAGTTGCAACTAACGCCATATTTAAATTAACTGGATCATTGCATTTAATTTTTTTATCATTTAAATATGCACCTGATCCCTTTGCGGCTTTCCATAATGCACCAGTGCTAGGCGCACAAACAACACCAGCAATCACACCTTCTAAATCCTTTGCCGCAATTGAAATATTCCAACCTGGCAATCCATATAAGTAATTTACGGTGCCATCTAATGGATCAATAACCCAAGTGATTCCAGATTTACTTTGGTGCGAAGCGCCTTCTTCGGCAATAATTCCATCTTCTGGTCTTACCGCTAATAAACTTTTAACAATTAATCTTTCTGCTTGTTCATCCATTTGGGTAGCGAAATCAACCGCAGAACTTTTCTCAGTTAATGTAAAGGAGTCTGGGCGCTCCATCAAAAGTTGGCCGGCCGCCCTAGCCACCACTTCTGCAATTGCTACCAATTCACTTCTTAAATCTGCGCTCATGGTGTTATCTAATCACGCCAGTTAGAGCGGGTTTAACCAAATTTTAAGAGTGGCACTTTTATTCGCTATAGGCTTTATGGCAATCTACTCTCATGAGCGAATCCACCGATTTACGTTTAGTAGGTCGCTCCGTAGATGGCACAGAGCTTGAATTAATTGATCAAGACGGCAATAAATTTAATTTACGGATTAGTGACACTCTTCGGGCAAATGTAAATCAACCACGTTTAGCAGCTGTAGCAGATTTTCAAGAGGAGGTTTCGACAACGGTTAAAGAGGTTCAAGCCAGATTACGTGGTGGTGAATCAATTGACTCCATCTCTCGCACAACAGATTGGTCAGTTGAAAAGGTTGAAAACTTTGCTGGTCCGATTTTGCAGGAGCGTGCATTTATTATTGCGCAGGCACTTGCTACTCAAATTAAACGTGAACCTCATGCCCCATATTTAGAGACGGCAGTCTCTGCCAAATTGGCACCACGTGGTGTTGATATGGCAACAGTTGAATGGAATACATTCCGTCGGCCAGATGGAAATTGGCAACTTACTTTGTACTACCCGCTTCGTGATGGCGCATCAGATGATGCAAAGGGTGAAGCAATCTGGTTATTTAATTTGGGTCGACGTTCATTACTTGCCGATGATGATGGCGCACGGTGGATCGGTGGTGAAGAAAAACAGCGTCCTCAACAAACAGTTGGCATGGTTCATACCGAAGCTCCAAGACTTGTTTCAATTAAAGAAGGAGTCGAACCCTACAATATAACTCCAATCTCTGTTGTTGAAGATTTACCAGATGAAGAAGCTAAAAAAGATGGCGTTACCAAGCGAATTAAAATTCCGTCATGGGATGACATTATGTTTGGCAAGGATAAAGATTAATTAATCTGCAGTAAGCAGTGGAATCCTTACTTCAATGTCAGTAACTCCACCATGATGACCCACCATTCCAGTTTCTTCTCTAATTCGAGCAGGATCAACCAATATCAAATCATTGTTTGGAATTGCAATTAAATCTCCCATACGCTCTTTCGCATCTTCAGTAACTACAGAACCAAATAGATTATTTGAAACTGCATCATCTCTACTGAAAACTTGCACTTGATCCTTATAATACTCACGCCACTGCGAAATAGTTTCAGCCTCAGCGCCTTCTTTAATATAAATATGTCGCGCTCTGGGTTCACCGCCAATAAGAGTGACATTTTGAAGTAAATCATTTTCTTCTCCCAAAATACTTTGCTGTGTGCTGTTGACCATTCCATGATCTGACGTAATCCAAACTCTGGTACCAGCAGGAACAGTTGAAATTACCTTGGTTATAAAATCTGCAACCTGTTGCAATGCGGTTAGCCACTTATCAGAGCCAACACCATCGCTGTGTCCGGCAGCATCTAATGTATTTAGATATGTGTACACAAAGGATGGTTGAGCTTTTAATGCATCGGAAACTGCGCTAACCATTTCATCTATGCCATTTGCGCCAATATATTTTGCTCCGCGAAGCGCGGCTTGCGTAAAGCCACTTCCCTCATATCGCTTTGCTGCAACATGAGAGACGCTAACTCCTACTTGCACTGCACGCTCAAATAATGTTGGCACCTTTTGCCACAAAATTGGATCTACCCGCTCATCCCACTTGAGTGCATTTAATAATCGGTTATCACTTCTTGGCACTCGAACGGTGTAACCCAGCATTCCATGTGCTCCTGGCAGAGCACCTGTTCCTAATGTGGAAAGACTTGTTGCGGTAGTAGATGGGAAGTTGGCACTTAGATTTGCAATATTTTTCAATTGGGGAAAAATCGAAAATTGATCGGCAAATTTGTCGAGTGCATCTTGTCCCATGCCATCAATCAAAACTAAGCACTCTCGTTGCTGGCCAACTCCTAGATTTAAGGCATCTGTTGTATTAGGAACTGCTAATGAATTGAATATGGAATTTGTAAGATGTGAAAGCCCAAACTGATTACTCATTACGTGGAGGGTGCTTTCTAATTTTCGATCTTGTGCGGTAAATCTTATCAGTCAGCCAATTTCACATCACATTTGTGCTTGTCGCTCCCCCTATCTGCATATTTAGTTGGCAAGATACTCCGCATGGCCAAGATACCTAAAGCAACATTGCCGAAAGCCGGCGAGAATCCTGGTCGCATTATCGATATCGATGTTGCATCAGAGATGTCAGATTCATTTTTAGAGTATGCATACTCAGTTATTTACTCTCGCGCACTTCCCGATGCACGTGATGGTTTAAAACCGGTACAACGTCGCATCCTTCATCAGATGAATGAGATGGGTCTTCGTCCAGATAAAGGACATGTTAAGTGTGCTCGTGTTGTTGGTGATGTGATGGGAAAGCTGCACCCGCATGGTGATGGTGCCATTTATGATGCAATGGTTCGTATGGCGCAAGCATTTTCAATGCGCCTGCCATTAATTGATGGTCATGGAAACTTTGGATCACTTGATGCTGGCCCAGCTGCAATGCGTTATACCGAATCTCGCCTGGCACCATCTGCCATGTTGATGGTAGATGAATCAGATGAAGATACCGTGAACTTTGGTGCAAATTACGATGGTCAATTATTAGAGCCACAGGTTCTTCCCGCCGCCTTCCCAAACCTATTGGTAAATGGCGCAACTGGTATTGCCGTAGGTATGGCAACAAATATGGCACCACACAATCTTGGTGAAGTAATCGCTGCTACGAAGTTTTTGATGGAAAATCCAAAGGCAACCTTAAAACAATTAATGAAACATCTTCCGGCACCTGATTTTCCAACTGGTGGATACTTAGTTGGCACTGAAGGAATTGCCGATGCCTATGCCAGTGGGCGCGGCTCATTTAAAGTGCGAGCAACCACCACAATCGAAAAGATCACCGCCCGAAAACAAGGCATTGTCATTACAGAACTTCCATACAACATTGGCCCAGAGAAGATCGTAGAGAAAATTGCTGATTTAGTTAAGGCTAAGAAGGTGCAAGGCATCTCAGATATTGTCGATCTATCTGATGGTCAATCTGGTACCAAAGTAGTAGTTGAAATTAAAAATGGTTACGAGCCACAAGAGGTATTAGAAAATCTTTATAAGTTAACGCCCATGGAAGATGCTTTCTCAATAAATGCCGTTGCCTTAGTTGATGGCAAGCCGCTAACTCTTGGATTAAAGGATCTGCTTCAAGTATTTATTAATCACCGAGTTGCGGTTGTAACTCGCAGATCTAAATTCCGTAAAGCCAAAGCACAATCTCGTTTAAATTTAGTTGATGGTTTATTAAAGGCGATTGTTGATATTGATAAGGTAATTAAATTGATTCGTGGCTCTGAAGATGCTGCTGTTGCTAAAGCCGGATTAATCAAAACTTTTAAATTAGATGATGAACAAGCAACCTATATTTTAGATATGCCACTTCGTCGCTTAACCAAGATGAGCAAGATTGAACTGGAAACTGAGAGCAAAGAGTTAAAGGCTACAATCGCCTCCTTAACTGCAATCCTTAAATCTGAGGAAAGCATCAAAGCTAAGGTCGCTGAGGAGTTAACTGAACTTGAAAAGAAGTATGCATCACCTCGTCGCACCCGCCTTGTTGCTTAAGCAACATTGATCTCTACTAACGCACTAGAACTTCGCGCTGCCGCCAGACTTCTGGTAAAAGATGTAACAGTTCGAATTAATCATGGTGATCGAATTGGTTTTGTTGGTCGCAATGGTGCAGGCAAATCCACATTAGCCAAAGTCTTATCTGGAGAATCTATGCCGGCAGGTGGCGCCGTAAATCGCACAGGAAAAATTGGATATCTGCCACAAGATCCACGCACTGGTGAAGATCAAGGAACTGTTTTAGACCGTATTCTCTCTGTTCGCGAATTAGATCAAATCACCAAACGCATGCGCGCGGTTGAAGAAGAGATGGCAACCTCTGAAGGTGCAGCGTTAGAGAAAGCGATGGAGCGATACACCAGAGTTGAACATGAATTCAGCACAGCTGGTGGTTACGCAGCAGGTGCTGAAGCAGAAGCAATTGCTTCATCACTTGGTGTTCCAGATAATTTATTTGAACAAGAGTTATCTGCTTTATCTGGTGGTCAACGTCGCCGTATAGAGCTTGCGCGAATTCTTTTCTCTGGTGCAGAAACCTTAATTCTCGATGAGCCAACCAACCACTTAGATGCTGATTCCATTATTTGGCTACGTGAATTCTTACTCAAATACCCAGGTGGCTTAGTCATTATTTCTCACGATGTTAATCTGATTGAAACTGTTGTAAATCGGGTTTTTTATCTTGATGCCAATCGAAATGTAATCGATGTATATAACATGACTTGGAAAAATTACTTGATTCAACGTGAAGCAGATGAACATCGCCGTAAGAAAGAACGGGCAATTGCCGAGAAGAAGGCGGAGATTCTGCAGAAGCAGGCAGAAAAATTTCGAGCTAAGAAAGATAAGGCAGCATCTGCTCGCGCGATGTTTCGTCGAGCCGATCAATTGCTTGCTGGTTTAGAGGAGGTCCGAAAGGTAGATCGCGTTGCCAAACTTCGCTTCCCTACTCCATCACCTTGTGGCAAGACGCCAATTACTGCAACTGAGCTTTCAAAATCATATGGATCACTTGAAGTCTTCACCGATGTTGAGTTAGCAATTGATAAAGGATCTCGCGTTGTGATCTTGGGATTAAATGGTGCTGGTAAAACAACTTTACTTCGCATCTTGGCAGGTGATTTAACTCCAGATACCGGAAAGGTTGAAGCGGGACATGGTTTAAAAATTGGCTATTACGCGCAGGAGCACGAAACATTAGATTACGAACGAACTATCTTAGAAAACATGCTTAGCTCTTCCAGAGATATCCGTGAACCAGAGGCACGCAATGTTTTAGGTTCATTCCTATTTACCGGCGATGATGTTCACAAACAGGTGAAGGTTTTAAGTGGTGGTGAGCGCACAAGATTGGCATTAGCACTTCTTGTAGTTAGTGCCGCAAATGTTTTATTGTTAGATGAGCCAACAAATAACTTAGATCCAGCATCGCGTGAGGAAATTCTTGGCGCATTAACTGAGTATCAAGGAGCAGTTATTTTGGTATCTCACGATCCAGGAGCAGTTGAAGCGTTAAAGCCAGAGCGGGTATTGCTTCTGCCAGATGGTGATGAGGATCTTTGGAAAGAGGAGTACTTCGATCTAGTTACGATCGATTAATTAAGCGTCGATCCGCTCGCGATCAATTTCAGCGGTAGAAATAAACTCTTTACGTGGTGCAACCTCATTGCCCATCAATAATTCAAAGATCGCCTCCGCCTTCTTTACATCCTTCATTGTGATGCGACGAAGTGTGCGGTGTGCTGGATCCATTGTGGTCTCACGAAGTTGATCAGCATCCATCTCGCCTAATCCTTTATACCGTTGAATTGGCTCTTTCCAACGCTTGCCTTCTTTTTTAAGCTGAGCAATCACCTTCTTCATTTCATCATCGCTGTATGTGTAGTGAACCTCGCCTTTTTTACCACCAACCACATCAATGCGATGCAGCGGTGGAATAGCCGCAAATACTCGACCAGCTTCAACAAGCGGACGCATATAAGAGTTAAACAAAGTTAGTAGTAAACAGCGAATGTGCGCGCCATCAACATCAGCATCTGACATCAGAATTACCCGGCCATAACGAGCATCATTAATATCAAAGGATTTGCCAGAGCCTGCACCGATTACTTGAATAATTGATGCGCACTCTGCATTTTCTAACATCTGAGAAAGTGATGCTTTTTGCACATTTAAAATCTTTCCGCGAATCGGCAGGATGGCTTGGAACTCAGAATTGCGCGCTGCCTTGGTGGTACCAAGTGCGGAGTCTCCCTCCACAATAAATAGTTCGGTGCGATTTGCATCATCGGATCTGCAATCAGATAACTTGGTGGGAAGCGATGAGCTTTCCAATGCATTTTTTCGGCGTTGTAGATCCTTGTGAGAGCGAGCAGAGATACGTGTGCGAGATGCGTTAGCAATCTTCTCAAGCAAGGTGCGACCAGTTTGTTTTTCAATTCGCTTAGTTGTTGCAAAGAACTTTTTCATCTCATCAGCTACTACTTGGCCAACAATCTTGCTAGCTGCTGCAGTTCCTAAAACTTCCTTAGTCTGGCCTTCAAATTGTGGCTCTGACATGCGAACTGTGACGACGGCAGTCAAACCTTCTTGCACATCATCTTTAATTACATCTGCTTCATTATTCTTTAAAGTTTTTGTGGCACGTAGTGCTTCATTTACCGCCTTGGTTAGAGCGCGATCAAAACCTTGTATATGAGTTCCACCTTTTGGAGTTGAAATAATATTTACAAATGATGCAATTGTTGGCTCGTAACCATCGCCCCATTGCATCGCAATATCAACACCCATTTCACGATCTACCTCGGTAGGTGTCATATGTCCCTTTTCATCAAGGACTGGGACGGTTTCGGTGTAATTACCAGAGCCAGAAATTCTAATTACTTCTCCAACTGGATCATCCGGGCGAAGGAAGGTACAAAACTCTGAGATGCCACCTTTATGGAAAAAAGTTTCACTTGTCTTACTTTTACTTCTGCGATCATTGACAACAAGGGTTAAGCCGGGAACTAAGTATGAGGTTTGGCGAGCGCGCGCATAGATTTCCTCGATTGATAGCTCTGCCTCTTTTAAGAAGATTTGTTTATCAAACCACCATTTAATTCTGGTGCCAGTAACCTTTGCCGAAACCTTGCCAATTACACGAAGTCCTGATTTTTCAGTAAATGCTGCATTTGGTCCATCGCCATCAAAAATTCCAGCATTACCACGTTTAAATGACATCCAATAAATTTTGCTATCGCGGTCTACTTCAACATCTAATCGAGATGCCAATGCATTAACTACAGATGCACCAACACCATGCAGACCACCTGATGCTGCATATGATCCCCCACCAAACTTTCCACCTGCGTGCAACTTTGTCATAACAACTTCAACACCAGTAAGTCCAGTCTTTGGCTCTTTATCTACTGGAATACCTCGTCCATCATCATGAACCTCTACCGAACCATCTGACTCCAAATTAATTTCAATTGTTTTGCAATGTCCTGCTAGTGCTTCATCAACTGCGTTATCAATAATTTCCCAAAGGCAATGCATTAATCCACGAGAATCGGTGGTACCGATATACATTCCAGGACGTTTGCGTACCGCATCTAATCCTTCAAGGACTGATAAATCCTTTGCGGTGTAACTGGTGGCTATAGCTTCGCCATTATCGATATCATTTGGTTTAGTAGCCACGGGGGCCAAGATTATCGGCGGTCTTACTAGATATAGATGATCAACACCTTCTCACCCCTATAAATATCTGAATGTGAGATTTATCCACAATTTCTACAGAAAAATTAACCATTTTGAAACAGTATTTACCAGCATGGAATAAAGGATCATGGTTTGATGTTCCCCTTGCTACTGACCGTAGTCAGATAAGCACAACAGATTGGGAGAAATTGATGTCAGATCAGATCACGATGGAACAAACCCCATTGAACTCTCTAGATCGTTGTGACCGTTGTGGTGCCCAAGCTTATGTACGTGCTCTTCTGGTATCTGGTGGCGAATTAACATTTTGCGCACACCATGGCAAAGAGTATGCCGAGGGCCTAAAAACTGTTGCGGCAAGAATCCAAGATGAAACTACTAAGTTAGTTGAGCAATCAGTTAATTAATTAGCTTCAAACCCTGCTGCTTTATGTGAGCCGTCACAAAATGGTTTTTCCTTTGAATGGCCACAGCGACAAAGTGAGAAATCAGTTTTTGTTTCGGTGACATTTCCATCAGCATCAACAAAATCTACTGTGCCAGTTACGCGGATTGAGCCATTTGGCTTAACTCGCATTGTTACCTTTTCACTCATGCCTTTGCTCCCTTGGCTTGCTTTAATTAGGTAAAAATTAATCTAGATAATCGCGCAGTACTTGTGAGCGCGATGGGTGACGAAGTTTAGACATGGTCTTTGATTCAATCTGGCGAATACGTTCGCGAGTTACCCCATAAACCTTTCCGATTTCATCAAGTGTCTTTGGCTGCCCATCTGTTAATCCAAATCGCATTGCAACTACCCCCGCTTCGCGCTCTGACAATGTGTCTAGCACTGAGTGCAATTGCTCTTGCAGCAATGTAAATGAAACTGCATCTGCCGGCACGATCGCTTCAGAGTCCTCGATTAAATCTCCGAACTCGCTATCGCCCTCTTCACCAAGTGGGGTGTGAAGTGAAATTGGCTCGCGGCCATACTTCTGAACTTCAACCACCTTTTCTGGTGTCATATCTAACTCTTTTGCCAACTCTTCAGGTGTTGGTTCGCGGCCAAGATCCTGCAACATTTGGCGTTGTACACGAGCTAACTTATTTATAACTTCAACCATGTGTACTGGAATACGAATTGTTCTTGCTTGATCCGCCATCGCGCGAGTAATCGCCTGACGAATCCACCAGGTTGCATAGGTTGAGAACTTGTAACCCTTTGTGTAGTCGAATTTTTCTACCGCACGAATTAAGCCTAAGTTTCCTTCTTGAATTAGATCAAGGAATAACATGCCACGACCGGTGTAACGCTTTGCAAGAGATACCACCAAACGAAGGTTTGCCTCAAGTAAGTGATTCTTTGCGCGTTGGCCATCGAGCACAATTTGTTCATACATGCGCTTGGTCTTCTTATCCATCTTCTTATCCTGCGCAATCTTCTCGCCGGCAAATAGACCAGCCTCAACCCGAGTAGCTAGATCTACCTCCATCTCGGCATTAAGAAGTGCTACGCGGCCGATTAATTTCAAATAATCCTTAACTGGATCAGCGGTTGCACCGGCGGTTAAAACTGTTTGCTCTGGTGGTAAGTACTTAAGCTCTGTTTGCAGACGAGTTAACTCTGCAGCAAAGATTTGATTTAGATCCTCAAGATCTTTGAAGAAGCCCATGATTACCGCTTCCACTAAAATCTTTGATGCCTTTTCATTGAAGGTCTTCATCGAAAGTTGTTGCTTGACTGTCTTTAGATTTAAATTCTTTGATTCAGCATAAACTGCAATCTGCTTTTGCGCCTTTGGATTATTGGTATTTTTATGAGAGATCGCCGTCAACACATTGGTGACAATTTCAATCTCTTTCTTTAACTTCTGGCGCTCATTCTTATCTACCTCATCCTCATCCTCATCTGAGTTTTGCAGAATGAAGGCATCTTTCTCATTGCGTGAATCCTCACCAAATTTAACTTCACGAGTTTTTTTCTCGCTCTCACCCGCTTCAGTCTCAAGAATTTCAGCTACTTCTTCTAGAAGTTTTTCTGGATCTTCAAGCTCAACCTCTTCAACTTCAACCTCTTGGCCATCAATCTTTACTACTGCAGATTTACCACCTTTAATTGCTGGTGTTAATGCAGAGCCACCTGGTGCAGGTGGTGCAACTAGATTTAATTCAGCGCGCTTTAGCACACGGCTTGGTGTTCCAAGTCCAGCTTTGCGCATCTTCTCTACTAACTTTGGAACAGACACTTCAAGTGCACGGGCCTCAACAACTAATTCTTGATCTACTTTCTT
>Ga0214917_10006831_pt1 | contig 11731 bp, 9 predicted proteins | sample LL_1208_BB_MetaG_FD_177983 | JGI IMG/M metagenome (GOLD analysis project Ga0214917, IMG submission 177983) | Freshwater microbial communities from Lake Lanier, Atlanta, Georgia, United States - LL_1208_BB | ecosystem: Environmental > Aquatic > Freshwater > Lake | place: USA: Georgia | collected...
CAAACCCACAATAAGTCCGTCGGCTTCGGCCACTAGCAGTCGTCCGTGTTCATATAAATGTGGCCACCACGGGGCAATCCCGAGCGGCACCATGGCAGCGTATTCGGTAGGGTCAGTAAAGTCTGTGGCCAACCAACAATAATGGACGGCGGCCATATCGGCGGCGGTAGCAAGGCGGATGTGCATAGTTCCTCATAGGCAAATCACGTATTACACCATATTATTACCCAAAACAGACCACCGATTCGGTGGCGTTTATACGGCGACTCCAATTCAATTGCCTGCAACTGCCATGGCATGACGGTGGGAATCATGCCCTACTTCTCTCGGCGACGTTGGCGTTCACGAGCGCGGCGCGTAGTATTCGAGTAGGTAGGCAAGCGGTCGCTTTGGCGGCCACGGTCAACCATAATCCGCCACGCCTCGTCGTCATCGGCGATGGTGCGCAAATGGTCATCATCCATGCGATTGGATTGGCGCTCATTGAGGCGGGCAATGCGCCGACTAAACGACTCATCGCTGGCCGAGACTTCGGCTACACTCTGCCAGTAACGCCATAGCAATCCCACAATCAACAAAAAAACAACGGCTGCAATGACAAATACCGAAATTGGCGCATCCATATCGCCTCCATTCACACATTAGATCCGTACCGTGGGGCGATATTCGCCCCAGACGGTGCGCAATACGCCACAGACTTCGCCGACAGTGGCGTTGGCTGCCAAGGCGACCCGCATGGGGTACAACAGGTTGCCCGTACCTCGTGCCGTCGCTTCAATATCGGCCAAGGCCGCCGCCACTGCCGCATTGTCGCGCGTAACGCGGATGTGCGTCAGACGTGCGGTTTGCTCACTCGCCACGCTGGCATCTGGCCGAAAGGTAGGCACGCTAGTGACAGATTCTTCGACAAAGCGATTCACTCCCACCACGATTTTTTGTTCTTGCTCGACGGCGCGTTGATGGGCATAGGCGGCATCAGCGATAGCACTCTGCACCCAGCCCTGCTCTATGGCCGTGACGGCTCCGCCCATGTCGTCGATTTCGCCAATCAAGGCAGTAGCCTGGGCAACTAATTCGTCGGTCAACGATTCAATCAAATACGAGCCAGCCAAGGGATCGGCACTGCTGGCCACGCCACTTTCGTAGGCGATGAGTTGTTGGGTACGCAACGCCAACGTGGCCGCCTGCTCGGTGGGCAAGCCGATTGCTTCGTCGTAGCCGTTGGTGTGCAGGCTTTGGGTACCCCCCATCACGGCCGCCAGCGCTTGCAGGGTGGTACGCACCACGTTGTTGAGGGGTTGTTGGGCGGTCAGGCTCGAGCCAGCAGTCTGGGTGTGGAAGCGCAGCATTTGGCTTTGCTCACGCTTGGCCCCAAAGCGTTCACGCATGATGGTGGCCCATAATTTGCGGGCTGCCCGGAATTTGGCGACTTCTTCGAGGAAGTTGTTGTGACAGGCAAAAAAGAACGACAAGCGCGGTGCGAATTTATCGACATCGAGGCCGGCAGCCTGGGCCGCCGCCACATAGGCGATGCCGTTAGCGAGGGTAAAGGCGATTTCTTGTACCGCAGTACACCCTGCCTCGCGCATATGGTAGCCACTAATCGAAATGGTGTTCCACTTGGGGATGCGTTCGGCACAGTAGGCAAAGGTGTCGGTCACCAAGCGCATTGAGGGACGGGGTGGAAAAATATATGTCCCACGGGCGGAATATTCTTTGAGGATGTCGTTTTGGATGGTGCCACCCAAGGCATCGGCGGCCACTCCTTGGCGCTCGGCAGCCAATTCGTACAACAGCAACAGCACGGCGGCAGGAGCATTGATGGTCATCGAAGTAGTGACTTTGTCGAGCGGGATTTGGTCAAACAACGCCAACATATCGTCGAGGCAGTCGATAGCCACACCCACTTTGCCGATTTCGCCTTCGGCGCGCACATCGTCTGAATCCATGCCTAATTGGGTCGGCAAATCAAATGCCACCGACAAACCGGTCTGGCCTTGGGCCAGCAGGTAGCGATAGCGTTCGTTGCTGGCTTTGGCCGAGGCATAGCCGGCGTATTGGCGCATCGTCCAAAAACGACTGCGATACATTTCGGGGTAGACACCGCGGGTAAACGGGTATTGACCGGGGTCGGCTTGGGGGGTGGGGGCGTCATCCGCGTGATAAAACGGCTTTAGCGGGATACCCGAATCGGTCGTATGCTCGGTCATAGCTGACTCCTCGATTTTTGTCTATCTCTTATTGTAGCCTGATTTTTGGCATCGCAGCGTACGGTATAGTGGTCTCTGCACATGCTTTTGGCATACGAAATAACATGTGTTTGCATGATAATACGGTATACTATACGCAATAATACGCTGGGAATAGGGATGACATGGCGCCAACAACACGTACGACGGCAATCCTAGCACTTGGCGCAATGGCGGCGGTCAACATTATCTGGGGGGCGGCCTTCCCGATTAGCAAACCGGCCTTTGACGATATCCCCCCGATTACTTTCGCCTTTTTGCGCTTCATGGTGGCGCTGGGAGTGATGGTTCCCTTTGCAGCCCGCGAAATACTCAACCTACTGCGTGGGCCCGAACGGCGCCAATTATTATTGATGGGGGCGATTGGGTTTTGTATCACCCAAATCACCCAAACCGAATCACTGGCACTCAGCCCCGCCACCCACATCGCCTTGATGGCCGCCACCGCCCCGCTGTGGGTAGCAATCATGGCTGCGTGGTGGCTTGCTGAGCCCTTTACCTTGCGTATGAAAGTAGGCACCGTAATCGCTTTGGTAGGAATTGTGATTGTACTCAACCCACGTGACGGCTTGGCTGGTGATTGGAAGCCATGGTTGGGTTATGCGATTTACCTCGTCAGTTCATTTGCCTGGGCATCGTATAATGTAATGGGGCGTTCGGTGATGCAACGCCAAAAAGCACTCCCTGTCACGGCGACGGCAGCCTTGATTGGAGTGGTCTGTTTGGCACCATTTGCCGGCATCGAATACCTAAGTGGGATGCGGACCGTCCTCAGTCTCACGGCCATCACTGGCGTGTTGTATACCGCCATCATGGTCACCGTGGTGGGGTATATCACGTTATTTTGGGCCTTGACCAAAGCCGACTCGGCGCGGGTATCGGCCATGATGTATTTGCAACCCATCGCCGGCGTGGCGGTGGCGTGGTGGTGGCTGGGCGAACAACCCGGCATTGGTTTTTTCATTGGTTCCGCCCTGACCTTTTGGGGTGTCTGGTTGGTCAGCACTCTGGGGCGATCAGCACTTCCCGCAGTGACTTCACGCACCGAATAATCTGGCAATGACGCCAACAGGAGGATGCAATGCGTTTATTATTTATTGCTGCCGAAGCAGCGCCTTTGATGAAGGTCGGCGGGCTCGCCGACGTGGCTGGCGCACTGCCGCGCCAATTGCGCCATGATGGCGTTGATGCCGCACTGGTAATGCCCTTGTATCGCAACATGCGCACCGCCGTGGCGGGGCTTACGCCCATCACCGCAGGGTTTTTGGCGCTCGGTGAACGCCAAGAAGAGTTGCGCATTTTTCTTGCGCCCGATAGCGATGGCACGCCACGCTACCTGCTCGACATTCCTGCTGCCTTCGAACGCGACGCCGTCTACGGCGAATTCGACGACGATGCGCGGTTTATTTTGTTTGCCCGCGGCGTAATGCACCTAATCCAACATCTCCGCGAAGTCCTGCATTGGCACCCCGACGTCGTCCACGCCAATGACTGGCATACGGCCCTCGTGCTAACGTATATCCGCACGCGCTATGCCTATACCTTTGGGCATATTGCAACCGTCTTTACCATCCACAATCTAGCTTACCAAGGTGAATACGGCGGCTGGTCACGCCATTTGGCCGGGCTCGACGAATGGGGGGGCGTCGAGCATCATGCCGGCTTGCCCGGCGATACCTTTAACTTTATGGCGCGTGGGTTGCTTGCTGCCGACATGATTAACACCGTCAGCCCCACCTATGCCAGCGAAATTTTGTCGCCGGCCTATGGCGAACGCCTCGACGGGATTTTGCGCTCATTGCGTGACCGCCATAGTGGAATTTTGAATGGCATCGATACTGGCTTTTTTGATCCAGCCAGCGATCCACAGCTTGCTGCCCGCTATAGTGTGCATGATTTGAGCGGCAAGGCGGTGTGTAAAGCGGCGCTCCGCAAAATCTTCCAGCTCCCAACAGGCAAAAATCCCCCGATTGCGGCAATTGTCTCTCGCCTTGCCTCGCAAAAAGGCATCGATTTGCTTGATGCCGCCTTGCCAGCGTTGTTTGCGTCCAGCGACATCCAGCTAGTAGTACTCGGCAGTGGCGAGCCCCACTGGGAGCAACGCATGCGCGAACTGGCAGCACGCTACCCCGACCGCATGGCCGTGCATATCGGCTTTGATGCTACCTTGGCCAATCAAATATATGCCGGCTGCGATTTGTTTTTGATGCCATCACGCTTCGAGCCCGGTGGGCTCGGGCAATTAATTGCCATGCGCTATGGTGCCGTGCCGGTGGTGCGAGCCGTGGGTGGACTCAACGACACGGTACGCGAAGGCATCAACGGCAACGGATTCCGCTTTGGTGATTACACCCCCGAAGCCTTTGCAGAAGCCATCCAGCGCGCCGTGCTCTGCTACCGCCAACCAGCTACTTTTGCCACCATCCAAATGCACAACATGAGCGAAGATTATTCGTGGAATCGCTCGTCGAAGGCCTACATCCACCTCTATCAGCAAGCCATCCAACATCGCAAGGGGAGCGTATGAGTGCACTGGTCGCCGTGGTGATGGGCTCACATTCCGATTGGGCAGTCATGCAACATTGTGTGGCCACCCTTGAAGCGCTTGATGTGCCCTACACCACCCAAGTGGTATCGGCGCATCGCACCCCCGATTTGTTGTTTACCTTTGCCGAACACGCCGAAGCCCGCGGCTTGCGGGTTATCATCGCTGGTGCCGGTGGCGCTGCTCACTTGCCCGGCATGTTGGCCGCCAAAACCCTCGTACCGGTGCTTGGCGTCCCCGTCCCCACCGGTGCCATGAATGGGGTTGATGCGGTCTGGTCGATGTTGCAGATGCCCGCAGGCGTCCCCGTCGGCACCCTCGCCATCGGCAAAGCCGGCGCTATCAACGCCGCGCTACTCGCCGCCGCCACCCTCAGCCACGACCACCCTGCCATCGCGCGGGCCCTCGTCCATCACCGACAGGCCACTGCCCAAAAGGTGCTCGATAACCCCGATCCACGCATGCCACCGCCACAGTAGCACCAAATCATCTTTGCTCGTTTGCATCGCCAAGAGCGACACTAGTCCGGGTTGAGGTATCTCCGTCAAGCCACATCCTGCCTCGGTCAATTAACCGGTTATGCCAAAAAATGCGTAGGGCAGGCTGTTTTTTACAAAAAAAGAAAAAACCGTCCCATGACACAACTATCATGGGACGTATCGTTGTGTAACGTTAATTACCGTAGCGCCAGCGATAATAGTGCTGACCAACATTCCCCATTTCGACCTGATAACCGGCTGGATTACTCGGTGTATAGGTCAAAATCCGGCGCTCAAAGGGTTGTACCAGCGACCATTGCGCTACGCCGGCGATGTTTGTGCGCATCCAGTAGGCATCGCCGATGGGGTAACCAAACGCTACCACCCAATCAAACAATTGACCGTTACTAAAGCGCCCTGCATTATAAATCAGCCCACGTTGATTGAGAAAGGTGCGAAAGACATCAGGGATGTTGTGGTGCGTCTCGGGGACGTACTGCGCATAAGTGACATTGGCAGGTGGTGTAATGTCTTGGAAGGTACCATTGCGGAGCAACTGCGTCCGCACCGCTTGACCGGTTTTGTCGGATTGGGCCGGCAATACCATCGCCAAGGTGGCATAGCTGGGGGCATCGGGATTTACGACGCGTGGATCACCCGCCAAGACTTCTTCGTTGGGGGGGCGTGATTCGATCGTGGTATCTCCGGTTTGAACATGTCCGGTCACCATTTCGCTCACCAGCAAGCCATTGGTCACAAACCACGGCGAATTGCGATCACCGTTGACATTGTTGATTTCCATCCGGGCTTTGTCAAAATACTGCACCACACGTTGACCACCATTGAACGCTTCGAGGCGACCATCAGCGATTTGTGGCCCCCACACCCACGAGCGCACCGCACGTTGTTGTTGCACCGCCAAATCAGCCCGTTGCCAAATTTGCTTGATGGCGGGGTCGGCAAAGCCACTCGGGATGACAGGTGTGGGGTCTTTGTAGGCGGCGATTTTTTCGCGGGTGATATCGAGGTACGTATTGCCGTTGTTGATACTCGGTTCAATGGCACTGCCTTCGAACCATTCATTCCAACTAGTAATAATCACAACTTGGGCGCCATAGGCGCGGGCATTGTCCCAGCCACTGCGGTAGTAGTCCCCATTGGCACGGTCTTTGCGATGGCCGGCACGGTAGCGCATATCGTCGTAGCCCGGCATCACAGTGGCAAAAAAGGGCTTACTCGCGCTATGACTGGCATTGTAGTCGCTGAGTTTACGGTTATACGAGCTCATCGCCTTGCCCGATGATGCTTCCCAGGTGATGTCATAAAAGTGCAAGGCATCAAAGACATCAAGCAGGGCAAAATTAACCCCACCGCCCAACCAAAACTGGGTACGCTGGGGATCAATCCGGTCACGCACTGCCCGCCAGTCGGCACTACTCCCGCGGCCACCGGGCAAGATAGTATCATTCCAAAAGACAAATACCGGTTTGCCATCACGCTGCCAATAGGCTGGGCTGGCAGTGAGTTTGGCCATCTCTTGCATATTGCGAGCCATGGCATCGTCTGAATTCATGCTCGGATCGCCGACTGGGTCAACACTAAATGCCACGCGGAATCCGCCCATCGCTTCGGCGACTTGCAACACTTTGGCGCACGAATAGCGCCACGTACAGATAAATCCATCAATGCCGGCGTTTTTGGCATCGGTGATTTGGCGGCGAATCACTGCTTCGCTTTTGCTGTCGTATAAATCAGCGGGGTGATCGCTCATGCGACTAGGATCCCAGCTGAGTGAATTCCACCAACTGTAATAATAGGCAAACACTTCACGCCCACCATCGGCATGCGCTACCGTTGGCACGAAGTGATTTGGCAATAGCGCGGCAATCAGCACAAACACCAGCAACACAATGCGCGACATGACGACTCCAGCAAAGTACGAATACTGCTTCATTATACCAATCCCACTCACAGACATGCACACACGATCGCCATCAACACAAGATTGGTGTACGACAGCAGAACAATATTTGGTACAATAATAGCGTCCGGTAAGCAGATGGTGAACACATGACGGCAACACACACGCTCGGCATACTTGGTGGCGGACAATTAGCCCAAATGTTAGCCCTCGCGGCTATTCCGCTCGGGATTCGTTGTCATGTTTACGATCCGAATGGTGATGCACCGGCGGCCTTGGTTGCAGCGCATACCGTTGCAGATTACACCCACAAACCATCGCTGGCCGCCTTTGCCCAAAAGGTTGATGTAATCACATACGAATTCGAAAACGTGCCGGCAGCGACGGCACAGTTTTTGAGTGGCGTACGCCCGCTCTACCCCATCGCCAATGCCCTTGCAATCGGTCAAGATCGCCTGCACGAAAAGCAGTTTTTTAGCGATTTAGGCTTTAGTACTGCGCCATTTGCGGCCGTTGATCAGACCACCAGCGTCGCACAAGCCGTCGCCCGCACTAAACTCCCCGCCATCATCAAAACCCGCCGGAACGGCTATGATGGCAAAGGCCAACAACGGATTACCAGCCTCACCCACGCCTATCAGACCGTGGTCGACATGGCGGGCACTGATTTGCTCATCGAAGGGGTCGTGCCGTTCACCCGTGAATTATCGTTGTTGATGGTGCGTGATCGCTTCGGGTCGATTAATCGCTACCCTTTGGTCGAAAACCACCACCACGAGGGAATTTTGCGACTGTCGATTGCGCCAGCACCCAACGTCCATCCCCAAATCGACGCCCTTGCCGACGCCATCGCGCAACAAGCAGTCACTGCCCTCGATTATGTGGGGGTGTTAGCGATTGAGTGCTTCGAAGTGATGACCACCAATGGTCCCACTCTCGTCTTTAACGAGATGGCACCACGCGTGCATAATTCGGGGCATTGGAGCATCGAAGGGGCTGTGGCCTCACAATTCGAAAACCATGTCCGCGCAGTATGTGGACTCCCTCTCGCCCCTACCAATCTGCGCGGCATGTCTGCAATGATTAACCTCATCGGTGCCATCCCCGATATCGCCCAAATCCCTACCGGCGTCCACATCCACCTCTACCACAAAGCACCCCGACCAGGGCGCAAAGTCGGCCACCTCACCATCGTCGCCCGTGACATGGCCACCCTGATGCGCAAAGTCGAAGAATGCCGGCCGCTTGCCGGCGTGTGGCTCCCACCAAATGACGATGCCATACCGCCAGCCAAATCTAAGCGCCCCCAAACGACTGAGTAATCGCTGTGTACACAATTGAAATGGAGACGACGATGACGTACGGCTACCACGGTGCAGTGTTGCATGTTGACATGACCAGCCAAACCACGCGGGTCGAACACCCCGACGCCAACTTTTATCGCATCTACGCCGGTGGCGGCTTGATGGGCACCTACTACTTGCTCAAACAAACTCACGCCGGCATTGACCCGCTCGGTCCCGACAATGTATTGATTTTCAACAATAGCGTCGTCGCGGGCTACCCCGCAGCTGGCTTGGTACGCTATGTCGTCACCACCAAATCCCCCCTCACCAACGGCATCGGCGAGACCCGCGCCGAGGGGCGCTGGGCGATATCGCTCAAGATGTGCGGCTACGACGCCATCGTGGTGCATGGCGCGGCCAATAGTCCGACAGGGTTGCTGATTCACGACGGCGCCGTGTCGTTTTTTGATGCCACCCAACTGTGGGGCAAGACCGTCGGGCAAACCACCGACATCCTCGAAAACCAGTACGGCACGGACGTCGATGTCGCCGCCATCGGACCAGCCGGCGAACACCACGTGCGCTACGCCAATATCGTCAGTAGCCGCACCCACCAAGCCCAGCGCCACGGTGTCGGGGCGGTGATGGGCGCCAAAAACCTCAAGGCCATCGTGCTCAAGGGTGGTGCGTTGCCCCCCGTGGCCCACCCCGAAAAATTAGCCGCTATCAATGCCGCATTTACCCGCGATATCGAGCATAACGTGTTGTCGATGTGGCAAAAAAACTTACCGGGCTTTGCGGTGTGGGTGCACACCCACGGCCTCGATGCCGCCCTCAACACCCACAACTACAGCACCGCCCAATTTGGGCATCTCGAGGCCTACGAGGCGTCGCAATGGCTCCCCCACGCCGTAGGTGTATCGCGCTGCCCTGGCTGCCCCAACGATTGTATGAAGATCTACCACAACGCCGCCGATACCGACCTCGACCCACGGGCCAGCGCCATGCACCAAGAGGTCAGTGGCACACTTGGACCCAACATTGGCACCAGCGATGCCCGCGTGATTATGCGCTTTAACAATTTGTGCAACCAATGGGGGCTTGACCCGGTGTCACTTGGGTTTACGCTGTCGTTTGCCATGGAAGCCCACGCCAATGGACTCATCAGCACCGCCGACATGGATGGCATCGATTTGACCTTTGGTGACCATGTGGCCGCTCTCGCCATGATGAAAAAAATCACCTACCGCGATGGCTTTGGCGCCATCTTAGCCGAAGGCAGCCAACGCGCTGCTGCCCAAATCGGCCAAGGAAGCGATCGCTACGCCATGCACGTCAAAGGGCTCGAAATCGTGCCCTTTGAGCCGCGCAGTCAAAGCAACCTCGCGTTGGGCTACGCCACCGCCCCGATTGGGCCGCGCTACGACATCTGCGAGCACGACTGGGACTTCGACACCCAAGTGGGCTGGGAGCATTCACTCGATTACTCGCGCACCTTGGGGATTATCGAGCGCATCCCGATGGAGTTTGTCGGCGCCAAAAAAGTGCGCAACTACAAAGCCTTGCACAATCTATGGTCGGCCGCTGACGCCTTGGCCTTTTGTATTTTTGCCATCGCACCCACCCGTGCCATCAGCTTACAAATGATGACCGACATGCTGGCGGCAGTAACCGGCTGGGAAACGTCGTCGCACGAATTGTTGCGCTTCGGCGAGCGCCGCACCCACCTGATGCGCATCTACAACACTCGCGAAGGACTAAGCCGTGCCGACGATACGTTGCCCGAACGTTTTTTCAGCGAGCCCATCGATAGTGGTGCCAAACAAGGGGTGGTCATCGATCGCGCCAAATTCGATGCAGCAATCGGTCTCTACTACGAAATGATGGGCTGGGATCAGGCTGGCGTACCGTTAACTGGCACGCGCTATGACCACCACATCGAATGGACGTTGGAGGCATGATTACCCGGATCACCAGCCACGACCAGTGCTACAACCTCGCTCCCGGCGAGGGGGCCGACGCCGTGCATACCAATCCCCAATACGCCTATGCCGTCTGTCTGTTGCACGACGACAGTGGGCTCCAGGGGACTGGGCTCGCATTTACCCTCGGTGGCGGCAATGCGTTGGTCTGCCACGCCATCGACATCCTCGCAACCGCACTAGTGGGGCGTGACATCGACGAATTAATGACCGAGTGGGGCGTCGTCTACCAACAACTGGCCAACCATCACCAGTTGCGTTGGCTGGGGCCCCACAAAGGAGTGGTGCATTTGGCGCTGGCTGCCATTACCAATGCCTGCTTTGATTTGTGGGCCAAGCGGCGGGGAGTGCCTTTGTGGCGCTTGCTGCTCGACCTCAGCCCTGCCCAAATCGTGGCTTTGCTTGATCTACGTTACCTCGAAGATGTGTTGCCACCCGCACGCGCGCTGGAGCTCATCAGTGCGGCCCAAGCGAGCCGGAGCGAACGCATGGGGGTGATAGCCAGTGGCTACCCGGGCTACGACACGTCGGTCGGTTGGTTTCATTATGACGAGCAACAAGTCCGTGAAAACGCCAAACGGGCGCTGGCGGCGGGCTTTGGTGCCATCAAGCTCAAAGTCGGCGCCCGTGACCCCAACTACGACCTACGCCGGGCTGCGGCAGTGCGAGAGGCGGTCGGCGACCAAACCACGGTCATGCTCGACGCCAACCAGCAGTGGACACTCCCCCAAGCGCTCGAAATGTGTCAGGCCTTGCAACACATTAATCCGCTGTGGGTAGAGGAGCCGACGCATCCCGATGATGTGCTCGCGCATCAAACCATTGCCCGTGCCATTGCGCCGGTCAAGGTGGCAGCGGGCGAGCATGTCCCCAATGCAATTGTCTTCAAAAATTATCTGCAGTGCGGTGCGATGCATTACGTCCAAGCCGATTGTGTGCGGGTAGGCGGGATAAGTGAATTCATCACGATTAGCCTGCTGGCCCGCCACTACGACCTACCCGTGGTGCCGCATGTGGGCGACATGGGCCAGATCCATCAGCACTTGGTGTTGTTTAACCATATTGCCCTTGGCCACCAAAAGCTCTTTTTGGAATATATTCCTCATCTACGCCAGCACTTCGTTTACCCCGCCAGCGTACGCGATGGCGTCTATCACACCCCGATGGAACCGGGCAACAGCAGCGATCTGGCGGGGATGGGCGCGTAGGGGCGAATAATAGGGCGCATTCATGCGCCCGTATTCGCCCCCGCGCCCCCCAGCCATCGAC
>Ga0214917_10006832_pt1 | contig 11730 bp, 4 predicted proteins | sample LL_1208_BB_MetaG_FD_177983 | JGI IMG/M metagenome (GOLD analysis project Ga0214917, IMG submission 177983) | Freshwater microbial communities from Lake Lanier, Atlanta, Georgia, United States - LL_1208_BB | ecosystem: Environmental > Aquatic > Freshwater > Lake | place: USA: Georgia | collected...
ACCCCGACCCCGACTCCGACCCCGACCCCGACTCCGACTCCGACTCCGACTCCGACCCCGACTCCCGTCACGCCGCCGGCGGCGGGGGCCTGGTACCTCCAGACGAGCGGCAACCAGATCGTGGACGCGACGGGTCGCGCGGTGCGGATCGCGGGCGTCAACTGGTTCGGCCTCGAGACGCCCAACTTCGCCCCGCACGGCCTCTGGTCGCGCGGCTACCGCGAGATGATGGATCAGATGAAGTCCCAGGGCTTCAACACGATCCGTCTGCCGTACAGCGACCAGCTGCTCGAGTCGGGCAGCATGCCCAACGGCATCGACTTCTCGAAGAACGCCGACCTGCAGGGGCTCAACGGCCTCCAGGTGATGGACCGGATCGTGGCGTATGCGAGCCAGATCGGCCTGCGGATCATCCTCGACCATCACCGTTCGGACGCGGGCGCCGGTCCCAACGGTTCCGGGCTCTGGTACACCGCGGCCTATCCCGAGACCGCGTGGATCGCGAATCTCGCGCTGCTCGCGCGCCGCTACGCGACGTCTCCGGCCGTGATCGGCATCGATCTCCACAACGAGCCGCATGGGCCGGCGACGTGGGGCGACGGTGGACCCAACGACTGGCGGCTCGCGGCCGAGCGGGCTGGCAACGCGGTCCTCGCGGCGAATCCGAACCTCCTCATCGTCGTGGAGGGCGTCGAACGGGCCGCGTCGGGCAACTACTGGTGGGGCGGCAACCTGTCGAACGCGGGCGCACATCCCGTGCGGCTCTCGGTGCCCGGCCGGCTCGTCTACTCGCCCCACGACTACCCGGCGAGCGTCTTCCCGCAGTCGTACTTCAGCGCGGCCGACTATCCGCGGAATCTCTACGACGTCTGGGACCGGAACTGGGGCTACCTGTTCCGCACCGGAACTGCGCCGGTGCTGCTCGGTGAATTCGGCTCGAAGCTCGAGACCGCGAGCGACCGGGCGTGGTATACGAACCTCACGAAGTACCTGGCGGGCGACCTCGATGGCAACGGCACGGGCGACCTCGCCGCCGGGCAGCAGGGGATCAGCTGGACCTACTGGTCGTGGAATCCGAACTCCGGCGACACCGGTGGCATCCTGGCGGACGACTGGAGGACCGTGAACGCGGCCAAGGTCGAGGCCCTGCGGCCCGTGCAGTTCGCGTTCGATGCCGCCGCGGCACCGGCACCGAGCCCGGCGCCCACCCCGGCTCCGGCTCCGGCTCCGGCTCCAGCCCCAGCCCCAGCTCCGGCTCCGGCTCCGACACCGGGCGTGCCGGGCGCCACGCTGCCGATCGCGGCTCACGACAAGGTGCTCGCGGCCTACTTCCCCGAGTGGGGCATCTACGGTCGCAACTTCCAGGTGGCCGACGTGCCGGCCGAGAAGCTGACGCACCTCATCTACTCGTTCCTCGACCTCAAGAGCAACGGCGAGGTGGCGCTGTTCGACTCCTACGCTGCCGTCGAGAAGCGGTTTCCCGCCGGCGAGACGGTCAGCGGCCAGGCCGACCAGTGGTACTACCCGCCGGGCGACCCGCGGGCCACGCAGACGGTGTGGGGCAACTTCAATCAGCTCGCGCAGCTCAAGGAGAAGTATCCGCACCTCAAGGTGAGCATCGCGGTGGGCGGCTGGACGCTCTCAGACCACTTCAGCACGGTCTGCTCCACCGAGGTCGGACGGGAGACGTTCGCCAACTCGCTCGTGCGGTTCCTCGACACCTACCGGATGTTCGACGGCATCGACTTCGACTGGGAATACCCGGGTGGTGGCGGTCTCGACGGGAATTCCGCGAGCCCGCAGGACGGGGCCAATTACGCCCTCCTCATGCAGAAGGTGCGTGCGAAGGTCGACGCGCTCGGGTCACGGCTCGGCCGCGCCTATGAACTGTCGATCGCCTCGCCCGCCGGGCTCGACAAGATCAGGAACTTCAACCTGCCCGGGCTCGCGCCGTACGTCAACTTCTTCAACCTCATGACCTACGACTTCCACGGCACGTGGGAGAGCACGACCGGACATCTGGCGGGCTTTACGGGAGACCCGGTCGGCTACGACGTGAAAACGGCCGTCAACGCCTACCTCCAGGCGGGCGTGGCGGCGAAGAAGATCGTCCTTGGCGCGCCGCTCTACGCGCGGGCGTGGAGCGGTGTCGCTGACGGCGGTGACGGAGGCTATTCCGAAGTGGCCAGCGGCGCCGCGCCGGGTTCGTTCGAGGCGGGCAACTACGACTACAAGGACCTCCTGGGGCGGTTGCAGGCCCCAGGCAGCGACTGGAAGTTGTATTGGGACGACAACGCCCAGGCGGCCTACCTGTACAACGCCAGGGAGAAGATCTTCAGTTCCTTCGAGACGCCCTCCTCGATCGCGCAGCGGTCGCAGTGGGCCGAGGACATCGGCCTCGGCGGCATGATGTTCTGGGACATCTCCAACGACGCCACCGCGTCGCCGGAGAGCCTGCTCCTGGCGGCCTACAACTCGTGGGTCATCGACGAGAATCTCGCTACGATCCGGGCCAGATCCAGGCTCACGGGTGAGATCATCGTCGGTGGTGACGGCGTCGTCGGCACGCTGCCGCTGTCGAACTGATCGCGGCGTCGGCCGAGAGTGACGGGTCTGCTATCCTCCGGGTCGGCCGGTCGGCGAAGGCCGGCGGGCCGACCCGGAAGTGCGAGCGTGCCCATGACCGTGGCCACTGTCCTGCGATGCGCGATGGTTGCCGCCACTGTGCTGACGGGCAGCGCCGCCTCGAACGGCTCGCAGGCCGCCGACGCCCGGCCGCCCAACATCGTTTTCATCCTCGCCGATGACCTCGGCTGGACCGACCTGGCCTGCCAGGGCAGCCGGTATTACGAGACGCCGCACATTGACCGGCTTGCGGCAGAGGGCACCCGGTTCACGAATCACCACCACTGCCAGAACTGCACGCCGACGCGGGCGGCGCTCATGACCGGGCAGCACGGGGCCCGCACCGGCGTCTACACGGTCGGCGGCATCGACCGCTTCGATTGGAGCATGCGGCCGCTTCGTCCGGTCGACAACGTGACCGACCTGCCGCTGGACCGCGACACGGTGGCGAACGTGTTGCGGCGAGCCGGCTATGCCACCGGCATGTTCGGCAAGTGGCACCTCGGGCAGAAGGGGCCACACCATCCCGGCCGGCGAGGCTTCGACGAGGCGCTCGTCTCGATGGGGAGACACTACGACTTCGTCACGGATCCGCCGGTGGACCACCCGCGTGGCCAGTACCTCGCCGATTTTCTCACCGATCGGGCGGTGGACTTCATCGGCCGCCACAAGGCTCGTCCCTTCTTTCTCTACGTGCCCCACTTCGGCGTGCACTCGCCCTACGACGCGAAGCCGAAGCTCGTGGCGCGATTCGAGGACAAGCCCCCGGTCGACGGCCATCGCAACCCGACGTACGCGGCGATGATCGCATCGGTCGATGCGAGCGTGGGGAGGATCGTGCGGGCCCTCGAGGAGGCGGGAATCGCGGAGCGCACCGTCGTGCTCTTCTCGAGCGACAACGGTGGCGTGGGCGGCTACGCCCGCGAGGGACTTCGCGAGCGGAGCGCGGGGGACGTGACCGACAACGCACCGCTGCGCAGTGGGAAGGGCAGCCTCTACGAGGGAGGCATCCGCGTGCCCCTCATCGTGCGCTGGCCCAACGTGACCCCGCCGGGCACGACCTGCGACGTTCCCACGATCCACGTCGATTTCCTGCCGACCTGCCTCGAAATCGCGTCCGCCGACGCACCGCGTCAGACCCTCGATGGCACGAGCCTCGTGCCGCTCCTACGAGACCCGGGAGCGCGGCTCGGACGCGACGCGATCTTCCAGCACTTTCCGGGCTATCTCGGGATCGGCGCCGATCGCTGGCGCACCACGCCGGTGAGCCTCGTGCAGTCCGGCGACTGGAAGCTCATGGAGTTTCTCGAGGATGGCCGGCTCGAGCTCTACAACCTCCGCGAGGACGTCGGTGAAACGAGGAACCGTGTGACGGAGATGCCGGAGCGGGCGGCGGAACTGCACTCGCGGCTCGTCACTTGGCGGGCCGAGGTCGGGGCGCCCATGCCGCGTCGCAACGAAGCGCGCGCTCGCGACGCGCGGAGCGGGAAATCGCGGCGTTGAGGCGGGGCCCAGCAGGCCCCCGCCGGGTGATCTCGCCGCTCAATCCCCGCGCCCGGGATGTCGATCATTCTGCTATCCTCTCGCGCCATCGACATGGGACGATCCGGTCCCGCGAGGGAGAAGCCCGCATGCACGAACCGCACCTGTCCGCGTCCCGGCCGGCATCGGCATCGGTGGAGGGCCCCTGGTACGCGGAGATGAACCGCTACCACTGGTTCGTGCTCATCGTGGCCGCCCTCGGCTGGCTCTTCGACTGCCTCGACCAGCAGCTCTTCAACCTCGCCCGCAAGCCCGCCATGGAGTCGCTGCTCGCCAGCGCCGGGGCCGCGGCCGATCCGAAGGCCGTGGACTTCTACGGTGGGCTCTCCACGTGCATCTTTCTCGCCGGATGGGCCACCGGCGGGCTGATCTTCGGGGTGATCGGCGATCGGTTCGGCCGGGCAAAAACGATGATGATCACGATCCTGATCTATTCGCTCTGCACGGGGCTGTCCGCGCTGTCCTGGGGCTTTTGGGACTTCGCCTTCTACCGATTCCTCACCGGTCTCGGCGTGGGCGGGGAGTTCGCCGTCGGCGTGGCGCTCGTCGCCGAGGTGATGCCGGAGCGTGCCCGACCGTACGCCCTGGGCCTGTTGCAGGCACTGTCGGCGGTCGGCAATTTCGGGGCGGCCCTGATCGGCATCGGACTGGGACTGGCCCAGCAATCCTTCGAGAATGGTCTCATCGCGGGCTGGGAGCCATGGCGGTGGAAGTTCGTGATCGGCGCCCTGCCGGCGATCCTCGCGTTGGTCATCCGGGCCGGGCTCAAGGAGCCCGAACGCTGGCAGGAGATGCGGCGACAGGCCGCTCAAACCGGGGTCGCGCTCGGCGGCTACCGGTCACTCTTCGCCGACCGCCGGTGGCGCCGCCATGCGATCGTCGGGATGCTGCTGGCCTGCGCCGGCGTGATCGGTCTCTGGGGGATCGGCTTCTTCGCGATCGATCTCCAACGGAGCGTGCTGAAGAAGACGTTCGAGGCCCAGGGGCTCTCCGGGAGTGCGCTCGCCGGAAAGCTCACCATCTGGTCGGGTGTCGCGTCGATGATGATCCAGATCGGATCCTTCACGGGGATGATGCTCGCGGCCCGCATCTGTCAGAAGCTCGGCAGGCGGGCGTTCTTCGCGATCTTCTTCGTGGCCGCCATGGTGACGACGATGATCGTCTTCCGCTATCTCGACGACATCAGCGATTTCTGGTGGATGCTGCCGATGATGGGGTTCGCCCAGCTGTCGCTCTTCGCGGGATATGCGATCTATTTTCCCGAACTGTTCCCGACGAGGCTCCGGAGCACGGGCACGAGCTTCTGCTACAACGTCGGCCGCTTCGTGGCGGCGAGCGGCCCCTTCCTGCTGGGCCAGTTGTCGAGCACGGTGTTCTCCGGCTCACCCGAGCCGATGCGGCCCGCGGGTCTCGTGATGTGTCTCATCTTCCTGCTGGGGCTGGCGGTCCTGCCCTTCGCGCCGGAGACGAAGGGGCGGCCGCTGCCGGAGGACTGAGGCTCAGCCACGCCCCGGACGGCCCGCCGGCGCGTGGCGGTGGTCGTCGGTGGGCGCGGAACGCGCCGCCCTACGGTGAGAGCACGTTGAGCACCGCGGGGATGGAGCACTGGCCGCCGTCGGGCTCGCACCGCAGGTGAAAGATGCGCCGGCCGGGTTTCGTGATCGGCGCCGCCGTGATGAAGAAGTCCCGCTCGGTCTGGCCGTCCACGATGAGGAGGCCGTTCAAGCCGGTGTTGGCCACGAACACACCGTGCGGCAGGTTGCGGCCGGCGTCCTCGCGACCGAAGCCGACCGGGCCCTTCTGGTCGTGCCGCACGATCCGCACCCGGGCCTGGATCGTCTCGCCCGGCCGGATGGCGAACTCGAGCGGGCCTGCGTCCGGTCGGCCGGTGCCATCGGCCGCGAGGATCTCGGCGGTCACCTTCGCTGCCGGGGCGATCGCCAGCGTGCCGAGGTCGCCGAGCGGCTTCGTGACCTCCGCGCCGGCGAGGTCCGCCCTCGCTGTGACCGTCACCGCCTTGCTCGCGGCCTCGTCGGGCGCCGTCGCGTCGGCCGCCGCGGAGAGCACGCCCAACGCCTGCTTCTGGCCGGCCTCGATCACGAGCGGTCCGTGGAACGTGAACCCGGCCGGCAGATTGGCCACGTCGATCGTCACCGGCCCCTCGAAGCCCTCCAGCCGATCGACGGTGAACGTGAGTTCGCGACCGCTGCCGGGGCTCACCTTGGGGTCCCGGCCGCCGATCGAGACGGTGAACGACGGTTGTGGCGGCCGGATGGTGAGCGCGTACCGATACGCGGCCGCGTCGCTCGTCGCGCCGAAGCCGCGCACGTCGGTCACACGGACGACGTAGTCTCCGTCGGCCGGCGGCGTGAAGACGAGTTGTGAGTCGGTGCCGAGGCGTCTCGACGGGTCGTCGTCGTTCTCGTGGAAGAGTCGGAAGACGGGCAGGCCGTTCGGAGCCGGGATGCTTCCGGGAGGCAGCGGTTCCACGATCCAGGCGGGCTCACCGAGCGCGTGGACCACGGGTGTCGTGCCGAAGAACGTGTGCCGCGAGCCGAACCCCGGATACACCTTGAAACCCGAGTCCGGACCGCGCGGGTAGAGCCAGAGCTTCACCACCTCGCCCCCGGCGTAGAGGTATTCGTCGAGTTCCATCTCCGTCCAGTTCTGGACCCGGAAGTCGTCGGATGTCGACGAGTCCTTGCCGCGGAACGTGAACCACGAGTCGCGTGTCGCCCGCAGCACGACCTGTTCGACCGGGGCGCCGGCGGGATCGAGCACCTCGATCCGCGAGTCGAGCTTCGAGGCGACCTGCGAACCGGGCCGGGCCGCGTCGAGATCGACGAAGAGCGGCACGCCCGCCTGCGCGGCCACGCGGAAGCAATCGGCGTCGCCGGGAGCGCCGATCGCACCCGTGACCCTCGCGGGCAGGGGAATCGGCTGGGCGCGTTCGGCGGTGTCGTTGGGCTCCGTCTCCGCCACCTCGGCGACCGTCGCGGGCTGGGCCGGCGCCGCATCGGCGGGCGCCGGCGCCACCGCTGGGGCAGGGCCCGCCTGCGGGCCTGCTGCCACGGCGACGGCAACGAGCGACCCATCCATGCGGCCAAGCAGGAACCGGCCGGCCTCCGCGGGGACCGGCACGATCGCCGACACGAGATCGGCCTGGGCCGGGAGGTCGTGGAGCCGCTCGAGGGCGGGCACGCTCCATGCCGACACCGACCGATCCTCGGCCGCGGTCACCAGCCGTGTGCCGTCGCGCGAGATGCCGACGGCGACGATCGGTGACTCATGGGCGAACCGCGCGTGCAGGGCTGGGTTGGCCGCCGGTGTGTCGAGCGACTCGAGCCGCCAGAGATGGATGCGGCGATCGCGACCCGCGGCGACGACGTGCCGGCCGTCGGGCGTGAAATTCACGGCGAACACCTCGGCCTGCGGCTCCTTCAGCGTGTCGAGCCGCACGCCATCCGCGACGCGCCAGAGCTTCACGGTCTCGTCGGCGCTGGCCGACGCGAGGACCTTTCCCGACGGATGCCAGGCGAGGTCGAAGACGGCGCCGTTGTGCACGTCGATCGATCGCAGGAGCGTGCCGTCGGCCACGTTCCAGAGTTTCACCGACCGGTCGTATCCGGCGGTGGCCAGAACCGCGCCATCCGGAGAAAGTTCGGCGTCGCCCAGCAGGTCGCGGTGTCCACGAAACGCGCGGATCACAGCGCCGGTGCCGGCATCGCGCACCTCCGCGACGCCGGAAAGGCCGGCGACACCGCCCGCCACCACGAGCGTGCGGCCATCGGGCCCGAAGTGCACCGCCATGACCCTCCCCGGCAGGTCGTCGAGCGACGCCACGACCGGCGCGCCGGCGAGGTCGCCTCCGCCCGCCGTGGCGACGTCATGCAACTGGAGGGTTCGGCCGCGGGCGACGGCGGCACGCGTGCCGTCGGGTGAGATCGTGAGCGCCGTGACGGGCAGGCGCCCGGCATAGGCCGGGAGCGCGGGGACGACGAGCGTCTCGAGGAGCGATGCATCGACCGCGGGGCCGGGGGCGCCGGCGGCGATCCACTCGCGCAGCACGGCCACATCGGCCGTCGATGGCTGGGGCTCGTCGGCCGGCGGCATGTGGTCTGCCGCGGTGCTCGCGATCCGCCGGAGCATGACGGACGCGTCGGGCTCGCCCGCTTTGACCGGATCGCCCGACTCGGCGCCCCCCTTCCGCAGTGAGGCGAACCGTTCCACGGAGAGTTCGCCTTCCCTGTCGGCGTCGTTGTGACAGCCGGCGCAGTACGTGCGCAGGATCGGCACGACGTCGCGCTCGTAGGTGGGCGCGGCGGAGGCTGCCCCGAGACAGATGATCGCGGCGGGGAGGCCGAGGCAGAACGATCGCACGTGGGGAACGGGCATGGGTTTCATCTCCGGAAGGCCAACCGCCGCCGCGGGAGGCAGCGGCACGCGGGCACCATCCCGCGCGACCGACTCAGTGCCGAAACAAAAACTCACGGCTCGTGAGCAGGGACCAGTACATGTCCTCGACGATCTCGCGACGCTCCGCCGCCGGGACGGCCGCGAGCATCTCCTCGAACGGCTTCCGCTCGGCGTCGGTCGGCGGCCGTCCGAGGCACCGCCACCAGGCATCGGTCACGAGCGCCGGCGGTTCCGGCTCGGTCGCGAGCATCTGCGTGATCCGTCCGGCCTTGGCGGCGAGCCTGTCGTTGAGCGTCGTCCCGTTGGCGAGATTGAGCACCTGCACGAGGCTCGGCTGATTCGACCGCTCGCACTCGCAGGTGATGTCGCGGGCGTTGCGGCCGAACGTCTTGAGGAAGGCGTTCTTGACCGCCGAGTCGCGCAGCTGCACGGCGCGGGTGTCGGCGTCGTACGCCTTGGGGAGCTTCTCGGTCGAGCCGTCGTTGAGCGCGACCTCCGTGTAGGCGTCGTGGACCCCGGTGACGTCGGCGATGCAGTCGGACAGCACCTCGGCCATCAGGCGCCGCGGATAGGCCCGCGCGAACCAGCGGCGGTCGGCGACGTTGCCCGGGACCGGCTCGGCGGAGCGGGCGTAGGTCTCCGACAGCATGATCAGCCGCATGAGCGGCTTGAGGTCGTAGCCGTGCTCGACCGTGAACGCCGCGAGCGCCGCGAGCAGCGGCTCGTTGCCGGCCGGGTTGGTGGCGCGCAGGTCGTCGACCGGATCGACGAGCCCGATCCCGAGGAAGTTGGCCCACACACGGTTGACGATCGCGCGGGTGAAGTAGGGGTTGGCGGGCGACGTGAGCCAGTCGGCGAGCGCCTCGCGGCGATCGGTCGGGTCGTCGACGGGGAGCGCCGCGCCGTCGAGGGGTGCCGGGGGCTGCGGCCGACCCGTGCGCGGCTGCAGGAGATCGCCGCGGGCTTCGACGTACAGGGTGCGCAGCCCGTCGCCGTTGCGACCGTCGCCCCCCCAGCCCTTCGCCCGGACGCGGGCGAACAGGTTGGCGAAGGCGTAGTACTGGTCGTTGGTCCATTTCTCGAGCGGGTGGTTGTGGCACTTCGCGCAGCCGATCGAGAGCGAGAGGAAGGCCTGGCTCACGTTCTCGGCAAGCGTCTCGGGATCCTGGTTCACCGCGAAGTAGTTCGTCGCGCCGTTCTCGAGGCTGGAGCCGCGGGCGGTGACGACCTCCCGCACGAGCCGGTCCCACGGCGTGTTCTCGGCCACCCGGTCACGAATCCAGCGGTAGTAGGCGTCGACCGCCGCGGGACGCAGCTTCGAGCCGGTCACGAGCAGCACGTCGGACCACTTGTACGTCCAGTAGTCCACGAACTCCGGCCGGGCGAGGAGCAGGTCCACGGTGCGCGCATTCCGTCCCGGCGACGTGTCGGCGAGGAACGTCTTGACCTCCTCGGGCGACGGGAGACGGCCGATCGTGTCGAGGTACGCCCGCCTGACCCAGGTCGTGTCCGCGGCACGCGGGGATGGCACGAGCCGCAGCTTCTCGAGCTGCGCGAGGACGAGGTCGTCGATGACGTTGGCGCGGGGGGCCTTCGTGAACGTCTCCGGTGGCACCGCGTTCGGAAAGGGTGCGATCACGCGGCCGACGGCGATCTGGGAGGAGAACCACGCCGTGACCGCGCCGGCGCCATGCCCCACGACCGCGACGACGCCGTCTCCGCCCACCGACGCGACCGTCTCGTCGGCCGACGTGAACCGGGCCCACCGCGTGACGTCGCGGTTCGACCCGTCGTCGTAGCGTGCCGTCACCGTGAGCGGCACCGAGCCGCCGGGTGCCGCCGTCGATTCCGCCGGTGCGAGGTCGATGCCGACGAGTCGCTTCTCGTCCGCGGCCGGCCCGGGGCAGCCGGCGGCGATCCAGGCCGCGAGGATCGCATAGTCGTGGCCATCGACGTCGAGCCGCCTGCCCCCCTTGTGCGGCAGCGCGGTGGTGGGCTTCGTGAGGAGCAGGCTCGCGCCGGGCTCCGCCAGATCGACCCGCCTGCCGCGGGCCTCGCGGGTCATCGTGAGATGGTCGCTCGCGGGGTCGTAGCCGAAGAGCGACAGGCGAAAGCCTCCCTTGCCGGCGAGCGCACCGTGGCACCCGCCGCCGTTGCAGCCCGCCTTCGACAGGATCGGCACGACATCGAGAAGGAAGCTCGGCGCGGTGGCTTCCGCCACGACGGCGGCGGCGGGCTCGGCCGCCGCGGGGAGCGCGAGCCACGCGAGGGCGCCGATCACGAATCCGCACGAGACGAGGGACCTGCCGCTGTGTGAGACGGGCATCGAGTCGCTCCGAACGGGGACGGACGGCGGGCACCCGGACGCTAGGCGAAGAGTTCGCGGATCGGCTCGGTGCCGAAGTCGGTCAGCGCGAACGGGCGGCCCGCCGGGCCGGGGAGGTGGCTCGTGTGGTCGAGGCCGAGTGAATGGAAGATCGTCGCCACGACGTCGCCCGGGCCGACGGGCCGCTCCGCGGGGAAGCCGCCGATCGTGTCGCTCGCGCCCACGACCCGGCCCCCCTTCACGCCGCCGCCCGCGAACGAGCAGGTGAAGCACTGCGGCCAGTGGTCGCGCCCCCCCGCCGGATTGACCTTCGGCGTGCGCCCGAACTCGGCCAGGCCCGCGACGAGCGTCTCGTCGAGCAGCCCGCGGGCGTGCAGGTCCTCGACGAGCGCCGAGTAGGCCTGGTCGTACATGGGGCACACGATGTCCTTCATGCCCTCGATCGACGTGAACGGCTTCGACCCGTGGATGTCCCACGTGATCTCGTCGAATACGGTGAGGAACGTGTTGATCGTGACGAACCGCACGCCGCTCTCGACGAGTCGTCGGGCGAGCAGGCAGCACTGGCCGAACCGGTTCATGCCATACCGCTCCCGCACCGCCTCCGGCTCCCGCGACAGGTCGAAGGCCTCGCGGGCCTGGGAACTCGTCATGAGTCGATAGGCCGCCTGAAAGTTGTCGTCGAGCAGCCGGGCATCCTCGCTCGCCTCGAACGCCCGCGTCGTGGCATCGACCACGTCACGCATCTTCCGGCGCCGATCCATCCTGGCGACGCCGATCTGGTCGGGGGGCAGCAGGTCGGGCACCTTGAAGTTCGGCTG
>Ga0214917_10006833_pt1 | contig 11729 bp, 9 predicted proteins | sample LL_1208_BB_MetaG_FD_177983 | JGI IMG/M metagenome (GOLD analysis project Ga0214917, IMG submission 177983) | Freshwater microbial communities from Lake Lanier, Atlanta, Georgia, United States - LL_1208_BB | ecosystem: Environmental > Aquatic > Freshwater > Lake | place: USA: Georgia | collected...
CATGCACCAGTACAGCACCAATTACTAGATCTGCTTGTTTTACTTCACGTTCGATTGCGTGCTTGGAGGCAACAAGGGTTTTAATGCGGCCCATATAAACCGTATCGATGTATTGCAATCTACTGATTGAACGATCAAAGACTGTGACATCTGCTCCCATACCAAGTGCGATAACAGCAGAATTTAATCCTGCTACTCCCCCGCCAATTACGACAACTCGGCCCGGTGCGACGCCAGGAACACCACCAAGTAGCACACCGCGACCACCATGTGGCTTTTGAAGGGCTGTTGCGCCAACTTGGGTTGCCAAACGACCAGCGACTTCACTCATTGGTGCTAGCAAAGGCAAAGTGCCATTTACTTCGACGGTCTCATAAGCAATTGCAGTTGTGCCAGATGCTACTAAAGCATCAGTGCATACCTTTGATGCAGCTAGGTGAAGATAGGTGAAAAGAGTTTGCCCTTTACGCATCTTTGAATATTCAGACTCAATAGGCTCTTTCACCTTTAGAACTAAATCAGCTTTCTGCCACACATCATCTGCAGTTGCAACGATGGTTGCTCCGGCTTGTTTGAAATCTTCATTAGTAATTGCAGATGCAACACCTGCGCCATCTTGAATCAAAACCGAGTGCCCTTCGTGCACAAACTCTGAAACACCTTCTGGAGTAATTGCTACTCGTGACTCGTGGACCTTAATTTCCTTGGGAACACCAACGATCATGATCAGCCTTTCGCTGCTACCGCCGCTGCTATCAAACCAATAAATAATGGGTGTGGTCGCGTTGGTCGTGAACGAAGCTCGGGATGAGCTTGCGTGCCTACGTAGTAAGGATGCACCTCTTTTGGAAGTTCTACAAACTCCACAAGGTCTCTTTCCTTAAACATCCCAGAGAAAATTAGACCCCCGTTAGAAATCTCATCTCGGTATTTGTTATTGACTTCATAACGGTGGCGGTGACGTTCCGAAATCTCTGTTGATCCATAGGTTGCAGCAACTACTGAACCTGCAAGCAAATCGGCTTTATAGAGACCAAGGCGCATGGTGCCGCCCATATCGCCTTTGCCGGAGACCACATCTTTTTGATCATCCATTGTCGCAATCACGGGTGTTCCAGAATCCGAAAACTCTGCCGAAATCGCATCTTTGATTCCAGCTAAATTACGAGCTGCTTCAATAACCATACATTGCAACCCTAAACACAATCCCAAAGTTGGAATCTTGTTCTCGCGTGCATACTTGAGCGCTCCAACTTTTCCTTCAATTCCGCGAATTCCGAATCCACCGGGAACGCAAATTGCATCCACGCCCTCTAGATGCTTTTTCGCACCTTCTGGTGTTTCGCACTCATCACTTGCAATCCAAACGATCTCAATCTTTGCCAGATTTGCAAAACCACCGGCCCGAAGTGCTTCTGACACGGACAAATACGCGTCCGGAAGATCAACATATTTACCCACTAGGCCAACCTTGATGTGATGCTTTGGATGGTGAACCTTTTCAAGAAGAACATCCCAATCGCCCCACACAACATCATGGCAATCAAAGCCAAGGCGCTTTACGACGTAGGCATCCAGACCTTCGCTGTGTAAAACCTTAGGGATGTCATAGATCGAAGGTGCGTCCACTGCAGCTACTACCGCATCAAAGTCGACGTCACACATCAATGAAATCTTTTTCTTAACACCTTCAGGAATCTCACGATCAGAACGAAGAACAATTGCGTCAGGCTGGATTCCAATACTTCGTAGCGCTGCTACAGAGTGCTGCGTTGGCTTTGTTTTCAACTCGCCTGATGGACCAATGTATGGAACTAATGAAACGTGCAGATAGAAAACATTGTCACGGCCAACGTTCTGGCGGATCTGACGAATGGCTTCAAGGAAAGGCTGGGATTCAATATCGCCAACAGTTCCGCCCACTTCAGTGATCACTAGATCAATATCAGGACCAGCCATCGCAAGAATGCGCTCTTTGATTTCATTGGTGATGTGAGGAATGACTTGAACAGTTTCACCCAAGTACTCACCACGGCGCTCACGAACAATCACTCGTGAATAAACCTGTCCTGTAGTCACATTTGCTGAACCATGAAGATTACGATCTAAGAATCTTTCATAGTGACCGATATCTAAATCTGTTTCCGAGCCATCATCAGTTACAAAAACTTCACCGTGCTGGAATGGGTTCATAGTTCCTGGATCCACATTGAGATAAGGATCGAGTTTTTGCATTGTGACGCGAATGCCGCGGGCTACTAATAATCGTCCAAGACTTGAGGCTGTGAGTCCTTTGCCTAAACTAGAGGCGACTCCGCCGGTTACGAATAAGTGTTTAGTCACATGTGCTTGGCCCATGGAAGACAAACCTATCATTTAAAACTACAGGCCAGCTACACCTTCAAGGAAAGTAGCTCCGTGGCGTGCTCCCGAGCGCTAGAAGAGTTCTCAAGTCCAGCCAGCATGCGGGCAATCTCTTCGATGCGATCCTCCCCCGACACATTTCGGACATCGCTCTGGCTCACAGTTCCATCATTATTTTTCGTAACCACAAAATGACTATCAGCCCATGCTGCCACTTGTGGCAGGTGCGTCACGACGATCACCTGAGCATGTTGTGCCAATTGATGTAATCGCTTTCCTACTTCAATCGCAGCCTTTCCGCCAACACCAGCATCAACCTCATCAAAAACATAAGTACCAATCGGATGCGTAGTAGCAATTACTACCTCTAACGCCAACATCACGCGCGACATTTCGCCACCTGATGCACCTTTGGCCAAAGCAACTAGTGGCGCATCTTTATGTCCCTGAATAAACATCGCTATTTCATCACAACCATAAGATGTGAAATCTGATTCTTTCGGAGCCGAGTAATCGGCACTTGCAACTTTTGCCACAAATGAAGCATGAGGCATAGAGAGTTGTTGAATCTCTGCGGTAACTAACTTTGAAAGCTTCTCAGCTGCTTTGAAGCGCAATTCACTGACACTTTTTGCCGCAGCCAGTAGAACTTTCTTATGGGCTGTTAATTGTGTTTCAAGTTCAGCAAGACGTTGATCCCCACCTTCAAGATCTGCAATCGCATCAGATGAGTTCTTGAAACGTATTGCTAACTCTGCAAGCTCTTGTTCATAAGAACCTGCTCCGCCGAACTTCTTGATCAACGAGTTGATATCGGCCTTACGCGCGTGCAAGAAATCAAGGCGAGCGGGGTCAGCCTCCAGCTTGCTTTGATAGGAATTTAGGGCACTTTGCGCATCAGCTAGTAGGAAAAAACTTTCACTGAGCTGTTGGTAGATCGCCTCTAGCAACGGATCTTTACCTCTAGCCGCATCCAGCGCTCGTCGAGCAACACCTAATGAAGTTAAAGAGCCAGCTTCTTCATCTTCTATCGCAGCTGTTGCCTGGGCAGTTGCCAAGCGAAACTCTTCAACACTTGAAAGACGAGCAATTTCGCTCTCAATCTCGGCATATTCTGTTGAGGAGGGATTTAACTTCTTAAAAGCATTTGCGAATTCTCGTAATTCAGATAATTCTTTATCCTTTTGCGCGATGCTTTTCTTTAAAGCACCAATGCGCTCTTTGAGTTCGTGGTATTCATGTAATGCTTTTTGATACTCGCTCAGGTCAATTTGTCCAAAGCGATCGACCAGCTCACGCTGTCTTGAGCTTTTCGTAATATTTTGATTTGCTGCCTGTCCATGAACTTCGACAAGGTTCTCGCCAACGGCAGATAATGTGCTTGCCGTTGCACTAACACCATTGGTTGTTGCCTTGCTCTTGCCATCTGTTGCAACAGTGCGCGTGACAATCAATTGGCCATCTTCAACTAAAACATCGTCAAAGAGATGCTCAGAAGATTGTGGGATTGAAAAGCGCCCGCTTGCAACTAATCTCTCTGATCCCTTGCGAACCAAGGCACTATCTGCTTTTCCACCCAGAATCAGGTTTAAAGCTGTCAAAATCATTGTTTTTCCAGCTCCGGTTTCACCGGTTAGGACAGTTAAACCTTTTGATATTTCTAACGTTGATTGATCAATGACACCAATTGACCGAATAGTTATCTCTTCAAGAAAAGTGCGTTCACTCACCACGCCATCCTTCAACGGGAAGCTTGAATTTTGCTACTAGTCGATCACTGAAGAGTGTGTTCTTTAAGTGAGCCAACTTAATTATGCGGGGGTTCTTCGTAACAACGACTCGATCGCCTTTTTGCAAAGCAAACTTTCGCAATGCATCTGCAGATAAGAATGCCTCAGATGATTCAATTCCAACTGCAATCTTCGATTGTGGGGAGATGACGAGTGGACGCGAGAACAGAGCATGCGCAGAGATTGGCAGGACAACAAGCGCATCAACTTCTGGCCACAAGATTGGTCCGCCTGCAGAGAATGCATAAGCCGTTGAGCCAGTAGGTGTCGAACAGATCAAGCCATCGCAGCCCCAACGTGAAATTGGGCGGTTATCGATCTCAAGAAAGATTTCAACCATTGTTGATTTTTCGCGCTCGACTGTTACTTCATTGAGTGCCCAACCAGATGCAACAACTTTTCCATCTCGCTCCACGGTGTATCCCAAAGTTATTCTCGGATCAATGACATATGTTTTGTTAACCAATGCATTAATGACATCTGCAATCTTGGTTCTTTCAACTTCTGATAAGAATCCAACGGAACCCAAATTCACGCCCAGCAATGGAATATCTCTTTCTTGGGCTACCTCTGCAGCACGCAACATCGTTCCATCGCCACCCAGAACAACAGCAGCTTCTAGTTGTGGAAGATCTACCAATGAAGTCTTTATGATTCCTGGAATCTCAACATCAGAAATCGTGTAAATACCAAAGGTCGATGCAAGATTTTGCTGCAACTCAACTGCTGCAACTACAGCATCGACTCGTGCTGGATTGCAAACGATTAACAGGTTGCGCATTACTGGGGTCCAATCGCTATAGCCTCGTCCAACATCGCATGATCAATTTCTGGTGCTCCTCTTCGAAGCCACAAGAAATACTCAACATTGCCGGCAGGACCAGGAAGTGAGCTTGCTGCTATTCCTAAAGTACCCAGTCCAACATCATAGGCAGAATCAGCAACTTCGATAACGGCAGCTTTACGCAAAGCAGGATCTCGAACTACCCCGCCTGCACCCAATTTCTCTCGTCCAACCTCAAATTGAGGTTTAACCATCAAAACAAAATCTGCCTCTGGCTTAGACACAGCGGCCAACGCTGGCAATACCAAGGTCAAGGAAATGAAAGACAAATCAGCAACCACTAAATCAATCGCTTCACCAACCATCTCCCCCGTTAAATGACGAATGTTGGTGCGATCAAGAACTGTCACTCGCGCATCCTGTCGAAGTCCCCACGCAAGTTGCCCGTAGCCCACATCTACCGCTACGACATGCCCCGCATTTCGACGCAATAGAACATCGGTGAAGCCACCAGTAGACGCACCTGCATCAAGGCAACGCTTGCCTTCGACCACAACTCCAGCAAAGGCGCTCAAAGCGCCATCTAATTTATGTCCACCGCGAGAGACAAAATCATCTCGGTCACCGGCAATTACGATTGAGGTTTCAGCATCAACTTGTGTTGCCGGTTTTGTAGCAGGGATGCCATTCACAAGAACTGAGCGCTTCTCAATAAAGTCAGCCGCCTGTTCTCGTGAACGCGCAAGTTCTCGACGAACTAGCTCAGCATCCAAACGTGTTTTCATTTAAATGCTAAAGACCATCGATAGAGGACAATGCCTGATTAAGGCGCTGATGAAGTGCTTCAAAACGAGCGGCATGATCGCCCACTTCCATGGCGTCAATTTCTTGCAATTCAGTGCGAAGTTCTTCTACGAGTGACTCGCCATTAACTTGATTATTGTTTTCCATTTACTTGGCTACTTTCTTTTTTGCAGCTTTCTTTGCTGACTTCTTTACAGCCTTTTTAACTGTTGCTTTCTTGGCACTCTTTCTAGGTGTACCTTTTTTCAAAGCAGCGACCTCTTGCTTTAGCGCTTCAAATTCTCCACGCTTAACAAAACCCATCTTGGAAACAGAGCGCTCCACCTCATCTTCAATCTTGACTTTCAACGCTTCGCCTCCCTCTTTAAGCCAGGCGTTAAGCGAATCGGCAACATCTGTTGCAGTCTTGTTACCCAATTGGACATTGTTAGTGAAGGACTTCAACGTCGACAGAAAATCGCTGTTCTTGCTCATGTCGTAAGCCTATCTAAATTCGTGAAATCTCCACCGCTTCAACCTGCCAACGACTTGCAAGCCCAGCTGGCCCACTCCAAAAGCGACGATGAATTGAGCCTGAAATCTCCACCCATTCATCCGGAGCAAGGGATAACGCTGTCCGGCGTGACTTTGCACTCCATGAACCTATATCTAAGGTGTCCACACCTGGTTGCTTATCTCTGGTGACAATCAGACGAAACTCGACCACCTTGTCCCCGCTAGGTAGTTCCTTTTCAACAGCTTCGTTAGAAACTCGACCTCGCAGCAAGACATCATTCAGCGAGTAATCTTCTTCGATTTCAGCAACTTTCTTACTACTAACTTTCTTAACCATGAGAACTCCAATATTTAATGAGGTGGAGGTCAGATCATTAAGTGTTGCACTGTCATGTCCAAAAGAATTAGGACTGGATGTGGGTAACTAATCTCTCGCGCGCTCTGCAGCGTCGGTAAACTCTTCCTCATCTAGTTCGGCACACTTTGCAAACCACTGTCTAGCCTCTTCTTGTCGGCCAGCAGCATCTAGCGCATCGGCATAGGCGTAACGAAGACGCAAGGCCCATTCATCAGTTTCATTGTTTAATTCTTTGCACGTCAATGTAACAACGGCTGCTTCTAATTCGCCGAGATCTCGACGTGCACCAGCTGCAACAATTCGCATCTCAATTTCTTCAGGTTTTGCCAAGCGCTTGACCTCAGGAGAACCAGCCAAACTCAATGCTTTTAGCGGGTTTCCCAGCCCTCGCTCACAATCTGCCATTACAGGTAGGGAAGAAACATCTCCCGAAATGCGATGGGCAGCTCGCAACTCCTTTAATGCGATTTCATAATGACCAGCGCGATATGCGGCATATCCTGCAGATTCGCGAACAACTGCCAAACGTCCAGCATGGTGAGCAGCTGCTATTCCGTGCTTATGAGCTAATTGTGGATCTGTATCTTGATATAAATTTATGCACACTAAGTGACGCGCAACTACCTTTGCATTTTCTGCAGACAAACTTAACAACTCTGCCCGAACTGATTTTTCTAACTCTTCACCTGTTACATCTTCTGGAATATCCGGTTCGAAAATTCTTGGACGCAAACGTGATTGATCGCGCTCCATCGGAGCAGGACGCGCACCACGAGGATCAGAACCATCACGTGTTTGGCGCGGAGCTCCACCGCGGCTAGAAGAACCACCTCTGGAAGGCAAATCTTCACGTCTGCGCTGAGAATTAGGACCTGATGGACGACCTTCACCAGAACGCGCAGGGCGCTCTCCTGGTTTTAGATTATTGACAGGACGTGAAGGACGAGATGGTCTTTGTTCTCTTTCATCCATTTTTTTCTCCTTCACGCTTTTTAATTTTTTACAGTATGACATTTATTAAAGGGAAATAAAAAAGGGGCGCTCGTTAAAGCGCCCCTTTTTATAAAAGAAGTCCGGCGACGTTCTACTCTCCCACAAGGTCACCCTTGCAGTACCATCGACGCTGAGAGGCTTAACTTCCGGGTTCGGAATGGGACCGGGTGTTTCCCTCTCGCTATGGTCGCCGAAACGCTATTGAGTTTTCGGTCTAAACAAAAAGGGGTCAAAACCTTTTTGTTGATCGTGGATCTCGAGACCGTATCTCGAGAGCCACACAGTGGACGCGTAGCAACTTTGTAGTTAAATCCTCGGCCTATTAGTACCGGTCAGCTCCAAGTCTTGCGACTCTTCCACTTCCGGCCTATCAACCCAGTCGTCTAGCTGGGGGCCTTACCCGGTAAACCGGTGGGAAACCTAATCTCGAAGCGAGCTTCCCGCTTAGATGCTTTCAGCGGTTATCCCTTCCGAACGTAGCTAATCGGCGGTGCTCCTGGCGGAACAACCGACACACCAGAGGTTCGTCCAACCCGGTCCTCTCGTACTAGGGTTAGGCCTTCTCAAGTTTCCTGCGCGCACAGAAGATAGGGACCGAACTGTCTCACGACGTTCTGAACCCAGCTCGCGTGCCTCTTTAATGGGCGAACAGCCCAACCCTTGGGACCTACTCCAGCCCCAGGATGAGACGAGCCGACATCGAGGTGCCAAACCTTGCCGTCGATATGGACTCTTGGGCAAGATCAGCCTGTTATCCCCGGGGTACCTTTTATCCGTTGAGCGACGGCGCTTCCACAAGCCACCGCCGGATCACTAGTTCCTGCTTTCGCACCTGCTCGACATGTCTGTCTCACAGTTAAGCTCCCTTGTGCACTTACACTCGACACCTGATTACCAACCAGGTTGAGGGAACCTTTGAGCGCCTCCGTTACTTTTTAGGAGGCGACCGCCCCAGTCAAACTACCCACCAGACACTGTCCCTGATCCGGATTACGGACCGAGGTTAGAAGTTCAAAACGATCAGAGTGGTATTTCAACGATGACTCCACAAACACTGGCGTGCCCGCTTCAAAGTCTCCCACCTATGCTACACAAACCGTTCCGAACACCAATATCAAGATATAGTAAAGGTCCCGGGGTCTTTCCGTCTTTCTGCGCGTAACGAGCATCTTTACTCGTAATGCAATTTCGCCGAGTTCACGGATGAGACAGCGCTCAAGTCGTTACGCCATTCGTGCAGGTCGGAACTTACCCGACAAGGAATTTCGCTACCTTAGGATGGTTATAGTTACCACCGCCGTTTACTGGGGCTTAAGTTCTCAGCTTCGCCTTGCGGCTAACCAGTCCCCTTAACCTTCCAGCACCGGGCAGGCGTCAGTCCGTATACATCGTATTGCTACTTCGCACGGACCTGTGTTTTTGGTAAACAGTCGCTTGAGCCTGGTCTCTGCGGCCTCCTAACGCTTCGGAAGTAAATTCCTACACGCCAGAGGGCCCCCCTTCTCCCGAAGTTACGGGGGCATTTTGCCGAGTTCCTTATCCATGATTCTCTCGATCGCCTTGGTATTCTCTACCTGACCACCTGTGTCGGTTTCGGGTACGGGCCGCAATAATTCTCGCTAGATGCTTTTCTTGACAGCATAGGATCATCCACTTCGCCTTACGGCTCGGCATCAGCTCTCAGGGTATGTGTGTTGCGGATTTACCTACAACACCCCCTACAGCCTTACCCCGGGACAACCATCGCCCGGGCTGGACTGCCTTCCTGTGTCACACCATTGCTTAACTACTACCACACCGGTTCGAGCCATCCACCCACGCGGCTTACGCCGAACAGGATTCAAACTCTTAGCATTAGTGGGTTCGTCATGGGCGAATTAAAGCGGGTACTGGAATATCAACCAGTTGTCCATCGACTACGCCTGACGGCCTCGCCTTAGGTCCCGACTTACCCTGGGCGGATTAGCCTGGCCCAGGAACCCTTGGTCTTTCGGCGGAAATGTTTCTCACACTTCTCTCGCTACTCATGTCTACATTCTCACTTGTGTGGCTTCCACGGCTGGATTCCTCCGCCGCTTCACCAGCCACACAACGCTCTCCTACCCATCCACACTCCTGGATCTTGCGACCGGGATAATGTGTGAATGATAGAACTTCGGTGCTGTGCTTGAGCCCCGTTACATTGTCGGCGCGGAATCATTTGACCAGTGAGCTATTACGCACTCTTTAAATGGTGGCTGCTTCTAAGCCAACATCCTGGTTGTCTATACGACTCCACATCCTTTTCCACTTAGCACAGGCTTTGGGACCTTAGTTGCTATTCTGGGTTGTTTCCCTCTCGACTATGAAGCTTATCCCCCACAGTCTCACTGCCACGCTCTCACTTACCGGCATTCGGAGTTTGGCTGATGTTGGTAAGCTTGTAGGCCCCCTCGACCATCCAGTAGCTCTACCTCCGGTAAGAAACACGTGACGCTGCACCTAAATGCATTTCGGAGAGAACCAGCTATCACGAAGTTTGATTGGCCTTTCACCCCTACACACAGCTCATCCCCTAATTTTTCAACATTAGTGGGTTCGGTCCTCCACGCGGTCTTACCCGCGCTTCAACCTGGCCATGCGTAGATCACCTCGCTTCGGGTCTAGATCATGCAACTCATTCGCCCTATTCAGACTCGCTTTCGCTACGGCTTCCCCTCGACGGGTTAACCTCGCTACATGACACTAACTCGTAGACTCATTCTTCAAAAGGCACGCTGTCACTACTCAAGGTAGCTCCAACGGCTTGTACGCACACGGTTTCAGATTCTATTTCACTCCCCTTTCGGGGTTCTTTTCACCTTTCCCTCACGGTACTAGTCCGCTATCGGTCATCAGAGAGTATTTAGGCTTAGCGGGTGGTCCCGCCAGATTCATACCGGATTCCTCGAGTCCGGTATTACTTGGGATACCAATAATGAGTTAAAAGTGTTTCGGCTACGGGGATCTCACCCTCTGTGTCTGGCTTTCCCACGCCATTCACCTACACAATTAATTTCTGACTCATTGAAGCAACGGCAGTCGCTTCTAACTGGTCCCACAACCCCAATACTGCAACGCCTGCCGGCTTGGCACAGTATTGGTTTGGCCTCTTCCGCTTTCGCTCGCCACTACTAACGGAATCACGGTTGTTTTCTCTTCCTGTGGGTACTGAGATGTTTCACTTCCCCACGTTCCCTTTATCTACCCTATATATTCAGATAGAAATAACTGGACATTACTCCAGCTGGGTTTCCCCATTCGGAAATCCTCGGATCAAAGCTCGTTTGACAGCTCCCCGAGGCTTATCGCAGCCTACTACGTCCTTCATCGGCTTCTGATGCCAAGGCATCCGCCATGTGCGCTTAATAATTTGACCACAAAGATGCTCGCGTCCACTGTGTAGTTCTCAAAATACGGGCGGTACTCAATAAAGCCTTGAAGACCTTCGAGCCAACTTAATTAAAAGCTGATCGTGGTTTCTTCGCCTTATTAAGCCCAGAGGTTTGGCTTTTCAGCCGTCCCCTCAGGACCCAACAACGTGCCTAGTTAATTTTCACTCAGAGCTAAGTTTCCACTCCCACGAATGGGTTGTACTAATAGATGATTTTTTAAACAAACCTAAGTCAATGCTCCACTTATGAGCTCAACTACTAAATCTCAGAACCTTGTCCGAGTGAGTTGATTGCTCCTTAGAAAGGAGGTGATCCAGCCGCACCTTCCGGTACGGCTACCTTGTTACGACTTCGTCCCAATCACCGATCCCACCTTCGGCAGCTCCCTCCTTGCGGTTGGGCCACTGACTTCGGGTGTTACCGACTTTCGTGACGTGACGGGCGGTGTGTACAAGCCCCGGGAACGTATTCACCGTAGCGTTGCTGATCTACGATTACTAGCAACTCCGACTTCATGGGGTCGAGTTGCAGACCCCAATCCGAACTGAGACTGGCTTTCTCGGATTCGCTCCACCTTGCGGTATTGCAGCCGTTTGTACCAGCCATTGTAGCATGCGTGCAGCCCAAGACATAAGGGGCATGATGATTTGACGTCATCCCCACCTTCCTCCGAGTTAACCCCGGCAGTCTCCTGTGAGTCCCCAACTAAATGCTGGCAACACAGAACG
>Ga0214917_10006834_pt1 | contig 11729 bp, 15 predicted proteins | sample LL_1208_BB_MetaG_FD_177983 | JGI IMG/M metagenome (GOLD analysis project Ga0214917, IMG submission 177983) | Freshwater microbial communities from Lake Lanier, Atlanta, Georgia, United States - LL_1208_BB | ecosystem: Environmental > Aquatic > Freshwater > Lake | place: USA: Georgia | collected...
ATTCATACATCCAAGTCATTCTTCTGCCCATAAGAGCCAAAGCATAGATTATTCAATGCGAACAATGCAATCCACTCCGAAACTATGTCTGCCAAAAACTACTCGCTAATTTTCTGATTAAGGGCAACCCGAACAGGCGTTCGTTTTTCAAAAAAGTGAGGGGGGGGTCGTCAACACTCAGCGCTTTGGGCGAGTCAGTTGCTTGTTCAACAACTCAATCGTATCAATGAGACAATCTTGGTCAACTGTAGAACGAGGTGCAGTTCGCTGCAAAATAGCGAGCAACGCTTCGGCAATATGTTTTGGAAGTGTTATATCACTGGTCTTCTGATTCATCTGCATCTTCTCCTTGTGCTGGGGCAGATGAATCTACCGTAATTGCAAGTCTTCTACCTGCCTCTTCTAATGCTTTAATGTAGTTTTCTTTATCACCGTCAGCCAAAATAACTGTTTCACGCCCTGTAGCAATATCTAGTTTTTCTGCCGCATTAAGACCGTAGAGCCTTTCCATTCTGTCCATAACGGCAAGTGCGGCAGACATAGACGCTAAATCACGAGTATTTACATCTGGCCAAAGAAGCATAAGCATATGTTCTAGTCTTCCGTAATGAATCTTCTTTAGTTCACTTCCCGATTCCTGCAATGAAGACTTCATTCCACGCTGTACTGCCTTACGAGCGCCACTAGCATCCGAATAGCCGAGTTGTTGCGCTATCTGTGCATAACTAGCACCAGCAAGTTTCAATGCAATTGCTCTTCTAGTTTTTTCTGCCGAAGACATCGTGCGTGACAGTGGCACAGGATTATTGATAACGATTTCGCTACCGTCTGACCCGTCATTGACTATTTCGCCATATATTGTGTCGTTGTCTTTATTATCGTTGCTCATATCGTGTCCTAGTTCGCCAATTTGGATGTCTTTTGAGTGTATCAAACAGCGTAGTTCAATGCGAGTTCTGATAGCATTTTTGGATGTTAAATATCGTTTGTGAACAGTATCCTGCGTATAACTGGAACGGTTTTGAACGGGTTTATGCGATTATCGGTTTAAGATACAAGAATTATCTAGTGATTGATAGATTCTGTGAAATACCGAATAGTTCTGATAATCCCAGTGATACTTTCACTGTAGTTGTTAAAGATTTATTTGTTATCGCAACATCACTTTCTCCCGCCGAATCTATTGTCGGCTTTGCACACACGCATCCACCTAGCAAGTACATCCCTTCAGATGATGACATATCAGGTATCGGGAATAGGCTGTTTGGGTTAGTTATTTGCGAAAATCAAAGAGTTTGGTACACAAATAGTGGTGAAATTGTCGTAAATTACTTGAATTAGTTGTAAACCAGCGTTACGGGTATGCGTTTACGGTTAGGTTGCTTTTCTGATTGTTCCCAAATCATATTTAGCAACTGTTTTATTTTGGGATATGCAGTTTCATCGTATGCTGAAATCATTTTTTCCAATTCTTGCGACATTGTTTTGAAAACAGGTTTGTCTCCTACCCAATTTTTGTCTTCTCTTGCACAAAACCAGTCGTAATCTTGTTCTCCCCACCAAAACATACGAATTATGTGCGTATTTAGTTCTTCTACGAATTCAACGATGAGTGGCATTTGCCAGCAAATGTTCGGTTTCCAATCTAAAGGGTTTTCTCCACGCTTAAGTGCTGAAATATGCAATGCACAACCAGTTCCACCGCTAAATCCACTGCGATTAGCGAAAACGCATCCACTCGTAGGGTTTTTCTTGTCAACTATTGCAGTTTTGTATTCAACATTCTTTTTTATGCCGATTTTGTTTCTCTCAACAACTTTTTCTAGATATTCCGAACCGTAATTTTGCCAAACATCAGGAGTAAGTTGCTGAACACGCTTTTTTAGCAGTTCAACATCTGACTCTTCAAGAAATGCGCCATTTGCACAACATCCCAAATCAGGTGATTTGGTATCTATGCCTTTGCAACCGTTTCCCCAATTGCATTGATAATTAGACAATAAAAATTCAGTATCAATCAACCACGCTGTTTTTTCGGTATGTAATTCAATCCATCTTTTGAGCATTTCAAAAGCCTAACAGGTTTTGCTGATTATTTGATGAATTTGCCCTGAGCGTGTGCATCCACATGATTATCTATTTTGTCTTCAATTCTGTCTAGAGATTCCAAGACATATCCGTGGTCTTTACTGTTTTCTTTGCGCCCTTTTTGAATCAATGCCGCAAGAACAACACCAATTGTGCTGATTAGGGCAACTAAGAGCGCTTCCACATTACCTGCCAGTATAGAAACGATTTATGAATAAAGAAATCGCCACTGAAATCAAAACAGTGCAGACAAGCAAGCGAAAAATTGACATTTTATGCGACAGGGAATTTCTCGGTAAAAACTGCTGAAATTAACTGTGGTTTTTGCGACATTTGTGGAGAAACTTCAACATGAAACCAGTCTCCGTTGGGAGTTCCGTGAACTGTTTCTTTGTTGTAGATTTGCCAAGCATCACGGTCACAACGCCACGCTCTTCCGTGTGGTGCATAATTGTAATCAATAACCATTTCAATTCCAAGAGCATCTGCATTTTCAACTAAAAAGTTCATCATTTTTTCTGCATAAACTCTTCCGTTTTTTACGCCTTTATGTTCCATTTTGCGCCAAGAAATATCCGCAGCACGACCCGTTGCGTGTACAGACAAACTTTCTTTTCCTCGCATCGGTCTATTTACAAAAGTGCCGTTATTCCACAAAGCCCCTTGACTATATGTGGTGATTTCTTTAACTAAAGCAACAAGCCCTGAAGTTGCGCCTTTTGCAAGTCCGTCTTTGTTGCCCGTGTATGGGCGCTTCATTATTTTTTCTTTGCTGGCGCTTTTTTAGCAACGGTTTTGCCCGAAACTTTTACAGGTTTTCCGTCATTTTTTCCGTCAACGCCGAAGAAAGAAGCAATCTCACTGTCACCAATTTGTGTTGAAGCCCACGACAATCCTGCTGCGATGAGTGGAAGTGCCATTGCTACGAAAGCAGGGTCAAGATTCCATTTCATAAACAAATATGTGACAATACCAAGAACACCACCTTTTGTGGTTTGGTCTGCGTATTGCTGTTTAGTTGAATTTTTTTGTGCCATAAAAACCTTTCAATCGTTTGAACAATACTAGGGCTTTAATCTTCAGATTTCAATAGCGCTGTGAAAATATGTAATACGAGTGCAACTGATGAAATGGCTAATCCAAGCGTTTTTGTAGTGCCTGACATAGTAATAAGCACAAGTGCAGTGCCAGCAAGAGTCCAAATAAGACCTGAAAATTCTTTAATAAACTTGTTCACTATTGTCTCCTACTAACTGCTGAAACTGGTACTGGTGCAGGTAACACGAAAAGAATAGCCGTAACGCCGTTCAAAATTCTACGCTCGGCAACAGTTATTGTGCTACCTGTAGGCACATATGTGTCAAAAACACCACTAAAAACATTTATTTTTTTTTCAAATGATTTGCGAATCTCTGTTGGTGCTGATTGCACTGCTTCTACGATTTCTGCACCCTGTTCTTCCGTAAGTTCTTCTTCAACTATTTGTGCAAAGATTTGCTCTGCTTCTTCTGAAGTCACATTTTGCATGACTTGTGGGCTACTGGCTATGCTGAAAACTTGTTCTTGTGAAAGTTCTGTTTTTAACAGAGCAGTAACAACTTCAATAATTTGTTCGGCGCTTGCAGATTCTGATTCCAAGACATCCAAAATCTCTTCAAAAAGTTCATCGTTTATTATTTGCTGATTTTCAATTTCTTTAATTGCAGATGCAATCTCTTCATCAGATATCGCTAATTCGCTATATTCTGTTTCATCTAAAACAATCTCTGTACTGATTTCTAGTGGTATTGTAGTTTCTGATGAAAACTCTTCTTCTGCTGATATTGTATTTAATGTTTCTTCCGTTTGCTTTTCTTGCTCTATTTGCGGCACTGATTCAGAAGGAACAGAATCGTCATTCTCATCAAGAACAGTTGGCAAAGGAATCGTTGTCTCGTCAGGCTCGTAAGGTTCTGAATCAGGATTATTGGGATGATGCTCGTCAGGATAGGTTGTAGAAGATGCCACCTCTGTTTCTGATTCATCTTCGGATTCGTCTTCGGGTTCTGAAACATCGGGTGCAACTGTGGTTGTTACGGGTTCAGAATAACTGGTGGGAATAGTCGTAGATGTTTGAGGTGGTGTATAGGGTGCTTCAGTTGTTGTGGTCGTCTGTGGAGTTGTTGTGGTCGTGGTTGTCGTTGTACTTTCAACTGATGTGGTTGTGCTTGTCTGAATTGGCTCTGTGGTTGTGGTCGTTTGCTGAAAAAGGGTTGTTGTAGATGAAGATGTTGTGGTCGTGGATGTTGTTTCTTGTGGGATACTTGTTGTGGTTGTTGATGAAGTGGTGGTCGTAGATGAGGTTGTGGTTGTTGAAGTTGTTGTTGAAGTTGTCTGCGAAACTGCGCTAGTTGTAAACGCCTCATCAGGCACGATTACCCAACCTTCGTTATCAATTTTCCATGCGAGCATGATGCACGAGTTCCCGCCATGCTCATACATCCACACATTAAAAGCGTTGCTACCAGATTCTAGGGTTAGTTCGCCTGACATCATCCATGAGCAACCTTGGTCGTTCCAGTTGCCGAATGTGTTGCCGTCAATCTCCATCTCGCCACCATCATCTGTGGCAAGCATAAACTCAATCGTGTCGTGTTCAGGTATGTCTATGAAGCCTGTCATGTGAACCATGAACAGGTCATAGGTGCAGTCCTCAAATAGTTCGTAGTCGTAGTTGCGGTTGATATTGTTTTCAACTTCAGTCCCGCAAACAGGATATTCCGATGTTGATTGGATTGGTGGTATCTCGTCAATCGTGTAGTAAGTAGTTGCTAACCCTGATATCGGTTCGGCTTTTGCCGAAATCGGAAAGAACGACAAAAAAATTGCAGGCAAAGGAATTATCCAACGAGGGATACGCATAACTAACCTAAAATGTCGTTGTCTAAATTGCCTCTTGTAAGCGAATCAAGAATAAATTCAAAGATGTCTTCAGCAATTTCAATAAGACTGTCTAAAACTGACGCAAACCAGCCGATATTGTTCGCTACGCCAACCGATAACCCGATTTTCACGGCAACTAAAATAGGTTAATGATTGTGGATGCAGTAGTCGTGGTACTCCAAATGCGTGATACACGAATCGGCAAAGTAGTACCTGAAGGCACACCCGTGAACAATACTGTTCCTGAATCTGCCATAGTGACTTTCATGTTTCCACCTGTGCCGACATAAACGGCACGAGAAACATAGGTTAAATCGGTTGAATCTGACGGCGTGACCAAAACGGCGTTAGTAGCAGGGTCAGACGCTTGGGTTTGAAATCTTGAAAAGTTATCTGTTGCAGGCATATCGCATTATCTCACAATCTTTTGCTGAAATCAACTTATCTCACAATCTTTTGTCAGAAATCAACTAACGAGTACATTACGGTTCTACAATCTCTATCCACACCTAGCGGGTTATTCCTGGACCCATTCGTTTATCGTAAGCAAAACGAGAAAACCTACCATTTGTTTTTACATAATGACAAAATGTTTGCACCTGAAACCCGTTTGGTTCACAAAATAATTCATCTCTTTTATGTGGAACTTTAATTCCGTTATATATAACTCCATCGCAATCTAATAAATACAATGTTTCTTCTCCCATTACAATCCCCCAACCGTTTTCGTTTTTAACACCAACTGCTGCTAATTGAATACTTATTGAAACCTCACACGAAGGTCTATCAATATGTTCTTTTAAAACCGACCCATTTCTATAAACACGAGCATAAGAATAAGTTGGAGTTAATTTTTCGCCAACAATTTTTTCTATTTTTGGCAACAATAAAACCATCAAAGATTCGGTAACAGGATGTGCATAAAACATTTGCATTCCAGGAACCTGTGTGTCGGAGTTAATTATTTTATTTTTTGTTTTATAGTCGGCTTCGCTAAACAAAAGCGCTTGAGTTGCTAACTGTGCAACATTTTTTGATATTATATTTTTAACAACTTGATATTTTTTTGTTTGAAAATCATTTTCTTTTTTCATTGGAACGGCGGTCCTATCATCCAAACAACCAGTGAATATCGTGTCCCTTTTGTTACTGGTTTAACTTGATGCCACACAAACGATGGAAAAAAAATACCATCACCTTCATCTAATTCTGGAACTGTTGGTCTAAGAATGTTGTCCAACTCAAAATTTCCGCCTTCAAAATTTACTTCTTGTTGATTTAACACAATTGAACAAGATAACTTTCGCAAAGTAGAATCAGGCGCAAACTGCATATTTTCTTCTGCCCACACCATGTCGGTGTGCCAGGTGTAATGTTGATTTTCGGTTGAATCATATTCTGTAAATTGAATTTGACTATATCCAATTAAATTAAAATTAAACCATTCATTATTGACTTGATTAAATACATAATCAATTTTGTCAAAAATCCATTTGAATTCAGGTGTGGGAGAAAACCACCTAACTGTACTATTTCTTCTTTTTTTGTCTTTTAACTCACCACTTAATGTGCCTTGTATTGGTGTAACCAAATTTTTAACATCTTGAATAATTTTATTACATTCATCTACGGTAAAAATATTGCGTGTAATTACTGATGAAGGCATCGCTGTTAATGTACGAATTGGGCTTCTGTGAAAAGTCACTATTTAGTCTCCATAAATTCCATCGCCAAAGTGTACCTTGGTTTTTTAATATTTCCAGGAACGCTGTGAATCAAGTTAGTTGGAAATAATATTAACGAATTAGTGGGACATTTAAGTTTGTGTATTTTGTTATTAACCAAAAACCAGGTCCCCATTTCGTCGGGGTTTTCCAACATATAAACACAAGTCATATTAAAAGGAGAGGACATATGGTCGTGCCAAGAAATATATTCTAATTTACTATCGGTATAATTTACCCATGATTTAAAAATAGGATTTTTTATTTTTGTTTTTTGTTTTATTTTTATAAAAGGGTCAATATAAAAATCATTTTCTTTGCAAACATGATGCAAATTTGCATATGTTTGCAATCCAGCAAACCCCTCAATTTTGCACAACAATGGCTTAAATTGTTCTAATATTTTATTTCTTTCGAAATTTGCAAAAATATTGTAAAAAATTTTTATATTGTTTTTTATTAAAAATGTCATTAGAAACCGCCATCATATTTTTTTAATTTTTATTTTTTCTTAAATTGAAAAAATAATTTAAGGATTTGTTGTTGGTGTTTCTGCTATCTTAACCCAAGACAAACTTGACTCATCCCAATCAAAATAAAAACCTTCAACATTTTCTGGTTTCAAAACAGGTGATGTCCAGTTAAGAGTTTCATCTAAAACCCAAGATGGAAAAGGTTTATTTGGGTTATAAAAACCATTTTTAATTTCATCATAAACCATTCCTAGGGTAGCAGCATTTTTGCGAAATGACCCATCAGTTGAACATTCAATCCATTTGAGTGAAGATTGTCGCAACCTTCGGCAAATGTTTTCGCCAATAACTTCTTGAAAATTACCATCACTATCAAGACAATCATTTTCTGCAACAGCAACAACTGCTACCACAATATTGTTTTCCAATTCAGCAAAATGACGAACCGCTACCATGCGATTGTTCCTGATGCCGTAAAGGTGTAAATATGATAACCACCTGTTGTGGTCAAATTTGGGCTACCAGTTGTTGTCGGGGCTGTAGGAAAAGTATCAGGATACCTAAATACACAAACACCTGGCTGACCAGCAACCCCAGAAGGTGTTACTGCCCCTACGCCGCCTCTGCCATAAGTTCCTCCACCAGGCGTATTACCTGGAATTCGCCCAGGAACTTCACCGCCGCCACCGCCACCACCATAAGACTGCGGAAAAGTTGGGGCTGCTGCTCTAATCGTATTTGTTATTGCAGCACCACCTTGACCATAATTAGTTGGATATTGCCCACCAACTGCACCGCTTCCTCCTGCTCCTGCGCCACCGCCACCTTGAGCCGCTTCAGGGGAACTAGGACCAGTACCGCCAGCGCTATAAGTAGATGGGTTTCCTGTGTAGGCACCAGCAGCACCTCCAGGTCCTCCTGATGACGAACCGCCACCACCACCGTTTGCCGTAATTGTTGAAATTGTTGGTGCAGCAAAAGTTGATGGAGTCCCCGAACCGCCGATAGTAATTGTATATGTAACCCCGCTAGCAATAGGTGTTGCTGAGGCTACAGCACCACCTGGACCGCCGCCTGGGTTTGATGCAACCGAGGAGTACACGCCGCCAGCACCGCCACCACCGCCTGATTGTGATGGATTGCTTGGATAAAAAATATTATTACCGCCACCACCTGCACCACCGCCGCCAACCAAAAGCATTTCAATAGATGTTGGATTTTGTGGAACCTCATCACCTGTCGGCATCCATGCCGAAATTGCTGTACTAACTCTTGTGCGAGAACCAAATCTAGACATCGCTAAACCCTAAGCCGTTATACGATTAACATAACCTGCGATGTTAATAACATTTGCTGTCGCAGCAAACGCACGAACAATTAACGCTGTTGCGTTACCCTTGATGACAAGACCTGGGGATACGAGAACCAGACCTGATTCGGCAGCGATACTTAACTCAATCAAATCGTCAGGCGAAGAAACACCACCCCACTCAATCGTCAATTTCACCGATGACGCAGAACTGTTCACCGCATACAACCAAATCTCATCAAAAGTAGTAGCCGTAGTAGAACCCGTGTGAAGTGTTGTGCCAGCCGTAGCAGTAGCAGCGACCTTAATCATTCGCCCGTCTGTGCTACCTGATAATGCTATTTTGCTGAATGTTGCCATTTGTTATCTCCTATGTTAACCGAATATCTGTGAACCTAAAACTAATTGGTCGCTGTCACCAGCAACACCACTTGAAGGTGCTACTTGCCAAGATGGTGCTACACCTGCACCATTAGAGGTTAGCAGATAGGTTGCCGCACCAGCCGCTAAACGAGTAACAGTCGCATTACCTGTTCCGATAATAAGGTCGCCTGCTGTAGTTACTGTTGAAAGAGGAATTTTGCTTGAATCTACGGAAGTATCTACCGCAGTCCACGCCGAGCCTGTGTAGTAAAGAAATTCGTTGGTATCTTTCAGAAAGCAAAACATTCCCTCTGACAAAGTTGGTTCGCCTGCACCACCATAAGCGGCATCACGAGCCGCAGAATCGGCAAAAACAGCGATTACTTGGTCTTGAAGATAAGTATTTACTTGTGCCGCAGTGAGAACATCACCTGCTACAAATAATCTTGTTCCTGCACCAGCCATTTTTCTCCTATTAAATCCCTAAAGTGTTTGAGTCTAAGATACCAAATGTAACATTGTCAAGTCTCAAACTACCCTGTGCTGGTGATAGCGAGAATGTAACTGTATGTTCGGTGGTCGTGATTCGGTGAGAAATGCCTTCAATGATGCCATATTTTGACACTTCCAAAGGAGTTCCTGTGCTGAAATTACGCTTTACTTGAACCAAATCGTTTGGCTCTAATGCAAGCAATGTGTTTTGGTCTGCCGTTGAAAGACCTGAAAATGAAACTGTAACCGAATCAAAACGAAATTCGGGTCTTTGATATTTACCCAACAAAAATTCGGCAATCGCAAGCGCCTGAGTGTCATTTTCTAATATCAAATCGGATATGTTTAGAGAACGAGTCAAAAAGTCTGTTTGGCTAATTAAATCTTCCGCAACTTGAACCGTACCCCCTTCATTAGTTACTGTAACACGGTTGTAAAGATTCTCTGTTCCGAACTGTACGCCTACTTGCGTATATTTATATTGATTTGCAGAAGGAGTTTGGTCTGTAAATACTGGAATAGTTCCACTATATGCAGTTGTTCTCTTGCGAAACCTTAGTACGCCACTGCCATTTATGAATAGATACCCCTGTTCGCTTTGGTTTACCCTTTGTAGATAGTCAAGAGAAGAAGTTCCAAGCGCAACGGTATCATCGGCAAGTGTGCTATCTCCTGCTTCAAGTGAAGTGCTGATTGACACATCTGATAATTCAGGGAGTGCCAATACCGATAAAATTCTTTGGTCAGTTCTCTGTCCATTTGTAAATGTAAATTCATCAAGTTCAACCGAAGCAAAAATAGAAAAAGCATCAACACAAGTGGCAGTAACTTTTGATTCGGTTGGAACTGAGTAATCTATGTTCCAGTCGTCAATCCACCCTGTAAAAATATATGTGCTATTTGCACTAAAACGAACTGGTCTTCTCGGTTGAATTCCACCGTAATAAGTTCCTGAAGTGTTAGTTGGGTCATATGCTCTTGTATTGTTTCTTAAACTAAAAGCCAAAGTACCGCTATTGAATTGGTCAAGTTGGCGAGAGCGACCACGGGAAATAGAAATTTCCATTACATCTGCCGTTACATCAGCGTATGAGTTGCCACCAAGTTTTCCACTTGTAGTGCTATCTAGCAATCCAGTGTCAAGAACGAGAGCGTTGCCGAACGATGCACTTGTCGGAAATTCAATTTCTAATTTATACGAGTTTGCTAACGCTGTCACTTATGACCGCCATCGTTTACCATTTGACTTTTCGTAACGCTTAATTTGCTCAACTATTTGTGCGCCGATTGAAGTTCCATCTGCACCCATTCCTGCGCTAACACTAATGTTGTAGGTAGAACCACCCATAGAACCAAGTTTAGATAATGGAATTACTGCTTCTGCACCTGCTTCTCCAACTAATGCCAATGTTGGGGCTGTAACAATTCCACCCGTTGCCATAGGAGTTCCTATGCCCATAAAACCCATAGAATCCAAAAATGCTCTTTGTTCTTGCAAACTTCGCAAATAATCAACATCCGCTTGACTAATTGCGCTAGCGGTAGCCGTGTCAAACCCCTGACTTGCGTTAATGTTTGCTTTAACCGATTTGTCAAATTCTGCAATCAATTCCGCAGTTCTCTTTACTGCAGCAACTTCAAGAGTCGGTAATGTAGTCGGTAAGGTAGTCGGCGGAACATAAGTCGGTGGAACATACTGTGGTGTGCCTTGACCAGTTTCGGTAATTATGTCTGCAGTTTTTCTCGCTTCATCAGACAACATATCGTCTAGACCATCAATCCAGTCTTTAATTTGTTTGCCCGTCTTGCCAGCCAAAATCTTGTCAATGTTTTTGAGTTTATATTCAAGTGATGAAAGCATTGCTTCTGCAAGCAAAATACCAGTTTGGTCAAAGTAAGGAACTAATTCGTCACCCAAGTTCTTTGAAAGATTCTTTAACTCATCGTAAATTTCAACAGAACTTTGGATTGTGTTAGAACCCGACATTATCAGTGCATCGGCAATTTGAGAACCAGCATCAACACCTGCGTTAACAACATCTTCAAGTTGCTTGCCACGAAGACCCATGGATATAAGAGTTCTGATTTTGTCGGCAAATGCTTTTGATTTATTTGCTTGAAGGACTAATTCGTTTGCGATGAGCGAGCCAGTTTCGTTGCCAATTCGCTTCAGCGCTTGGGCTTCTGCATCCATTTCTTCTTTCAAAGTGTCTGCGAGTGTCTTTGCGAACTTCTTTGTTATTGATGCACCAGCGTCTTCAACCTCTTTAACAAATTTGTTCGTTTTGCTGATTGCATCTGCACCGCCTTTAAGCAATTCATTGCCAAGAGTCGTGCCTGCTTCCGTACCTGCATCCA
>Ga0214917_10006836_pt1 | contig 11728 bp, 7 predicted proteins | sample LL_1208_BB_MetaG_FD_177983 | JGI IMG/M metagenome (GOLD analysis project Ga0214917, IMG submission 177983) | Freshwater microbial communities from Lake Lanier, Atlanta, Georgia, United States - LL_1208_BB | ecosystem: Environmental > Aquatic > Freshwater > Lake | place: USA: Georgia | collected...
ATCCGGACCAATGCCCACCACAGCCGAATCGTCATCATTCAGGTCTTCCAAGCTTTCGAAATCATCTCCTGAATCACTCACAACCAGTTCTCTTTCGGGCTCCTCTTCTTTCTCCACAGGGCGAGCTTTCTTGCCTTCAGATTTTAGAGAGATTTTTGGTTCAAAGTCCGAGGGCTCAAATTCCGAAAAGCATTTGGGACAAGTAATCGGCATGCGCTCGAAATCGTAAAATTTGGTCTCGCACTTCAAGCAATTACGCTTCTGGCCCAAGCGGCCTGGTTCTATCGGGCCTAAAGGCAAACGTTTAGGGGCTGCGGTTTTTAAAGGGGCTGATTCTTTCTTGGCCGGAGCCGGCTTTTTAGAGGATGGTGCAGAACCCGGTTTGGTTTCTTTTTTTACGGGTACCGCTTTTTTGGATTCCTTTACCGGTTTCTTTTCTTTTCCGACTTGTTTAGGGGGAGATTTAATCTTTTTCTTGGGAATCGGTTTCTTAACGGCTGGTTTTTTTGATTTTTTAGCAGTTGCTTTGACTTTTGCTTTTGCCATGGACCTAATCCTTGCCAAGTTCTTCTTGTTAACTATTTGCGATAACACACTTTTTAGTGACACGGTAAAGAAGGCCTTTTAACGGCAATCCTAGACCCCGTCAAGCGTCCTCGAAGTTGCCTCAGTGAAAGGTGGTTAAGTCTCTAAACCTATTGAATCGTTCATCTATTTGTTGTTTTGAAATGCGTAATAGTTGATGGCAACCAAAATCCTCTACAATAAACGAGGCCATCACGCTCCCATAGACGACCGCTTGTCGAAGAGTTTTCTTGTCTGGCTTTGTCTGGCCGCTTGAAGCCAAATATCCCAAGAAGCCTCCAGCAAATGAGTCTCCGGCTCCAGTCGGATCTTTGACTTCACTTAAGGGAAGTCCAGGAAGACTGAAAGCTTCGTCACCGTTGAATAAGAGAGCTCCGTACTCACCTCTTTTAACTACAACCAAGGAGGGGCCCCAGTTTCGTATGATTTCTGTCGCCTTAACGACGTTATGCGTTTTAGTCAGTTGGCGAAGTTCCGCTTCATTGATGATTAAACAGTGAACTTTGGAAAGAACTTTAATCAAAGCATCTCTTTGACTCTCAATCCAGAAATTCATTGTATCCAAAGCTACAAACTGAGCTTTAGGAAGATTTAGAAGAACTTGTTCTTGCAATGAGGGGAGGATGTTTCCCAAAAAAAGAAAGGGGCTCTCCTGATAACTGGTTGGGACTTTGGGAGAGAAATGTTCAAACACATTAAGGTGTGTTTCCAAAGTCTTTGCTTCATGCAAATCATACCCATAACTTCCCGACCAATGAAAAGTTTTCCCTGGGGAAATGGTGACTCCCGTGAGATCTATGTTCCTGGATTTTAAATGCTCCAAGTGTTCCTTGGGATAATCTTCTCCAACAACACTGATGCACTTGACCGGGGTGAAGTAGCTCGCACTGATAGAAAAATGATTGGCTGATCCACCCAGGATCTTTCCTACACGGCCGAAAGGAGTTTCAATGCTATCAAAAGCGAGAGAGCCAACAGCAACGATAGAACTCACAATAAAAATCCCCCTTACTATTCAGGAAGTGCAAATTGGAAAAACAGCATTCTGCCTTTCCTTTTTACTTCCAAATAAACATGTTTGGAACTTTTTAAAGCCTTTTTGTAAGCAGCAACTGAATTGATGTTTTGTCGATTCACTCGAACAATGACATCTCCCACTTCCAACCCCAACATGCTTTCAGCAAGGGAACCAGGCTCCAACCCCTTAATGACAACCTCTTTGCCTTTCATCCCTAAAACCAACCCTATGCGGTCGGGTTCCTGCTCATTCTCTGTTTTGTCTTCAGGAGCCGCACCTTGTTCCTCGGGCAGCGTTCCCACTTTTACGGTGATTGAACGGGATTTTTTATCAGCATAGCCCATCACTTTTAACTTAACGGTTTGGCCCGGCTTGAAATCTCCTATTCTTCTCTGCAGCTCGGTCACTTCTTTAACCTGTTTTCCATCCACTTCTAAAACCACATCGCCAGCTTGAAGTCCTGCCGTAGCTGCTGGGCTGCCTTCAATCACTTCATGGATGCCAACCCCTTGCTTGAGTCCCAGATCTTTTGCCAGTTCCGGATCCAAAGGTTGAATATAAACCCCAAGCCACCCACGAACTATTTTTCCTTCTTTCATGAGCCGGGAGACAATGTCCTTAGCGAGGTTTGCCGGGATGGCAAAGCCAATTCCCATGTAGCCTCCGCTTCTGCTGTAAATGGCTGTGTTCACCCCAATGATATTTCCATCAATATCACACAGGGGTCCACCTGAGTTTCCCGGATTGATGGCCGCATCGGTTTGAATCATATCCGCTCTAAAATCATTCCCAAGACCTACTTGATTTCGCCCCTTGGCACTAATGATGCCCACGGTGACTGATTGATCCAAAGCAAAAGGACTTCCAATGGCGATCGCCCAATCTCCTACTTCTGCCGATTCGGAGTCACCCCATGCTGCAAAGGGAAGATCTTTGGCCCCCTCGATTTTTAGTACCGCCAGATCAGTCTTAGGATCCGTTCCAATGATTTTTGCTTTCATTTCAGTGTTGTCGGAACCGATTCGAACCATGATCTCTGTTCCGCCATCAATAACGTGGTTATTGGTTACTACGGTCCCATTTTTATCAATGATGATTCCAGAACCAAGGCTGGTTTGAGGACCCGGCTCAGGCATCATATGAGGCGCACCAAAGCGTTCGAAAAAATCCCAGAAAGGATCCCGAGGTAAACCATTTTCCTCGTCTTCTGGTCCAGGGCCAGGACTCGGACGGCGTCGACCCGGTCTACCCATTTTAGGTTTTTTTACTCCGCGAGTTGCTTTTATATTAACTACGGCGGGCCCCACTTTTTTTGCAACAGATCGAAAACTCTCTGAGGTTTTCTTGAGAGCCGTGGTCCCAGCATCATGATTATTGGAATCCGAACGGGTTTCTGCCAAAGCAGGGTTATCTAGAGGCGCTTGCTCTGCCGATTTTTTTGAATCTGCAACTTGATAAAGGTACTGGGCTCCAGCGTAAACACCCACACTTGTCAGAGCGGCTACTACTCCCAGAAGTAGGTAAAGGCCCAAGCTTTTAACACGAAATCGGGATTTTTCTTCAGACATTGAGTGGTCTCCTTACTTGGAAGCAACTTTTTTCGCGGCGGCCTTTCGCAGAAAATCCAAATCCCCTTTGGAATTAATGCTTATTTCCACGGTGTCACCCGAATGGAACTCCCCTTCCAATAGACGCATTGACAAGGGATTTAGTATCAAATCCGTGATCAATCTTTTTAAAGGGCGCGCTCCATAAACGGGATCGTAGCCTCTTTCAGCCAACAATTCCTTTGCTTTACGGTCCACAACCATACTGAGATTTTTAGCCTCAAGCAACTTTTTTACCTGGTCCAATTGAATGTCGACTATTTGCGTTAACTGTTCTTTTTCCAGATGGTGGAAAACAATCAAGTCGTCCAAACGGTTGAGAAGTTCCGGTCTAAAATGTTTTCGGACTTCAGCCATCACCAATTCTTTCGCTTTGTCAGGCTTTGACGTTTCCAAAAGGTACTGGCTTCCCAAGTTCGAAGTCAGGATGATCATGGTGTTTTTGAAATTAACTTGGGTCCCCTGACCAGAAGTCAAAATTCCATCATCCAGCACTTGGAGCAAAATGTTGAAAACATCTGGATGCGCTTTTTCGACCTCATCGAACAAAATCACAGAGTAGGGGCGTCGCCGGACGGCTTCCGTTAGAACTCCCCCTTCTTCGTAACCAACGTACCCCGGAGGCGCACCCACGAGGCGGGAAACAGAATGTTTCTCCATGAACTCCGTCATATCAATCCGAACCATATTGCTTTCGTCATCAAACAAGAATTCAGCCAGGGCCTTTGCTGTCTCCGTTTTTCCAACTCCAGTGGGTCCCAAGAACAGAAAACTACCGATAGGTTTTTTGGGATCGTGAAGGCCGGCATAACTCCTTCGGACCGCGCTACTGACTGCTTTGACAGCTTCCTCTTGCCCCACCACCCGCTTTCGGAGTTCTTCTTCCATTCGAAGCAGTTTTTCTTTTTCGCTTTCGAGCATCTTTGAAACCGGAATGCCAGTCCACTTTGCAACCACTTCCGCTATGTCTTCTTCATCCACTTCTTCTTTCAACATTCTTTTCTCATGGCTCATTTTATTGAGCTCTTCAGTGGTTTTCTCCAAACGCTTCTGCAGATCGCCCAAAACGCCATACTTTAGTTCTGCTGCTTTTCCGAGATTGCCTTCCCGTTCTGCACGTTCAGTTTGAAGCTTTGTGTTTTCGATTTGCTCTTTGAGTTGGGAAGCCTGAGCAATCAATTCCTTCTCGGCATTCCACTGCTTTTTCATTTTGGCAACAGACGCATTGAGTTCTTGGATATCCGTTTCGATTTCCTTTCTTCGGGTCTCTGCTTCTGAGGAGGTTTCTTTTTTCAGTGCCTCTCGTTCGACTCCGAGTTGAACGACTTTTCGCTCCACTTCGTCGATTTCAGTAGGAAGGCTATCGATCTCTATTCTGAGTTTCGAAGCCGCCTCGTCAATCAGATCAATGGCTTTGTCTGGTAACTGACGGTTGGTAATGTAACGGTCGGACAACTTTGCCGCAGCCATGATGGCGCTATCGGTAATCCGAATACCATGATGGACTTCGTACTTCTCTTTAAGTCCACGCAAAATTGAAACGGTATTTTCTACAGAGGGTTCCCCGACATAAACCTGTTGAAAGCGTCTCTCAAGAGCTGAGTCTTTTTCGATATACTGTCGATATTCGTCGAGAGTGGTGGCACCTACGCAGCGTAATTCCCCACGAGCCAACTGGGGTTTGAGCATGTTGGAAGCATCCATACTCCCTTCCGCTTTTCCCGCCCCCACCACCGTGTGGAGTTCATCAATGAAAAGAATGATGTTTCCTTGGGCGGCAGTTACTTCTTTGAGAACAGCTTTCAATCGGTCTTCAAATTCGCCTCGAAACTTGGCTCCCGCAATGAGGGAACCTATATCGAGAGCTAAGAGCCTTTTGCCCTTGAGGCTCTCGGGGACATCTCCTGCTACGATTCTCTGGGCCAAACCTTCAACAATGGCTGTCTTGCCAACGCCAGGTTCTCCGATGAGAACGGGGTTGTTTTTTGTTCTTCTGGACAAAACTTGAATCACTCTGCGAATTTCGCTGTCCCGCCCGATCACAGGATCCAAACGGCCGTTGGACGCAGATTGAGTCAGATCTCGACAGTATTTTTCCAGCGCGTTGTATTTTTCCTCTGGATTTTGATCAGTGACCCGTTGGCTTCCCCGGATTTTCTTCAAAGCATCCAGAAAGGCCTGTTTATTGACTCGATTCTTGGTCAAGAGAGCGGCCACAGGCCCTTCTTTTAGAGAAAAGAGGGCTAAAAAGAGGTGTTCCGTGCTGATAAAATCATCTCTTAAACCCTTTGATTCCTCTTCCGACTGCACCAAAACTTTATTGAGGGTTGGCGATAGATAAGTTTGAACATTGCCATGAACCTGTGGTTTTTTCTCAAGCTCTTGCTCAACCTCTTTAAGTAACAGAGCGGGAAGTTTAGCTTGAAGTTTGGATAAGGTTTCAGAAACCAAACTGTCTTCTTGATTTAAGAGAGTGAAAAGTAAGTGTTCGGGATCAACTGTTTGATGGCTTTTTTTGACCGCTAAGCTTTGAGCATCCACAACTGCTTCTTGCGCTTTTACAGTGAACTGATTTAGGTTCATTCTTTAATTCCTCCCACATCGGCGAGTTTAATAAATAGTATGGAACTTGATAGTGGAAAGTCAAAGTAACAATCTGGAAAATACAAGTATTTTCAGTTTCTTAGACATTAAAAAGAAAGTCCGAGATTACCCCTTTAGTCGGTTTTTAGTGAAGTATAAACGCCCCTACTGGAAAGGGTTCTTGTGGCTTCTCTTCGTGGATCTTCTGAACATCGTCCAGCCTTTATTGGTGAAAAGCGCTATGGACGCTTTGGTACCCCGAGCCATGAAAACAGTTGTCTGGTCAGCCATTGCCTATCTGCTTGCCATGGTTTTGCAGTCGATTGGGCGTTACTGGTGGCGGGTTTATTTGATCGGAACTGCGAATTACGTCGCTTCGGATCTGAGAAAAGAGTTTTATGAACAACTGCAGAAAATACCCCTGATCCGTTATTACCGGTTCAAGACGGGCGATTTGATGTCTCGAGCCACAAACGATATCGAATCCATCCGGATGGCGTTGGGGCCAGGCATTCTGGTGGCTTTGGACGCAGTGATTATGTTCCTGATGTTGGTTCCGGCCATGCTCTGGCTAAGCTGGAAGCTAACCCTTCTGACCTTTGCTTTTTATCCTTTGGTTCCGCTTTTAACTGCCAAAATCGGGAATAAAGTTGATTTCTATTTTGAAAAAATGCAGACGCGACTTTCCCAGATGAGTGCCTATGCTCAGGAGATTTTCTCCGGTATTCGGCTGATTAAAGCACTGGTTTTAGAGAACCACTCGGACCAGCGTTTTAGAAAACTCAGTTCAGACTTCGTCAAAGAGGGGCAAAGTTTGGCCCGGTTTGAGTCTGTATTTTCTCCTTCTCTGGGGCTCTTAACTCAAATGGGGACGTTTTTTATTCTTTTCTTTGGAGGAAAAGATGTCATTAACGGCGCCATTTCGGTGGGTACTTTCATTGCGTTTCAAAGATTTGTCGTTCAATTATCTTGGCCAATGGAAGCCATTGGGTGGTCTGTCACCATGACTCGGGAAGCGAAAGCCGCTGAGCGAAGGATCGAACAACTTCTTCATGAGCCCGTTATTGAAAATATTTATCCTGCCGGTGCCCGCTTGTCCGGAAAAATCGAATTGGAAATCAAGCAGCTCCAATTTCAGTTTGGAGACCAAAACGACAAGGGCTTTTCCCTCCAATTGGACGGGCTCCAGCTTGTCTCGGGACAAAAAGTTGGTTTGGTAGGAGCCGTGGGGAGTGGAAAGACCACTCTGTTTAATTTACTCCTAAGACTTTACGAGCCCCCTCCCGCCTCTATTTTTTTCAAGGGTCAGGACATTAAGAGTATTTCGTTGAGTGAACTGCGGCAACGGTTGGGAAATGTAGAACAACAAGTAACTCTTTTTGGAGAGACCGTTGAAACCAACTTGGGGATGGGACTTCCTGAAAAGCCAGGACTCGAAGAAATTCACCAGAGTCTTGAAGTCGCTGGGGTGTGGGATGAAGTAAAAGCTCTTCGAGATGGGATTCACACTTTTGTGGGTGAAAAAGGGGTCACTCTTTCAGGGGGGCAACGCCAGAGAATTGCTTTGGCCAGAGCTCTTGTGAGAAGGCCCGAGCTTCTTCTTCTGGATGATTGTTTCTCTGCTGTGGATGTAGAGCGCGAGCAGGAAATCATAGGAAAGTTTTTTGAAGCTTTTCCCCGATTGACCATCTTATTTGCGTCTCACCGATTGTCGATCATGCCGAGAATGGATGTGATTTGGGTTCTCGATAAGGGGAGGGTGGTCTCCCAAGGACCGCATTCAAGCTTGATTCGTACGTGTACTTTGTACCGCTCCCTGTGGCAAGAAAGTGAAAAAGAAGTTGAGCGAGAACGTCTTGAAAGTGGGGAGCCTCTCGTATGATTTTCTTTAGGCGCTTGGAACCGGTTCGCAAACTATGGATCCAAATCAAGGAATTCCGTTGGAGGTTGCTTGCCGGCATTTGTCTCATTGGGGTGACGACAGGCCTGGACCTGGTTGGCCCAATTCTGATTGGAAAAGTAGCGGACATCGTGTTGGCCAGCCCCCCTGATGTTTCCCGCTTAGTGCGGGTCTGCAGCTGGTTTCTAGCGGTGATTCTGCTAAAAGCTGCCAGCGAAATGTCCCAAGCATTTGTTATTCAGACCACCGGGCTTTTGATTACTCAGAAACTCAGGGTGGAAGTCTTTAGCCGAATGGCCCGTTTTCCCATGTCTTATTATGATGAACACTCCAGTGGGAGATTGATCACTCGAGTTATTAATGATGTGAGGTCACTGAGTGAGTTGTTTACTGCATCGATGTCCGTTTTGGCTCTGGATGTGATGGTGATTGTGGGGACCGTGATTGCGATGGTCGTTATCGATTGGCAGTTAGCTCTCTTGGTTTTGCTGACGTTTCCTGTAGTCCTATGGGCCATCTTTTTCTTTGGAGAAAAGCTCGCTGAAGCCTATCGAGAGGCAAGGTCAAAGCTTTCTCAAATCAACAGTTTTCTTGGGGAAAATGTTTCGGCCATGGCCACCATTCATCGATTGGGGGCTCAAGAAACCCGGCGTTGTTCTTTTGATGGGATTGTGGACAGCCATCAAGGGGCTCTGATGAAATCCATCCGAGCTTACGCTCAAGTTCAGCCTTGGGCGAACGTTCTGAATGGAATTGCGATGGCAACTCTGCTTGGCGTGGGGGGAGCTTGGGTGATTCAAGGAAAAATAAAAGTAGGTATCTTGGTTGCTTTTCTCGCATATATCCGAAACCTTTTTCAGCCCATTCGCGATCTGGTGGAGAAATACAACGTGGTTCTCTCTGCTTTTGTATCCGCAGAAAGAGTGGCTGGTGTTTTTGATGAACCCATTGAAGAGGATCACGGCCTGACCTCACCAAAAGTAGACAGGCCCTGTGGAGTTACGTTCCAAGATGTGAGCTTTTGTTATGGAAATCGCACCGAAAAAGCCCTTCAGAATATTTCTTTTAAGCTACAGCCAGGAAAGACGCTGGCAATTGTGGGGGCGACCGGAAGCGGGAAGTCCACACTAGCGAAATTACTTCTACGTTTTTACGAGCCATCAGAGGGAAAGATTTTGTTAGGCAATGTTCCGGTGAACGAGTGGCCACGCAATATCCTGCGACAGCATGTTGGGTTTATTCCCCAAGATGTTTATTTGTTTGAGGGGACGGTGCGAGAGAATTTAAGTCTGGCAAACCAGTCTCTGGCAGATTCGTTTCTTGTTGAGCAGTGTCGAAAAGCACAGGTCTGGGACTTTATTGAGAGACGGGGAGGACTTGATCTCGTGATCAACGAGGGGGGACAAAATCTTTCCCTGGGTGAAAAACAGTTGCTGTCGTTTGCGAGAGTTTTTGTTCTTAATCCAGAAGTATTAGTAATGGATGAAGCGACTGCAAGTCTGGATAATGCCAGCGAAGCCCGATTGATGGTTGCAATTCGCGAGCTCTTGAAAGGCCGTACGGCACTCATCATTGCCCATCGGTTATCTACGATCGAAACGTGTGACCAAGTTATCGTTCTGGAAAAAGGACAGTTGAAAGAACAAGGAAACATCGCCGAGCTCAGAAAACACCAAGGAATCTTTGAGAAATTCTATCGAGTCTACCAGCAGGCGTCGGAAAGAAGCTTGTAATGTCGATGGGTTAGGGTTAAAAATCCAAGTAATGAAAGCTCAAGTCTCAATAGTCATGGGGTCCGATTCTGACTGGAAGACACTGGTTTGGGCTTCCAAAACTCTGGACGATTTGGACATTCCACATGATGTTCGAGTGGTATCGGCGCACCGAACGCCCGATTTTCTCTTTCAGTATTCGGAAGAGCTGGAACAATCTGGAATCAAAGTTGTAATTGCAGGGGCTGGGGGCGCTGCTCATTTGCCCGGGATGTTGGCGTCTAAAACCTCTGTGCCTGTTTTGGGTGTGCCCATAGAAACGAGAACGTTGAAAGGTTTGGATTCTTTGTTGTCTATCAATCAAATGCCCAAGGGGATTCCGGTTGGTACTTTAGCCATTGGTGAAACAGGGGCTGTGAACGCAGCGCTGCTGGCTGCTGCGATTTTGGGGTTGGAGAGTCCTAAAATCAAAAAAGCTCTTCTTGGATTCCGAAAAAAACAAACTAAACGAGTGTTGTCACTGGGATCGCCCAGAAAGAAAAAAAACAAATGAAACTTGGGATTCTGGGTGGGGGGCAATTGGCAAGAATGATGGTTCTTGCGAGTGCCCGTCTGGAGTGCCGTCCAGTTGTTTATACTCCTCCCGGGGATAATTGCGTTGATGGGCTTTGCCCGATTACTCAAAAGGCATTTGAAGACGAGCAAGCACTCAGGGATTTCATTTTATCTTGTGATCGAGTCACTTATGAGTGGGAAAACATTCCCGTTTCAAAACTGAAACGAGCCCTTGAGGGTGTCCCCGAGCGATTGTTCCCAAGAATCGAAACCCTCGAAATCATGGCCGACCGGAACTCGCAAAAGACATTTTTCAAAAATCATGATCTGCCCACAGCCCCTTTCTGTTCGATCGGGAAAGCCTTGGAGTTGGAGCAGGCTGTTTTGTCCATGGGTTTTCCCGGGATTCTTAAGACTCAACGAGAAGGGTATGATGGCAAGGGACAAAAAAGAGTTCGAAATCGTGAGGATATTATCGGTGCCTGGGAAGAACTCGGTTCGGTCCCTCTGATTTTCGAAAGGTTCATTGATTTTCAGCGGGAGCTGTCACTCGTAGCTTGTCGGAGTAGAGCCGGAGAAATGCGGTTTTATCCCTTGGTGGAAAACTTGCATGTGAACGGTATTTTGAGACGGACTCTGGCTCCAGCACCGGTCTTGTCGCAAAAATTGATTGAGACGGCACAGACTTATGCTTTTCGAATCGGTGAGCTGCTTGATTATGTGGGAGTGATGGCTTTGGAGCTGTTTCAATGCGGCAATAAACTGCTCATCAATGAAATGGCTAGTCGAGTGCACAATACCGGGCATTGGACCTTGGACGGGGCGGTCACCAGCCAATTTGAAAACCACTTGAGAGCGGGATTGGACTTGCCGTTGGGTGACACGCAAATCAGAAAGCCAACAGCCATGCTAAATTTGATTGGTGAAATCCCTGCTTTGGATTTTGTAAAAGAACAAGTGCCGGGCCTCTCCATTCACTTGTATGGCAAAAAAGCACGTCCCAATCGGAAGCTGGGCCATCTGAACCTGACAGCTGAGTCGGTCCAAGACTTGGAAAAGAAGCTGAACCAAGTTCAACCCATCCTGGGACTTTAGGTTCGAACCGCCCAAAACAAGCGATCCAATCCCACGGCGACCCCTGAGCAGGGAGGAAGGGTCTTTAAAGCTTCTGCCAATCGGTGGGGAAAAGGGTGCGGAGTTTTTCCCAGTTTGATTCTTTCGGTCGATTCAAATTCATACCGCTTCTTTAGAAGATCAATGGAAAGAAGTTCGGTTGCGCCATTGCAGAGTTCCATCCCTCTCCAAAAGATTTCAAAACGTTCCCCCCAAAAAGCTCCTTTGGGTTGGGACAAAGTTGAGACGCTGGCCGGGTAGTCATATAAACAAATTGCTTTTTCAACGGGGAGAGAGGGCTCAATTTTTTCGATCATGATTCTGAAAAAAACATCTTCCCAGGAATCAGATTCCGATAAACTGGAAATGCCGATTTCGCGAGCCTTCTTGAGAAGATCGGTCGATGAGGGAAAGTGTTCCAATCGGATTCCTGTGAGTTCCTTAAAAATGTCATCGATAGACCATTCTTCAAAGTCTACTTTGTAAGGGGTCAAAGCCTCAACAAGGTGTTTCATGTCCTTTCGAGTGTCTTGGTAAGTGCAGTGAGGCCTGTAAAATTCCAGCATGGTAAATTCTTTGAAATGGATTGATGTGTCGGGATCGTCTCGAAAGCATTTACAGATCTGAAAAATGGGAACCGGGTGAGAGGCTAGTA
>Ga0214917_10006839_pt1 | contig 11724 bp, 14 predicted proteins | sample LL_1208_BB_MetaG_FD_177983 | JGI IMG/M metagenome (GOLD analysis project Ga0214917, IMG submission 177983) | Freshwater microbial communities from Lake Lanier, Atlanta, Georgia, United States - LL_1208_BB | ecosystem: Environmental > Aquatic > Freshwater > Lake | place: USA: Georgia | collected...
GGCGCGGTCCGCCCGCAGCCGGTCGACGTGCTGGGCCGCCTTGCGCTGGTCCTCGTTCCATTTCTCCCACGCCGCGAGGTATTTCTCCGCTTCGCCCGCGCTCCCGCCTATCTTGTGCAAGAAATCTCGAACGTCTTCGATTCCCTTCACGGATTTGAGCGCGTCCCCGCTGAACTCCTCCAGCTGTCTGGGAACCTCTAGCGCGCCCGCCATCTCGAGTGAGTCGCGGAGGTTGCCGCCGATACCTGCGAGCGCGCGGAACGAATCCTCCATTTTGTCCGCACGGAGGCGCCCGTAATCGACCTTGACTGGGGCGGCCTTTGCCACCTTCTCCGCCTTTTCCTTCTCCGCTGAGAGCGTGATGGGAACCTTCGCCGCGGCTGGCAATCTGAAGCCGCTGAACACCGCGCCGACTTTCTTCGTCACGTCATCGGCAATCTTCGACAGCCCCTGGCCGGAGAACTCAAGAGCCGTTCCTAGCCCCGAGCCAAGAACCTTGACGCCGTCGATGGCGGCAGTCCCAATCGCCAGAGCTCCGTCAAGCATTCCCTCACGCGCCACGTCGGTCAACTGAAGCGCGGCCTTCTCGAGTCCGTTGACGTCAAAGAGCGCATCCATCCCAAGCGCGCGAGCCATTGTCGCGGCGCCTTGGATCATCTGCTTCACAAGCCAGGTATATTTATCTGCAATAAAGTCGAAAATCTTGCGATAGGTGGAGCCGTACCAAGACGCCACCTCCATCAGAAACTTCCCAACCTCGCGGGCCTTCTCGGAAATCCATCCCCAGACGGCCGCGAACTTCTCCTGAATGCCTCCAAGGTTTTCCGCCCATGCTTGGCGAACAAATCCCGCAACAAACACGAACGCCGCGATGCTTGCGACCAGCGGCAGGAAGCCAATACCAAGCGCGGCGAGCGCCCCCTGGACCCAGACGACCGCAGTCCCAAGGCCTGACATCGCCGTCCCAGCGAAGGAGATGGCGCTAGCCCCGAGCTTGAATGCAGGCTCTAGCTTTACCGCGGCCATACCTAGAGCGGACACCGCCATCGCTCCCTGAAGGAATGAGACTAGAATCTCCTTCTGTGCGGGCGTCATCTGTTGAAACGCAGTAATGAGACGGCCTACAAAGTCCGTCATCTGCTGCAATACCGGCATCGCCGCCTGCGCTATCTCGGAGGCCAGCGCAACCGACTGTGTCTTCAAGTCCTCGAGCTGCTTCTTTACCTCGAGATTCTTCGCGTCCTTGGATGACGCCGCAGCAAAGACGGCCGCCATTGCGGCGACGACGACGTTTGACATCTCGCTCGCGTCTTTGCCGAGCGATTTCATCTGCCGGCCGAACCTCTCGACTTGCTTCGCTGCGCCGTCGAGTTGTTTCTGGAGCTTCTGCGTGTTTGCAGTCAACGAAACGTATAGGTCGCCAACCTTAAGAGCCATTGCCTATCTCCGTTTCGTCTTTGCCTGCGCACGGGCCTTGTCCATCTCCTTCTTCTCGCGCGCCGCCTTTTGCTCGAGCCATGCCGCCCACACATGCAGCTCGTCCACACTCATCCGCGCCGCCAACTCACCGACCGTCATGCCTCCCAGCGTGTGCGCCAGGTAGAACAGGAGGTCCGTCTCAGGCTGCGCTGCTGCTTTTGCGGGCGTCCTCCTGGTCCACGTTGACGAGCGCCAGAGCCGCCGTCGCCAGTTCGTCAAACCACCCGCCCGCAGGCAGCTCCAGAAGGGCCGCCTCGTCCGCAGGCTCAAAGGCCTTGGCGCCCGTCTCGACGTCCCAGGCGCACGCCATGACGGCCGCAACCTGGAGGCGTCCGAGGTCCACCGTGCCCTTGCCGTCGCCTGAAACGCCGGCCGCCTTCAAGATGGCCGAGCGTCCTGCGACGGACGGCTGGCGCAACTCCACTTCCAGCGCGCCGCCGTCAACGTCCAGCGTCATGCGCTGGCTGCGGAACTTGGTGGTCGAAAGCAATGCCCCGCGCAGCTTCCCCATTAGACACCCCATCCGAAGGACACGGACTCGCCAGAGGCGGCAGTCTTGGCCGTGCCGTTCAAAGAGACGGACAACTCAACAAGCCCCTCGCCCGTGCCCTTTTCCTCATAGGACTCCACCAATGCCCAGCCGCGGAACAGATAGCCGCCGAGCCCCACCTCCACCAGCACCGGCAAGCCGGCGTCATAGATGCCGGCCACGGTGACAGTCCCGGCGCCGCCGTCGTTGTCCGAAAGCGCGGACTGCAGGGCCGTGACGCTGGCCGTGTAGTCTTTGAGCGTCTGCGTCTTAAGCGCCACGCCGGCAGCGTCCAGCGTTGTCGAGTCGGCCAGCGTGCCTTGAACGGAGATGCTGAACTCGCGCACCTCCGCGACGGGCATGGTGGGAAGGTAGGCACCTGAGATGGTGACAGGCCCCGTCACCGTATAGCCGGCCGCGAACGTCACCAGGCCGAACAAATGGTCCACCGTCCTGTTGTTCGAGGCGACGGAGACGCCGTTGTCCAGCACTGTCACAGACGCGGATGGGTCCAGCACCCGCCGCGCCGAACTGGTGACGCGGTAAGTCTTGCCGGACACCAGGGACATGGCCTCGCCGGACATGGCCACGGCCGTCCCGGCTACCTTCACCGAGGCTGCATGCGCGGCAATGGCCATTGCTAGACCGCCGACTTCGCGCCGTTCAACTGCAGTGAGGCCGAGAACTCAGCTTTCCCGTCAACGCCGCCCTTGACCTCGTAGCTCTCCACAATGCACGGGTAGTTGTAGCCCTTGCTCCCCGCCGAGGCGCTGGGGTCCCACTGGACCGTCAGGTAGATGGTTGCGCCCGTGTCGAAGCTGGAGCGGATGAGCGCCTGGGGCGCGTCCGCGCTCTCCAGGTCGCCGGACAGGCTGAACGAGCCGTCCTCGAGGCCTGCCAGCTTCAGCTTGACGCCGGCCGAGTCCTTAAAATCGGTCACGTCCAGCATCGTCTTGGAGGACGAGGCGGAAAAGTCGTTGAGGCCCTTCACCTCGTCCGAGCTGGTGGCCGTGGCCGAGGTGGCCTTGACGTAGATTTTTGCGAGATGCGCTGCAATAGCCATGACGTGTCTCCTGTTACTCCTGCTCGAGGCGCTTGAGCGCCTTTGACATTGCCGCGCCCACCTTCTTGGCAAGCGCACCGCCGCGCCCGTCTGCTGCGCGCTCAAGAAACTTGGGAGGCTCGCCGGTCCGCCCGAACTTGTCCTCGACGCCGCGGAAGCCGAAGAAGCCCTCATGCGCGAACGCCGCATGTGGAGCATCGTAGCCAACCGCCACGGTGACGCTGCGGCCGTCGTCTGACAGCTCGGCATTACTCACAAACCCAGAGCCAGCCAGCTCTCCAGATTGAGCCGGCACCGACGCGCTCGACTTTGAAAGGATGTCGTAGGCCTCAGCGCGCAGTGTGGGGCCGCATGCCGACAGCACTTTCGGCGACAGCTTGACGAGCCGCCGCCGCAGATGCTCTAGCCCCTCAATCTGGACGAATGCCTCGGCCATTCCCCTACCTAAATGGGGGCGCGTTTTCGGTGTGGCGCGAAAGACAAGGGGCGCCCCGTTGCCAGGGCGCCCCAAGTCACGGCGTCAGCCTCCGACGACTAGGCCTTCTGGCCCATGTCCTGGATGCAGACGTGGAGGCGGTTGGCCGTCAGAGCGTAACCGAGCCGGATGACGCGGTCACCGCTCTGGAGGTCGCCGTACACGACTGGAGAGCCCGTCGAGCCCAGGTAGTACGGCTCGCCCGGGGTCAGGCCGGACATGCCGACCGAAATCCACCCGCTGGTCGTAACAGTGGGATTCACGCCGCCGTAATGAGCGATGCCCACCACGCGGGCAGTCGACGAGTTTGAACACGAAGCCGTGGCAAACGCTCCCGCGGAAGTGAGATATGCGGCCTTGCCGACGCTCACGCCCGCTCCGGTCACGAGCGAGGCCTGCGTCACGCGCCCGTGCGAGTGATATCCGTCGCCCGCCCCAGCGCCGCCGCTGTCGCCGGTCATCGCATTGAGCGAGAGGGCGCTGACGGAGGTGTTGGTTGCAGTGCCATTGATCTTGAACTGCAGGGGCAGGCCGACCACATCCAGGCCAGAGGCCGACTTGCTGAGACGGTCAGCTGAAGCGAGCTTCAACTCAAGGCCGCCGTTCGTCGCATCGAACTCCATGCCCGCGTCGGACTCCAGCTTGATGGCGAGATCGCCGCCGGAGAACTCGAGTCCCTTGCCGTTGGCAAGGTCCACGCGCACGCCGTCGCCACTCACCGACAGGCCGTAGGCGGTTTGCACCTTCGCCGCCACAGCGTCGGCCGTAATCTGGATGCCGTCGCCCACGTTGACGGACAGCTCGTTACCGACCTTGGCAAGCCCATCGCCGGCCGTCACCTGGCCCAGCCCGGAGAACTGCACAAACGTCAGCTCCGTGGTGCCCAGAGTAATGCTGTTGTTGGTGATGAGGACCCACGTCGAGTCGTGATTGGTCGTGCCCTCCTCCACGAACACGCTCATCCCGTCCTTGACCTCAGAGTCGCTGTCCGCATCAGAGGCCCGCGCCCACGCGCCCGCCGCCACGACATAAATGCCGTTCGCGGAGGCCGCAGTCTGGCCGGCCACGAGGACACGCATGCCCGCAGTCAGAGCCACGCCGTCCACCGTCTGCGTGCCGCTCAGAGTGATGTTGCTGGTGGCAATGGCCTTCACAGGGGCCTTCACGGAGAAGCCGGCCTGCAGGCTGTCCGCGTAGGCCTGCAGCTGCGACACGACCTGCGCGTCCGCCGCCTGGTAGGCGCTGGTGATGGTCTGCGAGAGGCTGGTGTCGGCCGCCGCGTAATCAATGGCAAGCTGATTGTCCGCCGCAATGCGGGCGGTCTGCTCCGCGTTGAGGTTGCTGGTCAGCGTAGAGTCAGCAGCAGCCCGAGCAATCTCCTCCGCATCAATCTCGCCCTGAAGCGCCGTGTCCGCAGCTGCGCGGTCCTGCGCCTCCTGAGAGATGGCCGCAAGGGCGCCGTTGATGGCGTTGGTGCGCGCCGTCACCTCCGCGTCGATGGCGTCCTGCAGGTCGGCGTCTTCATTGGCCCGCGTCTGCGCCTCGTTCTGGATGGCCGTGGTCAGCGCGCTGACAGCCTGCGCCCGCGCGGTCTCCTCGGCGTCGATTTCAGTCTGCAGGGCGGCATCAGCCTGAGTGCGAGCGGAAGCCTCGTTGCTGATGGCGGTCTGCAGGTCGCTCACAGCCTGCGCCCGCGCCGCGGCCTCAGTCGACAGCCCGCTGTCAACGTAGGCCTTGCGGGCCGCGCTGTTCGCGCCGACCGGGGCGCCCAGGTTGGCAATGTCCGCGCCGCCCACGTCGAGCGCCACGCCGGACACGCCAGAGAGAGTCACCTTGCCGAGCGAAAGCTCGTCGTTTGCCGCCTGCTCCTGGCTGTAGCCCTCAGTGCCGTTGAAGAAAATGAACTTGCGAATAGCCATTGCGTGTCACCCGATGGGTAAGAGGCCGCCCAGGCCAACCCCGGGCGGATGCCGCTTTGTCGTCTTAGGCCTGCTTGTGGAGTGCGCCCGTCACATCATCGAAGGAATAGTCCTTGAGGACGATTCCGAGGCGATCTTCAACTGCCTTGACGGTGGCTTGATACTGCTTCTGAGCCTCGGCGGATTTCTGTGCAACCGCACGAGCCTCAGTTGTCATTTTACCAAGCTTCCCCTCGGGGTCAATCTTGCGAAGGTAGGCGTCCCGCTGCTGGTTTCTTACGTGGGACTCAGCCGCCCATCGCACAGTCTCAGACTCATAGAGCCGCAAATGGAGCCGCTCCTCCGTCGTCAGCGCCAGCACGCGCACCGGCTCGGGCGTCTTGCCCTTGCCCTTGCCCTTTACCGCCGGCTGCTTCGCTGCGACCTTGTCAGACGCCTTCGTTGCCGTCTTCGTCTTAGCCTTGCTTGCCATTGTGTCCCCTTAGTGTCCGGTCGCGTAGGTGCCGAAACGACTCGAAGTACCGGAAAAACTCCGAGCGCGTGAACTCCAGCTCGAGCGCGTCCGCCTCCTCTGGCGCCAGCGCGAACTCAAAAGACGCGCGGTTGCGCGTCTTGACGTGTACGGCCGACAGCAGCACGCCGCTGTGGACGAGGTACGCCGCAAAGCCGATTTTTTCTGTACGGAAACTAACCAAGGCGCACCAAGTGGGGCGACGGCGTCAGCTCGAGCAGCGCCGGCCCCAGGGCCACGCCCACGACCTGGACAAATGCAACGCCGGACGGCGAAGCCGCCGCCGTTGGCGCCGTCGTCGTCGGGCGCCCGTTGAGCCCAACAAACACAAGGCGCCCAGACACCAGCGGAGGCAGGCCCAGGGAAGACAGGTTGCAGATGCCGGACCGCTGCACCATTGCCACCGTGTCCGCCGGCTTGCTCACCAGCAGCCCCAGTACCGGCACGCCGGCCGAGCTGGACGGGTCTGCCGTCGTTACCACCGGAGTCCCGCTGGAGTCCGTCGCGCCCACCGTCACCAGCGCACCAGGGACGTCCGTAGCCAGACACAGCGCCTCAAAGGCGCTTGAGGCCGCGCTACCGCCGGCAATGCCGCCGCCGACGACAGGCGGCGCGCTGGAGGCGTCCGAGGAATACTGCGCCTCGACGTTGAGGCTCCACAGCGGACGGTCTGAGCCGTCCGTCGGCAGCCGGAAGGGCGCAGACTCGCGCACCTTCACGAAGACATACGGCGACAGGGCGGGCAGGGTGAGGGCTGAGTGGACGCCAAACGCTAGGGACTGGCCCGTCGCATGGTCCTCGCGCGGCCCGCGCACCAGCACCTGGCAGGTGGCGCGCATGTAGACGCTGCGCGAACCGATGTAGGGCTCCGCGTTGCTGCCGCCCGTTGAGAGGATGGCAACGGCCACGTCCGGCACCGTGCAGTCGTCATCCTCTGGCAGTGCGCCAAGGAACAAGTTTCGCGGCACGGTCGGCGGGCGCGCGAGGCCCAAGTCTGCAGCCTCCAGCACCAGCGCCAGGTCCGCGGCCACGTCTCGCACCATTGTTAGAACCAGACCTTCCGGTATTGCGTCAGCCCCGCGCCGTCCACATAGAAGCCGATAGAAAGCGGGCGCCGAGCGCGGTTGAAGTCGCCAGCGGGCTCGCCGGGAAACCAGACGCGGGAGTTCAGCGTAATGGCCGCGTCGGTGTAGACGACATGAGTGGCCTGCGCCTCCTGCCCCTTGGCGTCCCGGATGAGCTTCTGCAGTGGCTGGATGCGCGCCCGCGCCGCAACAGCCGGCCCCATGACCGGCTTTCCGTATGCGTCCCGGCCGGTCAGCTCGGCCACCGTGATGGTCTGCCGGAACAGGTGCGCGGGCGACCCCATCAGGACACCCGCAAGGAACGGTAAGGGGCCAGCACGGACTCCACCTCGGGCAGCACCAGTGAGGGCAGGGCGGCCCGGTAAGAGACTGACCAGTCTCCGAGGCCCTCACTCGCTACATTGGGGTCAATGGCGCGGCGCCGCAGCAAGCCGGCGGCGACCAGTACCGCCGCCTCTTGCACGTCCTCGGGCAGCGTCACCACAAGCGCAGCGTTAAGCGCCTTCTGCCCTGGCGTCACGAAGCCGGCCGTGTAGGTGACGACGATGCCGTCTGAGCGCCCGACGTTCTCCGCGGGGCCGTAGGTGATGCGGCCCATGTAAGCGCCCGTGTCCAACCACACGCCGCCGCGCCGAAGCACCAGGCCGGCGTCCGCCATTGCGCCCAGCGACTCAAACCCAGCAGCGTCCACCGCCGTCCCGCCCTCCGTCACGCTGGCGATGCTGATGATGGGGGCGCGGTCCAACAGCAACAGCGGCCGCCCGTAGCCGGCCGGGTACTCCGTCACCGTGGCGCGCTCAAACGGCCGACCGCAGTAGCGCGCAATAGCCCGGGACGCCGCCGTAACGGCGCGCTGCACCTGGGCATCATCCGCCACGCCGAGGTCGCCCGCGACGGTGGAGGCCAGACAGAGGTCAATCGCGCTCGCGGGCATGCACTACCTCCAACAACAAAAACGCTGCCGGCGCCGGTCGACCGGACACCGGCAGCGACTCCGTGGGGGAGACGGAGATTAAGAGTCGGAGATGACGGCGAAGGCCTTGTCGTGGCGCAGCTTGAAGTCCACGCGGACAATGGCGCGGATGACGGTCTCGTCATACGCAGCCCGAGCGTCCGGGTGCAGGCTGACGTTCACGTCCTCGTCAACGCCGTACAGGAAGTGACGGAAGTCACCGAACACCAGCTTGGTGGTCGGAATGCGCGTGGAGACCACGAAGGGCATGCCGCGGAGCGTCTTCGCGCCGAGCATCTCGTCGCGGAACACCCACCCGGCCGCGTCACGGAGGCCCATCAGCTTGGAGGCCTTGTCCGGGGACATCAGCCAGGCAGGGTTGGTGATGGACACATCAGACGCCAGCACGAGCTCCACGGCCTGGTCGATGTCGTCGATGTAGTTGGCAACGCTGGTGCCCGAGCGCACGAACACGTTCGCGGCGTTCACCTGGGCCAGCAGGCCGGTCGGCTGATTGTTGAGGCCCGTGCCGTTGATGGCCGCCGAGTCCACGCCGTGCGCCATCGCCGTCCGCGCCTCCTCGCCGATGAACGAGTCACCGACGGCGGGGTTACGGATGAGGTCGTTCGACAGGTTGATGAGCGCCATGCCCTTCTTGGCGCGCAGAATGACCTTGCCGAAGGTGGGCTTCGTCTCGGCCGTCGTGTCGCCCTCGCCAATCCACGTCAGCGAGGCGCCGGTCAGCTGCTTGGGGATTTCCAGCTGGTACTTGAACGGCACCATCTGCACGCCGAGCTTGTCGAGAATCGACACGGGGCGCAGAAACTCAATAACGTCGGAGGCGTACTGAATGGGCACCAGGGCGCCGGCCGAGTCGAACACCGACTCCTGGACCGCCTTGGCCATGTCCGCGCCGCCGAAGCGGGCCGCGTTCTTCGTCAGCTCGTCCCGGCCACCGCCGCGGTTGTTGCCAACGGCCTTGAGGTACGCGCCGAAGGTGGCCGCCGACTTGAAGGCCGAGAACTTCGCCGGCTCCTCCGCCTTGGTCACCAGCGCCTGCCGCTCGCCGCGGGACTTCTCCACAATCTCAGCCGCGACCATCTTCGCCACGTCCTGCATCTGCTCGGGGTTCATGCCTGCTCCTTCAAGTGGGACAGCGTGAGGGCGGCCAGCTCTCGCGCTAGCTCCTCTAGGTTGGGGGTCTGCTCTGCAGCGGGCTTCGATGTTTCCGGCGCCGCCGCCTCGGCCGCCGAAGTCTCCTGGGCAGGTTGCTCGGAAGGCTCGGCCTCCCACGCAGTCACCTCTCCGCCGCACTCAGGACATGCTGGGATGACCTGCTGCCACTCACATGAATCGCACTTGATGACGGCGCCGGTCGCCTTCTCCGCATCTACCGGCGCCACATCCAATGGAGGACCATCAGACGGAACATCTCCCGCAGCCTTGCTCGCATCCTTTGCCGCAAGCGCAGCCAGCACCCGCGCCGTCACCAGCTCGGCCATGCGCTCGGCGGCCGCGTCGGCCTCAAGGCCTTTCACGCGGAGGGCGCGCTGATTCCCAGGCACCACGACGACGGATATTTCAAGCAACTCCTGCGAGAGCGAGTCATACCCGCCCAGCTCGTTTTGCTTGAAGTCCTGCATCACGTAGCGGACGGACACCGCATTGAGGAATCCGCCCGCCACCTTCGCCTCTACCTTGCGCGCGAACTCGTCGTCCTGGTCGAACTGGATGTCGACCATGAGCGCGTCCCCGTCCACGTAGGCGAGGCCCTTACCGATAGGCAGGATGGGAGCGCCCGACTCAAGGCCCGCGCCCTCGTCATGCTGGTACAGCACGACGGGGTTCGCGTTGTAAGCGTCCAGCTTCCAGCCGGAGACGCTCACGCGGTCCTGGTAGCGGTCCACCTCGCCGTCGTTCGCACGGAACGTATACAGCGTGCCGGACTTTGAGTCGGCCGCTGCCTTGGTGGCGAGGTTGAACGTCTTTAGGCGCTGCATCCTGCGCCCTAAATGGGGGCGCGTTTTGGTTGTGGCTCGCGCTGCCACGGCTCACCGCTGGCAGCCTTGGGCTCCTGCGCTGGCGTCTCGCCGGCAGGCTGCGTCTCCACCTGCCCAGGCATCGGCAACGGGTAGCCCTGGCGGTCAGCGTCAGGCCGCAGGCCGGCAAGCTCTCTCCACTCGTCGTACGAAAAGGCCTCGGGCATGCGGCTCATCACCTTGAGCTGATGCTCGCGGTCCGCAGGGACAGGTGAGTCGTAGTCAAGCACCACGTCCGGCCCGAACTGAGGCGCCAGCCGCGCCTGGAGCTCCGTCCGCAGGAACTCGAGCCGCGGCAAAACGGCCTGTTCGGCGAGAAGCTCGCGCGCGGCGAACGCCGTAGCGCGGTTGCTGTTGCTGATGTCGCCCACAATCTCGGGCGGCACGCGGTACGTCATCCGCACGAACTCCATCAGGAAGCGCCGCAGCTCGACGAACTGCATGTCCTTGAGAGACGTGTCTAGCCGGGCGAACGTCGTCTTGCCACCCGTAACGAGCAGCTTGCCGGCGCGGTCCGGCCCCTTGTGTTCCCGCTCGAGGCTCTCCTTGAAGGCGCGCACGGGCGCCGCGTTGGCATCGTTCAGCCCGTCGATGGACACGACGGCGGCCGGTAGCGTGCTGTTGAAAAAGTAGTTTTTCGTATAGCGAGCCGCGTACTCGTCCGCGTCCAGTTCGTCACCGAGCGCAAAGGCCGGACCGATGCCGCGTCCCAGGGGGTCGTCAGGGTCCAGCGTCCGAAGCGCCACCACGTCGGCGGCCGGAATCCTCCGCGCCGTGCCGCCAATGTTCACCTGATAGACGCGCTCCTCCCTTGGCGCCGAGAGGTCCGGCAGCGCAATGACGGCGTTAGGCGGCACCGGCCACGCGCCGACGATGACGCCGGCCACGCGGTCCAGCACCCAGAAGGCCTCTCCCACTAGGTCGAGATGCACCTGGGACAGCTTCAGCACGGCGCGGCCCGACAGGTGGTCGCTGGGGTCAGTCAGCAGCGAGAGCAACGGATGGTCTGGCACCTCGACCATTTCGCCGGACTGCGTAAGGGCGCGGATGCGCGCAGCGCGGGCGGCCTTGCTGGCAGTCCGAAGCGTGAAGTCCCGGCGGCCGTCAGTGGTAACGCGGCGAAAGACGCGCCACTGCGCGTTCGCCACGTTGTCGGCCACCACGTCCACGACGGTCCGCAACCATGGCATCTCCTTGTAGGCGCGCAGCAACTCCGACGTTCCGCGGCGCGGCGGCGCACTCACCCAGCGGGACACCTCGAGGCCCGTGCCTGGCCGCTGCTTCCCACCGAACGCATCCTTGACGTTGTCCCACCAGCTCATGGCCTCTCCTTAGAAAACAGCGAAGAACTGGTCAGCGAACACCAACTCATGGACGCCCCAGTTCATGGCGTCCACGCGGTCGTCGCGCCTGTCAGGGCGCCCCGTGAATGTCGTCAGTTGCTTTTCTAGCGTCGGATGCTCACCGACGAACTCGATGCGCCCCGTCTCAGCGAGCGCTGACACGGGCTCGGCCCGCTTGCTTTTCTGTTCTTTTGCGCGGACGGGCTTGATGTAGACGCTGACGCCCATCTCCTGAGCGACCGTCTCCACCAGCGTCGTCACCATCTCGCCGCCGGTATTCATCTCCACGACCAGCGCGTCGCAGTTCCACGCCAGGTACTCGTGGACGG
>Ga0214917_10006840_pt1 | contig 11723 bp, 10 predicted proteins | sample LL_1208_BB_MetaG_FD_177983 | JGI IMG/M metagenome (GOLD analysis project Ga0214917, IMG submission 177983) | Freshwater microbial communities from Lake Lanier, Atlanta, Georgia, United States - LL_1208_BB | ecosystem: Environmental > Aquatic > Freshwater > Lake | place: USA: Georgia | collected...
AGTCGGCGATCACCGGCGAATCGGCGCCCGTGCTGAAGGAGGCCGGCTCCGATGTGGCGGGCTCGGTCACCGGTGGCACCCGGCTCCTCTCCGACCAGCTCACCCTGCGCATCAGCGCCGATCCCGGCAAGTGCTTCATTGATCGCATGATCGCCCTGGTGGAGGGAGCAGAGCGCAGCAAGACGCCCAACGAGATCGCCCTCACCGTGCTGCTGGCGGTGCTCACCCAGGTGTTTCTGATCGCCGTGGCCACCCTGTCGCCGCTGGCGGAGTTCATGGGCCAGGCCCCCTCGGTGGTGACGCTGGTGGCCCTTCTGGTGGCCCTGATTCCCACCACCATCGGCGGCCTGCTCAGTGCCATCGGCATCGCCGGCATGGACCGGGTGGCCCAGTTCAACGTGATCGCCACCTCGGGGCGGGCCGTGGAAGCCTGCGGCGACGTGAACACCCTGGTGCTCGACAAGACCGGCACGATCACCCTCGGCAACCGGCTCGCCGAGGAGCTTCTGCCCGTCGGCGGCCACAGCGTGGCGGAGCTGGCTGAGGCAGCACTTGGTGCCAGCTGTTTCGACCAGACGCCGGAAGGGCGCTCGATCGTGCGGCTGGCGGAGAAACTCGGCGCCACCCTTCCCTTTGAGCCGGGCAGCGCCAGCGGCATCGAGTTCTCGGCCCGCACCCGCATGAGCGGATCCGACACCCCCGATGGCATCGAGTTCCGCAAAGGGGCGGTGGATGCGGTGAAGGGCTTCGTGCGCTCCCGCGGCGGCACGGTTGGCGAGGAACTCGATGCGTGCTTCGAGCAGGTGTCGCGGCTGGGGGGAACTCCCCTGGCGGTGTGCCGTGGCGCCGAGGTGTTCGGGGTGATCTACCTCAAGGACATCATCAAACCGGGCATCCGCGAGCGCTTCGATCAGCTGCGCCGCATGGGCATCCGCACCGTGATGCTCACGGGCGACAACCCGATCACCGCCGGCGTGATCGCCCGCGAAGCCGGGGTGGACGACTTCATCGCCGAGGCCACTCCAGAAGACAAGATCGCCGTGATTCAGCAGGAGCAGAAGCTCGGCAAGTTGGTGGCGATGACCGGCGACGGCTCCAACGATGCCCCGGCCCTGGCCCAGGCCAATGTGGGCGTCGCCATGAATTCCGGCACCCAGGCCGCCAAGGAGGCGGCCAACATGGTGGACCTCGACAGCGATCCCACCAAGCTGATCGACATCGTGACCATCGGCAAACAGCTGCTGATCACCCGCGGTGCCCTCACCACCTTCTCGATCGCCAACGACATCGCCAAGTACTTCGCGATCCTGCCGGCCCTGTTCGCCGGGGTGGGCCTGGAGGCCTTGAACGTGATGCAGCTGGCCTCACCCCAGTCGGCGATTCTCTCGGCGATGGTGTTCAACGCCCTGATCATTCCGGCCCTGGTTCCCCTCGCCTTGCGGGGGGTGGAATTCCGCCCGTTGAGCGCCGAGCAGCTGTTGCGGCGCAATCTCCTGCTCTATGGCGCCGGAGGCGTGGTGGCTCCATTCATCGGCATCAAACTGATCGATCTGGCCATCGGTGCCCTGGGTTGGGTCTGACACCGCTCCGATCCAGAGATGTCCAAGCCTGTCCGATGACGACGATCCAATGACCCGTGTTCTGCAGATCCGTTTCTGGCTGCCGTTGCTGATCGCGGCGGGCACCCTGGTTCTGGCTCCCCTGTTCCGCAGCAGCCAGCCGCCGCTGCAGAGCCATGCCCTGGCCCTGCTGCTGTGCTGCACAGCGGCTGTTTCGGGCTATCTGTTTGCCGTGATCGTCCAACCGGAGAAGTTCTGATGTCGTTCACAGCCCAACTGCTGCGGGGGCTGCGCGTCACCCTGGCGCTGTGGTTGCTCACGGTGGTGCTGATCACCCTGCCCCTGCTCGGCCTGGCCCAACTGGTGGCCCCCGATGCCGCCACCGGCAGCCTGATCCGGCGCGATGGCCAGGTGGTGGGGTCGCGCCTGATCGGCCAGAACTTCCGCGCCGAGGGATACCTGCAGGGCCGCCCCGCCGGTGCCCCCAACCTGGCGGCCAGCAACCCTGCCCTGCAGCAGCGGGTGGCCGCTGCTGCCCACAGCTGGCAGCGCCTCGGCATCGCCAGGCCAGCCGCCGACCTGTTGCAGGATTCCGGCTCCGGCGTGGATCCCCACATCAGCCTTGAGGCGGCGCGCCAGCAGCTGCCCCGCCTGGCCCGTGAGCGGCAGCTCTCTGTTGGCGAGCTGGAATCGCTGCTGGGCCAGCACCTGCAGGGCCCCGGCAGCCTGCAGGCGATCCAGCCGGTGGTGAACGTGCTCAGCTTCAACCTGGCCCTGGATCAGCGCACCACCAGGCCATGATCCGCTCCACCCATCGCCGTGGCCGCCACAAGGTGTTCATCGGCATGGCCCCTGGGGTGGGCAAAACCTGCCGCATGCTCCAGGAAGGCAAGGAAGCGCTGCAGGAAGGCACCGATGTGGTGATCGGCCTGCTGGAAACCCATGGCCGGCTCGACACGGCCCGGGAAGCGGAGGGGCTGGAACAGGTTCCCCGCAAGCGGCTGCGCTATCAGGAGATCGACCTGGAGGAGATGGATGTGGCGGCGGTGCTGGCCCGCCATCCCCAGCTGGTGCTGGTGGATGAGCTGGCCCACACCAACGTGCCGGGCAGCGACCGGGAAAAGCGCTGGCAAGACGTGGAGATGTTGCTGATCTCCGGCATCGACGTGTACTCGACGGTCAACATTCAGCATCTGGAGAGCCTCAACGACCTGGTGGCGGAGCTCACCGGCGTTGTGGTGCGCGAGCGCATCCCCAACCGCGTGCTGGAACTCGCCGATGAGGTGGTGCTGGTGGATGTGACACCCGAAACGCTGCAGGAGCGGCTGCGGGATGGAAAGATCTACGCCCCCGAAAAGGTGGGGCAGGCCCTGGCCAACTTCTTCCAGCGGCGGCATCTGGTGGCCCTGCGGGAGCTGTCGCTGCGGGAGGTGGCTGATCGGGTTGAAAACGATGTGCTGCCCTCCATGACGCCCCTGAGGGAACGGGTGATGGTGTGCGTGGCCAACCACCAGACCAGCAAGCGCCTGCTGCGCCGGGCCGCCAGGCTGGCTGCCGCCATGGATGCCCCGCTGCTGGCCCTCACGGTGCACGATCCCAACCGGTTTCTCAGCCGCGAGGAGTTGCTGATTCAGGCGGAATGCCGCCAGCTGTGCGACGACGTGGGCGGTACTTTCCTGCGGGAGGAAAGCGCAGAGATCCTGCCCACCATCGCCAGGGTGGCGCAGGAGAAGCGCATCACCCAGATCGTGCTGGGCCAGACCATGCGGCCACGCTTCAAGACCATGCTGCGGCGCCCCCTATCGGAGCGCCTGCAACACCAGTTGCGGGGCCTGGGCATCGACCTGCATCTGATTGCCGAGGGGTAACCCGCGACCACCGCTGGATGGGTGGTGCCACCAGGCTGGAGCCAACTGCGTGAGAGTGGGAATGAATCTCATGGAGGACAGCCGTGGAGGCCAACCGAATCTGGCTGTCGCCGCTGGTGGCAATGGGCCTCTGGGTCAGCGGCTTTCCCGGCACCCAAGCCGCGGTTTTACCCGCGTGTCCCGCGCAGATACAGAAGCAGGCTGATCAGGCCCTGAACAGCCTCGCGCAACGGCAAACCAGGGAAGACGGCCAGCTGCGCAGTCATCCCACCGCGAGCTACGCCACGATGAATGGACCGGTGTTGCGGGAGCTGGAGAAGCGCCAGCAGCGTGAAGCGCTGGCGGAGTCGCTCCAGGCCAGGGCCGGGAATCAGCACAACTGCCGACTGCAAGGGCCTGATTTCTAGGGCGCACAGCCCAGTCATCCGACTGAAACCCAGCCCTAAGGGGCTTTAACCAAACCCTCGCATCAGTGCCGGGCTGGTCAATCTTGCGCCCTTGAATCCTCTTAGGCCGTTGATCCCTGGCTGGAGGAGTTGGTTCATCTGGATACCAGCGAGGGTGGAGTGAGGAGTGGACTGCACCCGGCTCTTAGGGCCGGAGCACTGTTACCTGCGAGGGTTGATCGAGAGCCATCACCTTGATCGCGCCACCATCCAGCGGCAGCTGGTTGAAGTTGAGGCTGCGCAGGCCGGGGTTGTCGTAGGTCTGGATGTAGTACACCAGGTTTTTCTGATCGGCTACCGTGGTCCACTCGGTGATCTCGTAGGTGGTGGTGGAGCTGCCGCCGCCAAAAGCACCACCGGCCGGAAGCTGAACACTGCCGGGCGGCAGATCGAACTGTCCCAGGATGCGGAAGGCGGTGCCCACCTGCTGCTGCGTGGTGAGGTTGGCGGGAGCGAAGCGGCTAAAGGTGAGCGCGCGGATGAAGCGTGAGCTGGGGAGAAAATCACCCGGCAATCCGTGCAGCCCAGCGCCACTGCCGGACTGCGGCAGCTGCAAGCCGTTGACGTTCATCGTTGCCGGCGGCATGGCGCTGAGGTTGGCGTAGTCGCCAGCTGCCGCCAGGTGATGGGGGAACGGCGGATCGTTGGTGTAGGTGCCGGTGGGGTTGTCAAGCATGGTGAGCTCACCGTTGATGTATTCCACCGAGAGGCTCTTGCCGCTGCGGTCGTGCAGGGTCATGTGAATCGGCATCGGACCACCAAACGCCTGCACGCTGGCGCCGTTCACGAGAATCTTTGGCAGGCCGCGCTTCACCTCATCAACCGTGGCGAAGTTGGTGAGTACGTAGGTGAGCAGCTGAGCGCTGTTGATCGAGCGCTGACTTTGGCCCGGCGACACTGCCTGAAACTTGGCATAGCCGGCGAAATACAGCAGCCCGCCGGCCAGCCCCTTCTCGTTCATGCCATCGGGAATAACGTCCTTGAGGCCAAGGGCATTGAGGCCGACCATGGCATAGCGACTGGTCCAGGCCAGGCCATTTCCGAGCTTTCCATCAGGGCCATTGCCACGCAGCGGCGTGCTCCGCTGAATCAACACCGCCTGACTGTTGAGCGGCGCGCCGAACTCCATCGTGCGCGCATAGACGCGGCCACCATCGGAACCCTTGAGCACGAAGCTCGTGCAGGCCTGTGCCGACAGCCCTTGACCGCCCAGGAGCCCCACTGCCGCGAGCACTCCAAAGGCGCGCCTGCACCAACCCGTTGCCTTACTCATCATCCATCCAAACGAAATTACACTAAATCTAGGATATCGCCGGACTGGGATTACCTCAGTTGGCGGGGCAGCCATTTACAACAGGCTTGCCGGCAAACCGATCAGCGACCCACTGCAGATAGAACGGCTCTGCAGCGGCTGGGGTGCTGAAGTGCGTCTGGTTGCCGGGCAATTCGTTGCGACTCATCACAGCTCCGTTCCTGCACGCAGCCTCGAAGTAGAGCTGGTGCATCACCGGTGGCACCACGGTGTCGTGGTTTCCCCAGTAGATCACCACGGGGGCCATGGGCCTGAGGCCTGGCGATAACGCCTGAATGGCATTCACCCATGCCAGCGCATTGGCTGGCGTTGACTTCAGCATCTGCTTGTAGCTAGTGCCATAGCTGTAACTGAAGGAAGCACTCAGCTCGTGAATGCATTTGCGCCGCATGATGGCGTTCACCTTATTGACCGCATCAGGCATAAGAATGTCGCCGAGGTGGAGGCCAGGCCTGGCAGCAGTAAGCCCAAAGTAATACATCAGCAGGTGGGTGGAGTTGAACACATTTTCGTCCATCTGCGTGTTGAACGCCTGAATCAGCTTGGCAGCTTCCGCTTCTTTTGAAATATCGGATGGCATCTGGATGCCGATGTCTTGAGGGGCCATGGCCACAAAGCCCAGGATGTTGATCGGCGCCACCGCATCTGCAGATCTGACATAGGCAACCTGTCCCGCTGCACCCAGCGTGGCGCCACCGCCCTGACTCCAGCCATACACAATGGCTTGCTCACCCGCACCAGCAGGCTTGAATGCCCGGGCTGCCCGCAAGGCATTGATCACATCGCGTCCGTTGGTCACGGTCTGGGCGTACTGGTGATCGCCGGGGCCACCCAGTCCCTGGTAGTCCGTCGCCACGATCACGTAGCCCCGACGGAGAAACATCTCCATACCGGGCAGTCCGAAGTCGCTGTAGCTGGTACCGCTGGGCAGCAAATACTGATTGAGCGGCTGGGCAGGCTGCGGCATCTGGCTGGGACCGCAACGGCGAGCGGTACCTGTGGTGCCGTGGGCCCATGCCATCAAGGGGCGTCCGCCCTTGGGGGCCCTGCCGATCGGCGCGGCGATGAGGCCTGTCACCACGGTGCGACGACCTGCAGCGTCGGATGAGACGTAGGCAATCCGCCAGGCTTGACTACCGAGAACCGTAGAAGCGAGCGGAGCTGATGCCAGAACGGTTCCGAGGGGTTTCCCGTTCGGGTTGAGGGTATCGGTCTGAACGTAGAAAGGGTCCAGATAGACCGTCGGCTGCGCTAAGGCGCGAGAGCCCCTGATGATGGGGAAAAGCGTGAGAGTCGCTGCCACCACAGCTGCGCAGCGCCATCGCTTGTTCCGCAACGTGACTCTCATCGTTTTGCTGCCAATGATGTGACATCGCTGGCCTCCATCCTCCCGGAGGCAATGGCACTCAAGAGTTTCTGATGATCTCGCTCCGCCTGATCGGCATGGGCGAATGCCGATGCCATCAAGGAGCGGGCGAAGTCCTTGGGATCGGTGATGAATGCTGTGATCGCCTGGCGATCGCCAGAGCGGGCATGGGCTTTGGCGAGGGTCCAACTGCACAGACGGCCGTAGTCCGCCAGGCCGTCGGCATCAAGCGCGGCCGGATCAACCGATCCTTTCCAGTCGCGGAAATGCCGCCAATAGAGGTGGTGGCTTTCGTTCGTGCTGGTCCAGCCCAAAAAGGCGTCACTGGCGGTCTGCATCAAGCGTTGACCCTCCACCACCCGCTGCCCGTCGTGGGCGGGAACCCCGATGGCTTCAGGCACGTATGGGGCCAGCACAGAGGGTTCTGCCTGCTTGCTCTGCAGCACCAGCACATCGTCGGGATGGCGCCCAACAAACACGCCAACAGCACAGCGGGTTCCGACGGATCCGACACCCACAGCTTTCAATGCCGTGTCAGTGAGACGGTAACGGCTCAGCAAATGCTGTAAGTCAGGACGGATCGTCTTGAGGTAGCTGACATAGATCTCCTCTACCCACTCACGCCAACCCACACCTCCGTGCCACTCCTGCGGAAGTTCTGCATGGCGCCAGATCAATGGGGGATTGTGCCGGAAGCGAAGCCCACCCTCGCCATCCGGCTCACAAAGCTTGCGAACAGCGTGCCGGCTGTCCCGTTGCAGGGCCGACTTCACTACCGATTGAATGTGTTTTTGCAGCGTGTGGGATTCGCTCTTATCAATCAGACATTCCAGATCGAGCCGTGACACCCACATCGGTACAAAGGGCATCGCGGCGAACTCAGCCATCGCCTCGCCATAGGCCCTGATCCCGCGCCTGCAGACTTTGTTCTGCTGCTTCTCGCTGAGCCCCAGGCTGCGGGCGGCCAGCACCAGGCTGGTGGCCAGACGGATCACATCCCAGTCGAACGGCCCGGGATGAGTTTCGTCGAAGTCGTTGATATCGAAGAGAAGGTTGCGCTCAGGTGAGCCGAAGAAGCCAAAATTGAGCAAGTGCGCATCGCCACAGAGCTGCACCATCAAGCCCGAGTGGGTCTGGCGGGCCAGGTCGGCAGCCATCACGATGGCGGCGCCGCGGAAGAACGCAAAGGGGCTCTCGGCCATGCGCCGGCGGCGCTCGCTCACCAGCCAGGGCAGGCGGGTGGCCTCCTGTTGTCTCAGAAGCTCCAGCGGATCCAAGCGTGGACTGGAATTCATCGCTGGGCTCTCCCCGCCAGGGCTTGGGTTCAGCATGGCAAAGGCGCAACGGCCAGGCAATGGACGTGCATCGAGCTTGGGGCTCAGGGCGTGATGCCGTCTCGCCCAAGCCGTGGCACACGCAGGTTCAGCCGGCTAAGCGTCTCTTACTCAGGCGTCGCCATGGCGCAAGTGAACCATGGGTGCTGTGACGCCATGCTCCAACCAGATCTCCTGGCTGCTGGAGGCAAAAAAGTGGGTCCAATTCGCTACCAGACCACTCCAGCCGGTCTGGTGGCTAGCACCAATGCCGGCCCCATTGTCGCCATGGAAATACTCATAAAACAGGAGATGGTCTTTCCAGTGGGGGTCCCTCTGAAACGTCTGCTGGCTGCCAAACACAGGCCTTAAGCCTTTGGCATTGCGGATGAAGATTGAGGCAAGCCTGTGTGCGAGATTTTCGGCAATCTCATAAAGGTTCGCCATCTTACCGCTGCCTGTTGGGAATTCAACTTTGAAATCCTTGCCGTAATACGTGAAGTAGACAAGCAGTGCGCGAATAATCATGCTGTTGACCGGCATCCAGATCGGACCGCGCCAATTGCTGTTGCCGCCAAACAGACCTGAATCGGACTCGGCCGGCAGGTATTTGACAACGTACTCCTGTTGGTTATGAGCAAAGTGATAGGGCTCACTTTCATGGCGTTTTGAGATTGATCGAATGCCAAAGTCGCCGAGAAACTCATCGGGATCGAGCATAATCTTCAGCACGCGACGAAGATTGACCTCATCCAGAGCTGACATCAAGTGCCTGTTGGCATAGCCCTTGAGGCTCACATCGTGAAAAGCGCAGCTCACATCTGGATATTTGTCCCTGATGCGATGCAGCACGTTGCCGAGTTCAGGGAACTGTTCCATCAAATCCGGCTCAAACACTTGAACGGCGCACAGTGGAATCAGCCCAACCATCGACCTGACCTTCAGGCGCGCTGAGTTGCCGTCGCTTTTGCGAAGTACATCATAAAAAAATCCATCTTCTTCATCCCACATGCTCTCGCTCGTATTGCGACTGACCATTGCATGGGCGATTCTGAGATAGTGAATCATGAACTTGGCTGGATATTCGCGATATGTTTCATCGTTCCGCGCCAGCTCAACGGCTATTCGCAACATCGTCTGGGCATAGAAAGCCATCCATGCAGTGCCATCAGCCTGCTCGAGGCGGCCTCCCATTTCCGGCGATTCGGTGCGATCAAAAATGCCAATGTTGTCGAGGCCAAGAAACCCACCTTGGAACACGTTGTTGCCATCAACATCTTTACGATTGACCCACCATGTGAAATTGATGAGTAGCTTGTGAAAACTTTGCTTAAGCCACTGAAGATCAGCTTGGCCGTGAAGTGCGGCATCTGTTTGATAGACAAGACTGGTCGCCCATGCGTGCACGGGCGGGTTGACATCGCTGAAGTTCCACTCATAGGCAGGAATTTGCCCATTGGGGTGGAGATACTGGCCACTCAGCAGCAAGCTCAGCTGTTGCTTGGCGAAGCTCGGATCCACATAGGCAAGCGTGCAGGCATGAAAGGCGAGATCCCAAGCCGCATACCAGGGGTATTCCCATTTGTCTGGCATCGAGATGACATCACTGTTGTTCATGTGATGCCATTGCAGATTTCTGAAACCCCGTCCGCTCTTCGCCACCATGGGATCAATACCGCGCTGCTGAAGCCAGGGCGCAATGTCGTAGTTGTAGAACTGTTTGGACCACAACATTCCTGCCATCGCCTGCCTGAACACCAGCTGTTGCTCAGCGGTCAAACTGGCTGGCATGACGCAGGCGTAAAAGTCATCGCAGTCCTGCTTTCTGCAAGCCAGGAGCTGATCAAAGTCTTGATCGGCAGACTCAGCCTGTGATTCACCTGTTGACTTTGTCAGTCTTAATTGGATTATGGATGAGGCACGGGCACCAATCCAGAGGTGGTAAATCGCGGATGCCTTGGTGCCCTGCTGGGCAGGGTTGACAGCTGCCGTATCGTCATGAACCAAGTAGCGATTGATGCCGCATTTGGTGTAGAGGGACTGGTTCGGTTGCCGGAAGATGACTTCGGTGTTGGTTTCATTCTCCGTGAACACCAGGCCATCAGCCCCTTGGCAGTGCAGCGCAAAATCCCCAAGTTCGGCGTGCGTCGCCTGGAGGATGGGTGAACCTGATCCACCCGGCTTCGCCGTGATCAAGGGTTTCTGGCTGCTTCCCTGATTCCATGTATTGCGAAACCAGAGTGTTGGCAGCACGGCGAGCCTGGCCGGTTGATCGGAGCGGTTGTGAACCGTGATCTGGATCAGCAGGTCTTCCGGATCAGCCTTGGCGTATTCAACTTCAACATCACAGTATTCGTTATTATCGAAGATCCCCGTATCGATCAGTTCGTATTCCCGCTCGCAGCGCGACCTTGCTCTGTTGGCGGCAACAAGATCGCCATAAGGGTAGGCATTGAGTGGATATTTGTAGAGATAACGCATGTAGGAATGCGTTGGCGTTGAGTCGAGATAGTAGTAGTATTCTTTAACGTCTTCACCGTGATTGCCTTCGCTGTTGGTGAGGCCAAACAGGCGTTCCTTGATGATCGGATCCTTGCCATTCCAGAGTGCCAAGGCGAAGCAGAGCAGCTGGCGGTCATCGCTGATGCCGGCCAGGCCATCTTCCCCCCATTGGTAGGCACGGGATCTGGCCTGATCGTGGCTGAAGGATTCCCAGGCGTTGCCATCGGGGCTGTCGTCCTCGCGCACCGTGCCCCACTGCCTCTCGCTCAGGTAGGGGCCCCATGATCTCCAGGGCTTCTGGCCCTGATCGGCTTCCCGCAGACGCTGGTGCTCAGGCGAGAGGGCTCCTGAAGATTGAGCCTGGGAGGCCGCCATGGTGGATGGGCGCTCAGGAGAACAGGTCTTCGCACCCTAAGAGTGGGCGACTACGGACGTTACCTCCTGTGCGCTGGGGTGGTTGAACCCACTCCAACGGACGTGGTCCAGCGCTGAAAAGACGAGGTTCTCAAAAATGGGTCGTCTGAGATTCGAACTCAGGACCAATCGGTTAAAAGCCGAGTGCTCTACCGCTGAGCTAACGACCCGCCCAGCCGTTGGTCGTGGACCGTGGCCTGGGGGTGGCCCTTGCGGGCACCCAGTGAACGTATCACCCGACGGGACCACCCACCAACGGAACCGAGAATGGCCACGAGTCCCGCAGCGGCCCTGGGCCGGCTTCCGCCATGACCGCCCGCCCCTGGCCCGAGCCCACGGTGCACCCGGACGCCTGGGTGGCCGACACGGCCGTGCTGATCGGTGATGTGCGCCTGGCCGCCGGTGCCAGCGTCTGGCCCACGGCGGTGGCCCGCGGCGATGTATGCGCCATCGTGATCGGCGAGGGCAGCAACGTGCAGGACGGGGCGGTGCTGCATGGCGATCCCGGGCAGCCCGTGACCATTGGCGCGGACGTGACCATCGGCCACCGGGCCGTGGTGCATGGCGCCACCCTGGAGGATGGCTGCCTGATCGGCATCGGCGCTGTGGTGCTCAACGGCGTGACCGTGGGGGCCGGCGCCCTGGTGGCCGCCGGCTCTGTGGTGACCCGCGATGTGCCGCCCCGCGCCCTGGTGATGGGGGCACCGGCCCAGCAGAAACGCGAGCTGAGCGAGGCAGCGGCCGCCGAGCAGCGCGAGCACGCCCGCCGCTATCGCCAGCTGGCCATGGCCCACGCCGGCCGCTCCAGCGACCCGGGCTTCCCAGCCGCCCCCTGAGCCACAGGCCGGCACCAGCCGGGGGCAATTGCTGCAAATTGGATCAACTGCCCTGGGCCCGCGGCGCCCATCGGCCGTTCCTCCGTAAGATCCGCCCACGACGTTTT
>Ga0214917_10006841_pt1 | contig 11722 bp, 11 predicted proteins | sample LL_1208_BB_MetaG_FD_177983 | JGI IMG/M metagenome (GOLD analysis project Ga0214917, IMG submission 177983) | Freshwater microbial communities from Lake Lanier, Atlanta, Georgia, United States - LL_1208_BB | ecosystem: Environmental > Aquatic > Freshwater > Lake | place: USA: Georgia | collected...
GAATTTGTTTTTGGAGACACCCGATTGTGACGGTGCGGATATTTGGATGAGGTCGGTGCCTCCCGTCGTACGCTCCACTTTGGTTTGACTTTGTGTGGGGTCGACTTGCGTGTCTGCTGCAAATGTCCCTACTGGCACTAAAAAATGTGCCGTCATGATGTACGTTAATACTCGTGCTAGTCGTTGTCTCATTGGTAAGCCACCTTCCTCGTTGTGTGAACGATTAAGGGTAGCTTATTGATTAAACGATTTCAATATACTAAAAGTTAATTTTTGTTACGTAATTGGTTATTTATTTACAAATTGTGCACTCCATCATTTTAAAACTGTGGTTGGCCTTAGCTCTTTTAAAGACTTTAAGATGGCCTTTGTAGATGCATCTTGGCTAGGTGTTGGGTTGGTGGCTTCCATGGCTTCAAATTTGGCGAGAAGGTCGTCGAGACCCTTGTCAGCGGCTATGGTAAACCCAGCATCCTGTATCATTTGCAGGGTTTGGAAGGGATTGGTCCCAATTGTGTTAAGGTAGCCATCCATAAATAGAGAATTGGCCGGATAGAGGCCTAGGGCTTGTAATGATCTGAGGTGGATTTCTCGTCCTGCTGCCATTCTGATTTCTGCCTTTGGATTAAGAAGGCGGAATAGAGATAAAATACGAAGACACTTTTGTGGTGAAAGCGCATCTGGCTTTGGACCTAATTGGTTACCTTCTAAATACATGTAAAAGTTAATTGGAATTGATTCGGCATTAAGTTCGCGTAGCTTACTTGCTACATCAATAATATCCTGATCAGTCTCTCCCATACCTACAATGATGCCCGAGCAAATTTGTAGGCCAGATTTTTGGGCTGCTTTAAGTGTATTGAGACGGTCTTGGTAAGTATGCGTTGTACAAATCGTCGGATAATATTGTTCTGATGTGTTGAGGTTATGATTAAGCCTATCCAGATTTACCTCTTTTAAAAGATCTGTATCTTCTTGGGATAAGAGACCCGTTGAGAGGCATACTTGGATTGGGTACGTTTCTTTAATTTTTTTGATAATCCCTGCTAACTTTTGAACACGAAATTTTGTCGGACCACGCCCCGCAAATACCATGCAATAACGATATGCGCCGGCTTCATACGCACGTTTTGCTTCGTTTAAAATTTCCTCTTCGTCTTTGAAACTGTAGTCTTCGATAGGGACTTCGGACGATTTTGCCTGAACACAATATGAACAATCCTCGGGGCATTTACCATTTTTAGCATTATTTAAAATATGGATACGAACTTCGTTTCCAAAATAATTTTTACGGACTTGATACGCTTGATTAACGATGTCTAAAACATTTAGTGAAGAGTCATTTAATACTGCTAATGCATCTTCATTTGATAAGGGAAGGCCGGCTATGCTGTTTTGCGCTAGTTCCTGTAATTTCATTGTCTCTTCCTTGATTTATGATATAAGCATAGGCATTCTACCTTACTATTCTTGTTCTAATCAAAGAGTTACACCTTTCGATTCATCGACAGGCGTGGCCATCTATATTACACTCTATGCCATGTCTCATTTTGTGCATCAATTTCATATCCCTGTTATGGGCACAGCATTTACAATAGATTCTCCTATTAAAGTTGCACGCTTCGGAATTTCCTCTGTAATGTCCATAGGTGATGATGAGCTTTGTGAAAATATGAGAGAGTATTATTGCAGGCTTTACCATTTACCATTTACACCTATTGCAAAGTTTGAAACACGATATCGGTCACGACGTATTTGTGACTATCTAAATGTAGTTCAGGACATTGTGGACTTGCAAATGGCCACACTTAAGTCTCTTCCATTTGAACCTGGAAATGAGATTTGTAAATATTTTGATTTATTAAAAGAAGATCACCCCCTATCACTGCTTTATCGCCAATTTTTAACGATGGCTCCGGGTCAAAATCGGGATGAGGTTGAATCCAGACTGCGAAGCTCAATTGTTCAAGGGTCACTTGATGTCAATATTATGACGAAATTAGACCGTCTCAATTATGATGAAAATGGCCAGTTAATGGGTGATGAGTTTTCGGATGCATGCGCTGCACTTGAGGGGTATGCCACAAGCAAATTGGCGTCTTCTATTGTATTTTCAGCTGGATTTAATCGACGGCTTTATGCTCATATTGAAAATTTTGATGATTTTTTTCCGGATGAGACTGGGTTTATTAAAAAGAAAGTTATTTTAAAAGTCTCTGATTTGAGATCATCACTGATTCAAGGCCGATTTTTAGCTAAGAAAGGGGTTTGGATTTCAGAACACCGCATTGAATCTGGGCTTAATTGTGGCGGTCATGCTTTTGCGTCTGATGGATTTTTATTAGGGCCTATTTTAGAAGAATTTAAAAATCAGCGTCAGGAACTTTCATCATCTTTTTTTGATTTATGTAATGAAGCACTTGCTAAGCGAGGAAGACCTGTATTTAAGGAGGTCCCCCCGGTTAGAGTGACTGTTCAAGGTGGAATTGGTACTCATTTAGAAAATCAGTTTTTATTTGATTTTTATCATGTGGATGGCACAGGATGGGCGACACCATTTTTATTAGTACCTGAAGTAACGACATTGGACTACCCTACTCGACTTGAACTTGCCAAAGCCACAAAAGAGGACTTGTTTTTAAGTGAATTTTCTCCACTTGGTGTCCCGTTTAATTCTATTAAAAATACACCCAGTGAACTACAGAAAAAAGAACGTATCGATGCTGGACGCCCTGGAAGCCCATGTCCAAAAGGTCATTTGGTGAGTAATCTAGAATTTACTAAAAAACCGATTTGTACTGCAGCTATTACTTATCAGAAGCGTAAAATTGAGCAGTTAAATCAGTCGGGGATTGATGGCGATGACCGTCAGAAGCAATTTGATGCCATTGTTGTTAAATCCTGCCTCTGTGAGGATTTAGCGGCTGGTGCCTTGATTGAGTATGGAATTACCAATAAACGACCTTTAAAAAGTGCAGTATGCCCTGGTCCTAATTTGGCTTACTTTTCAAAAATTAGTACTTTGGCTGAAATGACTGGCCATATTTATGGCCGAACTAATTTACTGAATGACACCTATCGTCCTAATATGTTTATTAGCGAACTTAAAATGTATATCGACTATTTAAGTAAAGAAATTTCAAAACGCTTGCCTGAACCCACACCCAAAGATTATGAGTATTTTGAATTTTTTAAAGCCAATCTTTTAAATGGTATTACCTATTATCAAGATATTTTAATTCCCAATTTAACGACTCAAACACCTGATTATCGCAATCGGATGCTTGAGGAATTATTGGGATTAAAGGCTGAGCTTGATTTACTTTTTTCTAAACATCAGTTAGTGATTTAGCTGTATATTTGACTACCTGAGTTTTTAAATTCCTGTGATTTTTCGGCCATTTTTTCTTGAGCCGCAGCGTAATCTCTGACATCCTGTGTGATTTTCATAGAGCAGAATTTTGGGCCACACATTGAGCAGAAATGGGCAACCTTGGCACCTTCGGCGGGGAGGGTTTCGTCATGATATTCGCGGGCACGCTCAGGGTCGAGGCCGAGGTTAAATTGGTCTTGCCACCGGAATTCGAAGCGGGCTTTTGACAGTGCATCGTCTCGCTTTTGGGCATTGGGATGTCCTTTGGCGAGGTCTGCTGCATGGGCTGCGATTTTATAGGCCATAATCCCTTCGCGTACATCTGCTTTATTGGGGAGGCCTAAGTGCTCTTTAGGGGTGACATAACATAACATTGCGGTGCCAAACCACCCAATCATTGCTGCACCGATGGCTGAGGTAATGTGGTCATAGCCTGGAGCGATATCTGTTGTGAGAGGCCCTAAGGTGTAGAAAGGCGCTTCGTGACAGACTTGAAGTTGTTTATCCATATTTTCCTTAATGAGGTGCATGGGGACATGACCAGGACCTTCGATCATCACCTGAACATCGTGGTTCCAAGCGACTTTTGTCAGCTCTCCCAATGTTTCTAATTCGGCAAATTGAGCCTCGTCATTTGCGTCTTTAATACTTCCTGGGCGGAGACCGTCTCCAAGACTAAAGCTGACATCATAGGCTTTCATAATGTCGCAGATTTCTTCAAAATGGGTATATAAAAAGCTTTCTTGATGATGCGCTAAACACCATTTGGCCATGATCGAACCACCACGTGACACGATGCCCGTCAGACGTTTTGCAGTGAGGGGCACATAGCGTAATAGGACACCTGCATGGATGGTAAAATAATCGACGCCTTGCTCGGCTTGCTCGATGAGGGTATCTCTAAAAATTTCCCAATTAAGATCTTCGGCGATGCCACCTACTTTTTCGAGGGCTTGATAAATGGGGACTGTGCCGATTGGAACTGGGGAATTACGGATAATCCATTCGCGAGTTTCATGAATATTTTTGCCCGTGGAGAGATCCATTACGGTGTCGCCACCCCATCTGATTGACCATGTCATTTTTTCGACTTCTTCGGCAATACTAGAAGTGATGGCAGAATTACCGATATTGGCATTGATTTTGACATGAAAATTGCGACCAATAATCATAGGCTCCAGCTCTGTATGATTGATATTGGCAGGGATGATGGCGCGGCCAATTGCCACTTCGTTTCGGACATGGTCGCAAGTGACGCCTTCTCTGATGGCAATATATTCCATTTCTGGCGTGATTATGCCTTTTTTTGCATAGTGCATTTGGGTTACATTTTTACCTGATTTTGCACGAAGAGGGGGACGGACATTTGGGAATCGAATGGCGTCTAATTGGGCATTATTTTGCCGCTCATGTTGATAGTTTGAAGAGTGGGTATGTAGGGCTTCGACATCTCCTCGATCTAAAATCCATTGTCTTCTGATTTGGGGAAGACCTTGCTCGATATTTAAATCGGCATTGGGGTCCGTATATGGGCCAGATGTATCGTAGACATTGAGGGGGAGATTAAATTCCTCTGTGCCATTTGACAGATGTGTATTGGATTGACTGATTTGTCTAAAAGGAACTTGGATTTGCGGATATTGGACACCTGGAATATATATTTTTTTAGAATTAGGAAGGGGCTGATATGCTAAGTTTAAGTCGGTTGGATTTTGAATATGTGATGTTTTTGCCATAGATTACCTCAGAATATCTTGATGTTTATGCCGCCGTATATTTTTTTGATAGGCCACTCTTGCCAAAATATGACCGGATAGTGGCACCGTTAAAAATTGAAAAACCAAGGCTATTGCGATTTTTACTCCGACCCCTATCGTATCAATGGCGATTAAAGTTGCAAATAAAATTAATGAAATCCCCATTGTCATTGCTTTGGATAAGGCATGGCTTCTGCAAAAAAAATCAGGCAATTTTACTAAGCCGATACTCATTGCAAAAATGAAGACAGTTCCTAGTGTAAATAATGTGGTGATAATTACGTCTCTAATGCTCATTTTCTTCTTTAGGATAGTGGACTTCAAGATAGTTCGCAAATACTATCGTACTAAAAAAGCCTAATAAGGAGAGAGCAAGGATAAAGTCTGTAAAATAGGTGTTTTTTGATTGAATCATCATGCCCCCTAAAATAGCCACTAAATGAATGGTTATGGCATCAAGGCAGAGGATGCGATCAGCGGGGGTTGGGCCTTTGTAGAGGCGGTATAATGTGATCAATAGCGACAGAATCAAGACGATAGTGCATAAGTTGAGTATCAAATTCATGTTGCCCTCGTAAATTTTAGAATATGCCGAGTTAAGTCATTGTGAATGGCTTCTGCGACTTGGGCTTGAGACTGTCCATCGATGGTATGGACAATAAGTTTGTGCCGCTCTTTGATCACATCGACAGTCACTGTGCCTGGGGTAAGCGTAATGCTGTGACTTAGGATTAAAATTTCGAAATTGGTTAAATCAGAAATATCTATTTCCACTAGTCCTGGGTTTAGGGTGTCATTTTTAGTGAATAAGCTAAATTTAAGCATGGTTATATTTGATACAATAAAGGCTTTTAAAAAATACCCCAAATAGACTAATGCCCAGAGATATCGTTTCATTTTTTGCCCTCTCGGATACCCTGGTAAGACATGACTGTCGTAGTATAGTCGACATTACTGATGAGTGACTGTGATGCCAATCGGGCATTTTTAATTACCTGATTTGGGAGTAGTCCAATGACTAAAGACAATACGACTAAGGCTGAGAGAATCGCTAATTTATCTTTTGATATCGGCTTTTGTACTATTTCTTCTGTAGATGCAGTCCATAATCCCTGCGTTGTGATGCGGATAACGCTGTAGAGACTAAGCACACTGGATAGGATCATAAAAGCTACAAGTATATTGGCCCCAAGATCTAAAGATTCGACAATTAACATCCATTTTCCCCAAAATCCACTTAAGGGGGGTATGCCAGCTAGAGATAGGCTTTGAATAAAAAATAATGTGGTTAAAAATGGTGCTTTTTGCCATACATTGCCTATTTTACTTAAGTCATCGGACCCTACTTTTTGTGTGATGAGGCCAGCCGCTAAAAAAAGGCTTGTGATGACGATGATATGGTGAGTGATGTAATACAGTAGTGATGCGAGGCTTTCGGTGGTAAATAAGCCAATGGCCACCATCATGACCCCAATATGGGCAATGATATTAAAGCTTAATATTTGACTGATAGAATTGCGGGATAATGCCCCAAATGCCCCTAAACACATGGTTGGAATGGCCAGCACTAAAATAATCGAATAAATGCCCCATAAATGATGAGGAAGCATTGTGCCAAATACTCGTAATAAGGCGTAAATTCCTACTTTTGTTAATAATGCAGCAAAGAGGGCTGTAATGGCAGGTGGTAATTTGGGATATGTATTGGGTAACCAATAATACATTGGAAAAAACCCTGCTTTTAGTCCAAAGACTACCATCAATAATGCGGCAATGACGACGATGCGTGGATCCGTAAGGATGAGTGATGAGGATATGGCAATGTCAGCAAAATTAAGAGAACCGAAGAGGGCATAGACTAGACCTGTGGAGATTAAAAATAATGCACCGCCGATGATGTTGATGGCTAAGTAGGAATAGCCATGTCGTAGGCTTTTAGTCGGCATTTCTAGTGTTACGAGTGCATACGATGAAATGAGCATGATTTCGAATGCTACAAATAGATTAAACAGATCCCCTGTGACAAATGATAGGGTAATGCCTGCCAAAATAAAGAAAATAAGAGGCAATCGCAATGGATGAGCAGGACTATCCTCCTCTGTAAAACTAAAGTGAACAATTGCCACACCTACGATACTTGAGAGAAGTACCATGGTGGCACTGAGTAAGTCGACGGTAAGCATGATACCAAATGGCGCAGCCCACCCACTCATGGGAGTAATGAGAATGTGATGATTTTGGACGGCTATCATCATCACTACTGCAAAGGCTACTTGTACTACCGATGACATACTGGCGAGTATGTTTTTCATTTTGGTGTCTTTAAACAGCAGCACGATTACGGCTGTAATTAAGGGAAAAACAACCGGTAAAACAGGTAAATTATTAGTCATTGCTATCCTCAATGAGCGTATGGCCTTGGGCTTTGTATAATCGATATGCAAGGGCAATCATATAAGCGCTGACACCAAATCCAATCACAATTGCTGTTAGAATTAAGGCTTGTGGTAATGGATCTTCGACTGGATATACGGTTGAGGATGTGATGATTGGTGTGGATTTTCCGATTGGGTTTTTGGACATACTGAGAATCATGACATTGACGGCATGGGCAAATAATCCAAAACCAAAGATACTTTTTACTAGATTATTTTGCAGGATTAAATAGATCCCTGTGCCGACTAAAATACCCACTAAAATGGCGGTTAAGCTTTGCATTAGTTGGCCTCCTCTAATATCACTATCATTTGGGAAATAGTCCCTACAACAACACAGTATACGCCAAAGTCAAATATCATCGGTGTGCCAATGCCAAAATAGGAAAGTTTATGCATCATAAATGGCAAGTCAAAAAAGGTTGGGATTAGGCAAGTTAAATACGATAGTAATACCCCTGATAATGCCAAGGTAATTGGATTAATTTTAATCAGAGATTTTGTGTATTTTTTACCATATACCATGGTTAACATTATGAGGGATAATGCTGAAATAGTGCCGGCAATAAAGCCCCCTCCTGTATCATTATGCCCTTTAAAAAACATCATAACTGCAAAAATATTAACCAGAACGGCAATTATTTTTGTGGTAGATGTCAATATAAATGATGGTTTCATTCGTGTGCTTCCTTAGTCCATAACACTCCGACTACACCCAATGCGGCAATGATTAATACTGAAATTTCGCCCATTGTGTCAAAGCCTCTAAAATCGACTAAAATTGTATTGACGGTATTGCTTCCTCCGGCCAAGGCTTGTGTATTTTGTATAAAATAACCGGACATCGACTCGATGAGCTGATTATTGGTCATTAGCACGATAAGACTTGTGGCAAGGCATCCCATTATCACTGAAATGACAAGGTTGCCGGCCTGTTTAAATACAGTAATTGGGCGATCGACACTATCCTTAGGAAGGCGTTTGAGGAGGATGACCATAAATACCAATCCAATGGCTTCAATCATTAATTGGGTAATGGCGAGATCTGGAGCCTGATACACAATAAAGTAAAAACACACCACTATCCCTACAACAGATAATGCAATCAGTCGGTGCATGGCATGAGGCACTATACAGGCAGCTATGGCACCGGCTGCAATAATACCGGCTAATGTGATGGCTAAACTGCTTATTGGATCATCTTGATACAGATACTGCATGATTTGAGGGAAAAGTGGCATCATAATTAATAAGAGAATGGCAGAGATAAAGCCAAGGGTAATGGGGAGATATTGGGTGGGGGTATCTGTTTTGACGATTTGAGTCATTTTGGTGGACCAGACGCGGATTTGAGTGATGACATCATCACAATGACTACCCATATTGGCCCACCGTGGACATGGACCCCATTGCCACTTTTTGTAATAACTTACTAAGGAAAGTGTTATTCCGACACTTAGAGAGAATAGGCTAATCATCAATGGAATAGATAATTGCATATGTGGGAATGTCCCAAAAATAAAGGCAATTGATGCAGATAAAATTACCGGTAATTGGATACCAAAAGAGGGGCGATCGATATGCTCTTCGGATAGTCCTTTTAAGGGGCCAAAAAAGATCATGATTAACCGACTTCCTGCAATGATTAAGGCGATATTGGTCACTATGACTGCCGCGATTAGGATGCCAGCATCATACGATATTTGAAGTGAGAGTAGTGACGTTAGTGTCATTTCCTTACTAATAAACCCAGTGGTGCCGGGTATTGCCATCATAGACGCTAATGCAATAATGGCGCCGATTGCGGCAATAGGTGCAAATTTTAATAGTCCACTCATTTTACGGATATCCTGAGTATGGAAGACTTGAATGGCAATGCCTGCCGCCATAAATAAAGCGCCCTTGTACACCACATGGTTGAGGATTTGAAACAATATAGAATTGCTATCTCCAGCAGATGTCATGGCAAAATTTAGCACTAATGCCCCTAACTGACTGATGGTGCTGTAGGCTAATAATTCTTTAATATCATGGCTTAATACTGCATACATTGCACCGATTACCATTGTGATTACCCCAATCGTCAGTAATGTGGGTGTCCATAAGCTGTTTTGGCTAAAAATGGGGTAAAGTCTGGCTAATAAAAAAATACCCAATTTCACCATGGCCGCTGAGTGTAAATATGCGCTTACTGGGGCTGGGGCTGACATGGCTTTGGGCAGCCAAAAATGAAATGGAAATTGTGCAGATTTACCTAAAATTCCAATTAAAATTAATATAAAAGCGGGGGTAAGGTATGGCTGTAGTGATGATAGCTGAGGAGCGATCTCTATTAAGTCGGATAATTGAGTAAATTGTGTGATGAGTGCCACTAAGATTAGGCCAGCCATTAGGCATAACCCTGTGATACTGGTGACTAACAACGTCATGAGTGCGCCTTTTTGGGCCTCTTTTGTTGTGGTGTTAAAGCCAATCAGTAAAAATGATGCAATGGCTGTTAACTCCCAAAAAACAATTAAAAGTCCAATATTATTAGATACTACAGTGCCCATCATCGATGTCATAAACAGCATTAAATAAATGTAAAATCGAGGACTCGCTTTTTTGAAATAACTTTGGCAATACAGGCCAATTAATGCCCCCATAAGACAAGTGACCCCTGTGAAAAACAAAGATACTTTATCGATTAAAAATGATAAATGAATGCCCAATTCGGGTATCCATTTTAAAAAAGTTGTTTGAGGCAAACTGGATTGTGATGCGATGTCTAACACGATCACTAGCGATACTAGAGGCACTAACATGGCAATATAGCCTAAGTTAGTTTTAATTGATTTTAGTGGAATTAAAAAAAATGGCGCTACTAAAATTGGTAATAAAATTGCAAAAAATAATGTGTATTGCATTTACTTATTGAGACGCTACCTTTTTTAATAAAAGGACGGCGGCCAGTGCAACAATGAGATTGGGCATCCATGCAGCGACTATCGGCGGAACAATATGCGCAATCCCTAAGCCTACCCCTAATAATACATAATATAGGATCACAATGACTAAGCTAATGCCTAGGCCAATGGCCGACGTACTCCGATGGGGTCTTAAGCCAATTGATGCTCCTAAAATTGAAAAAATTAAACTGGCAAATGGCACTGCAAATTTGAGATGGTATCTGACGAGGTCATTTTTGTAATTTTGGCCTGTTCGTTTACTTAGTTTTATTCGGTTATTTAATTCTTTTGCATTCATTTCTTCAATTTGTTTCTCTCGGTTTTTAATATCTAATGGGTTGATATTGATATTGATCACTTCTTTTTCAAAATCCATTACAATGGCTTTTCGGCGATCGCTTAGGGTAAAGTTATGCATTGTCCCTTTATAAAACTCCCAAGCGCCATCGTCTCGCCATTTTCCTTCTGTGGCTTTTATTGCCCGGATTAGCTCTCCCTTTTGATATTCAAGGACGGTCGCTTGTTTTAAAATACCCTTATCAATTTCGACGATATTAATAATTCGTGACGGCTTTCCTTCTGTGTCATATTCGGTAATATTTAGGTTTTGCTTTAGTGTTGGTTTATCTTTATTTTTAATGACTGTTAAGAGATTGGTTGCCGAGTTATTTGCTTTGGGTACGATTGATTCGTTAAACCAAATGGTCATTAAACTAATTAACAAGCCTACGGCTACCACGGGGACAATGAGTCTAAAAAAATTAATGCCCGCTGCACGAAAAGCGATAATTTCTAAGTCAGTATTCATGCGTCCAAATACTAAAATCGTGGCAAGTAACATGGACATCGGAAATGTAAATACAATAATCCCTGGTACTTGATAAACAAATAATTGAATCACTTGGGAAATTGGAATATCAAATTTCGCGGCTTCCTGCATCAGCGGAATTAAAATCGTACTGCCTGCCAAAATAGATGAAAAAGAAATAATTCCAAAAATAAATGGACTTAATAATTCCTGAATAATATAGCGGTCTACAATTTTAATCATGTGAGTCTAAAGTCTTCTCCAAGATAAAATTGTTTGGCCTTTGGGTCATTTATGATTTCGGTAGAATTTCCGGAAATCAGTAGTTTTCCTTGATGCATTAAATATGCCCTATCTGTAATTGATAAGGTTTCTCGTACATTATGGTCGGTAATGATAAT
>Ga0214917_10006842_pt1 | contig 11722 bp, 11 predicted proteins | sample LL_1208_BB_MetaG_FD_177983 | JGI IMG/M metagenome (GOLD analysis project Ga0214917, IMG submission 177983) | Freshwater microbial communities from Lake Lanier, Atlanta, Georgia, United States - LL_1208_BB | ecosystem: Environmental > Aquatic > Freshwater > Lake | place: USA: Georgia | collected...
AATTTAAAACCCAATGCCCCGATAGCAACGTCACCATTCACCTAGTGCCATGCCAATACAAAACCGGACAGGAGGCCCAAATTGCCGCTAAATTACCAGGTGTCACCGCAGTCACCACCCCAAGTGAAACGATCAAAGCAATTTTTAATATTAAAGCAAGCCCCAGAGAAAAAGGCGCCATTTTATATTTAGGTGGCGACCCCATGTATAGCAAATTATTAGGCTATAAATTTAAAGTCCCTTCGTATGCGTATACCGAACACCGATACAAAATCGGAACCCATTTTAAACATATTTTCAGAAAACATGATGACGGCGATTTAATGGCCGTCCGCCCTCAACAATTTTCAACACCCAGAGAAGGTATTTTAAAAAAATATGACTTGGCAGACCACCCCTATTTATTGGTGTTCCCAGGGTCCCGCCCCCAGCACTTCGAACACATCATGCCCTTACTTGCTGGTGCCTTAGATACACTCCACAAAATCCATCCCGACATTCACCCGATTATTCAAATATCACCCTTTATTACTGATGAGCTTCTTACCAAAGTCAAAAACAAGTATTCCATTCCTTCTGCACGATGGCTTAGAGGGGACTCCTTAGACTTAATTAGTATTTCAAAACTATTAGTCACAATACCTGGCACCAATAATGCAGAAGCCATGTACATGAAATGTCCGATGCTGATTTTAATCCCCACACATCATCCCAAGCATCTTATTTTAGATGGATTGCCTGGCCTCATTGGCAATTTACCAGTCCTAGGCCCCCCACTTAAAAATATGGCCTTAAAGCACTATCACAAAAAACATCCCCTCCTAAGCCTACCCAATCGCTATTTCAAAAAAATGGTTGTACCCGAATTTATTGGCAGCTGGACACCCGCAGAACTAAGCGAAAAAATAAGTAATTTATGGAACTCACCACAAAGTCTAAACGCCCAAGTCTCTCAATTTTCTAAAATCGAGTTAGATAAGGAAATCACAATACTTCAAAAAATCTGTACAACGATTCTTAAAAAAGCTTAGCCAGTTCAGCTCTCAGCAAGGCATCTTCAACAGGAGTCACATCCACCAAAGGCAGTCGAGGGATGCCCACTCTAAACCCTAGCTGTCTCAACGCAGCTTTAACTGGCGTTGGATTGGACGTCACAAACAAGGCCTTAAACAATAAGGAAAGCTTGGCATCGAGTTGTAATGCTTTTTCCACGTCACCTGACACAACCGCATCCACCATGTGACGCATATCTGTTCCAACCACTTGAGAGGCAACAGATACAACCCCCACAGCGCCAGCCTGCATAAAGGGCACAGTTAAGGCATCATCACCCGAATAAATCACAAAGTCAGGAGGGGTCACCTGACGAATTGCTGTCATTTGGTCCAAAGACCCTGCAGCCTCTTTAACTCCAATAATATTAGAAATAGCAGATAATCGGACCATTGTCTCAGGCAGCATATTTACACCAGTACGGCCAGGGATATTATATAGTAAAACAGGTAGTGACGTAGACTCAGCGACCGCTTTAAAATGCTGAAACATCCCTTCCTGCGAGGGTTTATTATAATACGGCACCACTTGCAGTACGCCGTCCACACCAAGTGTCTCAGCATGCCGTGTTGTTGCTATTGCAGTCGCCGTCGAATTAGACCCCGTCCCAGCCATAATTTTGGCCCTACCTTTAAATTGGCGAACAAACTGAGCAAATAATTCATATTCTTCATCATGGGTTAAAGTCGGAGACTCGCCTGTTGTCCCTGCAAGTAAAATCGTATCAGTACCAGTCGCCACCAAATGTTCACCCAAGCGGATGGCTTCTTCAAAATCAACTTGGCCCCTTTCATTAAAGGGAGTAACCATTGCGGTAATAATTCGTCCAAATTTTAACTGACTCATGAGACTCCTAGACTATCAAGTACACACACTCTTTGACAACGGCTTACAGCTCACTTTCTTCAGAAAAAAGAGAAATAGCAATTTCTTTTTCTGCACCAGACAATGACAGGACCTCAACTTTATTTAATTGACGGTCAATCGTCCGAGATTTACTAGAAACCAAGTCTAAATTCCCAGATGCTTCTTGCAGTTTTTTCTTAGTCTTTTCGACTAAGTCTCCAAATTTAGAAAACTCGGTTTTAACCCTACCCAATACTTCCCACACTTCACTGGAGCGTTTTTGAATGGCCAAAGTCTTAAAGCCCATTTGCAAACTATTTAATAATGCAGACAATGTCATCGGCCCAGCAATCAATACCTTATATTCATTTTGCAAGGTATCCATCACTCCAGGACGTCTTAAAATTTCGGCATACATCCCTTCAATCGGGATAAACATAATGGCAAAATCAGTGGTAAAAGGCGCTTCAATATATTTCTCTTTAATCGATTTTGCCTCTCGCTTGACCATCATTTCAAGTTGTTTTGACTCCAACTCCACCAATTCGGGGTTAGCCGCTTCTTGAGCCATCAATAAACGTTGATAAGGATCTTGAGGGCATTTTGCATCGATAGGCAACCATACAACGTCATTTCCATGATCAGATTTACCTGGCAAGCGAATGGCAAATTCCACTGTTTCACGACCATGCGGCTTTGTCCTTACATTATGGGCATATTGATCAGTAGACATTACCTGTTCAAGTAAATTCCCCAATTGCACCTCTCCCCAAGTCCCCCGGGTTTTAACATTGGTCAACACCCGTTTTAAATCACCCACGCCCGATGCCAGAGTTTGCATTTCACCCAACCCTTTATGAACCAATTCCAAACGATCACCAACCAATTTAAATGATTCACCCAACCGTTTCTCTAAAGTCGACTGTAACTTCTCATCCACAGTCACACGCATTTGCTCGAGTTTTTTATGATTATCTTCCTGAAGCAGTTGAATTTTTTTCTCCAGAGTATCGCGCATTTTATCCAAACGGCCTTCATTAGACTCAGTCAATTTAGAAATTTGCATCGAAAACTGATGCACATGCTGAGACAATTCTTCCCGTTGTTGTTTAAGCAACTCCGAAAACTCCTGTCTAAACCGCCCCATTTCCGCCCGCATCTGACCATCCAACCGATCAATATCACGAGACACTCCACTATCTTTTACCAAAAAATAAACCCGACTCAAGCCAATAAAAACAAAAACCAACCCAAGCCCCAAAACCCCAAATCCCACCACAAAAAAACTCATAAAAAACTCCAAAAAGATAAGCGTTCCATAAAATTATCACAAAAAACCACCAAAAGCCGCTAGCAAAAGATAAAGCCTAGGATGCGCAAGATGTGTAATTTCTCGCCACGCGACGTTTATTATTAATAAATGAGTGTGGCGAAAATTGCACAGATTGCGTATACTAGGCTTCATCTTTGTGGTGGACGTAGCTCAGTAGGTAGAGCCCCGGATTGTGGTTCCGGTTGTCGTGGGTTCAAGTCCCATCGTTCACCCCAACCCTTAAAGGGTTAGTCATAATGAAACTAAATACCCTTATTTTTATTGTCTTTTTCTCAATCCCACTTCATGCATTAAGCATTGGCAGCACTGAGTCCGACGTGATTCGTCGGTTTGGACCACCCCCTAGACGCATCCAAGGCCCTCTAGGCGAGACTTGGCAGTACGATACTCACCATATTTTGATTATCCAAGGCAAAGTGGAAGGCTATGACAACAAAGAGGCATTTGAAATCGTACTTAAACCCAAAAGACGATCATTTGCGACATCATTAACCCCAGAATCCAGTAAAGACGATGTGATTAAAGTATTGGGCACACCGGATAAAATCGACAGACATATGACATATGAACGATGGTGGTACAAAGGCGAAGTCATCGAATTTATCGAAGACAAAATCCATATCATTTCAAATACTCAGCCCTTAAAATTTAAATTTAAACAAAATCCAAATGCAAAGCCCCCGATGATGCATCAACGCTCGACCAATGATTTAATTGCAAAATTGGGTACGCCTACGACATATCGACGCGGGTTTAACACTGACACGTGGTTTTATACGAATCAATTTTTTATTATTCAAAATGACACAGTTAAGTATCAAGACACATGGAGCCCATGGCAAACGGGTCGTCAGTCTAAGCAGACAAAAACAGACTTTTCTAAAACAGAAATCAATAAAAACCTTCGGGTCATTCCACAAAATCCACGCCATAAAGTGACATTTCCTAAACCTGGCATCGATGATACTGATTTTAATGAATCTGACCCTGCGATTAATTATTATTACGACTCCAATCAGTCCAATGAATAAAACTATTTTGAAGACTCTCTTGCTAGGTGATAGACTCTGAAAAATGATGTCAAAAAATACAATTGTCAAAAGCGTTTTAGTCACACTTTTTTTAATTTGGCTAACTTTTATTTCACTAGGTCATCAATTAGAGACTTATGAAAATGCAGTCAAGACACAACTTGAGCATACACAAACACAACTTCGAAACGAAACCGTATTAAGTAAACGCATTATCAATATTTTAGGCCCTTCCCCGATCACTCAAAAAATGAAATGGAATATCGATTTATTTCAAAATGCCACATCAACAGATATGGCCATCGATGCGATTAAAGGACATCATGAGTTACTAAGCACTTACTTTGCCACTTTAGTCCCACAGTCATTTGATGAGCGAGTCATTTTATCCGACATCAAGCCATTATTTGAGCAAAATAGCATTCGACTGGAAGAAGAATGGAATGCCTTATCCAGCTCAATCACATGGTACAACACCAAACTAACTCAATTCCCCTATACGCTGTACACTAAAATAGACGGCAAAAGACCTTTTCCAGAACTGGCTCCAATCACCCAGATAGCGACACCAAATACTCTACAAATCGCACCACAGGTAGCAACCCCATCTAATTTATGAAACTAGGATTTATCGGCATGGGTAAAATGGCCAATTCAATTGTCAAAGGCCTGATTAGCACCTATCCCACACTCACTAACACTATTTATTTTTACGAAAAATCCCCCGAATCTGCACAGAATACTGCAATAGAATTAGGCATTGCATCCGTCAAAGATATCCCCACCCTCATTCAGCAGACAGACATGATTATCTTATGCATAAAACCCCAAAATTTAGACGATATCATCCCATTTATCGCCCCACTTTCAGCATCTAAAACACTAGTCTCCATCCTTGCAGGTGTAACAATCGACACTTTATCCAAAAAATGTCAGGCAAGGGGTCCAATTATTCGGTTAATGCCAAATACTCCCTCCCAACTTAAACAAGGCATTACAGCCATTTGCCATAATCACCAGACACCCGCTGCCACCATTACTCACCTCGAAACCTTATTACAAAGCATCGGCACCACAGTTATTGTGGAAGAATCTCACATGAATATCATTACAGCGATTAGTGGAAGCGGCCCAGCATTTTTTTATCAAATCGCAAAAGACATCGCAGCCATTGGACATGACAAAGGACTAAGCCAAGACATGGCCATCCATTTAGTGGCCCAAACACTAATTGGTGCAGGCCATATGCTGACAAAAACCGGTAAATCCCCACAAGCCCTCATTGATGAAGTCTCCTCAAAAGGCGGCACAACGGTTGCAGGACTCAAAAAGTACACAGACCTCATGATTGGCCAAGACTTGAGCCAAGTCATTTTAGCGGCCTACCAACGGGCAAGCGAATTGTGATACTATTGCCTCATGATATCTCTAAATTTATACCAACTTGTCGATATTTTTTTTCAAGTCCTCTCGATAACACTATTCATTCGCATTGCGTTATCATGGTTTTCGCATGATCCCTACCATCCCATCATTTCACTTATTTATCGCATCACAGACCCCATTTTAACGCCATTTCGTCAGCTAATCCCCCCCATCGGCGGCTTAGACATTTCACCAATTTTTGCCTTTATGGCCCTAAGTTTAATTGAAAAATTAATTAAAGCATTCCTGTAGCTCATTCCATGACCACCGGCGCACTTTCATTATTTGACCTAACACCAGACAGCCCCCCTACCCCCCAATCCGCAACAAAAACACCACCTCTCGCCTATCAACTTGTCCCTATGTCATTGGACACCTACATCGGCCAAGACCACTTATTAAGCGAGGGAAAGCCCCTAAGACAATGGATTATCTCCAAAAAAATACCCTCAATTTTATTGTGGGGTCCTCCAGGATGCGGCAAAACAGCATTATCCAAACTCATTACTTCCCATATTAATGCCCATTACATTGCGTTAAATGCAGTCACCGCCAAAATTGCAGATATCAAAGACGCAATTGACAGCGCAAAGACAACACTCACAACCGGCAAAACCACCATTGTCTTTATCGACGAAATCCATCGGTTCACCAAAGTCCAGCAAGATGCCCTATTACCCGATGTCGAAAGCGGCCTAATCACCCTCATTGGGGCTACTACAGAAAACCCTTATTTTGCACTCACCAAAGCCCTATTATCCCGTCTCCATCTCTTTGAATTACAGCCACTAACACCCCAAAATATCAAAACCATTATTAACAATGCCCTCACGCATCTCAACCCATCTGCCCCACCACAACTAAGTCCACAAGCCGAATTAGAAATCACATCGGCAGCCAATGGAGATGCCCGAAAAGCAATTTCAATAATCGAAGCCGCATATTCCATTAGCCCCGATAAAACCCAATTATCTGAAGACCTCCTCTTATCAATCATTCAAAAACAAGGCTTAAGCCATGACGAGGACGACCACTACAACATCATTTCAGCCTTTATCAAAAGCATGAGAGGCTCAGACCCCGACGCCGCAATCTACTGGCTTGCCCGACTGCTTCATGGCGGTGAACCCCCAGAATTTATGGCCAGACGCATGGTTATTTTTGCATCAGAAGACATTGGAAATGCTGATCCAAATGCGTTAACACTCGCCACATCAACACTAACAGCTGTCAAACAAATTGGCATGCCAGAAGCCCGCATTATTTTAGCCCAGGCCGCAACCTACTTGGCCAGTGCCCCCAAAAGTAATGCCAGTTATATCGCAATCGACAGCGCCCTAGCCCTCATCCAAAAAGGCCATGTCTACGATGTCCCTCTCCACCTCAAAAGCAGCGGCTACAAAGGCGCAGAAACCCTTGGCCATGGCAAAGGCTACAAATATCCCCATGACTATCCCAATGCCAAAGTAGATCAACTCTACATGCCCACCCCCCATAAATTCTATAATCCCATCCCAGGAGGAATAGACCAATGCGTATCCTAGCCATAGAAACATCCTGTGATGAAACCAGTGCAGCCGTCGTCAAAGATGGCCTTATCGTCGAGTCCAGTATCATCCATTCTCAAATCAAAACCCATCAAAAATTTGGCGGCGTAGTCCCCGAAATTGCATCACGCATTCATGCCGAAACCATCACCAAAATCATTAATTTATCTCTTGAAAAAGCCAATGTAACATTCAAAGACATCACCGCCATTGCCGTTACAAAAGGTCCCGGCCTAGAAGGCGCCCTCCTCATTGGACAAACCGCTGCAAAAACCCTATCCAAAGCCCTCAACCTCCCCCTCATCCCAGTCCATCACATCCACGGCCATATTTACTCCACCCTACTCTCCCCCACTCTACCATCCCCCTCAAGGGAGGGGTACCCAAACGTATTTCCCCAGCTTTGCCTCATCATCTCTGGCGGCCACACGCAACTCATCCACATCAAAGACCATTTTGACTTTGAAATTGTTGGTCAAACGCGAGACGATGCAGTTGGCGAATGTTTTGACAAAGTGGCCCGGACATTAGGCCTAGGCTATCCGGGGGGTCCAGCCATCCAAAAAGCAGCTGTAGACGGCAATCCAAATGCCTTTAAATTTCCAAAACCCATGGGTAAAAGTAGCACAGAATTTAGTTTCTCAGGTCTAAAAACAGCCGTCATTCAAACCATCAAGCCACTTGTCCCACTTACTCCTCAAACCGTCAGTGATATCGCAGCAAGCTTTCAGCAAACGGTTGTCGACATTCTCGTCCAAAAAACCATATCACTGGCCAATACCCTAGGTGTTTCCACAATGAGTATCGCTGGCGGCGTCAGCGCAAATGCAGCATTAAGAGCAGCATTTCAGCACGCAGCAGACACAAATAAATTCACACTGCTCATCCCCCCCCTAGCCTACACCACAGATAATGCCGCCATGATTGCCACAGCAGCCTACTATCAATACCAAAAATACCCAAATATCCCCCACACCTTCCAAGCATCCCCCAACCTCCCTCTGTCACATCCATGAAACTCGTCCAAAAAATCACCATTAAGCAACTCCAAACGCTTAAACAACTCTTATCTCCCAAGATGCTGCAAAGCCTTAAAACAATGCAACTTAGCATCCCTGATTTACTCACCCACATCGAGACAGAATCCAAAGATAACCCTTTTTTAGAAATCACTCCCTCACAACACACATATTACTCAGGCCCAAAATCCCATCTCAACTCAACCGACGATAATAGCGATTTTTTAGACTACACCAGCCGTTTTGATCATTGCAGCAATATAATCGACTACGTCAATGCCCAACTCGACCTAGAGCACCTCACAGAGCGCGACAATGCGATTGCCCATGACATTACCGAACACCTCGACGCCCGAGGATATCTCCCCAACTTCGATACCTTGCGCAAACAACTCGCCGAAAAATACCAAGTGCAAGAACGTAAAATTAATGATGTCTTAAGCATCATCCACACCATGGAACCCGATGGTGTCGGCGCACGAACACTAAAAGAATGCCTCATCCTCCAAGTCCAACACTATCAATTTGATACCGACGATCTTCAAGACCTTCTCATCGATCTCATTAAAAATCATTTAGACAATATTGCCACTAAAAATTACAAAAAAATTGCCACCCAAATGGACATTGACGAAGACGATGTAATTGCCATGCACACATTTATCCGAGAAAACCTTACCCCAAATCCAGGAGCCATGTTTGCAAACACGCCCACAGGCACTAATGCCCATATTTTGCCATCATTCAAAGTCAGCATTAGCGAAACCAATAACATACTCATCGAAAATCTAGAAGAAAAATCTGGACCAAAAATCAATTTAGTCCATCAAGAGCACCTCATTAACAATCCCAAACTAGACGAGACCAGCCGCCAATTTTTAAAAGAGCGTCTCCAAAAAGCAAAAGACCTTGTCGACGCCTACACCACTCGTATCAATAATCTAAACAAGCTCATCACCACTATCATTAGCCATCAAGAACAATTTGTAAGACAAGGCCTTATTTATCTTGAACCTTTACTTCAAAAACAAATTGCCCAAACCCTAGGGTTTTCCCATTCCACCATTTCACGCATTGTGTCATCAAAATTTATCGACACCCCCCATGGCATATTTCCACTCAAACAGCTCTGTCCCCGAAACATTTCAGGCAAAACTGCCGCCCGCTTAAAACTCATCATCCAAGAGATCGCCTGCCAATACCCCCACTATTCCGACGACCAAATTAAACACCATTTACAGTCACTCAATATTACAATTGCCCGCCGCACAGTCACAAAATATCGACTCGCCTCAAATACACAAGCAAGTTATTATCGAAAAAGCCCGATATAACCATGGGCACTAAGCTACCCCTTTGAAAAATCAAGGAATAAAACTAAAATGAATACCATGCACTCCAAAATTTCATATTTTTCCAAGAGGGTTATCTGGCTAACCAGTTTTAGTTGTATAGTGTTATTTTCAACATTGGCAAATGCTCAAGCAAGCAAACTTAATAAAACCGAATTTGTCTTTGGCAATGGCTCAGGGTGGGAATCCATAGGCACAGAAAGCACCCCATCAATGCGCGCAAAAAAACCAGTGATGTTAAGAAATGGGCAAACGATTGAAAGCATATTAGATAGTCAAAGCGCATCGTTTTACAGACAATTTACGACACCTACCCAAATGTTATCTGAAGTTAAGTCAAGGATGACCGGAATGATTGGATCATTTGGATATGTTCCACAACCATCAACAGGTTGGCTAGTATGTGATGGGTCTGAATACAGTACCGCTGATCATCAAAATTTAGCAAATCTACTCCGTAACACGTATGGCGGCACAGGCTTAGTAAATGCAGATGGTGACTGGGCAGGCACATTCAAAGTACCTGATTTAAGGGGAGTCTTTATTATGGGAAGCGTAAGCACAAGAAACCTGACAAGTGTCACTTTAAATAACACCATTCCTTATCACCAGCATACATTTTCTAATAGAACATTAACCACAAATAATCCTAGTGGCACACATACTCACTCCGTAAGAAGCCTCTTAGAAACTCAAATGAGTATTGATTCTGTTTTAGATACAAGAGCTGATCCGGATATTTATTACAGCGATGATGCCAGTTTTCGTACAGCAAGACCAGACACCGGTTCGACAACCACAACACACAGCCATACCACACCTGCACTTACAATGACTTTTGGAAATCCAACCAATTCAAATTCTAGACTAGTAGCTGAAAATAGGCCTGCAAATGCTGCAGTAGTATTTTGTATTTTTGCAGGAGATTAAAATGAAACGCCTTGTAGTATTTATTATGTTTTTTATATATTTAAAAACACAAGTTTGGCCAGCGAATGTAGGATTTTCAAGCTCTGAAATTATATTTAAAGATGGTTCAGGTTGGAAAGAATCAAATATTGCGATTTGTGGAGATGATATTACAGTCTTAAAAGCAGTAGGAGATGTGATCTTGTCTAATGGAATTAAATTAGACAGCACTATAGGAACAGTTCGTAATTTTATAGATACCTCTATAATTGGCATGATTATGCCATTTGCCAGCTCCACACTTCCTTCAGGATGGATTCCTTGTGATGGAAGAATTATTAGGGTAAGTGCAACTTCTAATTGCGAATATCAAACCCTCGCAAATCGTATCAGAACAACCTGGGGACCAACATCCAATCCAGGGAGTATGATCGGCTCAAAGTTTGTAGGTCGCTTCCAACTACCTGATCTAAGAGGCCAATTTCTTAGAGGTGCGCTAACTATTAATAATGCTAATGCAGCCACATCTGCTAATAGAGAAAGTGTCGTATTAGAGGCTGCAAATTTTACAAGGTTTAGAGAACCTAGTTTTAGCACAGTTGTCCAGTTTACATCCTTAGACGGCACTCTTGGTACATATCAGCCATCTGGTTTTACAAGTCACTCAACTGACCACAACTTCACCATAGCAGCAGGAACAACATCTTCAGATGCAGAATCTCACCAACATATAAGTAGTCAAATAACATTAATTAATAACCATGCGTTCTTTTACCCAAATAGATTAGGAAGGTATGACCCTAGAGACGAGGATTCAAATGAACCAGGCTATTTCGGAAACCAAACCTCACTAACTCAAACCACATCAACAGACGCAAATACTCATACACACACATTTAATACTTCTTCAGTTGCGTTTAATAATAGTACTAACGAGTCTTATCCTAACAATGCTGCCGTAACATTTGGAATAAGGTATTAATCATGAGCATAAAATTTAAACTTCATTTTAGCACCTTCATATTATGTTTTATTTTATTTGTAGCAACTAATATTCAGTCCGAAGCTTATTTTAAGCACGATCGATTGCAATTTAAAAGTAATAATGCATGGGTCCCGACACTGAATGGGACAGCTAGCGCCATTCAATTTTCCGGATCCGTATTAACTTTAAAAGATGATACAATCATTGATTCAGAAAATAAAA
>Ga0214917_10006843_pt1 | contig 11721 bp, 12 predicted proteins | sample LL_1208_BB_MetaG_FD_177983 | JGI IMG/M metagenome (GOLD analysis project Ga0214917, IMG submission 177983) | Freshwater microbial communities from Lake Lanier, Atlanta, Georgia, United States - LL_1208_BB | ecosystem: Environmental > Aquatic > Freshwater > Lake | place: USA: Georgia | collected...
GGAGCAGACGTAGACAGTTCGCAGCCTCGGCACGCGCCAACTCTATGACGCGGGTGTCGACTGCTTTCGACGGTGCACGACCGTCGCAACATAGAGAAGGGTTCCAGCCGCGAGAAGAATCATTGTGGCGAGCAAGATTCGAGCAGCGACGAAGGCAACCATCGCGCCGATGTCTCGATCGCGAGTCGTCGCGGCAAATGCGACCGTCGTGCCGTCGACGGGAATATTCCAAGAAAACGATGATGCGACGTCGTCATCCGCGCGCTCGGCAACTACGCCGTCGGTCGAAACAGCGTTGCCCGGCAGGGTCACTTGCAATGAGATAACGAGAGACTCACTCAAACTGCGTCCACTGCGAACAATCGCCTGCTCGAAGGGCTTTGCTCCGAGAACGGCAAGGGCCTCGTCGTCGGCAAAACCTGCAAGACCATTGGGTAGACCCCCAGAACCGTCGAAGGTGTATGTCGCGTCGTTGATGCCCCCCGAGCGCGTGACGACGATTCCGCGTAGCGGACCGTCTTGACCGGAAAGCTGCGCAAGAAAAAAGCCTGCTTCGTCGACGTTGGCGAACGGTCGTTGCGCGACGACCGACAATCCGCCCGACGTTGACGGGTCTTGCACTTCAACGTTCCAGCCTGCGGCGCTTAGGTCGTCGAGGTTAAGCGAGTCGGAGAGTTCTGGGGCCATACGAACTGCGTCCGCGTCGGCGACTGCGGTGACGGTGATTGTGCCGCTGCCATTGTCGGCGACGCTGACTGACGTGTTGAGGTCCACCTTGCACGCGCTCAGAACGAGCGTGCTGGCAACTAGAAACGCAGAGACGATTGCTCGGCGACGTATGTCGCCTGAGGCCGTCACTCGCTGGTGGCGTTGCCGCCTTCGCCCGCCCCGGCGAGATCGACGCCGACGGGCGGCTTGAAACCTTCGACTGCTTTGAACGCGATGCGCTGGTCGCCAGGGTTCTCCGGGTCGTCTTCCACACCCACGACGACGATTTCGCCAGCGACAAACTGCTTGTTCAACAGACGCTCTGATAGCGGGTCTTCGATGAGTCGCTGCAGTGCGCGGCGCAGCGGTCGTGCGCCGAGTTGCGGGTCGTACCCCTTGCGAGCGAGCAGCTCCTTTGCGGGCTGGGTGAGCTCGAGCCCGAGGCCCAAGCCTTCGAGTTGGCTGACGAGACGCTTGCTCATCAGGTCGACCATCGCCATGATCGCTTCCATGGTGTGCTCGTGGAAGACGATCACTTCGTCGATGCGGTTCAAGAACTCAGGACGGAAGTGCACTTTCAGTGCATCGGTCACCTTGTCGCGCATGCGTGCGTACGACATCGCTTGGTCGTTCTTGCCGAAACCGACGTTCGCCTTGCGCAGGTCTTGCGTGCCCAAGTTGGAGGTCATGATGATGACGGTGTTGCGGAAGTCGGTAGTGCGACCCTGTGCATCTGTCAGGCGACCCTCTTCGAGAATTTGCAGCAGCGTGTTGAACACGTCGGCATGCGCCTTCTCGATTTCGTCGAAGAGCACTACCGAGAACGGCTTGCGACGAACGGCTTCGGTGAGCTGACCGCCTTCGTCGTATCCGACATACCCCGGGGGAGAGCCGACGAGGCGGCTCACGGTGTGCTTCTCCATGTACTCACTCATGTCGAGCGAGATGAGCGCGTCTTCATCGCCGAACAAGAACTCGGCCAATGTCTTGGCCAACTCGGTCTTACCGACGCCGGTCGGGCCCAAGAAAATGAATGATCCGCTCGGGCGCTTGGGGTCTTTCAGACCGGCGCGGGTGCGGCGGATGCTCTGACTGACCGCCTTGATGGCGTCTTCCTGGCCGATGATGCGCTTGTGGAGCTCGGCCTCCATATTCAGGAGTTTCGTCGTCTCTTCTTCGGTCAGTTTGTAGACGGGGATTCCAGTCCACACGCTGAGCACATCGGCAATCGCTTCCTCGTTCACTTCGTCGTAGAGGTTGATGCCCTGCGCCTTTACGTCGGCTTCTTTCTGGGCGCGTTCTTCGAGCAGTGTGCGCTCTTGGTCGCGCAGGCGGCCTGCTTCTTCGAAGCGCTGGTCTTCGACGGCTTTCTTCTTAGCTGCCTGAACTTCTTTGATCTTGTTCTCGATTTCTTTCAGGTCGGGCGGGGTCTTCATGCGCTTGATACGCAGACGGCTGCCTGCCTCGTCGATCAGGTCGATGGCCTTGTCTGGCAGGTGACGGTCGGAGATGTATCGGTCGGCCATGTTCGCTGCAGCGACGAGTGCCTGGTCGGTGATGGTGACGCGGTGGTGGCTCTCGTACTTGTCGCGGATGCCCTTCAAGATTTCGATGGTGTGTGCGACTGACGGTTCGTCAACCTTCACCGGCTGGAAACGGCGCTCGAGGGCAGCGTCTTTCTCGAAGTGCTTGCGGTATTCGTCAAGAGTGGTGGCTCCGATGGTCTGCAATTCTCCGCGCGCGAGCATCGGCTTCAAGATGGATGCAGCATCGATGGCGCCTTCCGCGGCTCCCGCACCAACGAGGGTGTGGATCTCGTCAATGAAAAGGATGATGTCGCCACGGGTGCGGATTTCTTTGAGCACCTTCTTGAGGCGCTCTTCGAAGTCGCCGCGGTAGCGGCTGCCGGCGACCAACGCACCGAGATCGAGCGTATAGAGCTGCTTGTTGGTGAGTGTCTCTGGCACGTCGTTGCTAACGATGCGCTGTGCCAAACCTTCGACGATTGCCGTCTTGCCGACGCCTGGTTCGCCGATCAGCACCGGGTTGTTCTTGGTGCGGCGAGAGAGAATTTGCATCACCCGTTCCATCTCGCGCTGGCGGCCGATGACGGGGTCGAGTTTCTTGTCTTTGGCAAGTTGTGTGAGGTTGCGGCCGAACTGGTCAAGAATCTGACTGCCGCCCTTTTCGCTCGGCGCATCTTTCGCACCGACCGGCTCGCCTTTGCCTTCGCCACCCGAACCTTCGTAGCCGCTCAGCAACTGGATGACCTGCTGTCGAACGCGCGACAAGTCAGCGCCAAGTTTCACCAGCACCTGCGCCGCAACGCCTTCACCTTCGCGAATGAGCCCGAGCAAGATGTGCTCGGTGCCGATGTAGTTGTGACCGAGCTGCAGCGCCTCGCGCAGCGACAACTCGAGCACCTTCTTGGCGCGCGGGGTGAAGGGAATGTGCCCTGACGGCGATGAGCCGCCCTGGCCGATGATCTCTTCCACCTGTGCTCGAACGGCCTCGAGGGAGATGTTCAACGACTCAAGGGCCTTTGCGGCGACGCCCTCACCTTCGTGAATGAGGCCGAGCAGGATGTGCTCAGTGCCGATGTAGGAGTGGTTCAGCAGTCGCGCTTCTTCTTGCGCCAACACGACCACTCTTCGGGCCCTGTCGGTGAAACGTTCAAACACTGCTGTTACCGCCTTTTCGCGATGATCTGGATCGCAGTCGTATCACAGAGTGTACCCCCGCCAGACCCGGGCCCCAGTTGACGAGCTCGAGATTCGAGTCGCAATTGTCATACGCACGGAGCCGAACGGATTGTGACGATAGTCCTCGCACGAACGGCATGAATTCGCGTCTCGGTGATGAGCGCGGATGTGCTGCGCTCATAGCCTGACGAGGTGAACGTTTCCTCGCCGCTGCTTGAGTTGCCGCTCATGGCGGTCGACCGTGACCGTGTCGAGGACGCCCTCCGCGCTTCTGTGCGCACCCCTGACACGTATCTCACCGAACTTGCATCGCACCTCATCGTCGCAGGTGGCAAGCGGCTTCGACCAGTGCTCGCAGTGGCCGCCGCCCAAGTCGGCACCGAAGGTGCCGTCTCCGATCAAGTGATCGCAGGTTCAATCGCGTGCGAACTCGTCCATTTGGGTTCGCTGTATCACGACGACGTGATGGACGAAAGTTCCACTCGACGTGGCGTCGAGACGGTCAATGCGAAGTGGGGCAACCTGCAGGCCATCGTCGCTGGAGACTTTCTCTTGGCGCGCGCATCAGAAATCGCCGCCTCGCTCGGCAATGAGGTTGCCGGGCTTCTCGCGCGCACCATCGGCAGGCTCTGCGAAGGTCAGGTCGAAGAGTTACGCCACACCTACAATCGCAACCGAACCATTCCGTCGTACTTGGTGAGCATCCAAGGCAAGACAGCCTCATTGTTTGCGACGTCGGCTCGAATTGGGTCGCTCGTTGCCGGTCATGACCGTCAGATCACCGACGTCGTCACGAACGTGGCGGATGCCTACGGCATGGTGTTCCAAATCGTCGATGACGTGCTCGACATCGTCGCCACCGACGAGCAACTCGGCAAACCTGCCGGCCACGACCTGGAAGAAGGCGTCTACACGCTGCCTGTGTTATTGACGCTGTCGCATGACTCCGCCGAGTCGCGCGAGTTGTACGACCTACTCGGCTCGCCACTGACCGCCAAGGAGCGAACCAAGGCTCTCAAGATCGTGCGCAATGGTCCGGGGCTCTCAGCTGCGCTTGAAACGGCGCGCGACTATGCCAGCGCCGCCGAAGCAGAGTGCGACAAATTGCCGGCTGGCGCCGCTACCGAAGCGTTGCGTCGCGCTCCGCGCGCCCTGCTCGACTCGCTCGTCGACCTCTGATCCGCGGCTTCTTCGGCCGCTCACATCTAGTTAGACAGCACCCGCTGTGCTGCGGCCAAACCAGAGAGAGCTGCACCTTCCACTTTTGGGCCGGCAAATGCATCGCCGGCGAGCGTCACGCCGCTCGATGACCAGCAACGTTCGTGCCACGTGGTGCGTGGTGCGGCCATGCGCCAACGTTTGGGTTGGTGTTCGACGACCTTCGCATCGCCGATCCACTCCTGTGCTCTGCGCATCACGTCTTCATGGGTGGTTGCGGTATCCGTCCACCAGTGCTCTTCGCTGAAGCTTGGTGAGCAGTGGAAGGTGAGTGCCCCCGTGCCGCTGATGCCCTTCTGCTTGTTGTCGGCGATGAATGAGAACGTCGTATCAGCGTTTTGAACACCGCCTGGTGCCGGCACGTTCGTCTCGCCTTCGACGACGACGAGTGCAGCGATGATCTTGTCGTATTCGATGGTGCGTATCGCATCGGGCACCTCGACGTCGGTGTTCACGATGAGCGCCATCGACTGCGGCACCGGGCACGTGAGAACGACATGGTCAGACTCGACTGAGGTTCCGTCGTCGAGATGCACCCGCCAGCTTCTCGGGAGTCGTTCGAGCGAGAACACCATGCTCGAATATCTCACGTCGAGCCCGTCTGCCAATCGTTTGGTGATCGAGGTCATGCCATTGACTCCGCAATAGCGGGGGTGTCCGTCTTGTTGGGAGAAACCACGACACCATTCTTTTGCGATTCCCTCGGCGAGCCACCCGTGCACCAATGCAGCGAACTCGTCTGATCGCACCGTGAAGAACTGTGCACCGTGGTCGAATGTCGAACTGCCGATGCGCCGTGTCGCGCAGCGACCCCCGCTCGAGCGACCTTTGTCGAATGTGGTGACCGTATGACCGGCTTCCGTTAACCGTCGTGCGGCGAGCAAGCCGCTGATTCCTGCACCGACGACGACGACTCGCATCGAGATTTAGTTCAAGCGATACGACGACCGCACCGCGCGCTCTGAGCGATCGATGAAGTCGAGCACCACCCGGTTGAAGGTCGACGCATGCTCGATCATCAAGCCGTGCGCAGCACCAGAGATCACTACGAGTTCGGCTTGCGGTATCCGCTCAGCAATCTCTTCGCTGTCGGCACGCGGGGTGAGGATGTCTTGGTTGCCAACCACAACGAGTGTGGGAGCGGTTATTCGACCAAGTTCGGCAACCATCGAGTCGCCGGTATCGAGAATTGCACCCACTTGGGCGCTGAAACCGCGCGACGGGCGAAACGTTGTCAATGGGCCAAGCCAACCAATCGCCGGCGCCAGTCGCCGGAACGACCTCGGGCCGACGAGCCATCGTGCTGATTCGTCAGCCCATTGGCGCAGCCCGCGCACATTGGCCGTGTCTGCCCAGTGCTGCAGCAGTTCGTTTCGCCATGGCAGGTTTCGACAGGCAGTGCAGGCAAGGGTCAATGAACGAACTCGTGTCGGGTGCTTTACGGCGAGAATCTGGGCGATGGCACCGCCCATCGATGCGCCGACGATGTGGGCATCCTGCACTCCGTAGTGGTCGAGTACGGCTGCCGCGTCGTCGGCCATATCTTCGAGCGTGAATGGCTGGTGGGGAATCGAACTTCGTCCAGCGCCGCGGTTGTCAACGGCAATTGTGCGGTACTTGGTAGCCATTGCAATTCGTTGCAGCATCCAGCCGTTCTTGTCCATTCCGAGGCCTTGGATAAGCAACACGGGCGCCGCGTCGTTGGCCCGTCCGGTGACTTGACTGTGAATCGACGTACCGTCGGGTCGCTGAATCCAGGGCATCAGGCCACTCGCTCTCGGGTTTCTTTTGGCGAGATCCGCACGACCGAGGGCCACGAATACAAACGACTTACGACGTCTGCGGTTGCATGAACCGGTCGATAGTCAAGATCGTGAGTCAGCGTTTTGGCGAGCCGACCGCGTTGCAGTAGCTCTCGTACGTGATCGGGGAGCGGTGCACCAGCCAACGTGGTGATCGATGATGCAAGCGGCCATGCAAGTGGAAGCACAGGCACTGGTAGTCGTCGACCTTGGCGCATCACTGACGAGATGTTGACCGACCCATCGGCAACGACGTTGACGGCCTCGTGTCGTCCATTGAGTGCTGCGTACGCAACGGCGCGAGCCGCATCGTCATCGGCGATGACTTGAAACTTCGCCCGCGAGGTGGGGTCCACTGGTACGAACGGAAGTCGCAACAGTCGTCCGAGCGGGCTTGGCACGTGTGCTCCAATCACTGGGGCGAGCCGCAGCACCGTCGTGGTAGTCGTCGACGGCGCGGCCTCGGAGATCATCGCCTCGAGCGAGCTCAACATGTGACCGTATGTCGAAGTCGGAGCAATCGGTGATCGCTCGTCATACACGCGTCCGGCGTGCGAACCGTACACCTCAATGCCCGAGCGCACCACCAGACGTGTGAGCCCACTCAGCGAGCTGATCGCCTCGCACAAGGTCTTTGCGTAGTTGCCAGTCGCGAGTCGAGCGTCCTTCGTGCCCAATCGAGCGTGTGGCTCCCAGATTCCGAGATGGACGATGACATCGGGTCGAAGAGAGGTGACTCGCCGCACGAATTCTGCCGAGTCATCATGCTCCACTCGGTGAAAGGTCGTTCGTCGCAAACGGCGTCGCGGTGGGTGCACATCGATGCCGTGCACATCCGCAAACTGATCCCGTTGCTCCAGCAATGACGTCGCCAGCGAGCCAAGCTCGCTGCCGACTCCAATGACAAGGAGCCGTTGTTCTCCCACGTGTCTCAGATTACTGAGGCGACCTGTCGACAGAGTGTGAGGCCAGTGAGCAGTCAGCTCTGGCGGAACTCGTGCGCGCGAAAGATCAGCGACCGAGAAGCCGGCTCGAGTGCGCGATTAGTGAGGCGCTCAATGAGTGTGACGGCTTCTGTCGGTTCTTTGACAACACCGAGCCATCGAAGGTAGGCACCCATGATGCTGACGAGCTGGTCGCTCACTTCTTCGGCGTGCACGATGGTGCGATGGCCAGAAGAGAGGAGGGAGTTCAGTTCGACGAAGAAACTGCGGCACCAGTCGTCAATGACGTCACTCGTGAGAAGCGGAATGTGGCGGTAGGGAACGCCGATCTCTTCGTACGTCTGCAGGTTGTGTGGTGCACCACTCACGCTGACGATGCAGTGGAAGTCATTCTCGCGCAGCCAGATGACTTCCTCTTGACGACGCACCTTTCGGTGGCTGGCACCGTAGCCACCCGGGCGCTCGCAGATTGCCAGGCGGTCTTTGATGATCCATGTCAGATCGCGCGGCTGAATTCCGAGCGCCCACTTACCGCGAAGTTTTTGTGACATCGGCAAAAGATGTTACAACACGTTGAGATTGTGCAATCCGAGTCGTTGGTGACTGCGGCGTACTTGTCGGCCACGACCCACGTCACACGCTGTCGCATCACCTCGTGCCACTGTGAGCACGCGTTCGACGGTCGCCGCGTCGGGCGGCAACGGGTTGGCGAGCCACTGTCGAATTGCACGTCGCGAGAGCACGATCGGGGCAGCAGCCAAGGCACGCGCGTCGGTGACGTCGATCATCGCGGCGAGTTCGTCGAGCAAGTCGTTGTCGTCGCGCAACATTTCGGCTTGTCGGGAGATCACGTCGACGATGTCGCGTTGAGCAATGTCTTTGAGCAGCGGGATAACTTCGCTTCGTACCCGTACCCGCTGGTAACGGTCGTCGTCATTCATTGGATCTTGGAGAGGCTTTAACCCGAGTTCGGCACACAGGGCCCGAGTTTCTGACCGCCGAAGTCGCAAGAGTGGGTGATGCGCGAGCCGCATTCCCGCCAGACCGGCAGTGCCCGAACCCCGCATGAGGTTAATCAGCACCGTTTCGGCCTGGTCGTCAGCTGTGTGGCCGGTGAGCACGTCGGTTGGCAATGCCGCAAAACGCGCGTCGCGCGCCCGAGCCTCGAGGTTGGGCCCAGATTCAACGGTCACCCCCCGAAGTTCGGCTGCAGCCCCGAGAGTCTCCGCAATAAAACGAACGAAGTCAAAATCGTGGGAGGAGTCAGCTCGAAGACCATGGTCTACGTGCCATGCGGTGACCGGTCGCCCCGTTCGAACGGCGAGGAGGAGAAGGGCGAGCGAGTCGGCTCCACCCGAGACAGCACATTGAAGACGATCCCCCTGTGGGAACGAGCACCGTTCGAGCAAGCCCGTTGCAAGAGTCGATCGATTGAGGGCGTCGTAGAGGGCGCTCATCGCCCGTCTCGCTACTTGGAGCTCTGTTCGGCGCGACGCTGTGCACGCGTCGGGTGCTTCTGTGCCTCAACTTTGCCGAGGTACCCAACTACCACACCGAGTACTGCCCCGATACCAGCAATCAACAGACCTGCGCCTAACCACCAATGCCAAGGGACAGCTGCCAACATGATCAAAAATCCTACTTCGGTAGCGTGGGCGCATGCGAAAACTCGGCGTACTCGTCGGAGCAGTCACCTGTGCACTTGCGCTTTCCGCGTGCGGAGAAACCGTCACCATTGGTGATGGCGGGGTTGCCCAGGGCATCACCGTTCAAGCGTCTGGCGTCAGCGACGTGGTGCCAGATGCCGTTCGACTCTCCCTCTCAGTGAGCGTGCTCGCCGACACGAGTGAAGTTGCCCTCGCTGAAGCATCATTGGCCGCCGATGAGGTGCGCGATGTTCTGGCGGCGCGTCAGGTGGCTGAAGCCGACATTGCATCTCAGACATTGACGGTGTCGCCTGAATATTCCTATACCGAAGCTGAAGGTCAGAAAATCGTCGGTTACCGCGCCTCGCAGGTGTTCGACGTGCTGCTCCGCGACGCAGAGAACGCCGGTGGAGTCGTGGATCTTCTGGTGAGTCGAGGTGGGAAGAACCTCTCGATTAACTCGACGTATCCAGTGCTTCTTGACGCCTCGGCAGGTGCCGTGTCGGCTCGTGAAGACGCGGTGAAAAAGGCACGGGCAAAAGCAGAGGCATATGCCGATCTCGTTGGAGTTGAACTGGGCGAGATTGTCTATCTCACCGAAGTTGCGGCACCCACCAATGTGGTCGTCGGCGCAAAGTCAGATGCGATGGCAGAGAGTGCACCACCTGTGATTGATCTCGGTACCCAGCAGGTGACTGTCACTATCGAAGTGCGCTGGAAGCTCGCTTAGCTGCTCAGCCCCAAAACTCGAGTTCGAAACGATTGCCAAGCTCTCGCAGGTAGCGAGTGTTTGAGGTTCAGATTGATGAGGAGGCTTCTTCGTGGGCCAGCGAAAGTTGACTCTCGCATATCTACAGCATGAAATGAGTTCTGGGTCTTGACAAAACCCGCAATTCGGTTTGGGTGAAAAGTCACATTGAAGTCATTTATGAAGTTGTCGTAGAACCATCGATCAGTTTCGCGGTTTCGCTCGGTGTCGAGCGTGCCGTCGTGGATGCTGCACGAAGTCATCGGCTGGAGTGCAAGCGGGGCGAATCTCGTGATTCTGGAATCAGAGAGTCTGTTGAAGCGCCTGATTGCTTCTCGGAGCACGGCGCCGGACTTTGGCGAAAAGAAGCGTGTACCTTCGGAAGCACCGCTGTAATTAGGGTCTGCGAAATAGAGCACCAGCGCCAGAACTTTGTATGAGTTATCCGTGTGGGGAGGCAGGTAGCGCCCGGCATAGTTTGCGCTGAATGCGAGATTGATTTCGTAGTTGTCGACGTTTCTCAGTCTGAAATAGAGAAGCCATCGCCACCAGACGGGATAACGCCGTGAGGTTTCGGCGAGGCACGCTTTCGTCAACGCGGAGACGACTTCTCGCGATCGTATGGTTGCAATGAACTTCTGCCATTCAGGCGAGAGTTGATCAGAGGCCTCGGAATTCGGCCGAATCGTGTAATTGACGAATCCGTCGTTGCCAGGGTTGCCAATCAGATGATCAGGGAAATCTCTCAGTAGCAGCAAGTACTCATCTTCGGCGACTACATCATCAAGCACGAATCGGGGGTATGGCTGTCTGCTCCCGCCACTGTGGAGCGCTGAACAAACTTTAAGTGGGAGGAGGGAGATACTGCTCACAAAAGCGGCTTCTTCACTTCACGCTCTCTTGAGAATTGCGAGGTGCTTACGGCGATTGTCGTCGCGCCACCGGCGACCCGAGGCACCGACCCGCTTGTAGATGAGATGAGACGTGACGTGCCCGCTTCGAACAAGGTGTTGAATACTTCTTATCGCTTCCGTAGAGCTCAAGACAGACTTTCTCATTTCGACCAGCTTGACGTCATCTACAGCAATCCAGCTTCGCGGACCTGAAAGTCTCAGGGCATTGATGAGGTCGAACGCCACGACCGGGAACGTGTGGTCTCCGTCCACCCAGATGAGGTCGAACGCATCAGATGCAGCGAAAAGACCCGTTGAGTCGCGGTGAACCTGGTTGACGTTTGAACGGCCACCGATGTTTTTCATGCGATTAGCTGTCTGGTCGCGATAGTGAGCTTCAAAGTCATCAATGTACGACTTCATGTCGCCGTCATTATCCTGTGGAAGATCCCACGTCTCAATGTAAGCATCAGGGAACAGCGTTGCTAGAAATGCGGTGAACTCACCCCGAAAGGTACCAATCTCGAGTATTCGTCGGGGGTTGCATACCTGTGAGATTCCAGCGAAAAGTTCGTAATGGAGCGAATTGTCGCTTCGGCTAAGGCTATGAGCTTTTACTAACTCGTCGACTCGATTCTTAGCTGCACTGAAGTCGAGGCCGAGTGCTGCGAACTGCGTAGAGAGTTGCTGAAGTTCCTGCGCTCGCTCTCGGGGGCCGTATCCGATTCTTCCGAATCGGGCCTTGATGACCGCCCATATGACCTTTGGGGATCGCACCATGTCGAATGCTACCCATGGGGCTTCCATTAGCTCAGCAGTGTCAAGTTGTAAAGAATTGAAGCACCACCAATTGGTGCAGTTCTCTAGACCACAAAATGGGAATTTACATTTCACTCAACCAAGTGGAGCCCGAGGCGGGAATCGAACCCGCGACCTACGCATTACGAGTGCGTTGCTCTACCACTGAGCCACTCGGGCGCGGCTTCTTACCCTACCGCTTCGTTCACGGCCAAAAGCGGGAGATGTCGGTGTCGCACGAGTCGAGATCGAATACCTGAGC
>Ga0214917_10006844_pt1 | contig 11720 bp, 6 predicted proteins | sample LL_1208_BB_MetaG_FD_177983 | JGI IMG/M metagenome (GOLD analysis project Ga0214917, IMG submission 177983) | Freshwater microbial communities from Lake Lanier, Atlanta, Georgia, United States - LL_1208_BB | ecosystem: Environmental > Aquatic > Freshwater > Lake | place: USA: Georgia | collected...
GTTCGGACATAAAAAGGGGACAATTCCTGAGAATCTGTGCTCGCTGGGGCGGTTCCATCGGCACTCTTTTGCCCTGCGATTGGGGCGTCAGTCAGCTCCTTGGTTGGATCACTTCCATACGCTGGGGGCAGAGAATAAGGATTCGGCGCCATTGCATCTTGAACAGCCGTGTCTGTTCCCCAAGCTTTTGTGCCGAGGGGTGGCTTTTCCTGAGCATAAAAGTTTTCGCATCCAAATAGAAAAAGCCCAACTGTCAGAAGATTAAAATACACACCCCTTGCCATTGCCGAATGCTGGTAACCGCCTGAATTGGTTCAACCAGTTGTTGCTGAAGAAATTAACAACTTGTGAAGAGTCATTGAACTGTCACCACAACTTATTGGATTCGAGTTCACAAGATATAGTATTGAAAGTGAAGTTGACCTTTGGTTCTGACGGAATGAATTCAGAAAAGAGGGGTGCTCATGAGAACCGCAATTCGGCGTTCCCTATGCCTTATCTTTTTTCTAGCAGTCGGGATCAATTCTCTATCTTGGGGGCAAGGATTTGGGGGCATCCGCGGTCAGGTGGTTGATTCCGACTTCGGTCAACCCATCGCGCGCTCCTCTGTCGTCATCTTGGACACGCCGTTCGGAGCCATGACGGATGATCAGGGAAACTTCACTATCAGCGGTGTTCCCCCCGGAGCTTACACTCTCAGCGTTCGGAGTGGAGGATACCTCCCCAAGCTGGTCCCCGGTATCACCATTTCCTCGGGCACGTTCAATGATGTTCGGGTTGAAACGATTGCTGAAGTCGAGGAGATGGAGGAGCTGGTCGTTCCAGGTGAACTGGAAAAGACTTCAGAAGTCGGGCTTTTAGCGGAACGCCAAGAAGCGACCGCAGTGATGGATACGATTGGTGCTGACCTGATTTCTAGGTTGGGAGCAGCCACCGCTGGGCAGGCTCTCAAATCTATGGTGGGCACCTCAGTGGTGGATGGAAAATATGTTGTGATTCGAGGTTTGAGCGACCGTTACGTAAATACGCTTTTGAATGGGGGCAGGTTGCCTACCTCCGATCCTGATAAAAGAGCCGTCAACGTGGATCTTTTTCCCGGATCCGTTCTCCAAAGCATCAACACCTCAAAAACATTCACCCCCGATCAAGCGGGGGATTTTACGGGGGGTAGTGTCGACATTCGGACAAAGCAGTTCCCTGAAAAGCCCTCGTTGGGAGTCTCCGTCGGAATTGAATATAACAGCCAGGCGACCTTCAACTCCGATTATCCTACCTACGCTGGTGGGGGCACCGGCCCATTTGGATTCCAAGCCAATGGCCGCCAAATTCCAGAAAGCGTTTTAAACGATCCAGTTCTATCGTCTGTTGCCGCGGGAGATCCTGCCTCCTTGAATATTAACAATCCGGGAGACCTTGAGATCGCGGAAAACATCAATAGCGCGATGCAACAGATGAATCCCGTTGCTGGTGCCACCCGCCAGGCCCCTGGTCCTAACTACAGCTTTAATCTTCAGGGAGGAGACTCGGTCGAAATCGGGCCCGACCAAACGTTCGGTGCGTTTGGAGCCTTTAGTTACCGCCACAAATACAGCTACTACCCTCAGGCAACTCGGGCCAACTACGATACTCAACTGAGTGGGGGTTCTTTTGCGCTTAATGATCAGCTGACGCTATCGGATGACAAGGGTTCGGAGGATTTGCTCTGGGGAAGTCTTGTGGGGCTCGGTTATCAACCAGAAAAGGATCAAAAAATTTCTGTAAATTTCCTCTATAACGAGCAGGCCACTGACACAACCGACATCCAGCAAAGCACCTCGTACGAAACCCAAGCGATTACCCCTAATGAGGTTCTGCAGTATACCAGCATGCAATATTCTGAGCGCCGACTCGCGTATTTTCAAGTAACGGGAGAAAATCTGGTCAAGAATCTGAGGAATTTAAAGATCGATTATGTTGGTAGTGTCGGCCGCGCGAACCTCGATGAGCCCGATCAACGTCTCTTCCAAAGTCGTTATGACACAGTCGATGGGATCTATAGACCCATGGAGCAGGACGATTCCCCTTCTGGTAACCCATCTCCACTTCAACGATACTCCCGTGATTTAACGGAAAACTCCTATAACGGCATCATAAATTTCTCTATTCCCTTTTTTGATGATGCAGCCGACAAGGGAAACCCCAGTAAGTTCAAAACTGGATTCTACATCGACAACTCAAGTCGCGCTTATGACCAATCTTTGTTTCAATATCTTTACGGTAATGCAGGGCCTGGCCGCTACCGTACTTTCGGTGGCCCCGGAGACCCGACAGGGGGGCTGACCTGGGGAGATGTGTTTCTCAATCAAGATCGCTCGGGGCTTGTCAACCCTGCTGGCGCCCCTCCTTACACCAACACTAAGCCACTCTCTTGGTCCGTGAATAATATTTCTGGGACATCAAATTTCTATAATGCGGAGCAACAGGTTATCGCATCCTATGCTATGGCCGAACTAAAACTTTTTCCCCAGCTCACCCTCACCGGAGGAGCTCGTTTCGAAAATACCAACCTTCAAGTTAAAGGGGGTGAATCCCAGCTTTTTCCAAACCCAAACTCGGATATTCAGCAGCTTGATCTTCTTCCTGCTGCCGCTGCCACATTCCAGCTGATCCCAGAGGTCAACCTGCGTTTTGCTTGGTCTCAAACTCTCGCACGTCCATCTTTTAAGGAAATGGGGCCGGTTGTCACCCAGGACTTCTCCGACTCCCAGATCTTCGTCGGAAACCCCAACCTTACTTTGTCTTCAGTCAATAACTATGACTTCCGAGCTGAATATTTTCCCCGTGCTGGGGAGGTGCTGGCTTTCAGCCTTTTTTATAAGGATATCCAAAAACCTATCGAGCAAACCATCGTTCAGTCAGGCAACACTCAGTTCTTCCGGTACATCAACAACCCCAATGGCACCCTCTGGGGGGCAGAGTTTGAGGCCCGCAAGCGGCTGGACCAGTGTCACGAATACCTAAAAAACTTCGCGATCAACTTTAACTTTACCTACATTCAGTCTGAAGTTGCTCTCACCGCCGAGCAGATCCGCAACAATGAGGCCGTCGGCATTGGGGATACGACTCGCCCCATGCAGGGGCAACCGACCTATATTATTAACTCTGGCCTCAGCTATGATGACCAAGAGCGCGGCTTCTACGCGGGTCTTTTTTATAATGTCACCGGCCCACTTCTCTACGCTGCGGGACTGCAACTCCCCGATCTTTACGAACAACCCGCCCCTAGCCTGGACTTCAACATCACCCAATCCTTTGCCGACCAGTGGAGCCTAACTTTCCGTGGAAAAAATCTCCTGAATCCGATCTTTAGGCAGACGATGACTTATGCTGGCCAAGAAGTCACTTACTACTCCTACACTAAGGGCTTCGACCTTTCTATGTCTATGAACTACAGCTTCTAATCTTAGATCCGCCAGGCTTAGCGGGGAGCAGGGATCGAAAAATTTGGGTCAGCTTTTATCTTGTGGATCCAAAAGGCCCGGTTAGGGGGGAAAAGTTGTAGCTCGTTCACGTCGGTTGGATAGGAAGAGGTGGAACAAACCCACTGCTGACCGGTGGGACCAAGATAAAATGTTTCCATTCGCGTCCCCAACATAAAGGAAATTCTGTCGGCCAAATTTGGGCTCAGACCAGCTTGAAATTTCGTGGCTGGGTTGCCTACGAGATCCGTCATTCTCAAAGATCCAATATGCCCCAAGGATACAAAATTTGGACCCGCGCGTAATGGCAGTCGGAAAGCAGAGGTACGAGCTTCGCCCGAAAGTGAAAATACAAGAGGTCCCTTTGCATGAATCAGTAATCCCGAGCCTGGCAAAATAAGAACATTTGCTTGTTCGGGGCCTTGGCGATTGCGGCTGAGTCGCCATCCTTTCGCGATCGGGTCGTTCGAAAGGAAGAAACTTTCTAAATTTCCTGAGAGGGGATGGGCCAACTGCACTTCATCTGCAGAGGATGAGGTCCGGCCTGAGCGGACAAAAGTCTGTGCCGACGTTCCAAAAACATTGGCTAAAGTCCAATGGGGCCGAATACAATAGGCAGCCCCAGCGAGACTCGCCGGCAAGTCCTGTCGGGTATTGGACACAGCGACCTTCAAGCGAATCCAACCTTGGTTCGCACTGGGGTTCGAGCTTACGTCGACTTCGTATCGTTCCCCGATTAGTTTCGGGTCCGCAGGCGAGCTGGAGATTTCCAGGTAGGCGGGAACAGTCTCCCATTGCAGCGGGTTGCTCAGAGAGGCAACGGGAATATTCTTATCTTGGAGTCTCAGTCCTGTGGCATCCACTGCCCCGATCGTCCCTTTTAGCCAAGCGGGTTTTACTAGGGCTATTCCCACAGCGTTTGGGCCAGCAGTTAAAGCGAACGACTGGATTTCTCCTCGGACGTTGCAAAAAGCGGTTCCCGCAAGAATTGTGACTAAAAAGATGATTTTGTGGTTCATGGCAATGGTAGGATCGTAATGGTTAACGTCGTCGTGGTGTATCCTTTAGGATTCTGCATGTAGACCTTGACTGGATAGATGCCGCCCTTGGTGGGCGTTCCCGTAATGAGCCCCTGCTGCCGCGCTGCTGCACTGCCAAAGGTTAATCCTGAGGGAAGCCCAGTCGCGTTAAAATAAACGGGATCGTTCACATCACGAGCCGCACCCGTTAGGTAGGTAGAAAAAGGCACACCAACCTGTCCAGTTCCTGGCGGAGTGATTCCGACCGAACTTGCCGATGGCTTGGAATCGTAAACTGTGATCACCAGCGTTTCCGTGTCTCGCTGTGCCCCTCCTGTGCGGCCCGTGTTGAAGGCGGACACCGTCAATTCGTGTCTTCCGGCTGCCGTTGGCTGTCCTGAAATCCGGGTCTTGATCACACCTGAATCTGTGAAAGTGGTTACGGAGGAGACCCATGCAGGCCGGTTTTCAACACTGTAGGAAGTCGGGCTGTTTGCGGCGGTAAGCACATAGGTAAATGGAGTGTAAGTCCCAGCAAAGGCAATCAGAGAGGAATCAATCGCTGGGGCTGCTATCTCCACCGTAATCGTTAGGTTGAAAGTGGGGCCATTGCCGCCCCCTTGCGCCCCACCGTTGTTCGCGGATAGCCCCACCGTGAAAACGCCCTCTGTGTTGGGTGTGCCTGAGATCACCCCCGAGCTGGTATTGAGGGTCAATCCTGGGGCGAGTGTCCCGCTCACAATCACAAAGGAGGTCGGTGTGGCCACTGAGGCGGAAGGGACCGTGGTGATCTGGTAGTTGCCTGAGCCCGCCGCCAGGCTTGTTCCCTTGGTCGCCGAAAAAGTCGATGCGCTATTAATCGTCGCCAATGCTGTGTTCACCGTCACAGTGATCGTTCCGTCCGCAGTAACCCCGGCTCTTGTGCCACGGATCGTTAGGGTAGCTATCGCCGTCTGTGTAGGCGTTCCAGAAATTCTTCCAGTGCCGGCGTCCAGCGTAAGTCCCGCGGGCACTGTCCCGCTTTGAAGTGTATAACTGGTCGGCACAAAGCCCGTCGTGGGCGTAGGCGCCGCTGTAGTATCGGCAGTTTGTAAGGTAAAAGCTTTGTTAGAGAAAGAGAGGGTGGGAGCCACCACCGTCAAGTTGAACTGGCTGGAACCTGAGCCAGAGCCATTGGTAGCGGTGATCGTCACCGTGAAAGTACCCGTCTGGGTGGCGGTTCCGCTGATTACCCCACTGTTCGTGTCAACGCTTATACCGGCCGGAAGCCCGCTGGCGCCATAGGAAGTGGGAGAGTCACTCCCTGTGATCGTGTAGCTCGGAAACACTACCCCCGCGGTAGCGGTCTGGGCCGCCGTACTGGAGGTGATTGAGGGGACCCCACCAGCGGGATTTTGCAAAGTCAGCGTCAGTGTAGTCTGAACCGTGCCACTCGCGCCGGTTGCTCGGATGGTGATAGGGTAGTCCCCGGCGGCCGCCGTAGGCGTTCCGGAAATAACCCCTGTAGCGGCGCTGACGTTCAGCCCGGCGGGTAAGGCAGTGGTCGAGTAGGACGTAGGCCCGTTGTTGGCGGTGATCGCGTAAGAAAAGGCGTTGTTCCGTGTGGCCGTGGCGGTTAAAGCACTAGTGATACCGTAGGCTTGATTTAAAGCTCCCAGCTGATACATTCCGTCGCCGGGAGTTTGGAAGTTGCCGAACATCGTTTCGATAAAGACTGGGCTGAACTCGAGATCCGAGCCTTGGGAGTTGTCGGAGGCAAAACGGTACACACGTTGCCCTGAGCTTGGGTCTACAATGCCCCGGAAAAGACCAACCTGAGTGGCGGAGCCTGCCACCGCGTTGTTGAAGATCATCACATAAATGTCTTTGTCTCCATAAGTAGCTTGTGCACCCGGAGTCGTGTCGTAATTCAGCTCCACCGTTTCTGTCGGATCAAAAAAGATCTGCCCGCCAGTCAACGTACCCGAACCGAAAACGGAGAAGTTTCCCTCGAGGTTGGTTCGTGTCGTCGCCGCGTCAGCTGTGAAGTAAGAGCGAATGGTAGTGTCCGTTTGCACCCCAAATGTCCCCACTCGCACCAGCACCCCGTCAGCCAGGGCAGTGCCCCCAGCGTCCTGCACTGTGCTCACACCAAAAATTGCAACCGTAGCCGCACGGCTATTGGATGGAGCTAGGGATAGGGTGAAGGCGGATAGCAATAGGACAGCAGCTAGCCTTACAACTTTAGGAGTTGGAGATAGAAGAAGAGAAGAAGAAAGGAAGGATAAAAAAGAAAGCCTACCGAAGCAGGTGCAAGAAGAGCAGGAAGAAAAAGATTCTGCAAGTCCTTGTGCTTTTCTGTCCCCCAGCCAAATCCCAGAGGACAAGGAAAGTGTAGGCTTATTTGTTTGGATTTGTGACACAAGGACAAACTGCTTCTAGGTAGTGTGATTTTCAATAGGCAACTTATTTGGCATCGAATTGTCACACAGAGAAAAAATCGGGGCACTAAGTAAATTACAAAAACCACCATTTTCCTGATTTTGAATATGGCACTTTTGCGTCGAAAACTACGTCGCATTAATTAAAACATTGTCCATCAGCATAAACCAGAAATAGCCTTAGCGATTTCGTCACACAATTGTAACAATAAACCGGTTGAAAAAAAACAAATCGAAGCAAGTATTTCAATTATGAGGTCAGAAAATTTCAGTCAAAACCTAAACCACAATGGAGTTATACAAATGAAAAAAACATACGCTATTGCAACCCTTCTCGTCACAACCCTCGCATCATTCGTGCAGGCCGCCCCAAACACCGCCGAACTTACTGGTGATCTCGCGGCAGTTTATCTTAACCAGCCTTTCCCAGTCCTCGCGGCGACCCCGAGCTTGATTGGCTGCTCTTTGGCGCGCCCAGCTGTTCTAAAAGGAGAAGTTGATGTGGCAGTTGCCGCTGGTGCTACTACCTTTACTGCATTTGGCACTAATATTTTTGATGGCCTAGTTCTCGCAGGAGGTACAGAGGCTGAGCCCGCCTCAGACAACCACTGGATCATCGAATTCTCGAGCGGTGCGTACACCGGACTGGTAAAACAGGTTACAGCATTCTCTGGCAGCACGGTAACTGTCGCTGGGGGATTGCCCGTGATTGATAAGGGAACTCGCTTCGTCCTCCGCAAGGATCACACTTTAGGCTCACTCTTCGGTAATGCTGATTCGGCCAACGTGGTAACGAAGTCAGGTCTCACATCTGGTTCAACTTCTGGAAGCTCGGATGTTGTTTCTGTTCTCAACAGTGCAGGTCAGTGGGTGAAATACTTCTACCGCTCTGGAACAGGTTGGAAGCTCACGACCGCTCGTACTGGCTCCGATCGTCAGCACGTTCGCGTTTCACTTGGAACTGGAGTTCTTTTGACCCCTGTATCCTCGAAAACAATCGGACTTTCAGGTGAATATCGTGGTACTCGCGCTCGGGTCACTCTTGTAAATGGCGCCACGATTCTGGCGAACCCATATCCAGTTTCTACTACACTAGGCCAGAGCGATCTTGCCTCCACATTGACCAAAGGTTCTACGGCATCCAGTTCTGACGAAATCCGGGTTTTGCAATCCAGCAAATTTGTCAACTACTTCGCACGTAGCGGTACTGGTGCTACATCACCAGGGGGTGTGGTTTATACTGGATTCAAGCCCTCTCTCAATCGTACTGGAGCGAGCGTAGACGAAACGATCACGATTCCTGCTGGGGGTGCGGTTCTGGTGAAGCGTGCTGGTGATGTGCACGATTTGACCCTTCGCCCCCAATATTTGGCTCAGTAATTCTTATCAGAAAAAGACATCTCCAACAAAAAGGATATAAAAATGAAAAAATCAATCATAAGTAAAATGGCTGCAGCGGTCTTTTCACTCTTCCTGGTGCCGGAAGGAAAAGCGGCAGTGGTGCAGATTGGTTTTGATCAGCTCAGCAACGTCTTTATCAATAGCTCGCTGAGCCAAAGTCTGGCGAGCGGATCGTACTTTGCGTTTGGCAGTTTCTCCAGCGATGTTGTCGCTGCGGGAATCACCCAATCGAATATCCTTAGCACCCTTCGGAATACCTCGACTTGGTTTAAATCGTTCGAGACCTCATTTGTAAACAGTGATGACACCTCGTATGACATCGCCAACGCCATTGCATCTACCTCAACCGATATCACGCCGAGGCAGTTCGCCTATGCCGTTTACATCAACGATACAATTTCTAATGTGCAGGCTGCCCTGTCTGGTTCGGCCACTGGTATCACTAAGGAATTTGGTGTCTTTACCTATAGCAACAGCAACCCCGCTCTGCGGGCAGCTCTCCCGAGAGATCCTGCCGAGTTTCCCGCCGATGCTTCTGGATTCTCAACAGAAGCAGGTCTGGCAGCCGGTTTGAGCAACTTTGTCGCCGTTCCTGGCCTTGGTAATGTCACCGCTGGTGGCATCAGCCTGATTCCTGAGCCGTCTTCTGTCTCACTTCTCCTGGTAGGGCTCGGCTGCGTAGCCGCAACCCGCAGAAAAACTGTCTAAGTCGCAAATTAGAAAACATCAACACTCACACCCTAACCTTAAGGAAACAAAAATATGAATAAACAAATACTATCCTGGGTCGCGGTAGCCACCCTAAGCGTGAACCTTCAAGTTGGCCGTGCGGCCGACATGTCTCTTAGCCTTTTCCAAGAATATGCGCTCTTCGGCGCGGGTTCATCCGGGACTCTCTGGCTTGGCAATTTCGGAACCAACGGGGGTTCGCTGCTGTCCTCTTCGCAGGTCAATAGTCTCCTCGCAAATGATAAGGAAGCGCTCTTTAACCTGTTCAGGCCAGTCGCCTCTTCCTTTAGTATCACGAATGGTAGAATTGCAGGTCTTACTGCTGACGGTCTAACAACGCTTGTCTCTGTTGGCACTGCCCTTGGCTATACAGATGAGCAGGGCACTCAAGGTGTCACTCCAGATACAGCCACTCAGTTTGCAGGTCAAAATCTTTACTTACTTGCAAATAGCCGCGCTGGGGCCACAGCTAATAGTTGGTACAATGAAACCCTAATCCTATTTAAGGCAGCTGCTAATTTTGGATCGGGTGACCCCTTGGATGGTCCTCTGAATTCGCCTGACGTTGAAATTTCGACAAACGGCGGTGCCCTCCTTATTGGATCTCAGACTGGTTCACCCAGTGACAACTTAGCCTCTGGCGCAATCGCTGGTGCAGTTGTACCAGAGCCTTCTTCTGCCTCGTTACTACTTTTAGGTGCTACTGCGTTGGTAGCACTGCGACGTCTACGCAAAAATGTCTAAACCCCAAAAAAAAACTACACCTACAGGAAAAATATAATCATGAAAAACAAACTAATCCTCAGCTGCTTGGTCGCGATTGTTGGTGCTTTTAGCGCCAGTGCTGCACCGAAGTTCCAAAACGTACATTGGATTAAAAACGCCGATGGCACATACGCAAATCAAGCCATTGGTGCTAAAGTTACCGTCATTAAGGACAGTCAGCGCTGGACCGCAGACACCGTCTACATCATTGATCGTCTGACCTTCGTAGAAGCCCCAGCTGTCCTCACGATCGAGCCAGGCACTATCGTTCGGATGGAGCAGAAGACCACCGGAGGCACTTCGGTGACCGATCCGGCCGATGTTGGAACTCTGATTATCTGCCGCGGTGCCAAAATCGTGGCGAACGGCACAGCAGAGTCGCCCATCATCATTACCAACATTGACGACCCCTTCGTCCCTGGCGGTGAAATTACTATCCCCAATATTGATAACGGCTCTACTGGTAGCACAGTTTATGCCCCTTATGACTTAGTAGATGGCACAAAAAATACTTTCTCAAAAAGAGACTACTCAGGTATCAAACGTTTTGATTACGACGCGACTTGCGGTGGTCTAATTATTTTAGGAAGGACACCTGTTGGTTTCGGTGCGCCGACCCTAGGCGGTGGTAACTTGCAGGTGAATATCTCCAACGTGGGAGATGGGTATGAACTTGAAACTGCAAGTAGTGATCCAACTAGTAGTAGTTTTGGTAAATATTCTATTACATTGGGACCAACCGCCATTTCACCTAACCTAGGTTTTGCTGGTACACTTTTGTTTGATCAGCATGGAAGTATCAAAAGGGTTATAGTTACTAATGGTGGTAAATATTCATCACCAGTTCCACCCACACTGACATTCGCGGGTACTACTGCAAAAAAAGGGGGTGTAGCTGTTTCTGCCCTTGTTTCAGCTGAAAGTGTGACGGCTCCGATTAATTATACAGTCAACATGATCCCTCATCCGGATAACGATAGTACCTATACCATTGGTTCGATAATCATGTCTTCAACAAGTAGTGAGCGGGGCTATGGTTTTGCTGGGGCTACCTGCGCTGCTACGGGAGCAAATCAGATGTCTCCGCCTACACTTGCACCAGTTGTAGGCAGAAAGTTGATTCAGGTTGTCGTCACTGCTGCAGGAAGTGGCTACAACCCACTCACCACTTACGCTGTAACAATGCCCAGCCATCCTACTACTGCTTTGTCGGGCGTGACACCGACGGCACCGACAACACCCGCAACTTTGACATCTACTGTAACCACAGATCAGTTTATCGATCCCTCTGTAAGCCCAATTAAGTCTGGTATTGGCGCAAACTTTATTGAGGGTTTTCAGACGATCGATGGTGCGCTACTCAGAGGTACAGATTCGTCAACCCGCGCCTTAAGCTATAGCGGTTCTATCTACGGTGGCTCGAATGATGACGATAACAGCGGAACCCTCCGTTTTGTCTCCATTCGCTACGGTGGCTTTGTTCTTTCTCCAAACAATGAGATTAACGGCTTAACTTGTGGAGCCGTAGGACGTGGAACCTTGTTTGAGTTCATCGAAGTGGCTAATAATGCAGACGATGATATCGAACATTTTGGTGGTTCTGTTGATATGAAATATGTTGCGGGTATCTTCGGTGGTGACGACGGTATTGATATTGATCAAGGCTATCGTGGGCGAATTCAATTTGCCTTCCAGATACAGAACAATACCTCTGGAACAAGCCGCAATATTGCGAATATTGGTGACAAGTTGGGTGAGTGGGACGGACCTGAAGCGCCAAATACAGGCAACCCCTACACTGTTCATACCCTGTTCAACTTCACCGGCATTGGAGCAGGAATCTCCAGCGGAACTGGTGGTGTGAACTATAAGGATAATTCTGGCGGCAAAGTGTTCAATTCGATCTTCGCAGATTCAAAGATCGGTAT
>Ga0214917_10006845_pt1 | contig 11720 bp, 17 predicted proteins | sample LL_1208_BB_MetaG_FD_177983 | JGI IMG/M metagenome (GOLD analysis project Ga0214917, IMG submission 177983) | Freshwater microbial communities from Lake Lanier, Atlanta, Georgia, United States - LL_1208_BB | ecosystem: Environmental > Aquatic > Freshwater > Lake | place: USA: Georgia | collected...
CTTTCGGCGGTACTTGAACAGATTTTCGATCATGGATTCTTCCATGCAGATCCTCATGGTGCGAATTTATTTTTTGTAGAAGAAGAAGGACGGATGGGTTTTATTGATTTGGGTCTTGTCGGGCAACTGGAACCCAAAGATAAAATTTTGTTCCTTAAAGTGTTAATGTCCATATTGAAAAGAGATAGGCAGAATCTGGCAAAATCCCTCTTCGAACTGGGAAAAGCGGGGCCTCAAACCGATTTTAATAAATTTAATGAGTCGATACAAAAGCTGCTAGATGAAGTAAAAGCCAAAGGAGTTGGGAACCTGAAGTTGGACAAGTTGGTAAATCAGCTTTTGGCTATTGCTCGAGAGAATCATATTTATATTCCTAACCGGTACGTCATGATGATTCGCTCCTGTCTCATCATTGAAGGGGTGGCCAAAAAACTAGACCCAAACGTTTCCATGGTTTCAGTGGCTCTTCCGGTAGTTGCTAGGAGCTTAATTAAATCCTACAACCCCTTCAGAAAGCTTATCTAAATCTAAAGCCTGCAAAATCAAACAGATAGGTAGAAAACTTCAAGCAGTCGGTTTCAGGTTTAATGCTTTAGCTTCTCAGCGCCGAAAAGTAGGAGGTGAAACCAACTATCTATTCATTCAAAATGGTGCAGGTCGTTGTCGTTATATCCTTGGCTTTTTCGCTCTTCCCATCCGCCGTTCGGGCCGAGAATCTCAAAGAAGGGAATAAAGCGGAATTAGAATCCGATTCTGGGTTTGCTTACATTCGAGGAAAAGAGCATCTTCTCCAAGGCGAATTTGAGAAAGCCTTGCCCTATCTAGAAAAAGCATTGAAAGCCGACCCTAACAGTGCGGTGATCAACGGCCAATTGGCTGAGGTTCATCTCCGACTCAGAAATATGGAACAAGCCGAAGTCTATGGAATAAAAGCGGTTGAAGCCGAACCCAATAACGTTGAGTACAGAAGCAATTTAGCAGGTATTTTGGCTACTCTGAAAAAGTATCCTGAGGCCAAAGAGCAATACGCTAAGATCGTTGAACTCGAGCCCACAAACACGAAAGCTCCTCTCCTTATGGGAATTTTGGAAGCTGAAGGGGGCCAAGTTGAAAAGGGAATAGAAGTTCTCAGTAAACTTGTTCAGGAAAGCCCAGAAAATTTCATGGCTCTTTTTTATCGAGCCCGAATGTATTTGGAGCAAGAAAACATCGAAAAAGCGAGAGCTGATCTTGATCGCGCCTTAACTCTCCGTCCTTCTTTTACGGAGGCTGGAGCTGCTTTGGGCCTCATTTATGAGAAATTAAACAACACAGATGAAGCTATTAAGGTCTATAGCCGTATTCAAGGAGCCGGACCTTTCAAAAAAAGACTTGCCCAATTATATCTGCAGAACAACCAGACGGATAAAGCACTTCAAGAATTGCTCGAATACGAAAAGTCTGAGCCAGATGACTACACCGCAAGAGTCAAAATTGGTTTGATTTATTTTGAAAAAAAGGACTATGCAAACGCTCGTGCTGTTTTTGAAAAGGTTTTGAAAGAAGAACCTGAAGCCGACAACGTGCGGTTCTACAATGCATGGGTTCTGGAAGAAATGAAGCAGTATGGTGAGGCTATTAAAGAGTTTAAGAAAGTAACTCGAGATTCAAATTTGTTTAAGGAATCTACCCTTCATGTTGGTTTTATTTTTAGAGAGCAGAAGAAATATCAAGAAGGTTTAGACTTCGCAAAAAAGCTTGTGGAGAAAGATCCAAAGGTTGAAGAGTTTCACGATCTCTATGCCAGTTTCTTAGAAGCGAAAAAGGAATATAAAAAGGCTTTAGCAGCTGTTCAAAAGGCTTTGAAACTTTTTCCAAATAGTGAAAAGTTGGGTTATTTTGAGGGGGTTCTGCACGACAAGCTCGGAAACAAAAGGGCTGCCATTGAGTCGATGAAAAAGATCATCGATTTGAATTCCAGTAACTATCATGCGCTGAATTTTGTTGGTTATACTTATGCCGATTTGGGAGAGAATCTGAGCCAAGCGGAGGAATATGTCAGAAAAGCAATGGCTCTGAAACCGAATGACGGATTTATAGAAGATTCCTTAGGTTGGGTATTGTTTAAGCAGGGCAAAATCAAGGAAAGCCAACAAGCGCTTGAAAGAGCAGCTGCCCTTCAACCAGAAGAAGCAATTATTCTTGAACACCTAGGTGATGTATACCAAAGTCAAAAAGAATTTAGTAAAGCTCGCGAGTTCTACAAAAAGGCGGTTTCTTTGTCTTCACCCAAGGACAAAGAAATGGCGAAGAAAATCGAAAGTAAATTAGCGAGTTTACCAAGCGACAAAAATGATGTGCCCGATAAACGGGTTCCCACTGGCAAATAGACTTCACTAATGAGTGTGTTCACCTAGGAAGTGACCGCTCAAAAAGCTAAGAATGAGTCCGAAAAGAAAAGCAGCTAACCTTTTGAATTTTTCCTGATTTGTTCGGTGAAGCTCCGGCAATAAATCACAGCCTCCAATATAAAGAAAGGTTCCCGCCGAGAGGGCTAACAAAGCTCCAGAAGTATTGGTAACCGATTGTGATTGTAAAAAGTGATAAGCCAGAAAAAGTCCTAAGGGTCCCGATAGGGCTACACCCATTGAAAAAAGAAGAATCTGTTTCTTCGATTTTCCCGCTAATCGCATAATGGAAGTCAGAGCAAAACCTGCTGGTGCTTTGTGAGCTAGAACTGCTACCAAGACAAGAGCAGCCAAATGAGGAAGTACCAAGCTCGAAGCCAGAGCAAATCCTTCAATTATCCCGTGAACTGCTAACCCACAAAAAGCAGTTAACCCCACTGTATGATAATGACAGCCGTGCTCTTCGCAGGCGTGGACCATGACAAATCTCTCCAGAATCAACAAAAGAACGAACCCAGCTAGAAACCAAATACCAAAAGTGTGAGGAATCATCTGACTGGCTTCGGGGATCATGTGAAGGAAAGCCATTCCAAGTAAAAGTCCAGCGCCAAAACTAACGAAAAGCTTTAATCGGTTTTCATGATGAATGGGAACAAGGAGAGGGAAAAGCCCTCCAAGCAGTGCAGTTAAGAAAATACTGAGGCCATAGCCAAAAAGAGTGATTGGATTCATGAGTGGTAGAAAGATTCCTTTAATTTAAGAATACGGGGTTTAGATTCATCCGGCAACCAAAGGACTTGAGCCAGAGGATCCGTCGCAATGGGAGGAAGCAAAAACAAAAGCGAAAGACTTGCAGGAACCGGCCATGCACTTTCGCCGTCGGTACTCCGAATACGTTGCAAAGCAGGCAACAGACTGTGGGGGCTTATAGAAAGCTCAAGTGAGAGAGAGTCTAATCGTTGCTCCGGAAAAACTTGTGACAAAAGCCGAATAGGAAAAAAAGCAAGGGGGTAAGTAATCAGTTTTAAAAGGGGGCCACTTGCCAATCGTTCTAAAAAGGACAGGAAGCAGCTGAGCCAGCTGGTTGCCAGACTTTGTCTTGAAGCAATCGAAGTAATCGCTCGGCAGATAAGTGACCCCAGTTGTTCTCGAGGTAATGAATTGAGTAGCTCTTCCGAAAGCACTAGAAGAGAAGAGTTTCGAGTTGTTCCAAAAATACAAAGATTCATTAATGGGACGGGGGTAATCAAGAGTTCGGGCTGCTGAACACAAAGTTTCTTGCTATAAAAGCGGGTGATGTGGAAAGCCCCTGGGTATTTCTCTTCTAAAAGAGGTTGGGCTTGCAGAGAATGTAATGCTTTTTCTCTTCCTTTCTGGCCAATAAACCAGAGAAAAAAAATGTTAAACGCAATACCCACCCCAATCGCCCATAGGCCACCACCTAAAAGCCATAGCGGGACTATCATGAAAAGAGAGGTGTATCCGAAAAAAAGGAGTAACCTATCGTAAATCTTGAGCATTGAGCCTTTCCTTTTGACTTAAGCCAGGGGGGAGATTATCTCAAAAGTGTTTTTAAGGCGAGAAATCGATAGAGATTGTAATGAAAGAAAAGATTGAATTTCAGGCTGAGCCAATAACTACAAAAGATATTGAGCTTTTTTCATCTGCTACACTCTCTCAGCACAGTTCGTTTCCTCTGACCTTTCCCACTCGTTACAGAAAAGCTGAATTTGAATTTCTCATTTTGCTCAATATCAACATGAGGAATCTTTTGCACACCGAACAAGAATATTCTTATCAATCTCCTCTTGTTGTCGGGGATAAGCCTTTGGTTGTTTCTCAGCTAAAAGAAAATAAAGAAAGAAGAGGGATGAGATTCATTACGATTGAGACACAATTGATTTGCAATGGAGAGAAAAAAGTAACCTCTGAAAGCACTTTCGTAGTCCGAGAAGCTGCGGAGAAAGAGTGAGGCTTAGGAACAAATGTGGGAATTAAAACAAAGATTGAGCCCTCTTGTTAAACCAGCTCTTACTGAAGAACTGCTCTCTCTTTATGCCAGTGCTTCCGGAGACCCTAATCCCATTCACTTGGATCCCCAATTTGCCCGCGAGGCCGGATTTCCCTCGGTAATTGCCCACGGAATGCTATCTATGGCTTTTATAGCAGATGGGCTTTGCGCTAACTTTTCGGAAAATAAGTACAAAGTAGAAAAACTCTCTACTCGCTTTAAGAAAGTTACTTTCCCAGGGGACGTTTTGACGGTCCAGGGCGAAATAAAAAAGATTCAGCCAGACGGTAGATTGTTGATTTCTCTTTGGACGGAAAATCAAAAAGGGGAGATCACCAGTACTGGTGAAGCAGAGGTTTATTCAATCTAGAAAACTAGAGCTTGTTACCCCCATAGCCCCATGTTAAGCCTGAAAGAGGTGAGTTCATGGAAGTTACTAAAAAAAGACCCTATCTTATTGTAATTCCAGGCGGAAAAAGTCTTATGGGGCCTGCAGACCGTCTCAATTTATTTGATCGCTTTCCCAAGCCAGATCTCGGTAGATTTGCTATTGCGATTGCTTCAAAACTTTTTCTGTTGGGAAGTATTTTTTACTTAGCAAGGCTTGTTAAACTTTCTTAAGAGCCACAGAGTTTTTTTAGAGCTTCAATATAAGTTTCGTGTTCAAGAGGTAAAAGTCGGGAACTTAACGATTCTTCACTATCATTTTCAAAAATAGAAATACGCTTCTGAAGAATAATCGGACCCTCATCCAGACCTTCCGTAACGAAATGAACTGTACATCCCGTTTCCTTGGCGCCATCAAGAATAGCTTGTCTTTGGGCGTGAAGACCTTTGAAAAGCGGTAAGAGAGAAGGGTGAATATTAATTATTTGTTTCGGATAACTTTGTATAATGTCAGGTCCCAAAAGGAGAAGGTAACCTGCTAGACAAATTAAATCTGGGTTCAGTGATCGAAGGATTTTTAACAGCTCTTTTTCGTAAGAAGAGCGATCAAAGCGGCCTTCTTTTCGGAAAGCATTTGATTCCAAAACAGCACAGGGAATTTTCCTTGATTGAGCTAGCTCCACGACGGGAGCCTCTTTTTTGTTTGAAATAAGCCCAACAATTTCGGCACGCGGAATTTGTCCAGAGTTGATGGCATCTGCAATTGCTGCAAAGTTGGAACCTCGGCCCGAAGCAAGCACTACTAGTCGCTTAGAAGTTAAGCCTTCCATTCAACTTCAGGCTCACTTTGATTCGATTCTGCAATCTTGCCAATTTGCCAACTTCGCACCCCTGCAGATTCCAACCCAGAAATCACTTTCGAAGAGTGTTCGGGTGAACAAACCGCCACCATTCCTACTCCACAATTGAAAGTATTCAACATTGCTTCAGTCGAGAGGGCGGTTTCTTTTTGGATCCATTGGAACAGAGGGGGAAATGGCCATTTCTTGGAATCAATCTGAGCTTTATAGCCAGAAGGAAGTATTCGAGGAAGATTACCAGTAAGGCCTTCGCCCGTTAAGTGAGCTAGCCCAGAAAGCAAAGGCAGTAGGGGCTTAAGCGCTGAAACATAAATTAAAGTTGGAGCAAGAATCACTTCTCTCCAGGTTCGTGAGTCAAATGGACAAAGATCGTTTGGGTTAATTTTGTTAGCTTCAATGATTTTTCTAATCAGGGAATACCCATTGGAATGCACACCAGAAGATTCTAGAGCAATCAGTTCATCTCCTATTTGTACTTTGTTACCACCCAAAATATGGCTTCGATCCACCATTCCTACAGAAAACCCCCCAAGATCAAAGTCCCCTTGTTGATAAAGCCCGGGCATTTCTGCTGTCTCCCCTCCAGCAAGAGAACATTCCGCTAACTCACATGCTTTTTGAATGCTAGTGAGTAAAGTGAGAAGCTGGCTTTCAACCAGGGAGCCACAAGCATAATAATCAAGGAATAAAAGGGGAGTTGCTCCAGTGCAGAGGAGATCATTTACATTCATGGCAACCAAGTCTTGGCCTAATTCCGAAATGTGATCCCAGTCTAAAGCCAATTTTAATTTAGTGCCCACCCCGTCACAGCAAGTAACTAATACTGGATCCGAGTAGTTACAGAGAATGTCTTTGAGAGAAAAACAGGAAGCAAAAGGGCCAATGCCACTCAGTAAATAAGGATTCCGAGGGCGGGTCTTCAGAAAACGACTAAAATCGGAAAGAGCTTTCTCAGCCTTGTTTGTATCTACTCCTGCATCTTTGTAGGAAAGACTCATTTCTTCTTTCTTTGAAGTTCCTTGGGGACCACACAGGTTCCTGATGCTTTGGCTACTAAAATGGGTTCATCCAGAACTTTTGCAGCACTGGGGGAAACCGAGGGCTCCGGGATAATCACTTTCTTTGCTGTGAATTCCATTTTCCGCGAAGTATTCCCTACTTGGGTGATCTTGCCCTCTATTTCTAAATAATCCCCGGCATAGACGGGAGCCAGAAACTCCACCGAATCATAGGCTCTGAATAGACCTTCATCTCCATCATGACGGATAAGGAGTTCAGTGGCCACATCTCCAAAGAATTCCAGTAACTTACTACCAGAAACAAGGTCTCCCCCGTAATGAACATCCTGTTGGGAAATACGTAATCGAAGTTTTGAAGTTTCTTGCACTTAGCCCCCGTAAAGTGAGCTGAAGTTTAAGGGTTTTTAGGGGCTAATGTCAAAATTCGGGAGGGTCCAGAAGCTGAAGAGGAATCCTTTTGGGATTTTAAGCAGTTAGACTGGGCCAGCTTGTGGATTTTTTCTTGACCTTAGGGCAGGCTTTTTTTAGATTGTGCCGCTTAGGAGACTACCGTGCAGAACAAAATTATTGATGCTATTGAAAAGGCCCAAGAAAAAAAGCGACCTGCTTTCAGAGTGGGAGACCGAGTTGTTGTAAATATTCGCTTGAAGGAAGGCGATAAAGAGCGTCTGCAAGCTTTTCGTGGAGTTGTCATTGCGAAACAACCCAAATCCGGACGTGGCCCTGGAGCAATGTTCACGGTAAGAAAAGTTTCCGAAGGTGTTGGAGTGGAAAAAATATTCCCCATTCATTCTCCTTCCGTAGATAGTATCGAAGTAGAATCTTCCAGTGAAATTCGTCGATCCAGATTGTATTACTTGCGAGATCTCAAAGGAAAGAAAGCTCGCTTGAAAGAAGCTGAGAAGTTCGGAGACTTACTCGTAGCAAAAGAAGCCCCTGCTCAGGAGGTTGCTGTGGAACAAGGTACAGAAATCACAGGTGGGGATGCTCCCGCTACATCTGCTAAAGAACCCCAACCAAAGAAGTAATTGCTAGAAAGCAATCAGAATTGGGAAGAATCACTCACCCGACAAGGGTACAAGTGTATTGCTGGGTTAGATGAAGTAGGGATGGGTTGTTTGGCGGGGCCAGTGATAGCTGCCGCAGTAGTGCTGGACCAGACCAATATTCCTCCAGGAATTAAAGATTCAAAGCTACTCTCTCCCAAAAAGCGCGAAAGCCTCAAACAATTAATCGAAGACAGCGCTCTCGATTTTGCTATTGGTCTCGCCACCGTTGAAGAAATTGATTCGTTAAATATTTACCATGCTGCTCGTTTAGCGATGAAGCGAGCGGTTGAAAAGCTCACTAAGAGTCCTGATTACTTACTCGTAGATGGGCGCGCAAAAATCGACTTAAATATTTCCCAACAAGCGATTGTGCAGGGAGATAAGCACTGTGTTTCGATTGGTGCAGCTTCTATTATTGCAAAAGTCTACAGAGATTCATTGATGTTCGAATTAGACGAAAAATACCCTGGCTATGAATTTGCTAAGCACAAGGGGTATGGAAGTGTTGTCCACCGAAAGCATCTTCAAGAAAAAGGGCCAAGTGCTATCCACCGAAAGAGTTTCTCTTGGACGCCTGTGCGAGAAATTAGCTGAAGCATATCTTCGAAAAAAAGATTGGATTGTTCTTCAAAGAAACGTTCGCTTTCGAGCGGGAGAAATTGATTTAATTGCTCGTGAGGGGAGGTCCGGACAAAACTGGATAGTGGAAGTGAGGGGCAGAAGAGAGAACCCTCGGAAAGCAGCGCACTGGTTGAGCCATAGAAAAGTGTTTCGCTTGCGAAAATTAGCAGAAATAATGAGCCAAAAAACCGGGCGCCTTCACAGAGTTTTGTTTATCCAAGTGGAACTGAAAGCGGGGAAAGGAGCGGATCCCCAATTCAAAGAGTTTGAAATCAGAGCGGATGAATAAGATTAAGCTGTGCGTTTTTTCTTATTCTTTTTGTTTTCAGCAGAGAGCGTTTCTGGGGATGCATCAAAAGCGGTAATCCCCTGAGCCTCATTTTCAAAGATATCAAAGGGATGCCTTACTGTCTGAAGAGCCCGAAATATTTTTTCAAATTCACTGGAAACACGCACTAATTTTGGTTTAACCGGTCGGTGGTTAATAGCTTTTAAAACCTGAACAAACTGGTTAATTCCACTGCTTCCCACAAAACGAAGCTGTTCCATGTTGACTACTATTCTTTGATCATTTGATTCCGAGTAAATTTTTTGGCAAGTTTCCTCGAATTTTACGATCGTTTCAAAATCCAAGTGTCCTTCTAGGTTAAAAATGACTATGTTTTCTTCTTGTCGTGCTCGAATTATCATGGAGACCTCGTTATAGGTGAGAATGATGAAATCTAATTCATTGTATATTATTGGCACACCGCTCGGAAACCTAGAAGACATTACGCTGCGCGCTCAGAAGATCTTTAGGGAATTAAAGCATTTTTTTGCGGAAGATACTCGGGAGCTTTCCAAACTTTTTAATTTGTTAGGTATTTCTTTAGAGGGAAAAAAGCTTCACTCTTATGCTTCTCATAACATGAAAGAAGCGACAGAGTTTGCTTTGAAGCTTTTAGAAGGGGAATCCATCGGCTTAGTGAGCGACAGGGGAATGCCGGCAATTTCTGATCCCGGTGCTTATTTAGTGCAAGCAGCTCGAGAAAAAGATATTCAAGTAGTACCCATCCCAGGCCCCTCTGCTGTGACTACTTTAATAGCCGTTTCAGGTTTGACCTCGAGCTCGTTTCATTTTGTGGGATTTCTTCCTCAAACGCAGAAACAAAGAACCGAACTTTGGAAAAAAGTAAAAGCTTGGGCCCAACCGCTTTGCTTCTTTGAGTCTCCAAAAAGAATTCAAGAGACACTTCAGGAATTAGCTTCCGAATTTCCCGAAGGAAAAGTATGCGTGGGACGTGAAATGACTAAGCAGTTTGAAGAGTTTTTATCTTTTGATTTAAAAGATCTGATTCACCAAACTGTATCTGATAAAGGGGAGTTCACTGTTGTGCTCGATCCGGGGCAATGGGCTCAGCCAGTGCAGTGGGAAGAAGAGCTTCAAGAGCGGATTCTTTCCGATAAGGAGTGGGCCAAAAGACTGGCCAGCCGAGCAGGGTGTGCCGCGTCAGAGATTTACAATGCTCTTCAGAAACTCAAGAATCGCTCGTAAAAAAATGTGAAGATTTTTTCATAATCCGCCGAAAAGAAGGATGTGAAAGCTTTTATTTTAATCATTCTCATTATGAACTTAGCTCCTTCCTCTTTGTTTGCCAGAGAGGGGGGCAGTATCATTCAAGTTCAAAGAAAAATTCGAATGAGTGATGCTGAACCCTTGGCTCCGAAGGAATATTTTGTGGATATCGGAAGTCGAGACGGGCTGAAAGCAGGAGAGAGTTTAGAAGTTTATCGGTCGCTTCCTGTGATCAATGGACAAGCAGGAGGTCCCTGGCATTTGATGCGAGTGAAAATTGGTGATTTAAGAGTGGCCTATGTTGGAGAAACTTCAGCTTTAGCAAGAGAAGAAGACGGCAGAGACTTAGCAAGTCTTCCTCCTCTCGAATACCAAACCTTTATGCTTGGCGATGAAGTAGCTCGCAGGACGGAATCAAAAACGGATTCAAAAACGGATTCCAACAAACCCTGAAAGGGAGTCTTTTTTGGTATATGCAAAAGACGCTTCTCTTAAATGCAGGCTTTGAGCCGATGATAGTGGTTTCTTGGAAGCGCGCTTTCACTCTTGTTTTTCAAGGAAAAGTAGAAATTCTCGAAGAGTATTCCTCTGCAATTCATACAGTTACCCGACATTACAAAGTTCCAGCAGTGATTAGAATGCTTCGCTGGGTGAATCTAAAAAAACAAGTTCCCGCAATTCGATTCTCTCGAACCAATGTCTATGCTCGAGATGAGTACCGATGCCAGTATTGTTGTATGGTGTTCAGTGAAAAGGATCTCACTCTCGATCACGTTATTCCCGTCGTCAGAGGTGGAAAGAAAACTTGGGAAAATATTGTGACCGCATGTATTCAATGTAATCAGCGTAAAGGACACAGAAGTGTCGATGAATCTGGTTTCAAATTATTAAAAATTCCCAAAAGGCCTCAATGGCTGCCTGGAATATTAAAGGCCCTCCCCGGACAAGAGGAAATGCGTGTCTGGGCTCCCTACCTGGAAGTATTAAAAAAAGCAGGTTAGTCCTGCTTCTTCGGCTGAGAAATCAACCAATAGAGCTCAGAAGAGCTTTAATTTTTTCCTTTGGCTGATTGCCCACCAACTCACTTACTTTTTTTCCATTGTGAAATAAAATGAGAGTGGGGATTCCTCTGATTCCAAACTTTGCTGGAATTTCTCTCGATTCATCTACGTTTAGTTTCGCAAAGCGAACTTTTCCATTGAACTCGTTAGCAAGCTCATCAATCACTGGAGCAAGAGCTCGACAAGGCATGCACCATTCGGCCCAAAAATCCACGAGAATGGGGCCTGGATTCTTCTCGACTGTATCCGCAAAGTTAGTGTCATTCAGATGAGAGATGAGGTCTGAGCCCATGGGAAACTCCTTATAGTTCAAAAGTTCAGACCCTATTATCTGAAAAAACCTTGGAGTTTCAAGAGCTTTCTTAATTCCCTAGAAACTGGCTAAAAAACTCAGGCTGACCTACTAAACGCTTTAAAAGAAAAAGAAATTCACCTATAGTGCCGACTTCGCTTGGGTCTGTAGCTCAGTTGGTTAGAGCGCTACCTTGACATGGTAGAGGTCCACGGTTCGAGCCCGTGCAGACCCACCAGATGCCCTGGGTATAATACAGTATGCTACATAACTAGACAGTACAGCCTATTTCCTAGGTGCCCCTTTTGACATTATCTTAAAGAAATATTACAAATAAGTAATGTGGACTGTGCTCGAAAGTAAAAGAGTAAGAAAACAGCTTGATAAGTGCCCGAAAGAAATAATTAAACAATATGAAGCGTGGAAGAAAGTTGTGGAACTTTCGGGGCCACAAGCGTTACGAGCAATTCCTGGATTT
>Ga0214917_10006846_pt1 | contig 11719 bp, 13 predicted proteins | sample LL_1208_BB_MetaG_FD_177983 | JGI IMG/M metagenome (GOLD analysis project Ga0214917, IMG submission 177983) | Freshwater microbial communities from Lake Lanier, Atlanta, Georgia, United States - LL_1208_BB | ecosystem: Environmental > Aquatic > Freshwater > Lake | place: USA: Georgia | collected...
GAAAAAACCTGCCACTAAAACATTGACCACAAGTGATGCTATTACGATAGGCATAAGAAGAAGTCCCTCTTAAAGTTTTATTTTGGGAGCAACTATAAAAACATAGTTAAACTACGAGCTCAAGCTAGGCCAACCTTTTTTGCAAATAACCCGACCGGTGTGCATTAAGCGGCTTTTTCTTATTTGGACTTTATGGTTACAGTTTCCCCCACCTCGAAGCCTTGGATTCCTCCAAAAGTACGATCTGTGCTTTCCTTACTTCTCGGAGAATTAGTGGCATTTTGCTTGTTGAAACGGCCAAGATGGCTAGAGTGACTGCGACTTGTACGAGTGATTTGATTCCCATGATTATTCCTCCTCAAGGACTAAGGGCTTTTCTTTGTGGCGTTCCACTATGGAGCGCACGAGTGAATGATCCCAAGGCGTAGCCTTTCGGTTCTTGATTCCTTGGTTGTTTAAATGTTTAGCAATGGCTGAGTAGGATTGTCCTGCTGTCCAAAAATTCAGAACTAATTGGACAATTTCTATCTCCCTGGCGTCCATGATGAGGCGTCCGCGAAGGCAGCGGTAGCCGAAAGGAGTGTTCCCAGTGTGATGGGAATGTGTCCTAGGTTTTCCCTCTTCAAGGATATCTTTCGAAGCTCTTAAAGCCACTCCGGCCTCGAGAAGTGTCTTTCTGATGAAGCTTTTTGACTTGTTTAGCTGCTTTGAAACTTGGGCTAAAGAGAGGCCAGAAGCATAGAATTCGGCTGCTCTTGAAGAAATTCCATCAATTGAGAGTGAAGGAAAGTCTATATAATCATGTGTTTGCGGCTGTTCGTAGTTTGTTGGTCTAACCCGACCATCTAAGTAATCGTTATTATTAATTTTTTATCGGCACCCCTACTCTAGAGGTGTGGAAAAGCCGTGGTTTGTTTGACTAAAAAATCTCGGAACAGTTAAATGGGGTCCTCATGAACACCGGGTTTTCTAAAACAGAAGTTGAGGCACCAGAACATCCTCGAGAGCTTCTTTTGGAAGCTGCTGTTGAAATGAATCTTCGACTGTCCTACGAAGCACGCATTGAAGCCCATGAAAATGCAAGGCTGCTTGCTTTGGATCTCAGTGCTGCCGGAAAGGAATCCAGTGCCCGATCTCAAAGCGCTCCTACAAAGACTCCTTGAGCATAAAATCGATTTTGTTTTAATCGGTGGTTTTGCGGGAACCGTCCACGGCATCACTCTTGTCACTCAAGATTTAGATATTTGCGTAGCCATCACCGAAGAAGAAGTTGCAAAATTAAGAACGGCTCTCAAAGACATCCATCCCAAACATCGGATGAACCCCTCTTTCAAGCCTTCTTTTTTGGATTACCCAAAAGATTTGACTGGCGTAAATAATATTTACTTGGAAACCGATTTAGGAGTTTTAGATATTTTGAGTTCCAGCGAACCCGCAGGAGATTTTAAAGAAATCAAGTCTCGCTCTGTTCAGATCACTCTTTATGGCCACAAGTGCAATGTCATCTCAATTGATGATTTAATTAAAATCAAAGAATCCATGAAGCGCCCAAAAGATTTGCAAGCCGTAGAAGAGCTCAAGTTGATTCGGGACAGGAAAAAGTCATGACCCTTCGAAAAAACAACGGTCCGGAAACCGCTCCTACCCCTATTCGCTTCTCAAAAAAGGCACTCGATTTTTTGGTAAAAGCGGGAAAACAAAATAAAGATGATTGGCTTGAAAAATATCAAGCGGAATACGAAGAGGTCCTCAAAAAGCCTTTCATTGCGTTAGCCATAAAATTGAAAGTGCGGCTTCGTCCACTAGCTCCTAAATATCATTTCCCTACCAAAGGATTGGGACGTATTAAGCGTCCTGCCTTTAAAGTGGCAAGAGGCCAACCTCTTTACAAAGACTGGCTTTCAATGATTGCTACAAGGCCGGCCGCATCTCGTTTTGAGAGCAATCCTCATTTGTTTTTCGGCTTGTTTCCAAATGAAGACAGGAAAATAATAATCGCTTGTGGATTGTGGCAACCGACTTCCCGGCAAACTCGTCTGATACGAGAAGCCATTCGTACAAACCCTCAGCCTTTTCATGCTTTATTTAAAGACAAGGCTTTTAAAGCAAGATTTCCAAGTGGTTTCTGTCTGGACAACATGGCGACCCGGGTTCCAAGAGGGTTCCTAGATTCTGACAAAAATTTAAATTGGATTAAGCTCAGGAACTTTGTAGTAATGAAAGAGATAAGTCTGAAGGCTTTCTCTTCTCCCAAATTCAGTGATGAACTGGTAAATGACTTCACACAAGGCCTCAGGCTGAACAGACTATTAGACAGGGCAATACAAGAACGGGAATAGAAATGCCAGCTAACATGCCTAGCGACTACAAAATCCGTTTAATGAAACCCGAGGACCTTCGTGTTGCTCTAACTTGGGCAGCGAAGGAAGGATGGAATCCGGGGATCTACGATGCTGAGCCTTTTTGGGCAGCTGATCCGACTGGCTTTTTTATTGGTGAAGTGAACGGAAAAGCCGTCTCCACTTATTCGGCAGTAAAATACGGAAGCAATTTCTCCTTTCATGGTTTCTATATTGTGGAATCTGACTACCGCAAGAGTGGGTTAGGACTTCCCATCTGGAATATTGGAAGAGAATCCGTTGGAAAGAGGATTATTGGAGGAGATGCCGTCGTTCAGAATGTTCACCTGTACGAGAAGTTTGGATTAAAATCCGACTATCGAACCCCTCGGTTTGGTGGAAACTTTTCTCTGCCGTCTTTCACCTCAAATAACATCGTAGATTCGCGGGAAGTTCCGTTCTCCCAATTGCTCCAGTACGATCGCCTTCATTTTCCCGCAGAGCGTGGCGCTTTTTTGCGGTCCTGGATTTCTCAACCTGAAACGATCAGTCTTGCCTGCTTGGAGCACGACTCCCTTCGAGGCTATATCAGTTTGAGAAAGTGTTTTGAGGGCTACAGAGTAGGTCCCCTATTTGCTGAGGATCCCCAAACCGCCAAAAGCCTGCTCTGTACGGCACTGTCCAAGATTTCTCAAAACTCGTCGGTGATGATCGATGTGCCGGAACCTAATACCGAAGCACTGAAGCTAGTTTCCGAGCTGAAATTGAAACAGATTTTTGAAACAGTTCGTATGTACAGTGGCGGGCCTGCCCCCGTTTTGCCCATGCAGAAGATATACGGGGTTACGTCACTGGAGTTGGGGTAATCACTTTTATCTTTCCTTCAAACCAATTTGCGGTGTGGAAAAGGTGTGGGAATGGTTCCGAAACGAGCCGAAAAACGATGAACAACGCTTAGGGGAAACGAACTGTTTTCCGAATGAAATAAATCAGTCGCAGTGAATTTATGTGGTTTTTAGAGATCGGCCATTCGGCTTCAAATCCCGCCGCCCCGACCAGTTCAGTAATTGATATTATGTATATTTAAGTGGAGTCCCTACTCTAGAGGCGTGGAAAAGGCGTGGTTTGTTTGACTCAAAAATCTCGGGACAGTTAAATGGGGTCCTCATGAACACCGGGTTTTCTAAAACAGAAGTTGAGGCACCAGAACATCCTCGAGAGCTTCTTTTAGAAGCTGCTGTTGAAATGAATCTTCAACTGTCCTACGAGGCTCGCATCGAAGCCCATGAAAATGCAAGGCTGCTTGCTTTGGATCTCAGTGCCGCCGGAAAGGAATCCAGTGCCCGATCTCAAAGCGCTGTTACAAAGCAGTAAGAAATGTGCTCTTAACATAAATCAATTTTTCCCTTTTAAGTACGTTGTGATTTTTCCTAAGACGGCGCTAAAGCCATCGATTTTTGGGTTTTCACTCATGGAAGCGATGAGAGTGTGGTGTTTATTTAAAATAGCTAAGAGTTCTTTAGCTAAAAGAGGGTTATATCCCGTGGAAGCTAGAGAAGTTGAAAGGTTTCCTAATTCTAAGAGCATTTGATCTTGTTCCCGAGCTTCTTCTTCAATGAGTAAGAAGTCTTTAGAGGATTGAATAGCTAAAATCGAAGTAGAGAGAAGAGCTTTAAAGACGGGCTCTACAAGCTCAACCGATTCTAGAGAGCTAATTCCCATCTGTTTTCTAAGAACTTCTAAGTAAGCTTGGTAATTGGGAAGGGTTCCCTTCTCAATTAATTCAGAATGGGTCGATTCGATAATACTTCCTGCAAGCTCGAAGAAAGTGTAGCGAGAAAGAGCGATGCGGTACTGCACAGCCATCGGTAGAGAATTGGTTAAAGGAATTTTTTCCAATTCAGCAGCCAGCCCCTTAAAGAATCTCTCTTTGTAGCGATAGACAAATTTAGAAAGCTTTAAGAAACTTTTCTCTAAAGAAGCGAGTTCGAAAGTGACTTGGATGTTTGAGAGATTAATTTTTTCTTGCACTGAATTTGGGACGGAACCTTGCCCGTATATATTATTTCCCCAGCACTTGACGCCGTTGTCATCGACCGCGCAGGTGTGGTAGCCGCCCGCACTCACCGCTCTTGGGTTTTTAAGAGGGGGAACATTTGTTCGGCCATAGTCACTAAATCCCCAGCAGTTGACTCCGTTCTCATCGAGGGCGCATGTGTGTTGGATGCCGAGACTCACCACTCTTGGATTTTTAAGCGGAGGGACATTTGTTTGACCATATTTATTACTTCCCCAGCACTTGACTCCGTTCTCATCGAGGGCGCAGGTGTGGTAGGCGCCCGAACTCACCGCTCTTGGGTTTCTAAGCGGGGGGACATTTGTTTGGCCACCGGCACTAAATCCCCAGCACTTGACTCCGTTGTCATCGAGCGCGCAGGTGTGGTAGGTGCCCGCACTCACCGCTCTTGGGTTTCTAAGCGGGGGGACATTTGTTTGGCCACCGGCACTAACTCCCCAGCACTTAACTCCGTTGTCATCGAGGGCGCAGGTGTGGTAGGCGCCTGGACTCACCGCTCTTGGGTTTTTAAGCGGGGGGACATTTGTTTGACCGTATTTATTACTTCCCCAGCACTTAACTCCGTTGTCATCGAGGGCGCAGGTGTGGAATCCGCCCGCACTCACCACTCTTGGGTTTTTAAGCGGGGGGACATTTGTTTGGCCATCGTCACTACGTCCCCAGCAATCGACTTCCTGATTAACGAGAATGCAGCTGTGATACCACATCGATGTTAGTTGGATATCATTATTTTCGGCGCTAGCTGCATGGGTAATGCTTGAGAGTGATAATAAAGTCAGTGTTAGTAAGAAGTTTACTCTTAGTTTCATGGGGTCGCTCCCCCTTCAATTTGCGCAAACTCGGCATAGAATTCGTTAAGGCCTTGAATGTCTAGAATGACGTCGAAAGCTGGATTGGCATGTTGGACTCTTCCAAATGTTACATAAAGTGCCGTGATCTCTTTTGAGAGAGGAACAGCTGCAGCAAATGTTTTAGGTCTGTCCCCTTGTTTCGCAATAGCTATTACATTACCGATCTTAGGAATGAGAGCATTGATTTGATTCTTGAGGTCGGCTGGAAGCGAAGCCAGTGTTTGGAGCTGAAGAAAAAGCTGGTGCATTTCAGAAAAGACATTGGCCGTGATTTGAGTGTAGGGAGTGTCATCAAAGCCCCGGGCTTTGACAATCAACTCATTGATGTCGAAAAGTTCTTTAATAGCTAGAGTGTTAAATTCGGATTCAAGTTGTTTCAGGAAAGAAGAAGAGTAGCGAAAAGCCACAATCAACTGTTGGTAGCTTCTCATCGTGGCAGCATGAGCGAGGCCGTTTTGCTGAAGAGAGTTTTTTACAATCAGGAAGTTTCTTTTAATGAAATTAAGTCTCGCGCTTTCTAAGTGCTCAGTGCTTGGAAGAATTTCATCGATAAGTATTATCGCTCGATTAAGTTGAGCCTTTGCGATTGACACTTCGTCTTCAGCCGCACAAAGGATAGAAGAGAACAGAAATAAGGGGAAAAGAAAGACCAGGACTTTACGCATAAGAGCTCCTCTTTTTTGCCTGTTTTAAAGCGAATTGAAGGAGTAGATATCAGTTTTAACGCAATAAGTCAATTATTGGGTTGTATTTTATTTTTATCTTTTTATCTGCTCAGAACTTGTAGGAAAAACCAAAAAAAACACCCCCAAAGAGAGTCGTGTTCTTCCTCTTTGAGGGTGGTTAAATATTGAATACTCAATCAGTTTTAGCCGCAGGCTAGGGGTAACCATTCACCCCTAGCGCAGCATTTTTACTTTAACAGGGTTTCTAAACGCTCAGCTAATGCTTTGAGTTCGATTGCCAGTTCAAATACAGCAGATCTCTCAAAGGTCTCATCTATATAGGGAGTGGCCTAGAGCTTTCTGAGTTTAACTGAGGAACAAGTCCCCGGTCGGCGAGAAGCGCTGATTTGAGCATTTAGATAAATTCAACTCAGTTTTTCGGCAATAACGCACAAAAAGTAGCCTCAACCCGATCGCAACCATCTAATTCAAACTTGAAATCAGTAGTACTTAAATGGCCGGTCATAACGTTGCTGGGCGAAACATAGAGATAAGGATGGCCCGTTAGACCACTCCCCCAGTTTTCGCAGCCCGAGGGAAGGGCTTCAGTTCTTTTAAAAGAAAGAACTATTCCCCCCAACAAATTTTTACCCAAGTACCTAGCCAGGGGAGAGAAAAAGAAGCGGGTTGCGATATCTGTATTGATGTATTTGGGAACTATGAGAGGCATCCAATTTTCGCCCAAACTGTTACAAACATTGAGCTGACTTGCATAAGGATAGACTCCCACATACTTATATTTGATTTGAGTCACAGGATCTATCCAAGTTGTTGGCAAAGATTCCGTGGGGTTACAGGTGGTATGAACGTCAAAAACTTCGCACGCATTTCCCTGGCCTGCAACCTGCTGATTTAAGTTTGCAGTGCATGCCGCAAGCGCATTTTCTTCGAAACCTGCTTCAGCGCTACCAGAAACTTTTCCGGCTGACGAATTTACCTGGTAGTAGTTTTGTCCTTGAAATAACTGTTACTTCGCCCTCACTCAAAAAGGAGCCTTTTACTTTCACAGTATTTCTATGGTGAACGTATCCATCCCGTTCTAAAGCGGCGTTCCGCTCCAATTGCTTCTGGTTTTCGTTACCCAACGGAGAGGCCGTTCTTATTTCACCCCGGCGCCTGTCGTCTTTCGGCCATCGGATTAATGGCTGCGATATTTCACGGTCCGCTTTGAAAATTGATGTAGCATACTTTTATTAATTGAACTAATACGCTTTTTACCTGGTACTAAATTGTGGATCTCCTGAACTTCGGTAGGCATTCGTGTGCGCTACCAACCAGGTAAATTCCTTATGGTTTGAAACCGTACAATACAGCCTGTTAGACGGTTTTATTCGCTATAATTTTTAATATCGATATTATCTGCTCGGCCAGAAATGCAAAAGAAAAACCTATTTGTTTGGCTTGGAAATGCTAGCCACCTTGATTTCACTGATTCCACAGGTGGTGATGCACAGGGCAGATAATCTTCTTCGCGAGCAGATGTTCAGAAAGTAATTCGCCCAGCCACTTTGAAGTTTTTCAATAAATGTCTTAAAAACGAAAAATCTCCCAGTGCTTTGATTACTACCGAATCTTTGAAGCCTTATATTCGTGGAGAGATCATCAGCATTGAGGTTCTATCTAAGTAACCTGATTGTAGCTGGTCGTTGCTTCCACCTCGAAGCCTTGGATTCCTCCAATAGCACGATCTGTGCTTTCCTTACTTCCTTTAAAATAAGGACTAACGGTTTTTCTTTATGGCGTTCCGCTATGGAGCGCACGAGTGAATGATCCCAAGGCGTAGCCTTTCGGTTCTTAATTCCTTGGTTGTTTAAATGTTTAGCGATGGATGAATAGGACTGCCCTGCTGTCCAAAGATTCATAACTAACTGGACAATTTCTATTTCCCTGGCGTCCATGATGAGACGTCCGCGAAGGCAGCGGTAGCCGAAAGGAGTGTTCCCAGTGTGATGGGAATGAGTCCTAGGTCTTCCCTCTTCGAGGATATCTTTCGAATCTCTTAAAGCCACTCCGGCCTCGAGAAGTGTCTTTCTGATGAAGGTTTTTGACTTGTTTAGTTGCTTCGAAATCTGGCGTAAAGTCAGCCCAGAATCATAAAAACTGGCTGCTCTTGAAGAAATTCCCTCTTTAGAGAGTGATGGAACTTCAATGAAATCATGATATTGCGCTGGTTTGCTGTTTGTCGGCTTACCCCGACCAGTTCTTACAATATCCGAACAGAAAACCACTTCATCCAAGCTTTCGCTGGTGTGTGGCTTTTCCGATTGATTCGATGGGATTCCTAGGCATAAGTCCGGGAGTTTAGAACTGCTTGTAATCAATTAGCAGCCGCGCGAGTACCAACTTAATATTGGTGGTGATTTTTTGTTTAGCTTGTATGGAAGCCAAGCTTTCATCAGTGTTTTCGGCTCTTCAGCAGAGCAAGCTGGGAAGTCTTGGATATTTACTTCTCCCCATAAAATGCCCTCTGATGACCATTTAGTTCGGCCCGTGACACTAAAGCCAGGTTCTGTTGATAGCTCTTTTATTTTTTGTGCCGTACTAGAGCGGTTTGTTGATTCAAGCAATTGAATGAGTGCAGCAACTCGCTCCTCTCGCGATAAATTGTAAATTTTAAACGCTCCGAGATCGTTCATTTTTATCCATCGTGTACGATTATCAGGATCACCAAAAGCCACTTGAATTTTAATCCAATTATTATTTTTATCAAATATATAAAGGTGTTCGCGGGTTCTTTCTTGATTCGGTTCGATAAATGACTTTCCAATCCAATTCGCCCATGTCATCGAAATAATATTGCTCGTCGCGCTTTGATCTGGCTTTTCATATGCGTTTATTGAGGGCGGTGGCTGACAGGAGCCAGTTTTTGTGCCAGGTGAGATCTCTTTATAGGTACACGGCATGCTCACTTCGATATAAGAGATGGGCAATTCAGTTTTGGTTTCCTCTAATCGTGAGTTGAGTTGTCGCTCAAGAATTTTAGCAAATAGTTCCTTAGAAAGTAGCAATGGCGTTTTGAGGTCTTCTTTTCTCAAATATTTTAAATATTCTGGCGCAACCCGTGCCATACCTTTGCCTACGAGTGACTCAATCTTCTCAACTCGCCAAGAAGAGGTATTTCCATTTTTTTCTGAGGCGGCGTGATGTGATTGAAATTGTTTTTCGACAGTCGGCAAATGAAGCCAAAGTACTTGGCCAGAGTTGCTCATGATTTGATACCAGTCCGAATTTTCTATTTTGAATATTGCAAATCCATTTTCCTCGTATCCGACCTCGGCATTCAAATACGAATTAAAAGATTGGCGATCGATAAATTTGATCGGTTTTGTTCGAAGATCCGGTTCTTCGTAAGCTGATAACTTGATGGAGTTGGCAGCTGGGCAAGGATTATCAGCAGTAGGCCATGTCCAGCAACTAAGTGCTCCACTCAAAACTAGAAACGCAATTTCGTGAACGGAAGTCATCTTTCCATTCTGCGGTAAGTTTTATTGGAACTCAAGTAGTTCGAGAGTTCCGGGTCGACTGTCACATAGGTATATAAAAGTCCAACTGTTAGCTCGAAGTGGGCTGTTACATTAATTGTTGGGGTAATGATGAAGTAAAATCAATAAAAGCTTTAGAAATCATGCAACGGCGTTTTAGTAGATTGAAGCTGGTCTAAGGTTACTTCCTGGGTGGAGGAAGTGGCGGTCTATTATTTGGACTTGCTCGATAGAGGTTCGCCCCACCTCGACGCCTTAGACTCCTTCAATAATACGAGCTGTAATTTCCGCACTTCTTTGAGAATAGGGGGTAGCTTGCCCGTGGAAACGGCTAATATAACCAGAGTGACAGCGACGTGTATGAGTGATTCGATTCCCATGATTATTCCTCCTCAAGGACGAATGGTTTTTCTTTGTGGCGTTCCACTATGGAGCGCACGAGCGAATATTCCGAGGGGTTGCCCTGCGATTTTTAAGACTAATGAGCCGCAATGGCTGAATAAGACGGGATTGACAGGGCGATAAAAATACTCCAATAATAGACATTAAGCGTTTAAATTTGGAGTGTTTTACGTCGATGCCACACCAGCGAAAAAGGTATATCTCGCAAATATTGCTTAATAAATTAAGTTTTTCTCCGGTGGTGGCCATTCAAGGCGCTCGTCAAACTGGAAAAAGCTTTTTGGTCAGAGAACTGCTTTCCCCTGAACTACCTGAGTCTAGCTACGTGACATTTGATCGGCCCGCAGATCGTGAATTAGCCGTGAGCGCGTCAGAAGCATTTCTGGAAAAGTATGCGGCGAGTTCGCCTCTCATTATTGACGAAGCGCAAAAAGTTCCCAAGATTTTTGACGCCATTAAGTTCCTCGTAGACCGAAAAAGAAGGCCTGGAAAATATCTTTTGCTTGGTTCAACCGAGTTTTCTAAAAAGACCCTCATACGAGAGTCCCTCACCGGTAGAATTTCCACAGTACGGATGTTTCCATTCACCTGCGCTGAGGCTTTAGGGCTCGCTCCAAGGAAAATGACCTCGTGTTTTTTCGTCTTTACGAAACCACGCTGCAGTCGCGCGGCATTCATGCGCCATTTAAACCACGGTGGGATGCCTGGTATTTTTGGCGTTCATTCTGAGAGGGAACGAGATCTCAAATGTAAAGAGTGGCTCGAACTGACCGTTCATCGCGATTTAAGTTTGATTCCAAAGGTTAAACTTGACCCGGAACTTGCGATGGCTGTCCTGAAGGAGGTGGCGACACTTGAAGAGCCGACGGCAGGAAATATCGCAAAGAAACTAAGACGTGATCTACGACGTATCAATACTCATCTGAAGTGTTTAGAACTTTTGTTTGCCGTGCACAAATTGGCACCAGCACCGGGGAGTACTGGAAAGCCCATCTATTTCTTATGTGATACGGCGTTTGCGCTTTATTTAGAGGCTGATTTCCCACGCCTGCTTCATACGTGGCTGGTTCAGGAAATACTAGCCAACCACGAATGGGCTTCAAATATAAAAGAATCATTAAGCTTCTTTCGCAGCGCCAAGGGGACACTTACTCATTTGATCGTGCAACACAGTCGTAATGAATGGACGGCCGTGAAAATCCTTGCCAACGAAAAATTTTCAGAAAAGGACCTATGGAGTTTAACGCGCCTTCATGAAAGGTTGCCGAAATCCTTGAAGTTAAATTTAATCGCCCTCACTGCGACCAGGGCCACTGTCGGTGAGGTGGAGTGCTTCCCGTGGGAGAGTCTTGTTTAGGGGCATAAAGCCCACTGGCGCCAGGGTCTCAGTGAAACGGGATGGACCTGCTAGGTCTTGCCATCTCGAAGCTTTAGACTTCTCCAATAGTACGAGCTGTGCTTTCCTCAATTCATTTAAAATAAGCGGTAGATTGTCTGTAGAGATAGCCAAGATGTAGATCTCAGACTGATTGGCTACATCGCAAGCCTTGTCTTTTGTTTTAATCGCTCATAGGGGGTTTGCCCGTCAAGAGCCCCGTGAGGTCTTTGGAAGTTATAGAAGTTTTCCCACTCTTTGAGTTTCTTATTAAATAGCTGGATATCATCGCTGACTTCCTTCTTATCGAGGAGCTGATAAAACTCCTGAGCATCAATTCGATGAGACCGCTCAACTTTTCCATTCAATCGTGGAGTGTGTGGCCTAATGTAGGAATGCCCTATGTCGAGGTCCTGCAAGTGCCAGTGAAATTTCGACTGGAATTCAGCGCCATTGTCTGTCTGAACT
>Ga0214917_10006848_pt1 | contig 11717 bp, 8 predicted proteins | sample LL_1208_BB_MetaG_FD_177983 | JGI IMG/M metagenome (GOLD analysis project Ga0214917, IMG submission 177983) | Freshwater microbial communities from Lake Lanier, Atlanta, Georgia, United States - LL_1208_BB | ecosystem: Environmental > Aquatic > Freshwater > Lake | place: USA: Georgia | collected...
ATCTAGGTGAATTGAAACAATATGGCATTCGGTAATCATTATAACGATAATATTCACGATAATTATGATTTATTAAACGATTGTCATTATAATTATAATTATCTTGCTGATATTGATTCTCTTGATTTTGTTGTTCTTGTTGATTTTGTTGTTCTTGTTGATTTTGTTGTTCTTGATTATCTTGTTGATTTTGTTGTTCTTGATTTATTTCATTATCATATGTTTGAGTATTTTTATTTTCTTTATGAGTATCTTGATTATTTTTTATTATTTTATTATTTTTTTTATTATAATAAAATTTTTTTCTTTTATTTGAATTATTTGAATTATTTAAATTATTTTGAGTTCCCGTTTTATTTTTAAAATTTTGATTATTATTAAAAGAATTATTTGGGTTTTGTAACATCTCTAAATTAGGAATATAAAAAAAAATAAGGTATACTTAAAAAATATTCTATTATTGTAGCATAAAATAAAATAATAGAAATATAATTATAAAAAACAAGTCTACATACCAATACACATATTATGTAAAATATATTTTGTAAAATTAATAATTTTATTTAATATTTCTTGATTATTAGTAAATATAACAATATATACAGAATCATTATTATTAATTTGAATAATTTTAATATTATTAATTTTATTTATAAATTGTTGTAATTTTTTAAGTTCAAAGTTTTTAGGAAATATTAAAGTTTTACCAATTAGCAATTCAGTATTTTTATTATAATTATTAATAAAATTTTTAATATTTTTTTTAATACCATTAATTTTTAAAATATTATTATCATTATCAACTTCAATTAATGATAAATTAAATTTATTTTTTATTAATACTAAATTTTCATTATTAAAAATATTATTATCTATTTGAATATTTGATATATCAATTAATATTGATGTAAAATTATCAATCAACTCTTCAATATTATTTTTCCATAATTTCATTGTTTCATCTGCATCAATAAAACATGATATTAATGTAATATAATAGCTATTATTAGTTCTATTTTTATAATTAATATGAAAGCGAATTGTATCAATTATTCTATTTTCATTAATACTACAATTATCTAATATTTCTGGATTTTTCTTTAATGATTCTAAATATTCTTTTATTGTTCTTAATAATTCAATACTATTTTTACAATCATTTATTTCTATCTTGTATTCTATAAAATTTTCGGTATTCATTTTAATAAAATTAATAATATCATCTAATTCACTTGTTTTACATAATATTTTTAATTTATGATCTTCTATACAACAATCTATATTTTTTTGTTTTAGTAAATTGTTGTAATAATTAAATGTTTCAATAAAATATTGCATTTTTTTAATATTATTTGTAAAAATAATTTTTAAATCAATTAAAAATATTCTATCTGTATTATCTTGAATATATTTTAATAATTCGTTTTTCTCTTTTTCATTTGTTTTATTATATATAATAATATAATATAACTCTTCTATTTTATTTACTTTATTATTCAGTTCATAAAAATAAATATTTAAATTATTCGGTTTATTTTGTAATAACATCTTTTTATGTTCACTATTTAAAGTAATTTTTACATATTTTATTTTGTCTAGTTCTTCATAATGTTTTATTTTAAAATTTTGAATATTATAATTTTCTAATATATACTTTTTAATGTTATTATCTAATTCAGTATTTAACCATACTTTCGGTATTTTCATATAAATATTTTCAATTGTTTTGTTTTCTTTTTTAAAATAAAATAATATTTTATATTCTTTCATTTTATTTCTAAACACTTTATCGTTTGATATTTTATTATAATTTAAATTAAATATTTTATCACTATATTTAGTAATAATTATATCATTCATATCACTATTTAACTGTTTAATCGCATTATTAATGTGAATCTTATTTTTACTATCGTTATTTATAATATATAATTGTAATAATATATTATATTTACTATTTTTCGTATCTTCTACTAATTCAACATTAAAACTATTAGATATCTTTTTAATATTCTCATTTAAATAATCATTGTAATTTGAATAATAAATATATTCAGGATATGATATTGGCACTGTTAAACATGTTAGTATTTCTAATTTATCATGATCAAAATTAGTTATACTGTCATTGTATGAATATATATTTTCTGATGATCTTTTAATAATATCTTCCCATTTATTTAAACAACTGTTATATGGCATGTTGTCAATAAATGATTTTCTGATGTTGTTATTATGTATCAATAATAATGGTATATTGTTAACTAATAATTGCCTAATTTCATTTCCAAAATCACGATCTGATGTTATCATGACAATTAATTCATTGCTATCTTCTTTATTATAATCAAATATTTTATTATTTAACATATCTTTCATTTTCATATCTACTGCTGAATTTTTTTCACCACAGTATATATAATTAATATAATTATTTCCTAATAAATCATTTATGCATTTTTCAGAAGGAAAATAACTATGATTTAATTTATCTCTTTTTTTTACAAATAAATTCCATTCAAATATTATTTCTGAACTAATATTTTTATAATCTAATTTTATAGTTTGTTTAACTTCTTTTTCTAATTTTTCCCATAATAATATACTATTTGATGAATCATAAAATGGACAATTCTCAGTATCATGGTATATTGTTACATAATTTATCTTTTTAGTTTTTTCTATTAACGTTTTACCATCATCTAAATTTATATATGATAATGTTTCATTCCAAAGATTATTTATGTTATTTAATATATTATTTTCTTTAATGTAATCATTATCAAAATAAATATCATTTCCAAATATTGCTATTATTGGCTTATATGCAATATCACTTTTTTTTATCTTTAAACGAATCATGTCTTTTATTTTATTATTTACATCATTTTCATTAATATAAATATAATTCACGCCACGATCTATTAAATTTTTCATATTCTCTTCTGATTCATAATTATCTGTCTCTATATTTTGAGCAATTATATTCCATTCAACCTGCATTTTTTTAATATTAAAATCAATATCAATATCTTTATCAATATTAAAATATTTTTTAATAACTTTCTTTATTAAAATATCATATAAATACGATGAATTGATATTAGTTGGTATAGGATATTTTTGTATATCATGATATAATATTATTTTTGTAATAACTTTCATATTAACTTAATAGCATTATAGTCTTTATTGTATTATTGTATTTTGGAGTATAATTTATTTAATTATTATAAATATCAATTTTTATTAACAATACATATAAAACTTAAAGTTTTATAATTATATTAATAATATCATTATGAATAATATTCAAACACATGGAGGACAAGACATTAACTTGAACATTAAATTAATTGATGATTATAGTGTTACTACTAATTATTTAGGAATCTCACAATTTGGTTTACAAAATATTAATAATCATATGCATAGTATTACACATTATCCTAATCAATCTCAAGAACCTTTTAAAACAAATTTAATTAATTGGTTATATAAAGATTTATCTTCTAAAAATTATAATTTGATATTAGGAAATGGTGCTTCTGAATTATTAGATTTATTAATTAGATCAATTCGTTATGATAAAAATATGTCAATATATCAATCAAAATCTTGGAAACCTGGATCTAAAACAGTTCAATATGTTGAATATGAAAGATCATGTAATAATTGTTATTATGAAAAAAAAGATTATGATGAAATTAATACTGATATTACTTGTATTATTAATCCATGTAATCCTACTGGTGAATATAAAAATATAAATGAATTAAAAAATTATATTACAACTTATTGTAGACCAAATAGTATAGTAATAGTTGATGAAAGTATGCAATTATGGTTAGGTGAACATTTTAGAAATGATAGTCTTTTATCACAAACTGAATGGATTAATAATATATACAATGAATCAAAAATAGCAATATTTATAATACATTCTTGGACAAAGTTTTTTTGTTGTACTGGTATTAGAATTGGATCAATTATATGTCCTAATGAATTATATTATAATCTATTATCTACTTATATGACACCATGGTCTTGTAATATATTAGCTTTACAATATTTAGATGGTTGTATTAATGATAATGATTATCTATATAAAACATGGAATACTACTACAATATTTAGAGAAAATATGGTTAATACTATTAGTTCTTTATATCCATTATGGACTATTTATGGTGAAAAATTCTTATCATGGATATGGATAGATACACATTCGCCTGAATTTGCAAAATTAATATATGATATATGTAAGTTAAATGGTATTCCTATTAGATTAGGCATTAATGGTTATAAGTTACCTTCATATATTAGAATTGCTGTTAGATCTAGTAAATCTAATGAATATTTGTTTGAAATATTAAAAGAATTAAAAAGTTTTAATAATTTTAAATATCCTCATATTAAAATTCCACAGGATCTAATTATTAAACATGATTTAATTGATATTGATCTTATTTTATGTCATGAAAATATTATTGAAGAAAGATCTGATGCTCTATATAAATATATAGAATCTCTTGAAAATACTAAAATTATACCATCTATCATTCTAGATTATAAAACAAATACATTAATTGATGGACATCATCGGTTATCTGTTCTTAAAAAATTAAATTATAAAAAAGTTTATTGTCTATTTATTAATTATTCACACCCTTCTATTATTGTTAATCCAAATAATAATTTAAATACACAAGATGTTATTAATGCTGCACTTACAAAAAAATATTTATTACCTAAATCTACACAACATATGATTACTGATCTAAATAATATTACTCATCCTATTGTTGTTCTTTCTAGTCTAGTTGATTATTAAACTTATTTTAATTTTGTTTTAATTCCATATTATTATAATAATCAATATGTATTGCTTGTACAATATATGTATCACATTTTATTGATCTGTAATAATAATATTCTTCATTTCTTTTCATCGTAAATGAAATTTTATTACTCATATTATCAAAATTTATATGTATTATTTCTTTACTGAATATTGTTAATAGTATCTTATTATTTTCATCAGTAAATAATATTATATATTCTCTCTTATTTATTAACTTTAATAATCTATTAAAATATTTTTCCATCTTATTTATTGAACATTCTATTTTGTAATTCATATTCCTATTATTTAATATATTATCGTAATATAATACTAACCATATTACTAATAATATTAATAATATTATTAATATTATTTCTTCATTCATAATTAAATTTTTCATTTGCTATTCTTTTATTTATTATTATTTTTATTATTATTTTTATTATAATATATATATTTCATCTTTTTATAATAATGGATATACTGGTTGTGATAATATACCACATTGACCACTTCCATTATTTAAATCTGCATTTCTTTCTAAACGAATATATCCATTATCACCCCAGGTATCTGACCACGAATTCTTAACTATGTAATAATCAACACCATCTTCGCTTCCATAACCAACTGCTAATACTCCATGATCTAAATTAGCACCACATACATCACCTGTTAAAATACCACTCTTGTATAATTGAAATACTTTTTGATCTGCTTCTATTGCTACTGATACTGGTTGCTGGCTTAGTGCTTTCATTAATTCTGAATCTGAATTTGGTGTTACGCTTGCATGACTTGTTATTTTGGATCCACTTATTTTATCACATGTTTTATCACAACTTCCAGATGTCTTTGTAGTTCCAGATGTATATGGATACTCGTCTTCACTGCATAAACCACCATTCTTTGTTATCCAATCCATCGCACTTCCCATGTCGCCACCATTGCATCCTAATGAATTACCCCCATTTCTAAAATTATCACAGTCTACTAATTGTTGCTCTGAAAAACTCTCAAGGTTACCATACTTAATTGAATATATACCTTCTAATGCACCAGTTGTTGAAAATGTCCAACAGCTACCACATTGACCTTGATCTTTAACATCAGTTACGGCATTCTTTTCTCTCCAATCAATTGAACTAGGAATATTTTCAAGTGAATTAATATTATTTGTATTAATATTAACTAATCCTCTAAGATTATAAGCTACTTTTTTATTTTCATTAAAACCCATTAATTTACTAAATTCTTCTGAATTCATTCCAGAATATAAATTGTGATCTAACTTGTAAGTTAAATTCTTAAAATTAATAAATTCAATATATTTTTCATTTTCAAGCCAATTGTCATATATGTGAGATATGTAATTATCGTTTACATACTCTATATTGTATTTACTCATCCATAACTTGAATTTATTAATTATTCTATCATCTTTATTATAAAAAAAGTTTGTAGAAACAACATTGGTAACAATTGTTAATCCAATTAGTAATAAATTAATTACTTTCATATTATTATAATATATATATATAATAATTTTTTATATACATATATATAAATGAAAATATTATATATATTAATACTTGTATTAATAATAATTATATTAAATAGTAGCTCTAATATAGAGTTATTTGATTCTACTTATTATATAAAAAATTTACAACCAAAGTTTATTCATAATGAAGATGCTAAAATTGCATTTGTTTATTTATTTACTGATAGTATTTACGATTATTGTAAACACAGTATTAAAAATATTTTAGCTTATTGTTCAATATATGATTATGCTTTCATTGTTTATGATGAACCATTTAATGATGATGTATCACCTTGTTGGAATAAAATACCCGCTATTATAAATAATCTTCAAAAATATGATTATATAGTATGGATTGATGCTGATGCTATTATTAATAACTTTAATATTTCAATTGAATCTATTATAGAACTAAGTCCTGATAAAAATTTATATTTATGTGAAGATGTTGTTATGGAAAGAGAATGTATTAATTCTGGTGTTATGATTATTAAAAATACTCAATGGTCTGTTGATATTTTTAATAAAACTTGGAATAGCTCATTTTATCATGGCCATAATGATCAAAATGTTCTTTTTAATGTTATTGTTCAAGATGTATATCCAGATAGTGAATCTAGTCTAAAATATAATGAATATTGTGACAAAAATATTCATCCTAATGTTTTTATTTGTCCTGAAAATACTTTTAACTGTCATATTGAAAATTTCTTAAAAGACGATTTTATTATACATCTAATGGGTGCTAGTAAAGATACTAGAATAAATGTTATGAGACAAGTTAATACAAAAATTGGTTTAGATAATTACAATGATACTAGTTGTATTAATATTCTAGATAATTATGATGAATCAGATAGAGTCACACAAATTATTAATAATTGTATTGTATAAAAATATTATAAAAATTGATTATTTTATAATATGATAATTTGTATACATAAATATATACAAATATACATAAATAATATGGATCAAAACAACATATATATGTTATTTGGATTATTGCAATTTGACAAGTTAAATGATTATAAACAATATTTACCTTTTATTTTATTATTAATACCAATTATTAATAATATTTTACCTTCTTTAAATAAAGTATCTTCGTTATTTAAAATAAATTTTGATAATATTGTTTCAACTGAATTAATAGGACATGTTCATAGACTTAATGGTGCTGGTTCTACTAAATTAGAAAAAATTATTTATAGTAAACAATATGAAGCAGTTTTATATTATATACAAAAATATATTAAAAATATTAATTATAGAATTGAAATACTTAATCAAAAATCAGAATATATATATGATGATATTGATGATAATTATACATTTATTCCAAAAGAATCTTATAAAACACTAATCTGTAAAGATAATGATATTTATTGTGATATTAAATCTATTAATGTAAATTCTTCTGATAATAATGATAATAAAAATAATTCACAGTCTACTCTTACTAATTATTCTATCAAAATATATAAAAAATGTTTAAAAAAAAATGATATTGATGAAAAAATTAAAAATAATAATATTTTAGACAATTTCTTAAAAAAATGTTTACAAATTTATAATGATGAATTGAAAAAAAATAATGATGATTCTATTCTTAAAATTTATGAATATCGTAATTGTACTAAAGATGATTTTGATGGTATTCATCCTTATTTTGATGAATATATTAATACTACTTCTAAAAATTTTAATAATATTTACTTTAATGATGATGCTGATAAAAATAGATTAATCAATTATGCTAATAGATTTAATAATGTTAATAATGCTAATAATTCACATCTTATTCAACAAAATAGTTTCTTACTTTATGGACCACCTGGTTGTGGTAAAACTTCATTTATTAAAGCTATTGCTAATGAACAAAAATTACATCTCGTATCTATTGATATTGATAATATTAATAATAATCAAGAAATGAAAAAAATTTTTAGAAATACAACATTTAATAAATATAAATTAGATTATAAAAAAATACTTATCGTTATTGAAGATATTGATGCTAATAATTCAAAAATGTTGTTAACTAGAGATAATAATGACGATATTAATCAAAATATTAATAATTTAACCATTCATAATTTAAACAATAATTTAAACAATAACTCTGATGATGAAATAGATTATGATTCTGGTAATGAGTCAGACATTAAATTAAATAATTCTAAAAAAAATATTTCATCTACTGATAAACTTAATAATGAATATATGAAATTTATGATCAATAATTCTAAAAAACCAACATTATCTTGTTTCCTTAATATTTTAGATGGTATTATTGAATTACCTATTACTATCATTTTCACTACTAATAAAATTGATAAAATTGATCCCGCTGTTATTAGAAGATTCGGTATTGTACATGAGTTTAAGAGAGCTAATCATAAAGTTATTATTGATATGTTGAATATATTCTTCACTACAGAAATGACTAATTATTATTATAATCATAATAATTATAATAATCTTTTAAACAATATTACTGAATATACTCTTTCCCATTCTGAAATTTACTACATTATTCAACAATCTCAATCCCTTCATCATTGTATTGATCTTCTAAACAAAGAATCACATAAAAATTTATTTAGAATTACTTAGCTTACTTTTATATAATCATTTTATATAATCATTTTATTGTCTAATTATGTAATTATGTAATTATGTAATTATGTAATTTATATTCGGTAATGGAAATCCATTGAATTCTGTTGCTGATGCTACTGAATATGCACCTATATTTTTAACTATTATTGACTCGCCGATTGCTAATAATGGCAAGTTGCAATCTTTTGTGATACAGTCTAAACTGTCGCATGTTGAACCATATACTATACTTGGATATGTTTTTTCTTTCCTCTCATTAAATGGTAATAATTCAAATTTCGCATAATCATATATTATACCAGAAAAGCTTGAATATACTCCGTCTGATACATAATATACATTCTTCTTTGTATTTGTTTCAGTATCAATTAATTCTTTCTTATTTATTACAGATACTACTAATGTATGTGATGATGCTACAAAATATCTACCTGGTTCTGCAATAAATTGTATATTGTTGCCAAATAATTCATCAATTGAACTATTTATAACTTGTGTCATCGCTTCAAATGATACTTTACTATCATCAACACCTGGAAATCCGCCACCAATATCTATTAAATCCATTATTATATCCATTTTTTTAGCTATTTCAAATACTTTACTGCAATCTGATAATGCAGTGTGATATACTTGCGGATCTTCACAGCCACTACCTACATGAAAACTCACACCTTTCATTTTTATCTCTAATTGTTTTGCTATCGTTAATATTGATTCTACTTCTTCTAATCTAACTCCAAATTTACTATTGAATTTACAACGAGATTTTGAATCATCTGTTTGTATTCTTATTAAAATATTAGCCTCTGGATGATATAACTTTATCTTGTATAATTCATGTGTACTGTCTATCACTAATAAATCAACATCATTTGATCGCGCAAATTTTATAAAATCTACCGGTTTTGATGGATTTGCAAATATTATGTTCTTTGGATCTACTCCTAATTCTATCACCTTTAATATCTCATTTCTACTCGCTGTATCAAAGCAACAACCTAACTTTTGTAATATCTTTAATATTATCGGCGATGGATTACATTTAATAGCATAAAATGGTGTCACTCTTGGCAATAATTTCTTCCATTTGTTATATTGTCTTATAATATCACCTATGTCTAATATTATAAATGAATCGTCACCATGATTTTTTTCTAAAAATTTATTAACAATGTCATATATGTCTAAATTTGAATCAATCATTTTTATATCATATTCATTAATTAGTGTAGATAAATCGGTTATTAAATCCGATGTTTGTATTTCTTCCATTAATTATCTATTATTGAATAAATTTTATAATATTTTATTTTTATTATTATAATTTATATAAACTATAAATTATGAATTATATACAAGATACACAAGTAATTGATACTATTGTTATTGGTGCTGGTATTGCTGGTTTGTATTATATATATAAATTTAAACCATCTAATTATATCATTCTTGATAAAGATAATAGAGTTGGTGGTAGAATTTATAATAAAGAATGGTACGGTGAACAAATTAGTTTAGGTGGGGGTATTGTAAAGCATAATAATATCAATACATTAAATTTATTAAATGAATTAAATTTAGATACTACTGATTTTATATCATCATACCATTTTATTGATTTTCATGGTAAGTCTCCAAATGAAAAGTTATTCCATCAGCATAATAAAATTATTATTAAATATCTTCGTAAAATATATAATAAAAATAAAAATGAAATTCATCGTATGAAACTATCTTTTAGTGAATTTTTATCAAAATATATTAATTATGAAATTGTTAAAATTATAAAAAATACATTATTGTATAAAACATATATGAATGCTGATGTTAACTATACACTACAAGATGATACTATTTTAGAACTTTTAAGAACAGATGATTTCAAATTAAAAGCAATAAAAAATGGTGGTTATACTTTATTATTACATAAATTACTAGAATTTATAGATAATTCTAAAATTTATCTTAACTCGCCAGTTATTAAAATTTCTAAACATAATAATAACTTTTCTGTACTTGTTAATGATAAATATTTTTATTCTAATAAAATTGTTTTAGCTACTGATAAAAAATCTAATATATTATTTGATCTTACTGCTAATATTACTAATAATATTATTAATACATATAATTTAGTTGATGGTGCTGAATATATTAGAATATATACTTTTCATAAAAATGGTCATGGTTTAACTAATTCTGTTTTTACACATAATTTACCAGGAAAAATTATTGTTATGAATAAAAATATTTTAATGGCTTGTTATACTGAAGGATATAATGCTATTAAATTAAAACATTTATTAGAAAAAAATACAAAAGAAGATCAAATAGATATTGTTTATAATTTATTATTAAATAGTAATGTTATAATAAAAAAACCAGATGATATCACATATAAATTTTGGAATATTGGTACACACTTTTTATTACCAAATACTAATTATAATCAAATTAGAACAAATATTAAAGAATTATCTACACATAATATATTTTTAATTGGTGAATTATTTGCATCTTCTCATGGTTGGGTAGATGGTGCACTTGAAACAGTTAATAAATTATATAGTGATATTAAATAATTATTATTACTACTAATTATATACAAATATTTTGAGTTTCTTTACTTTTTGCATGTAACTCATATATTTCATGCATTTCTTTGCATTCTTTACAACCATTTTCTTTAGTAATCAT
>Ga0214917_10006849_pt1 | contig 11712 bp, 8 predicted proteins | sample LL_1208_BB_MetaG_FD_177983 | JGI IMG/M metagenome (GOLD analysis project Ga0214917, IMG submission 177983) | Freshwater microbial communities from Lake Lanier, Atlanta, Georgia, United States - LL_1208_BB | ecosystem: Environmental > Aquatic > Freshwater > Lake | place: USA: Georgia | collected...
GCCTCCGACGGTCACGCGACCGGGGCCGAACTGGTGGAGCGTGTGCGGGCCGCAGACCCATCGGCCACCCCGTCAACCGTGTATCGCACGCTCGATCTCCTCGAGGAGCTTGGGTTCGCGACCCACCACCATGGCGTCGATGGGCGAGAGACCTACCACCTAGAAGAGGTGGTCGCGCACGGGCATGTGCACTGTCAGGGGTGTGGTGCAGAGGTGGAGCTTGACGCGGCAACAGCGAAGCCGATCCTTGCCGCCATTGAGCGGGCGACAGGCTACGCCGCAGACCTTGACCACCTCTCGTTGCAGGGGCGCTGCCCCTCGTGCCGGGCCGCCGCCGCGCGGTAGACTCAGCCCGATGGCGCACCGCATGTGTGCCGCACAAGTAAGGATGGACCCATGGCTGAGAAGTTGAAGATCACGTACGCCACCCTGAACGACTCCAATGAGGAGATCCATATTGGGTACGAGGCCGGCCTTGCGCAGGCTCGCGCACTCATGGGTGGCGCGCACGGCAACTTCATCAACGGCAGCTGGTCCACCGCAGGCGACACCTTCGTCAAGAAGTCCCCAATTGATGGCAGCGTTGTCGGCACCTTCAGTAAGGGTGATCGCAACACCGCCAAGGCCGCGATCGCCGCGGCGAAGGCCGCATACCCAGCCTGGTCGAAGCGACCGTGGCAGGAGCGCGTTGCACTCATTCGCGCGGCTGCCGAGCTGATCAGCGAGCGACAGTTCCTCTACTCCGCACTCCTCTCTATTGAGGTTGGCAAGAACCGACTCGAGGCACTCGGCGACGTCGAAGAGACCGCCGACTTCTTCCGCATCTACGCGAGTGAGGTTGAGCGCAATAAGGGCTACGTCCACACCATGGGGAACCTTGGTGATGCAAAGGTCGAGACGACCACCGTTCTCAAGCCGTACGGCGTGTGGGCAGTCATCAGCCCATTCAACTTCCCGTTCGCTCTCATGGGCGGGCCAGTTGGTGCGGCACTCGTTGCCGGCAACTCGGTCGTACTGAAGCCATCGTCTGATGCGCCGCTCTCGGCGGTTCTGCTGTCGCAGGCGATTAGCGACGCAGGAATTCCCGCTGGCGTCTTCAACATGGTGATGGGGCCAGGCGACAGCGTCGGTGCCGAACTCCAGGAGAATCACGACGTTGCAGGGATTACCTTTACCGGTTCGTCCGAGGTAGGCATGCAGGTGTACCGATCTTTCGCCAAGAACTATCCGAAGCCAGTCATTGTTGAGATGGGTGGAAAGAACCCAACGATCATCTCGAAGAAGGCGGATCTAGAGAAGGCGGCCGAAGGGGTTCTCCGTTCGGCGTTCGGTCTCGGTGGGCAGAAGTGCTCGGCGAACAGCCGCGTCTATATCGAAGCGTCAGTACATGACGAGTTCGTGAAGCACCTCGTCGAGAAGACGAAGGCGCTGAAGGTCGGCGACCCAACGGTGCGCGGCATCTTCCTTGGGCCGATCATTAACCAGCGCTCTGTCGACACCTTCTTGCAGGCCTGCGAAGAGGCGAAGCGCGACGGCACGATCGCCGTTGGCGGTGGGCAACTGACCGATGGCGATCTCGCCAAGGGTTTCTACGTTGCGCCAACCGTGGTGACGGGTCTCCCAGCAACGCACCGCCTCTTCAAGGACGAGCTCTTCACACCGTTTGTGGCGGTGGCGAAGGTCGCCTCATTTGAAGAGGGGATCGCCCTTGCGAACGAGAGCGAGTACGCCCTCACCGCCGGTTGCTACACCGAAGATACGGCTGAGATCCAGACCTTCCTCGACACGATCGATGGCGGCGTGATCTACGTGAACCGCCGCGTCGGCGCGACGACGGGCGCATGGCCGATGGTGCAGCCGTTCGGCGGCTGGAAGAAGTCGGGCACGACGGGGAAGTCGGGCGGCGGCCTCTATTACGTGCAGCAGTACCTACGCGAGCAGAGTCAGACAATCGTCCGCTAAACGGGGGTTTCCCTCGTATACACTCCGCATAGAAAGCATCCATAGGAGGGGCACCATGACGATCGCCGAGAAGCCTGCGAAGCCTGCAGCCTGGCCAGCCACGCTGCCACACCTGGTCACCAAGGTGCCAGGCCCGAAGGCGCTCGCCCAGGTAGCCGCCGACCAGGCCGTTGTCTCCGGAAGCTTGCCGCGTGCCTATCCATTTGCTCCTGTGCGCGGTTTCGGGATGGGCGTCGAGGACCAAGACGGCAACGTCTTCCTCGACTTCTGCGCCGGCATCGCCGTGAACTCCACGGGCCATTGTCACCCGCGCGTGGTGGACGCGATCGTGCAGCAGGCGCAGCGCCTCTTGCACTACAGCGCCTCCGACTTCTATGAGCAGCGCTACCAGGAACTCGCCTCGGCACTCGCCGAATCCGCTCCTTGGAAAGGCCCATCGAAGGTTCTCCTCCAGAATTCGGGAACGGAGGCCGTCGAAGCCTCGATTAAGTTGGCGCGCTACATGAGCGGTCGCCAGTGGATCGTCGGCTTCGTCGGCGGCTTCCACGGGCGAACCCTTGGCGCACTGACGCTGACAAATTCCAAGGCGAAGTATCACGCCCACTTTGGCCCACTCGCGCCTGGCTTCCTGCATGTGCCATTCGGCAGCGATGGTCTTGACGAGCTCGAAGAGCGCATCATCGCGCGCACCATCCCTGGGGATGAGATCGCCGCATTTGTGGTGGAGCCAGTGCAGGGCGAGGGCGGTTACATCGTTCCTGACAAGGACTTCTTCCCACGACTGAAGGCAATCGCCGACAAGTACTGCATCGCCATCGTCGTGGACGAGGTGCAGTCCGGCGCGGGTCGCACCGGCAAGATGTGGGCAATTGAAAACTTCGGCATCGAGCCTGATATCGTCGCTGCGGCGAAGGGCCTCGGCTCAGGAATGCCAATTGGCGCCGTCATTGCAAAAGAGCATTGGATGCGTTGGAAGCCCGGCTCGCATGGCTCGACCTTCGGTGGCAACCCAGTTGCTGCTGCCGCTGCTATCGCCACCCTTGATGTGATCCGCGACGAGAACCTGATGCAGAACGCAATTGATCGCGGCGCACAAGCGCTGTCGGGGCTGCGCGCCGGCCTCAAAGGGAACAAGCATGTCACCGATATTCGTGGCATTGGCCTGATGATCGGTGTTGATTTTACGAACGCCGACATTGCGGCGGAAGTTGAGGTTGAAGCGTTTGAGCGCGGGCTCCTTGTGTTGACCTGCGGTGACCGCGGCGTGCGTATGAGCCCACCACTCGTCGTGAACGAGGCCGAAATGGATACGGCCGTCCGCATCTTCTCTGAGGCCGCAGCGGCAGTCGCCGCGCGGCACTGAGCGAGCGCCCATGCGCGGGCCGCTAGTAGTGTGCGCAAGGGTGACCAGTTGAGCACCTCAAAACTCGTCGACATGCGCACGGCCATTGCCGCGCATGTGCACGACGGTGACACCGTTGCCATTGAGGGGTTCACGCACTGCATCTCGTTTGCAGCCGGTCACGAGATCATTCGACAGAAGCGCCGCAACCTCACCCTGGCCCGCATGACACCCGACCTCGTCTACGACCAGATGGTCGCCGCCGGCTGCGCCACGAAGCTGATCTTCAGCTGGCTCGGCAACCCTGGTGTCGGCTCGCTCCATGCGATTCGCCGACGCACGGAGCCAGCGGCGCTCGCACCTGGCGAGGCGCTTCTTGAGATTGAGGAGTACAGCCACCACGGCATGGTCGGTCGCTATGTGGCCGGTGCGCACCGCCTCCCGTTCTACCCGCTGCGCAGCTACTCCGAGAGCGACCTGCCGAAAGTGAACCCCCTCATTCGCACGGTGCAAAGTCCGTTCGGCGGCGAAGAGGTCTACGCCGTGCCGCCGCTCAACCCCGACGTCACGATCATTCACGCGCAGCGCGCCGACGCCGAGGGGAACGTCCAGATGTGGGGCCTCCTCGGATGCCAGAAGGAGGCGGCCTTCGCGGCCAAGCGGGTGATCGCGGTCGTTGAAGAGATCGTTCCAACGAGCGTGATTCGTGCCGATCCGAATCGCACCATCATTCCTGGTCTCATCGTCAACGCCGTGGTGTGCGAACCGCTCGGTGCACACCCGTCGTACGTGCAGGGTTCGTACGACCGCGACAACGCCTTCTACCGCGAGTGGGACACCATCAGCCGTGATGCCGCCGCCACAGAGGCATGGCTGCAGGAGTGGGTCTACGGCGTTCCCGATCGCGCCGCCTATGTGGCGAAGTTTGGCCCCGACTACTTCAAGGGGCTCACGCCAACCAGCGCTCCATCCGGCTCGGTCGACTACGGAGACTACCGATGAGCGGCCAGCGCCCTGCCAGCAAGAGCGAGCTGATGGTCGTTGCCTCGGCGCACGCCCTCACCGGAAAGCGCGTCTGCTTCGTGGGGGTCGGCCTCCCAAACATCGCGGTGAACCTCGCGAAGCGCACCGTCGCACCAGAGATGGAGCTCGTCTACGAGGCGGGCGTCTTCGGCGCGAATCCGGCACGACTCCCACTCTCAATCGGTGATCCAACGATCGTGACCGGCTCCACCGCCACCGTCTCTATGCACGACCTCTTTGGCCTCTACCTGCAGGGGGGTCGCATCGATGTGGGCTTCCTCGGCGGCGCGCAGATCGATCGCTTCGGCAACTTGAACACAACGGTGATTGGCGACTACGCCGCACCGAAGACCCGCCTCCCGGGATCGGGCGGCGCATGCGAGATCGCGATCAACGCCAAAGAGATCCTGGTGATCATGCGCCAAAGCACGCGCAGCTTTGTGAAGGAGCTCGACTTTCGCACCTCTCCCGGAAACCTCGGCGGCGCCGTCGCAGCTGCAAAAACTCGTGCGGCACAGGGGTGGGGTGGGAGCGGACCGTCGGGCGTCATTACCGATCTCGGCGTCTATGGATTTGACGACGACGGTGAGATGGCGCTGCGCAGCCTGCACCCTGGTGCAACCCTTGATGAGGTGCGCGCATCAATTGGGTGGGAGATTCGCATTCCGCAGAACGTGCCCGACACGCCAACGCCAACTGAGGAAGAGCTTCGCCTGATTCGCGAAGAGCTCGACCCAACCGGGGCGTACGTATCGTGAGCAGCGGAATAATCTTCAGTCGCGGCGGCCCCGCGCTCCCGATCGCTGTATCTGGCGACGGCGCATACATCACGGACGCAAGCGGCCGCCGATATCTCGATGCTGCAGGTGGCGCCATCGTCGTTGGTATTGGTCACGGCCGACGCGCCGTTGCCGACGCCGCCGCGGCACAGATGGCCAAGATTGCCTATGCCCACGGCAGCGCCTTCACCGCCGAGGCGCTCGACGCCTGGGCGAATGAGGTTGGCCCACTGCTCCCAATGAGTAATCCATCGCTCTACCCAGTCTCTGGCGGATCGGAGGCGGCAGAGACGGCACTCAAGATGGTGCGCGCCTACTGGCTCGCGCAGGGCGAGCCCGATCGAACCGTGGTGGTCAGCCGATGGGGGAGTTATCACGGCAACACGCTCGGCGCGCTCGACCTTTCTGGTCGCACCGGTCTGCGCCGTCCATACGAGCCGTGGCTCGGGCGCTTTGAACATGTCTCGGCCGCCTACTCGTATCGCGCGGGTCTTGAAGGTGCGAACGCAATCGGCAGTGGCGCCGAAGCGGTCGCCGAACTAGATGCCCTGCTGAACCGTGTTGGTCCAGGGCGCATCGCGGCCTTTGTCGCCGAGCCGATCGCTGGCGCAACGCTGGCCGCCGCCGTACCACCCGACGATTACTGGCCCGCAGTGAGCGCCTGGTGTGCGCGCAACAAGGTGCTCCTCGTGGCCGATGAGGTGATGACCGGATTCGGGCGAACGGGAACTTGGTTCGGAGTGAACCATTGGAAGGTGCAACCAGACCTGCTGCTCGCCGCGAAGGGTGTGACGAGTGGTTACTGGCCGTTTGGCTTCGTTGCCGCAGCCGGTCACGTCGCTGAACCGATCTTGGCAAGCGGCTTCGTACATGGCTTCACCTATAGCCATTCAATTACGGGTGCTGCGGTCGCGCGCTCGGTGCTGAAGATTCTGCGCGAGGAGAACTTGATTGAGACCGCCGCCGCCAAAGGCGATCAGCTGCGTGCGGCACTTGAGGCAGAGTTGGCTGGCGATCCGTGGGTGGGTGAGATTCGCGGTCGCGGACTCCTACTCGGAATTGAACTGGTTGCCGACCGCACGAACAAGGCGCCACATGCGCGTGCGAAGCGCGTCACCGAGCGCGTGCTGGCGCATGCCAAGAACGCGGCTGATGTCGGACTCCTCCTCTATAGCGCAACAGGGCAAGCCAACGGAACGGACGGCGACCAGCTCGTGATCGGGCCACCGTTTGTGATTGGCGACGAGGAGATTGCGCGCATTGCGCGCGAGACCGCCGCAGCGATCCGCGCGGTGCGCGACGAGGCTTAGGCGTTAATCGAGAGAGTGATCTCGACGTTCCCAGCGAGCGCCGCGGAAATCGGGCAACCGCCCTTCGCCCCTTCGGCAAGCTCCGCAAACTTCGCAGCATCAAGGCCAGGGACATCACCCTTCAAGGTGAGTGCCGACTTTGTCACGCGCCAACCCGCCTCGACCTTCTCGAAGGTCACAGTTGCTGAAACGTCAAGCCGCGTAGCCGGAGTGTTATTGCGCGCCAGGCCGCCCGAGAGTGCCATGGCAAAGCAGGATGCGTGTGCCGCGGCGAGCAACTCTTCCGGAGAGGTTGAGCCGTCATGCGCCTCGGAGCGTCGTGGCCAACTCACCGGCAGCGTGCCGATCGCGCCGCTCTCAAACGAGGTGATCGAGCCCGAGCCTTCAAGCAGTGAGCCGTTCCAAGTGGCCGTCGCCGTTCGTGTGGTCATGATTAACCCCCCTTAACGATTCATTGGCCCCGCAGCACCCTCGGCGGGATTCCGCGATACTACGCCTGTTGGGCGCTACCGCCCACTCCATTCGACAAAATAGGGGGTTCCATGTTCTTCCTTACGAAGCTCGCGGTCGCTCGTCGCAGCGTGACCATCCTGATCGCACTCGCAATCTTCGGCGGGGGCGTGGCGAGCTGGGGGAGCCTGAAGCAGGAGCTTCTGCCAAACATCGACTTCCCAATCATTACCGTCATCGCACCATATCCAGGGGCAGGCACCGCCGACGTCGCCGAGCAGGTCGCTGCGCCGATCGAGGCTGCCGTTGCTTCGGTCGCGGGCGTTGAGTCGCTTCGCTCTGTCTCAACGACCGGGCTCGGCTTCGTCTCCGCCCAGTTCGCGTATGGGAGCGACGTGAAGGAGATCGTGCGCCAGATTCAGGCGGCGATCGACGGCTCGCGCCTGCCTACTGGCGTAACGCCAGTCGTTCGCAACTTCAACATCAACTCATCTGCCGTTGTCATTGCCACCTTGACCCCGAAGGGCGATACGACGCTGACGGAGCTCGCGGCACTTGCTCAGAGTGAGCTGATGCCGAGCCTCCGTGGCATTTCCGGCATTTCCGCCGCCGACCTTTCGGGTGGTAGCGAGAGCCAGGCCTACATTCAGCTTGACGCAGCGAAGCTCGCCGCGACAGGGGTCAGCATGTCGCAGGTCCAGGGACTCATTCAGGCGAACAACCTGACCTACCCCGGCGGCCAGCTCCCCATCGGCAGTGCCCTGGTCCCAGTCTCGGCGACGGGCCGGTTCACCTCCCTGGCCGATCTTGAGAACCTCATCGTTGGTGGCGGAGTTGCGCCAACGGGTCAGCCGTACGCAGTCTTCCTGAAGGATGTTGCGACCGTCTCACTCGCCGAGGTGCATACCACCGGTTGGTCTGAGACCAACGGTCTCCCGGGCCTGACCATCAGCGTGAGCAAGTCGGCCGATGCAAACACGGTGACCACCGCCCAGGATTCAATTGCCGCCATCGAGAAGTTTGCCGAGGCGCACTCGGCCCAGGTGAAGCACTCGGTCGTTACTGACGCATCAATCTTCATCCTCGATTCAATCGACTCACTCTTGAAGGAGGGTGGCCTCGGTGCCGCCTTTGCCGTCATTGTCATCTTCGTCTTCCTTCTCAATCTCCGATCGACCATCGTTGCCGCGGTGAGCATTCCGCTCAGCGTCCTGGCGGCGATCATCCTGATGTCAACGACCGGCATCACCATCAACATCATGACGCTCGGAGGACTCGCGGTAGCGGTTGGCCGCGTGGTTGACGACTCGATCGTGGTCCTGGAAAACATCTACCGACACCGCAGTCAGGGAGAGCCCATCGGCGAAGCGGTGCTCAACGGCACGCGCGAGGTTGCCTCGGCGATTACCAGCTCAACCATTACGACGATCGCGGTCTTCCTGCCGCTCGGCGTGGTGGGCGGGCTGATCAGCCAGTTCTTCTTGCCGTTCGCGCTCACCGTGACGTACGCGCTTCTTGCGTCGCTCGTGGTTGCGCTCACCGTTATTCCGGTGCTCGCCTACTTCCTCGTAAAGGTGAAGGGCGCAAAGGCAACCATCCCGTACGCCGTCGACACCGACCACGAAGAGGTTTCCATTTGGGGGCGCATCTACTTGCCAGTCCTTGGCTTGGCCTTGCGACGGCGTGCCACGAAGCTCGTCACACTGCTTATCGCGTTTAGCCTCTTCCTTGGGGCACTCTCGCTCGCAGGTGGAATCCCAACCCAGTTCCTGAATAGCGGAAGCGACAAGGTGTTGACCATTACGGTGAATCCACCGCTCGGAACTTCGACGGAGCGTGTGTTGACGCGCAGCCGTACTGCGTACGAGATTCTTGCCCAGGACCAGACAGTGCAGCTCGTCACGACGTCAATCCCAAGTGCGGATGCGACTGGCACCCAAACGCTTGTAGCCGCTACGACCGGACGAGCCCCAAACGCCGCGCGAATGACGGTGCGCCTGACCGCTGACTCAAGCCTTGCTGAGGCGAAGACTCGTTTCGCGAATGCGCTTTCCGAAGTAGGCACCGACGGCTGGACCGTTACGGTGGAAGAGGTTGGTTTCTCAGCCGGCTCCAATGCCATTTCCGTGATCGTTACTGGCGAATCGGCCGCTGATGTTGAGGCCGCGTCGGACCTTCTTGTCACCACGCTCTCAAAGAACAGCGATCTTGCGAACGTGAAGAGCGACCTGGTCAAGGCTGGACGCCAGATTGAGGTGACCGTCAACCCATCGAAGGCCGCAATGGCCGGTCTCTCTGCAGCGCAAGTTGCAGGTGAGGTGCGCAATCTCCTCGTCGGTTCCCAGCTGGGCCAGATCACCATTGATGGGGCGAAGGTGAACCTTTCCATCAAAATCGACAGTACTGGCGTAACGGACATGGCACAGCTTGGTGCGTACCTTGTTGGTGGTGCGAAGAAGGTGCCGCTCAGCAGCATCGCAACGATCGAAGAGCTTTCCGTTCCATCGAGCATCACCCGGATTGACCAGGCGCTTGCCGCTAACGTCACTGGCGAAATTGCCGTTGCCGACACGGGTGCAGTGAACGCCGCCGTAAAAACCGCTGTTACCGATCTGCAGGATGCAGGAAAGCTGAGCAAGGTCAATGTGCGTCTGGCGGGCGTGACTGAGCAGCAGAACCAGTCGTTCAGTGGGCTCTTTACGGCGATGGCCGTTGCAATCCTGCTCGTCTACCTGACCATGGTGCTGGTCTTCAACTCGCTCGTTGATCCGCTCGTGATCATGTTCAGCCTGCCACTCGCGGTGGTCGGTGCCTTCCCGGCGCTGCTGATCACGAATCGACCGATTGGCATCTCGGCCTTGATCGGCTTCTTGATGTTGATCGGCATTGTGGTAACGAATGCGATCGTGTTGCTTGATCGCGTTGAGCAGCTCCGACACGAGGGTGTTCCAACGAAGGATGCACTCATGCGTGCCGGTGCAACGCGCGTCCGCCCGATCCTGATGACGGCGGTCGCAACGATCTTGGCACTGCTCCCACTTGCGGCTGGGCCGAGCGAAGGCTCGATCATCGCCGCCGAACTTGGCACCGTTGTGATTGGCGGCCTGCTCTCGTCAACCCTACTCACGCTGCTGGTCGTGCCGGTGGTGTACAGCCTGGTTGACGGTCTCAAGCTGAGCCTCTCGCGGAACAAGCAGGGGAAGGCCGCCTAATCGGGGCGACTGCCCAATCCTGATACGATCAGTCGGGATTACCCCGCATGATCTAGCAGGGAAGAGGAGGCTCCATGACAGTCGCTAAGGAGACGGTCCGCGACGAGCGGGAGCAGTACGCCTTCCACGACGATATCGCCTACCTGCGAGAGACAAAGGCCGGCCTCACCGAGGCGACGGTTCGGGAGATCTCTGAGACGAAGGACGAGCCGGCCTGGATGCTGGAGTATCGCCTCCGCGCCTTCAAGCACTTTGAGGCGCGTGCGATGCCGATGTGGGGCGGCGACCTCACCAAACTCGACTTCTCGAAGATCGTCTACTACCGCAAGCCATCCGAGCGCGAAGAGAAGTCATGGGACGACGTCCCTGACCAGATCAAGAAGACGTTCGAGCGACTCGGCATTCCAGAGGCGGAGCGCAAGTTCCTCTCGGGCGTTGGCGCGCAGTACGACTCCGAGGTCGTCTATCACTCTGTCCGCGAAGACCTTCAGAAGCTCGGCGTCGTCTTCATGGGTACCGACCAGGGGATGAAAGAGTACCCAGAGATCTTCAAGAAGTACTTCGGCACCGTGGTGCCAGCAGAGGACAACAAGTTCGCAGCGCTGAACTCGGCCGTCTGGTCGGGCGGCTCGTTTGTGTACGTGCCGAAGGGTGTCGATGTGCCCCTCCCACTGCAGGCCTACTTCCGTATCAATGGCCAGAACACCGGGCAGTTCGAGCGCACCTTGATCGTTGTTGATGAGGGCGCCAGCCTGCACTACATCGAAGGCTGCACGGCGCCGAACTGGGCAACCGACTCACTGCACGTCGCTGTGGTTGAGGTGATTGCACTTCCTGGCGCGAAGGTTCGCTACACCACGATCCAGAACTGGTCGAACGATGTCTACAACCTGGTTACGAAGCGCGCGCATGCGCACGCCGGCGCCACCGTTGAGTGGATCGACGCCAACACAGGTGCGCAGCTCACCATGAAGTACCCAGGCATCTACCTGCTCGGCGAGAAGGCGCACGCCGAAATCGTCTCCGTTGCCGTCGCCTCGAAGGGGCAGCATCAGGACACTGGGGCGAAGGCGGTGCACCTTGCGCCGAACACCACTAGCCGCATCGTTGGCAAGTCGGTCTGCAAGGATGGCGGCGTTGCAACCTACCGCGGTACGGTTCGCGTGGCGCCTGGCGCAACCGGTGTCACCACGAGCGTGCGCTGCGATGCGCTGATTCTCGACGAGGGGAGCCGCTCTGAGACCTATCCATACATCGATATCCAAGAAGACGACACCTCGATGAGCCACGAGGCCACGGTTGGCCGTGTCTCCGATGATCAGATCTTCTATCTGATGAGCCGAGGAATGACGGAGAACGAGGCAACGAATCTCATTGTGCAGGGCTTCCTTGAAGTCTTTACCAAGGAGTTGCCAATGGAGTACGCCCTCGAGTTCAATCGTCTGATTCGACTCGAGATGGAGGGGGCCCTCGGGTGACCCGCCGCGCACTCGCAGATCTCCCACTCGAGTGGGCAACCACCGAGTTGATCACCCAGCTCAGCCCAGGAGGCGCAGGCCTCTCCGAACGCACCGTGGCACTCGCCGCGTTTCACGCCCTGCCAACAGAGTCGAACCTGCTCTTCACCGGATACG
>Ga0214917_10006850_pt1 | contig 11711 bp, 9 predicted proteins | sample LL_1208_BB_MetaG_FD_177983 | JGI IMG/M metagenome (GOLD analysis project Ga0214917, IMG submission 177983) | Freshwater microbial communities from Lake Lanier, Atlanta, Georgia, United States - LL_1208_BB | ecosystem: Environmental > Aquatic > Freshwater > Lake | place: USA: Georgia | collected...
CTGCTGTGCATTGCGCGCGTGCAGTTCCGCATGCTGCAGTACCGCATCACCGGGCGCTGACCCACCCTCTGGAACTCTGGCTGCCGGTAAGTTCCTCCTGGCCGGCAGCCAGAGGGTCACCCCGCAGCCGCGCGTGTGCCGGTTTCCAGTTGTGCCGTCGCGATTCCGATGGCCACGTCCAGCACCCGCCGGCATTGGTCGGCATCCGTGCTCCGTGCCGTAGGGCAAACCGGATTGCCCGGCGGGCCAGGCGAAGGGCAGGTGCTGGGTAAGAATGGTCAATCCTGAGCCACTGCCGATTGCATCGCATGCATTGAATACAATGCAATCATAATCTGGCTACGGAGGGGTCACCATGGCGTCCATCACGATCCGCAACCTTGACGACGACATCAAGCATCGGCTGCGAGTGCGCGCCGCCATGCACGGCCATTCCATGGAAGAGGAGGCGCGCGCAATCCTTCGCCACGCGATTGGCGAGGCTGACCCGCCACGCAATCTCGCCGCCGCCATCCGCGCCCGCGTTGCACCGTCCAACCGGATGGATCTGGAGCTGCCCGTTCGTGAGGCGATGCGTGAACCCTCCCTGTCGGGATTGGACGGGCTGTGATCGTCCTCGACACCAACGTCGTCTCCGAACTGTTGCGACCGGTACCCGCCAGACAGGTGGTGGACTGGCTAGCACTGCAGGACGGCGCGACGGTCTACTTCACCGCCGTGGGTGAAGCGGAACTGCGCCACGGGGTGGCGATGCTGCCGGCTGGCCGGCGACGCGCGGCGCTTTCCAAGGCGATTGAAGGCTTGCTTGAGGAGGACTTTCGGAACCGGGTCCTGTCGTTCGACCGGGCCGCTGCGTGCGCCTACGCAGACATCGCTGCCGATCGTCGCGTCGCCGGGAGACCGATCAGCCAATTCGACTGCCAGATTGCTGCGATTGCCCGTGCCAACCACGCCGCCGTGGCTACGCGGAACGTGGGTGACTTTGCGGGATGCGGGATCCAGGTGATCGACCCGTGGGCGTAGGTTCGGCGACCGTGGCTGACCGCGCGTTCAGACCGGTGTCCTTGGCCACGTTGGTCCCGGCGCGTCTCGCATCCGGTGACCCTGCGACGAGGCGCATCCTCCACGAAGGCGGGCATGCATCCTCCTAGACTACGGCACCTCGATCGTGGGCGAGATCTAGCGTGCGTCGGGCGTCAGTCGTTCGAGGCATTCGGTAGCGATCCCGATGGCCACGTCCAGTGCCTTCCGGCATTGGTCGGCATCCATGCCGTAGGGCACCGGTTCCAATACCAAGCGACGGTAGCGCCACGGCGTGGTGGCATCGGGTAGCCACGGCAGGTCAAGCAGGATTGCCACCCGGGCCAGACCACGGATGAATGGGCCGGGTTCGGGGACACCTCCGGGTGTGTGGGGTGCGAGGGCGTCGGCAAGCCATGTGGGCAGGGGCCCCAGTCCACCTTCGGCGATGCGGATCCGCGCGCCATCCCTGCCCGGTCCATCCTGATCGGTGATGCGCTGGATAGCCTCGGGCACGTCACGTTTCACGTGGCGCACCCACGCCGACCACTGGCGACGGTCGGAGACCACCACGTCCACGTGGGCCTGGCGTCGTCCGCGCGCCACGGCATCAGGTTCCTCGGGGTGTCCGCCGCAGGAGAAGACGGTGCGTGCCCATCCGGTGCGGTTGAGGGCCTCGACCAACGGGCGCACGGGGGGGTCCAGGAGGTCGTTGTCGGGCAGCGATGCGGGGATGCCGGTGCCCGGTGCGCCGGTGGGAAGCCACGGCACGAACCCGCCCCCGACCGGTGCCGACCCGGTGCCTTGCGAAGCCATGCCGGATTGTCGCGCGTCGGCGGGTGTCTGGTCGACCATGGGGCCGGGAAGATGCGCGGTCCCTGATGCACGGGGGACTTGGCAACACCGTTGGCCTGTGTGTGAAGGCCGTTCGGGCGGTATCATCGGGGAAGGCGATGACAGTGGGAAGGGTGTCTCTCTGGGGGAACCGGGGATACCGGCGGCGGGTTTGCGGACCGCGCCGTCCTGCTGTATCGGGCCATGGTCACGCGGTGTGACTGCATGGCACGTTTCCGGCACGTTCATGACGGCCGGGTGCGTTCGTTTCACCGACCGGAGTAGAGAGGAAACAATCAAATGTCTTCAAGCACGACACGTCGTGGCTGGTTGGCGTCGTTCGGCCTGCTTGGCGCGGCTGGATCTTCGCTGATCCTGGCCGCATGCGGTGGCGAAGCCGCCCCGGCGGCGGCCCCGGCGAAGGCCGAACCGACCAAGGCAGCAGCCGCACCGGCGGCCCCGACCGCAGCGGCGGCTGCGGCCGCCCCGACGAAGGCCCCGGAACCGACCAAGGCTGCCGAGAACGTCGAGATCACCTTCCATTCCCGTGGTGGCCCGCCAACCAACCAGGAAGTGATCCTGTACGAAGAGCAGATGCCGCTCTTCATGAAGAAGAACCCGAACATCAAGGTGAAGCACGAAGGCTTCACGGGCGAGGACTACGTCAAGAAGGTCACCGTCCTGCTTGCCGGTGGCAGCATTGGCGATGCGATGTGGACGGCCCTCGGCGACGGATCGATCTACAACTTCGCTGCCATGAAGTCGATCATCGCGCTCGACGACCTGGTTGCCAAGGAGAAGTTCGACCTCGGCCAGTACTACGCGGGTGCCATCGGGGCGATGAAGCGCGACGGCAAGTTGTACGCGCTGCCCTTCAAGAGCCATCCCGGCATGGCCGTGATGTTCTACAACAAGGATCTTCTGGCTGCGAAGGGCGCGGCGGGCGAGCCAACCAAGGACTGGACGCTGGACCAGTTGCTGGAGAACGCCAAGAAGGCGTCTGCCGAGGGGATGTACGGGTACGACCCGAACCTGGACCAGAAGACCTTCCTTGCGCTGACCCGCGCGTTCGGTGGCGAACTGATCGACGCCGAGGGCAAGAAGAGCCTGCTGAACAGCCCGGAGGCGATTGCCGCCATCACGTGGCTGTACGAGGCGATCAACAAGCACAAGATCACCCCGACCCCGGACCAGCTGAAGGAACTGGGCGGCGACGCCAAGTCGTTTGGCGCGGGCAAGGTGGCGATGCTGCGCCGTGGCACGTCGTTCCAGATCGCCGCCGGTCAGGAAGTCAAGGACCAGTTCAAGTGGTTCGTGACCGTCCATCCGAAGGGCCCGAAGGGTGTCGGTGGTTCCGACTACGAGGCCGACGGCTACTCGGTGACGGCCAATTCCAAGAAGAGCGCGGCGGCGTGGGAGTGGGTCAAGTGGCTCACCAACCAGGAGTCGGGCATCCGCCTGGGCGAGATTGGTGGCACCGTTGGTGGGCGTCCTGACGTGTACAAGTCGGACCGCCTGATCAGCAAGCAGCCGGAGCGCAAGGTCTTCCTTGAGGCGATGGAGAACGCGCAGCCGTGCCGCCCGGCGTACAACACCTTGTTCAACGATTACCGGATTGCCATGCACGAGGCGCTCATGCCCCTGTGGACGGGCAAGGAGACCCCGTCGAAGAGCTTCCTGGACAACGCCAACACGGTGGTCCAGGCGGTCCTCGACAAGCCCGCACCAAAGGCATAGTCCAGCCGCGCATCTGTACCGTCGTCAGGGCACCCCTCGTGGGTGCCCTTTCTGTCTGTATTGGGTAGCGCGTCCCAATTGTGGTTGGGGTGGATGCTGCTGGTCCGGTGCATCACCGCTGGTCCGCGGGCATCCAAGCCTATGCTAATCACCGCGGAATGTCGGCACCATCATCCTGGGAGCGCCGACCCACTCCTTTGGTCCGCGGGCATCCTTGCCCGCATCGCCGTCGGTGCGTTCCACGTGGCCTCCGTGCACCCCTGCCCATCCCACACTCCAATCCCATCGCGGATATGATCGGCCGTCGGTGGGGTGGACGCACAAGTGGTGACACCCGACCACGGGGACTTGCCCGGTTCGTCCTACCCGCGTCCCATTCCGTTGCCTCGCGGTGAGGCCTGGAATGCTGGTGTTCGTCCTGCACCCCGGTGGTGTGGGCCGCTAGGCACCGCGCAACGCAGGAGGAACGCGCTACATGACCGTCCCCATTTCACGCCGTCGGCTGTTGCTTTCACTGGCGGGAATCGCCGGAACAGCCTCGACCCTGTCGGCCTGCGGCGGTGATGCTGCACCGGCGGCCCCAGCGAAGGCCGAACCCACCAAGGGACCGGCGGCGGCCCCAACCACGGCAGCGGTTGCGACGGCCGCCCCCACCAGGGCTCCGGAACCGACGAAGGCTGCGGAACCGGTCGAGATCACCTTCCATTCCCGCGGAGGCCCACCCACCAATCAGGAGGTCATTCTTTACGAGGAGCAGATGCCGCTCTTCATGAAGAAGTTCCCCAACATCAAGGTCAAGCACGAGGGCTTCACGGGTGAGGACTACCTCAAGAAGATCACGGTTCTCCTTGCAGGGAACTCCATCGGCGATGCCATGTGGACATCGGTCGGCACGGGCACCATCTACAACTTCGCCGCGCAGAAGGCCCTCCGGCCGATGGATGACCTCGTTGCCAAGGAGAAGTTCGATCTCGGCCAGTACTACGCCGGGTGCATTGAGGCGATGAAGCGCGAGGGCAAGGTATACGGCCTTCCTTTCAAGAGCCATCCAGGCATTGCGATGCTCTATTACAACCAATCCCTCTACGAGTCCAAGGGAGCCGCGGTTCCCACCAAGGACTGGACCCTGGAGCAGTTGATTGACAATGCCAAGAAGGTCACCAGTGACGGGGTCTACGGCTACTACTTCTTCATGAAGCCGATCTCACGCACGATCCTGTCGCTCACGCGGGCGCACGGCGGTGAACTATTGGATGCCGAAGGCAAGAAGAGCCAGTTGAACTCGCCGGCGGCAATCCAGGCGGTGACGTGGCTCTACGAGGCGATGTACAAGCACAAGATCACACCGACACCGGCCCAGCTTGAGGCAGTCGGAGGCGAGGCCAAGGGCTTCGCGGCAGGGAAGATCGGGGCCGAACGTCACGGATCGGCATTCCAGATCACTGCCCAGAACGAGGTCAAGGACGCCTTCAAGTGGTTCGTGGCGGTTCATCCCAAGGGCCCGGCCGGCAAGGGTGGTTCCGACTATGAGGCCGACGCCTACTCAATTGCACAGGCCACGAAGAAGTCCGAAGGGGCCTGGGAGTGGGTGAAGTGGCTGACCAATCAGGAGTCGGGCATCCGCCTTGGTGAGATTGGCGGAACCGTTGGTGGGCGCCCGGATGTCTACAAGGCGGACCGGATCCTCAAGTTCCCGGAACGCAAGGTCTTCCTGGAAGCGATGGAGAGTGCCATGCCCGGTCGCCCGACCTTCAATACGCGGGCAACCGAATATGAGACGGTAATGGGTGATGCCTTGCAACCGTTGTGGGACGGCAAGGAACAGCCAAGCAAGTCGTTCCTGGACACTGTCACCGCACAGGTACAGGCAATCCTGGACAAGCCACTGCCGTAGGGGCGACCCGCGTCGGTGCGTCCCCGGTTTTCCACCGGGGGCGCACTGCTTGGGTTCGCGCGCCTGACTACCCCTTCACCGACCCGGCAAGCAGGCCACGGTGGAAAAGACGGCTGAGCAACAGGTAGATGATGATCGTCGGTGATGCCGCGATCAGGGCGGCGGCCATCTGCGCGCCGTAGTTGGTGAAGAAACTGCCCGTGAGGTTCTTGACGGCCACCATCACCGTCCGCATGTCCGGATTGCTCAGGATCACGAGGCCGATCAGGTAGTCGTTCCAGATGCTGGTGAACTGCCAGATCATGCTGACGCCGAAGGCGGGCATTGCCAAGGGAAGCATGATGTGCCGGAAGACACCCAATACCCCGGCGCCGTCGATGCGGGCCGCGTCCACCAGTTCATCCGGAACGGCCGAGTAGTACCCGCGGAAGATGAGGGTCGTGATCGGGATGCCGAACACGATGTGGACGATGATCAGTCCGGCGTACTTGCCGTAGAGATCAAGGGCGCCGAGGACCTGCACCAACGGGATCAGGATGCCCTGGTAGGGCAGGAAGATGCCGAACAGGACCATCAGGAAGAGCCACCGCGACCCGGGAAAGCGCCACTTCGCGAACAGGTATCCATTGAACGACCCGAGGATCGATGACAGCAGCGATGCCGGCAGGGTCACGATGATGCTGTTCATGAAGTTCTGCGAGACGTAGGTCCACGCCTGCGTGATGCCGTCCAGGTAGAACCCCTTGGGAAGGTTCCACATGGTGGCGAAACTGATGTCCTCGAACGGCTTGAAACTGGTGATCGCCAGAAGGTAGATGGGCATGATGAAGTAGATGGCGAAGAACGCAAGGATGATGAAACGGATTGCGTCTGACAGGTAGGGGGTGGAACGGTTCATCGGGATCGTGGCCTCCGGACGGTCCGTGTCACTGCGATTCGGCTTCGCGGATGTAGGGGATGAGCAGGATGATCGAGATGACGATCACGAGGCTCGCGATTGCCGCACCGAGGGAGTAGCGGTATTGCTGGAACGCGGTCTCGAACATGAAGTTGGAGGCCAGGTCGGTCCGGTAGTTCGGTCCGGCACCACCGGTCATGGCGGCCGGGAGGTCGTAGGTCCGCAACGACAGCATGCCGAGGATGACGGTTGCCGAGTAGGTGGTGGGGATGCACGCCGGGAAGGCGACGTAGCGGTAGTACTGCCACCCGGTGGCACCGTCCATGGCGGCGGCTTCACGCAGGTCGCTGGAGATGCCCCGCAAGGTCGCGAGGAAGAGGGCCATGGTGTAGCCCGTCATCTGCCAGGCCGCTGGAATGCTGACGGCGATGATGCCGATCGATGGTTCGGCATACCACTTGCTCTTGAGGAAGCCAATCCCGGCCATGTCGAAGAGCAGGTTGATGCCTGTATCCGGGTACATGAGCCAGCGCCAGATCACGCCCGTCACGATCGATGACACGGCGAAGGGGAAGATGTAGATGGTCTTGAAGACATCCTCGCCCCAGATAGGCCGGTCAAGCAGCACCGCAAGCAGGAATCCGAAGCCGAGGCACTGGGCCAGAAAGAAGGCCGAGAACCAGAGTTGGTTGGTGATGTCGATCATGAACCGCGCGTTGTCGAACAGGCGGAGGTAGTTCCGCAGTCCGACAAACGGCACCTCGAAGTTGACGTCATTCCAACCCGAGAACGAGAGGAAGATGGTCCAGAAGAGAAAGCCGTAGATGAAGATCAGGACGATGGTGATCGTCGGGGCGAGCATCATCGCCGCTTGGACACGTTCGGTCACACGTCGCTTGGAGGGTGGCGGCTGGGTGACTGGAGTGTTCTGGCGCGACATCGGCACGGCAGTGTTCGCCACGTGCAAGCTCCCGCAGGCGCATCCCTGTCGGGTACGCCGCAAATCCACCCGGCTTCTCCGGGCAGTGCATTGTGCAACCGGACCATCCGGTGGTGTCGGTTCAGGCTACCCGATGGTACGGGACTCGGCAGTGAACCGCTCACATGGAACAGAACCGCCGCCAGCACCTGATGGCACCGACGGCGGCATGATGGCCAGACAAATCCGGGGAGGGAGACCCACCCCGGTGGACATGAGGCCGGACCGATTGGCCCGGCCAGCCGATCAGCCCAAGGCGTCCTTGGCAATCTTGACGAGCTCGTCCTGGGTCGCCTTGACATCGAGCTTGGATGCGAAGGAGTTGACGGCGTTCTGCCAGTCGGTGACCCAGCTCTGCTTGCCCGCGAAGCCGTGCACGAGGGATGGGACGATCTTGTCGGTCGTCCAGTCCTTCATTGCGGACTTCTGGTACTCGTCGTAATCGGAGGTCTTGCCGGCGTCGGTGCGGGCCGGGATGGAACCCTTGACCGGGTTGAAGGCGTCCTGTCCGGCGACACTGCCGCAGACCTTGAGCCATGCGATGGAAGCATCGCGGTTCGGGGCCTTCTTCGGCAGGCCGAACGAGTCGGACAGCGCGACGAAGGTGCCCTTGGTGCCCGGAGGCGGGGCGTACCCGAGGTCGGCGAACTTCTTGGCCTTGTAGAAGCCGTTCATCCAGTCGCCCATGATGTAGGTCGCGGCCTTGCCGGAGATGATGTAGTCGCCTGCGTCCCACCCGACGATCTGCAGGTAGTCCTTGTTGGCGTAGCCGATCATCTTCTTGAAGGTCTCGAGGGCCGTGGTGACCTTGGCGTCGGACCACATGGTCTTGCCGTTCCAGAGGCCGCTGTACCCGTCGGCACCGACCACACCGGCGAGGATGTTCTCGAAGAGATGCGCATCCGGGCCGGCCGAGGAGGCACCCATCGCCAGGGCCGGGATGCCCTTGGCCTTGAGCTTCTCAGCCATCGCGAACCACTCGTCGAAGGTGGCCGGCGCGGCGGTGATGCCGTTGTCCGCCATGATCTTCTTGTTGAACCACATGACGTTGGAGCGGTGGATGTTCACCGGCACCGAGTACTGCTTGCCACCGGAGGCTGCGGCGTCCAGAAGACCCTTCGGGAAGGTCTTGGTCCAGCCTTCGCTCTCGAAGAGGAAGGTCAGATCCTCCATCTTGTCGGCCTTGGCGTAGCCTTCGGTGAGTTCCTTGCCAAGATGGACCTGGAAGGAGTCTGGCGGGTTGCCGGCGTTCATGCGGGTCGCAAGGACCGCCTTCATGTCGCCACCGGCACCGGCACCACCGGCGATCGCCGCGTTGGTGACCTTGACGTCGGGGGCTTCCTTGGCAAGGACCTTGAACATCGCGTCGAGGCCTTCGACCTCACCGGGGTTCGTCCACCAGGAGAAGATTTCCAGCTTGCCAGAGGCCTTGGCGGCGGGTGCGGCTGCCGGGGCAGCGGCCTTGGTGGGTTCTGGTGCCTTGGTTGCAGCAGCGGCGGCGGGTGCCGTCGTCGGGGCGGCTGCTGCCGGGGCAGCGGCCTTGGTCGGCTCGGCCTTGGCGGCCGGCGCGGCGTCGCCACCGCAAGCTGCCAGTGCCGCGGCACCGGTCGCACTTGCGAGGGCGCTCAGGATGAGACGCCTGTTCTTGATTTCCACTACTCTACCCCCATGGCGGGACTTTGGTGCCGGAGGTGCCTTGCACGGCACGGACAATCGGCACCGCCCTGCCAGCGATGATTGGATCAACCGTACACCTACGTACACCGTTATGCAACTGCTTGCCCGGACTGGTGTTCACCAGCCGGTGACCTTGGCGTGCAAGCGCGTTGACGGGAAGGCTGAGGTGCCTTGCCACCGCAACGGCGGTACACCTCCCCGGTAGACTCGTCTCACCCCTGTCATGCGCCTCATCCGGGTGCCTGTGCCCTGATCGGACCATCAATGCCCGCTACCGATGCGTCACTCATGCCCCCACCCTCACGCACGATGAACTTCAATGCCGGACCGGCGGCCCTCCCGCTTGCCGTCCTTGAGGCCTGTCGCGACGAACTTGTCGACTTCGGCAACACCGGCATGTCGATCATGGAACACAGTCATCGCGGAGCGGCCTACGAGGCGGTCCACCATGACGCCATTGCGCGGTTGCGGTCCCTCATGTCAATCCCCGATGGCACCGGAACCGGTGGCTACGACATCCTGTTCATGCAGGGCGGGGCCTCCCAGCAGTTCGCGCAGGTGGCGATGAACCTCCTGTCGCCCGGTGCGTCGGCGGGATACATCGTCTCGGGGGTCTGGGGCGAGAAGGCAGTCTCCGAGGCGCGCGCCGTTGCATCGCAATCCGGGGCAACCGTGCACGTGGCGTGCACGACCGCCAGTTCGACGCCGGGTGCGCCAAGCGAAGCGTCTTTGAATCCGGGGCGATCGGGGGGTGACGCAAAGTATGTCCGTGTTCCGGATGCCGAGGAGGTCGCTTTGGTACCGACTGACGCATACGTGCACCTGACGACCAACGAGACCATCGACGGTGTGCAGTACGCCACCGCGCCGGGTGCCATCTTCCCGTCGTTCGGCACCGTTCCGGTCGTCGGCGACATGTCGAGTGACATCGCATGGAGGCCAATCGATGTACGGCAGTTCGGCTTGATCTATGCCGGCGCGCAGAAGAATCTGGGGCCGAGTGGGGTGACCGTCGTGATCATCCGGCGAGACCTGGTCGAGGTGGGACGCACCGATATCCCGGTGATCTTCCAGTACCGCACGGCCTCCCGGAACACTTCCCTCTACAACACTCCCCCCACGTTCTCCATTTACCTCATGAGGCAAGTGTTGGCGTGGATCGGAAATCTTGGTGGCCTGGAAGCGGTCGAGGCGCGCAACCGTGCCAAGGCAAGTGCGATCTACCGGGTCATCGACGCGTTCCCGGAGTTCTACCGATGCCCGGTTGCGGTGGATAGCCGGTCGATGATGAACATCGTCTTCCGCCTGCCAACCCCGGCCCTTGAAGAGGCATTCGTGGCTTCATCCGAGGCGCACGGGATGGTTGGATTGCGGGGGCACCGCAGTGTCGGGGGTATCCGGGCAAGCCTGTACAACGCGGTTGAACCGGCGTGGGCGGATGCCCTTGCCCAGTTGATGCATGACACGGCTACCCGCCACGCGTGACCGGTTACGCCTCGCTTTGCAGGACCCCAAGCAGGTCGTAGTCCAACCGGTAGCCATTCCGGTAGCGGTCCAGGGTGGCGAATGGGCCGGATTCGCAGACGAGTCCGAACCGTGCATCGCGGTATCCGGCGTAGGCCCACCCGATGTGGTTGTGCCTGCACAGGCCCAGGAATGATCGCAACCACGTGAGTTGCCCGTTCCGCGGTGCGCCGGCACTGACGCCGAATGATCCGCAGTAGAGGGGGGCGCGGTACGTCTCCCGGAACTGCAGGGCGGGTGCAAGCCATGCTTCCATGCGTGACCGGTCCCACCGTTCGCCCCCGAAGACACCGGGATACGACACCGGTCCGCGGGCATCCCCGCCCGGATCAGGCTGGGCCGTCACATGATCGGCGGAGCCTCTGGCTATCAGGGGCGATGGGGAGGGGCGAATGGGATCGTCGCCATGATCGAGGCCCTGCATGGTGAAGGCGACTGGTGCGAACGCGCGGAAGCCGTATGAGATGCCGTCGCGGTCGGGGTCGCCGACGGGCCGTAGGTGCGCAAATGATGCCGGGTCACCTTGTGGAGCATTGACGATCACGATCTGCCTTGCACCCGCCTCGCGGATTGCCCCGAGAAGTGTCGAGGCCAGGCCACTCCACGCGCGACCGGCGGTTGCACCCGGCAATGGCGTGCGTCGCGCACCCATCGCCGAGAGGCGGGGCCCTCCCAGCGCGATGACTTGATCGGCGGACAGGGTGTCCAGCGGATCGGGATCGGTCAGGAGTTCGAAGGCAAGGCACGCCGGGTGGTCCTGCACGCGCTTCGCAAGGGCGTGCCACGCCGACTTGACGGCTTCGCGTGCCACGGCATCGGCCCAGATGGGTGCCTGTTCGGCGGCGGTGAGTTCCATTGACACGACGGCGCGCAAACCGAAACGGGCGAGGCGATCCAACGCTTGGTCAATCGATGTCCCGCCATCCGCACCACTTCCGACCGGGAGGCGCACGTGAGAGAACCGCCAGTTCGCCAGGCGGTTCATATCGTCGTCGTCGAGGTCACCGGGAGTATTTGCGCGCGGGCGCAACCATCCGTCGATGGTGATGCCTTGGGTTGGCAGGACCCAGTCGGTGACCGCCGGTCGTGGCGTGGCGAGGCTCATGGCTTCGATCAGGTTTCGGCACGTGGTCTTTTGGATCAGGGGC
>Ga0214917_10006851_pt1 | contig 11710 bp, 10 predicted proteins | sample LL_1208_BB_MetaG_FD_177983 | JGI IMG/M metagenome (GOLD analysis project Ga0214917, IMG submission 177983) | Freshwater microbial communities from Lake Lanier, Atlanta, Georgia, United States - LL_1208_BB | ecosystem: Environmental > Aquatic > Freshwater > Lake | place: USA: Georgia | collected...
TGGTTAATTCGGTAAAATCCGGAGCCGGTTTTCCTGGAGCAAATTGAGCAGCTATTTCGGCACGCTGTTTCTCTTCTTCCTTTGCCTTGGCAATATTGTTCGCATAGGTCACATATTCTTTGATGGTTGGGCTTTCAGGAAAGGCTTGCACCAATTGACCTAAAACAGCATTCCACGCTTCATATTCATTATCGATACTCAAGGAAACTAAGACAACAATTAAGGAAGCAGAACCCATATGGCTATTAACAAACTGTTGTCGGTCATTGAGGTATGAAATATATTCTCGCGTCATGTAATCGTTGAATTTCCTTCTTCGGGCAGTGTCTTCAGCGGGCATGGCGTTCATGGCTTTATAAGCAGAATCTCGTTTAACGTTCCATTTTTCCATGCGGATGGCGAACTGATTCATGGCTTGGGATTCATCCGAACCAATAAAATTACACACCTCTTTCAATTTCTTTTTGTCGCCGTAGATGGTTATTTTGCTGCTATCACGGAGGATAATGTTGGTATGAAATTCCCCAACACGAATCACGTAATAATCCGGAGCAGGGACGGTTGTTTTGAGGCTGAATTTTCCGGTTTTATCGGCCTTGACCCCTTTGTAATTGGTATATTTTTTACCATCGAACTTGGCAATGTAGATGGAATCTCCAGCTGCATTGGTAAAGGTGCCGTTGACACTTACAAAACTCTGAGCGAATGTCCCGCAAAGAGGCAGGATTAAAAAAAGTAAAAAAGAGGGTTTCATGGTACTTGGGAATAATAGGATTCAATTTTCGATTCTAACGCAGTTCCGCGTAATCCACGCGCAATAATTTTTCCTTCCGGATTCACCAAAACCGTAAAGGGAATACCGTCGAATGCATAAAGCTTTGGCATACCGCTTTGCCATCCTCGTAAATCGCTCACGTGGTTTTTCCATACCAAACCATCTTTGGAAATTGCTTCTTTCCATTTTACAGGGTCTTCGTCCAGTGAAACAGAAAGTATGGTGAAGTTTTTTCCTTTGAATCGCTGATAAATTCGAACCATGTTCGGACTTTCTTGTCGGCAAGGCCCGCACCAAGAAGCCCAAAAATCAATCAATACCAGGTCACCTCGAAAATCGGTTAATTGCACCGTTTTTCCTTCGGTATTCGTTAGCGCGAAATTCGGCGCAACGATTTCTCCTCGGTTCAATTGGTCAAATTGCTGGTATCCGAGTTCCAATTGTTCGTATTGAGCACTTAGCGCCTTAAAAGCTGGAACGTCGCCGTAAGCGGTCTTGTAAGCAGATACCACCTCTTTAAAGACTTCTAAAAAAGCGGGATTCCAGCCCTCAAAACCGGTCATAGGAAAAAGTTCCATAACAAGCACTAAATTCGCTGGGTTGTCCGGATCTTGATTCACAGATTCCACCACAAAATCGGTAACCGGTTTTTTGTTGGAAAGCAACTTCGCATTGAACTCCGCTTCCGTTATGGTTCCTTGTTGAGCGAATAAGGACTGTTGTTTTTCTTGAAACTCCTTGATTTTCAACAGGTATTGATTGATTTTGTTACACCAAGACTCGCCGCTTAACCCGGGGCTTGACGTGAAGGACGCTTTGGTGGTATGCATGTAAATGCTTTCCTGGGGGGAAGGTGTAACAGGTATCGCCTGCTGCTTGTTTTCGCCCAAACGGAGTTGGTAAAATCCAAGTCCCGCAACATTGCCTTGAAAACGAAAATTACCCTGCGCATCGATGTCACCCGACATCACGGTAATCATGCCGTTTTCACTGGGTGTTTCCAAATAAAGTTTCAGCCCACTTCCACCTGTAACGCTTCCTTCTATCGAAAAATTAACAGGCTTTCCCCCTGTATTCGCATCGTCTTGGCAACCTAACACCATCCATAAAATACCCAGAATGATTCCTAATTTTCGCATGAATCCAAGCTTTTTCGTAATAATTGGTTTGCGGTTTTAGGGTCTACCTTACCGCCAGACACCTTCATGAATTGTCCCATAAAAAACCCAATAAGCTGTTTTTCACCGTTGGAATATCGTGCCACTTCGTTGGGGTTTTCGTCCATAACTTGGCGAACAAATCGCTCAATCGCCGAATCGTCAGACGTTTGAATCAGGTCGTTGGCTTGGGCAATTTCCAAGGCACTTTGGGGATCTTGCAACATCACGGGAAAGATTTTTTGGGCTGCCACAGAATGCGATATTTTACCCGAGGCAATCAATTCAATGAGTTCTGCCAAGCGCGATGCCGTTATGGGGAATTGCTCGATTTCCACCCCTTGTTCGTTCAAGTAAGATTTTACTTCGCCCATCACCCAGTTTGCGGCCATTTTGAAGTGATGTGTATGTTGGATCAGTTCCTCGTAGTATAAGGCAATAGCCTTTTGATCGGTCAGATTGTATGCATCGTATTCGCTTAATTTTAACGTTTGCGTATATTTCAAATACAACGCGCGGGGCAGAGGAGGCATCTGATGCTGAATTTTAGCAATGGATTCCTGGGAAATAAAAAGCGGTGGAAGGTCAGGTTCTGGAAAATACCGGTAATCGTTAGCCGCTTCCTTGGCCCGCAAAGAAACCGTAAGCCCTTTGAGCGCATCGAATGCTCGGGTTTCTTGGAGAATCGCTTCCCCCAATTCTACTAACTCAATTTGTCGGTTGATTTCGAATTCAATCGCCCGCTGCACGTTGCGCATAGAGTTCATATTCTTAACCTCCACCTTCGTTCCATAGGTAGTAGCGTCTGAAAGCATTACGGAAATATTGGCATCGCATCGCAGTGATCCCTCTTCCATGTTACCATCGCAGATATCTAAATAACGCACCAACTTGCGCACTTCCGTAAGGTAATTATATGCTTCGGTGGAGGAAGCGATGTCGGGTTCACTGACAATTTCCAACAAGGGCACGCCTGCACGGTTTAAATCAATGAGCGTATCATAAAGGTCTAAATCGTGGATACTTTTCCCAGCATCTTCCTCCATATGAATGCGTGTCAAACGAATCGCTTTTTCTTGTCCTGACTCGTCGCGGATTATGATTTGACCTCCGGTACAAATAGGGGTTTTGTCTTGGGTAATCTGATACCCTTTGGGAAGGTCGGGATAGAAATAATTTTTCCGCGCAAAATACTGATGGTCTCGGATCGTACACTGACACGCAAGCCCTAGCTTAATGGCAAATTCAACGGTTTTTTCATTCATAACCGGTAAGGTTCCCGGATGCCCTAAGGTAATTGGGCTCACCAAGGAATTGGGGGATTCACCGTAGGCATTGCGGTCCGAAGAGTATGCTTTAGAAGCCGTGAGCATTTGTGCATGGACCTCCAGTCCAATCACTGCTTTATATTTCGAACGTATTGAGGCATCTATCATGTTAGCTTCGCGCAATGAGTTCTTTCATAATGAAGGTCATTTTAGGCTCCTGACGGCTAGCCACCTGCACCACATCCTGATGGGTAACTTGTTGAATTTTACCAGGAACACCCAAATCCGTAATGATGGAAATTGCGAAACAAGGGATATTCATGTGCCGAGCCACGATCACTTCGGGTACGGTGGACATTCCCACGGCGTCGGCGCCAATAGCACGAACGTAGCCATATTCCGCGGGCGTTTCAAGGGTGGGGCCGGTCAGGCCAGCATAGCAACCCACAGCGATTCGAATGCTTCGTTCCTCCGCAATGGTCAAGGCTAATTGGATCATTTCGGGGTCATACGCAACGCTCATATCGGGAAAACGCGGACCTAATTCATCGAGGTTTGGTCCAATGAGTGGATTCCCCGGAAACAGGTTGATGTGGTCGTTCAGGATCATGATTTCTCCTACTTCAAAATCGGGATTTACTCCTCCCGAGGCATTGCTCACAAAAAGACGCTGGATTCCTAATAGCTTCATCACGCGTACCGGAAAAGTAACCTGCTGCAAACTGTATCCTTCATAGAAATGAAAGCGACCTTGCATGGCCACGACATTTTTTCCGCCAAGTTCTCCGAAAATCAATTTTCCCGAATGCCCTTCCACGGTTGAAACAGGAAAATGGGGAATTTCATCGTAAGGAATAACCTCGAGGGCCTTAATTTCATTGACTAATCCCCCCAAACCCGTACCGAGGATGATTCCTACTTCCGGTTTAAAGTTTGTTTTGGAGGATAAATAAGCGGCTGTTTCTTTAATTTTTTCTAACATATTCATTGATCGTTGTTAAGAATAATGCTTCTCGGTCGAAGGAAATTCCTATCGGTTGCACAAACCAAGGTGCTTTGGATATTTCATCTTTCATGGAACTCAACCTTACGAAGTCTTTTTCGGTAGTAATGATGATGGTTTTTTCAACATCAAAAGTACTAAATTTTTGATGAATTTGGCGCAGATGCGCTAATGTGAATTGAAAATGATCCGGGTATTTAAGGTGGGTCACGGTATAGCTTGCTTCCAGGTGATGTAAGAGCGGTTCAGGATGGGCAATTCCTGTCACCAACAGCACATGATTCGGCGGGTTAACCGGGATTGGTGTCATTTTTTTTAGGGGAAGGTAGCGAATAGAGGAAAAGAAGACGGGTACCCCGTAACGTTGACCTATTTCAACGTATGGTTTTTTGAGTTCCTCGCTCAGGTTGTCAGGACACTTTGTAAATATCAAGGCATCGGCGCGTTTAGCGCCCCTTCGAGCTTCGCGTAAGGACCCTACTGGCATTAAATAATCTCGAAAAAAGGGATGCTCGTATTCACTGACCAATAAGGAGAGTCCTGCACGCACATAACGATGCTGAAATGCGTCGTCCAAAAGCAAGACCTTGGATGCATCGCGTGCTAAGGTGGTTATTGCGTCCTTTCGTTTTTCGCATACATGCACTTCATCGCCGTCTTGAAGGTCTCCATAGTATTGAAGGGCCTCGTCACCCACCTCTTGTGCACTGTGGTGATCCGCCACCCGAAGATGGCCGCGTGTCTTGCGTCCATAGCCGCGAAGGAGCACTTGCACTTCGAAATCTTGCTGAAGATGCGCCATGAGGTAGCGCGTTAAAGGACTTTTTCCCGAACCCCCAACGTTTAAGTTTCCAATGCAAATAGAACGACCGGGAATGGGGTAGGATTTGAGCCAACCCAAATCGAACAGGCGGTTTCTCAAGGCGGTTACGAACCCATAAATTGCCGCAACAGGAAAAAGTAACCCACGGAGCCAATGCATGATTTACTCGACGTCGTTGGAAAAATCTTGATCTTCGGTGTAGTAAAATATGCGAATTACGCAGGTATCGTTTAAAAAATCGATTCTACCCACTTCGAAGCGGTTGATCACGATACCGGTGCGATCTTCTAAATCGCGTTTCAGCGCTTCACGATGTTCGGGAGCTAGTAAATCCACGCGATCGTAGTTGATAATTTTACGCGTTTCATGCCGCATCAACCATACATTTTCCAGCAAAAAGAGGAGCAGTATCACGCTCACATTGATGATCCCCAATTCGATTAAATTGATCTGAAAAGTTCCTTGTGCTATTTCGGTGGTGAGAAGCGCATTGACCACACTCAACCCAATGACCAAAAATAAATAGGTCATTTCTTTTATTCCGATGGTTTCCGTTCGATAACGAATGATTCCAAAAATGGCAAAAAGGCCAAGGCCCATTCCCGTATTGATGTCGAGTTTTTTTAGACTAAAACATAAGAAAAAGGTTATGATCCCAATGAGTAAAAAGGTAAATAAATAATCCTTCCGCTTGGTTTTTGGATAGTATAACAAACGTACAATTACAAAAAGGACAGCAAGATTCAAGGCTAAACGAAGACCCAGGTCCATCAATCCGTTGAATTCCCATGAAAATTGGGGATAAGTGCTGGAAGCTACGAACCAAGGCGTAAATAATTTAGGCATAAACATTCAATTTTTTTAAGGATTGCTTTCTCGATTTGAAGCGATTGTATTTAAGGCCAGCGTGGTTCATCAGTTCCATGATCCCAATACAGTATTTACTCAATCTGTTCGGCCGAATTTGGTGTGATTTCATAAGACAATAAAAGGGAGAAAGGCGGTTAATGCGTTCTTGTTTCAATTCTGCAACGACCAAGGTAGGAAATTCTATGGACTCTTCTTTCAAGGTAAACCGTAAATCGTAATCCAAGGTCAATCGTTCGTTCATCGTTTTCCCAATCATGGTAATGCGCTTAAACCCGTTGGAAAGGTTGGCTTGTAGGCCAATTTCGGAAGCTAAGGTTTCGTTGACTAAGCGTTGTTCTTCAGGCGTTAAGTGGTTGTGAAAACTGTCGGTGGGAACCCTGACTTTATGCGTTCTCCCTTTGTTTTTGCACTTAATTTCTAAGAAAAACAGGTTGGAGTCCACGTAGTTTCGAATGCGCACTTTTGCACGCCTTGTCCTTCCTCGGTGATGATCGAGGTAAAAACGGTAGTTTGAATCATCGAAATACAAACTTTCATAGCGCATTTCGCGGCGTTCATCGATTTCAAGCACGAAATAATGTTCTTGAAGTAAAGGTAAGATTTGATTTAATGTACTTTTGTCCAACGTAAATTTGGTATCCATGCGGTTCATGAGGCTTACTCGGTTTGCATCGACCAAGGATATTCCTTCGAATGGATGGAGTGATAGCAACGTGGTGGTTTCGGTCATAGGTATTCCAAAGGTACGTGTATTTTTGTTTTTTGTTTCCAAGGTAGATCGAGAGTACCAATGGAATATGAACCAATAAATGCAAGTATGAAAAAAATCATGGTTTTAGGGGCGGGAGAATTGGGGAAAGAGTTTGTGATTACCTGCCAACGTTATGGGCAATACGTCATCGCGGTAGACAGTTACTCCGGTGCACCGGCCATGCAGGTAGCTCATGCATTTGAAGTGATCGATATGCTCGACGGCGATGCCCTGGATTCGATCGTGGCAAAACATGCTCCCGATATTATCGTACCTGAAATTGAAGCAATACGCACCGAACGATTTTTTGCCTACGAACAACATGGAATTACCGTGGTTCCCAGCGCAAAAGCTGCCAATTTCACCATGAACCGTAAGGCAATTCGGGATTTAGCAGCCCAAGAATTAGGACTTAAAACAGCGAAGTATCGGTACGCTACCCATTTTGAAGAATTTTGTGAAGCAGTCGCTTTTTGTGGATTTCCTTGTGTGGTCAAACCGTTGATGTCGAGTTCCGGGAAGGGACAATCGGTCATTCAAAGCGCGTCTGACCTGGAGAAAGCATGGAACTATGCCATGGAGGGTTCCCGTGGGGACCTAAAAGAAGTGATTGTGGAGGCGTTTGTGCGCTTCGATTTTGAAATTACGTTGTTAACGGTTACCCAGCAAAATGGACCTACCTTGTTTTGTCCTCCAATCGGGCATCGGCAAGAACGTGGTGATTACCAGGAAAGTTGGCAACCTATGTCCATGAACGAAGCACACCTTTTGGAGGCTTGCCGCATGGCGGAGCAAGTGACCAAGGCACTCACCGGCGCAGGTTTGTGGGGCGTTGAGTTTTTTATTACCGAGGAGGGACCTTATTTTTCGGAATTATCCCCAAGGCCGCACGACACGGGCATGGTCACGTTGGGAAATACCCAGAATTTCAATGAATTTGAGCTGCACGCACGGGCAATTCTTGGGTGGCCTATTCCGGAAATTCGCTTACTTCACGCCGGGGCAAGTGCCGTAATTTTATCCACTACAAATCTTGATAATCCAAAGTTCCGGGGCATTGAACAGGTGGCAACCTTCCCTGGCACGGATATACGTATTTTTGGCAAACCCTCCGCCAGACCTTTTCGACGCATGGGAGTTACCCTTTCCTATGGTCCGGAATCGGTCGATTTTCATGTGGAACAAGCTCGAACAATGGCATCTTTAATTTCAATTTACTAATTCCATGAACCGAAAAATAAACCCGTTTCTTTCTTTGACGCTTTTACTGGGTATTTTCTTGTTGACTTCTCCCGCGTGGGCCGTCGATATTCGCTATACCTTGAAAATGGCTAAACCTCAAAACCACTACTTTCAAGTGGAAATGCGGGTGGACCAATTCACCCAAAAAACCGCTACGGTAAAGTTGCCCGTTTGGGCTCCTGGTTCCTATTTGGTGCGTGAATTTTCGAAAAATATCAACCAAGTAAAGGCCTATTCGCTTACCGGGACACCTTTAAAAGTTACTAAAAAAACCAAAAATGCATGGGAAATAGAGTTGAATGGCCAGAAAGGATTTGTGCTGAACTATGAAGTTTATGCCTTTGAACTAAGTGTGCGCACCAGTTTCCTGGATGAAACCCACGGATTTGTGAGCGGGCCAAGCATGTTCATGTATTTGGATGGCTTCAAAGAAACAGGAGGCCAACTAACCGTACAACCCCATACCTCGTTCAAGAAAATTTCTACGGGGTTGATGGCCAAATCATCCGCCGGAAAACAAGGGAATCAGCAGGTGTTTTCGTTCGATTCCTACGACCAATTGGTGGATTGTCCTCTGGAGATCGGTAATCAGGAAATTTTTGAATTTACTGCTGCGGGCGTTAAGCATACGGTGGCCATGTATGGCGAAGCCAACTACGACCAGGAATCCTTAAAGCGCGACATGGCGAAGATTGTTGAGGAGGAAACGAAAATCGTGGGCGAAAATCCGAATTCGTTTTATGTGTTTATCGTGCACAATGTCGTGGGGGGTGACGGTGGTCTGGAACATAGCAACAGTGCGGTGTTGAGTGTGGATCGGTGGACCTACGAAGGGGTTAACTACTTGAATTTTCTCAATTTGGTAGCTCATGAGTATTTTCACTTGTGGAATGTGAAGCGCATTCGTCCTATGGCACTGGGTCCGTTTGATTACGACCATGAAGTTTACACCACCTTGCTCTGGGTTATGGAAGGGTTTACCTCGTATTACGATGAATTGATCATGCGCCGATGTGGGTTTTATACCAAAGAGGAAATGCAGCGAAAAATTCAAAGCGCTATCAACTACGTTGAAGGATCCATTGGTTCGCGCGTTCAACCGGTGGCCCATGCCAGTTTTGACGCTTGGATTAAAGCCTACCGTCCGAATGAAAACAGTGCCAACACCACCATGACCTACTATTCTCGCGGAATGGTCATCGCTGCCGTCTTCGATGCCATGATTGTACAACACTCGAAAGGTACTCAAGGCTTGGACCATGTACTAAAAGACCTATATCAAACCTATTATTTAGGCAAAAAGCGAGGATTCACCGATGAAGAATTTAAACTCATGGTGGAGAAATATGCCGGAAAAAGTCTGACGGGTTTTTTTGATCAATACATCAACGGAACCGATGTAATTCCTTACAACGATTTTTTTCTGCCCATGGGTATTCAAGTGGAGGAAGTGGGAAGCATTAAACCCCTTTTCGGGGCAACCGTCGCGGAAGAAGAGGGGAAGGTACTTGTGAAAAGCATTCGGGCCGGCTCCGCTGCAGAGGATGCAGGCATTAGCGTGAACGACGAAATCATAGCTTGCATGAAGTATCGGGTGGACAAGGCCATGCTCGATGGTATTATGAATAGCGCGGAAATCAACGATGAATTTGAACTCACACTGGCAAGGACTAAATTAATTCGTAGCGTAAAGGTTAAAATTACCGGACAAAAACGCGTTTCTTACCTGTTTAATAACGTACCCACCGATGCATCACTTCCTTTGTACAATTATTGGCTGCGTTAGCAGTGCGGTGCTCTATGCACAGTTTGTTAATGTCAGGATAAGTCCTGCAGACCGAAGGCCAACCGAACCTTCCGTGGCAATTAACCCATTAAATCCCTCAGAAATTGCTGCAGGAGCTGTACTGGACGAGTATTATTATTCTCAGGATGGCGGAAAATCGTGGAATGCTAACAGCATTTCAAGTCCTTACGGGGTGTACGGTGACCCGGTATTGCGCTTCGACAGCAAAGGAAGGTTGTATTATTTCCACTTGTCCGATTATGAAAAAGGAACATGGATCGATCGAATTGTATGTCAATACAGTGACCGCTGCGCTATTCCTAGCGCCTTCAGTAAAGGAAGTTATCCCAAACCAAACGGTAGCAAGGCCCAAGATAAACATTGGGTGGATATTGATCCCAACACGGGAATTATTTACATGACTTGGACGCAATTTGATAAGTACGATTCAAAGTTGAAGACCGATTCATCCCGCATCATGTTCAGTAAGTCCATAGATCGAGGGCTTTCATGGACTGACCCTAAGGTAATTTCCTTCTACAATGGCGATTGTTTGGACGGCGATAACACCGTTGAAGGGGCGGTGCCCGTTATAGCTAAGAATGGCAAGTTGGTTGTGATTTGGACCGGGCCGAAGGGATTGGTGATGCAGGAATCCACCGATCAAGGAACTACGTGGCTGCCGAAGGAGCAAACGCTGTTTGCCCATCCCGGGGGATGGGATTATAAGGTTCCTGGGATAAATCGGTGCAATGGGTTGCCGGTATTGCAACTGGACCGAAGCGGGGGAATCAACGATGGAACGATGTACCTGACCTGGACAGATCAACCCAAAAATCCCAACGATACCGAAGTTTGGCTTGCCAAATCACAGGATCTTGGAAAAACATGGTCGAAAGCCATCCGCGTGAATCAGGATGCAACAAAAACCCACCAGTTCATGGCGACCATGGCCATAGACCAGGCGAACGGCACCTTGCATTGGTTATACTACGACCGTGCTCGAGCGAAAAATCCGAATGAAACGGAAGTGGTGTGGGTAAAATCTAGCGATGGCGGCAATACTTTTACCTCGGAATATGTGTCCGAAAAACCGTTTGTTCCTTATTCAAAAGTCTTTTTTGGAGACTACATTGCTTTAGCAGCCTACCAAGGGAAAGTGGTTCCGCTTTGGATTCGCATGGACATGGGCAAAACTTCGTTGTGGACAACAGTTATTGAGAGCGCTCCATAGCGGGTGGATTGTAATCAAGCGTAAAAGGGCTTTCCCAAAAGTAACCTATTTCTTTTTACCTTAGTAGCAAAAAAATGTTCATGAGTGAAGAACTTAAAGAATGCCCTTCGTGCCAATGTCCTTATGGATACGAAAGACATGATAACCAATACGTCTGTCCTGAATGTTCTTTCGAATGGACAGCGGCCCAGGAAACAGTGGCGGAGCTTGGAAGCGATGATTTGGTAGTATTAGATGTGAATGGAGTGGTCCTTGTAAATGGTGACAATGTGGTTGTTATAAAAGATTTACCCATTAAAGGCGCTCCGAAATCCATTAAATCAGGTACCAAGGTGAAAAACATCCGGCTTGCCTACGGGGATCACAACATCGATTGTAAAATTGAAGGTTTTGGTGCCATGGCCTTAAAATCAGAGTTTGTAAAAAAGGCGTAAATTATATCCGCAATTTTACATACCTGTTCAGTGAAAAAAACATTCTGTATTTTAATCGCTTGTTGCTTGTTGTCTCAATGGATGCAAGCCCAGCAGTGGCAACCTTTGGTTGATTTTCCCGGTGTTGAACGAGATGATGCTGTCGGTTTCAGCATTGGAGACACCCTTTATGTGGGCAGTGGACTCAGTCCATGGTGGGCTCCGCAATCCGATTTTTACGGTTTTGACATAGCCTCCCAGCAATGGTTTTCTGTCGCAGGATTGCCCCAAGGAATGGAGCGTCAGTATGCAACGGGTTTCGTGGTAAATGGAAAAGGATTTGTCTTTGGTGGCTATAATGGTTCAAGCTATTTAAATGATTTGTGGC